>Ga0310697_10003483_pt1 | contig 15942 bp, 30 predicted proteins | sample 172DNAGHGlowgp2_FD_203883 | JGI IMG/M metagenome (GOLD analysis project Ga0310697, IMG submission 203883) | Sheep rumen microbial communities from Palmerston North, Manawatu-Wanganui, New Zealand - 1728 DNA GHGlow gp2 (v2) (version 2) | ecosystem: Host-associated > Mammals > Digestive system >... | reverse complement strand
GGATACCTATGCCATGGTCAAGGTGTGGGAGAAGTTACGGGAGGCAGCGGGGATTTGACAGTTTTTGATTGTGTTCAGGAGGGAATTCAATGAGCAATTTCTTTGTGTTTAAGAAAGCGGATAATAAGGAAGAGTTTGTCCGGCTTTATGCCGACAGCTATTATCTGGACAAGGGAGAAACAGGACAAATCGCACCTAATGCGGCAGGTAGCAGAAAGTACATCGAAGACATGATGGACAGCATTCTCGCCAACGGGATTACCGGCAAGCTGGATATCATTCATATCCTCGCATGGAAAATGTCAAAATTCGTACAGTCGAGCGACCATCCATATTTAGTTTACGCCAAAGACTGGGAAGGATTAAAAAGTATCGGGGAGGAAGACATCGACGATTCCCTTTGCGTTGAACGGTACGGGAACTCCTTTGAAATCGGGAAAATCACCGTATCCATCTATCATGCTTTGCCGCAGCTCGAAGAAGCGGCAAAACTGAGCTGGCAAGCCCTTCTGAAAAAGCTCGACGCTTTGATCGGCAGCTTTTACGGACTTGGCCCAGTGTACCTGATTTCGCTGATGTATTTCATCTCTTGCGGAACCTACCCAATCTACGATCAATTTGCAATGATGGCGCTGACTGCCATCCATGAGGGCGTTAAGCCCGGAGGAAAAGTCCCGTACAAGGGGCTCCCCTCCGTAAAAGATCTGCTGGAAAACGACGATCCTGTTTTCGGGTATCAGCGATATATTGATCTTCTGAATGATGTCTTTAGCGAAGAAGACCTGTTCAGGGACGGTGTGGCATGCCGTGATGTTGACCGCGCCTTGTGGGTTTACGGACATTATTTCAAGCCGCTGTCCCCTTGATAAAGCGAAATTGTTATTGTGGACGGACAGGGGGACGGTTCTTTTGTCTTTTAGGAAAAAGGAATAAAAAAGCCGAAAGCCCTTAACTGCATGCACCGCAGCCAAAGGCTTTCGTAATACGGACACACAGGCAACAGACGGAGAGAATGATTCTCCAACCCCAAAACCACCCGGGCTTATGAAATAACGGCGGTTCCATCGCCTGTTATCAAATTGTTATCAAAGGTAACTTTTAAAGGCCGAAACTCCGCATGAATCCTGGGTTTTCGGACGATTCCAAGCTCATTCCCATTCTATGGTACGCGATTGGTTTGACGTTCTTTCTGTGCGTTTCCGTCCGAATAGTCCCTATTTTCTCTCTATTTCCTGATGTATCATCGTGTGTAAAAAAATCTGTTACTCTTTTGTTACTCCGCGGGAGGTGCGGTTGAATCCTCATCCAACCCAATCTGCTTCAGGTAGGCGTCGATGGCCGCGACAATGAAGTCGGACCTTGAGGCGTTGCCTGGCTGCTGCTCCAGGTAATCGTCGATGATGTCCAGGGTGCCGGTCGGTATGTGCACTGTTGTCGGTACGCGCCGGTATTTGCCCTTCAGCGGGCGGCCATATCCTGCCATTTTATTCCCTCCGTGCGTCATAGGCTGCATTTGTCAGTCTGACCAGGTCCTCCCGGACCTCCGGTGCCAAGGCTGAGATCCAATCTGCCGGGATGGCGTCATAACCGTACCACGCGCCGGCAAGGCCGCCGGTGATGGCTGCATTGGTGTCGGCGTCGCCTCCCAGGTTGACGGCCGTGACAACGGCCTCCCGGAAGGAGCCGGTGGTCGCCAGGCTGCCCACGGCGATCCGCATGGCGTCCACGACCCAGCCGCCGAGGCGGCCCCGGATAACCTCCGGGGCGGCTGCTGCTGCGGCGTACTCCTGGACGGCCCGGCAATGCTCCGCCAGGAATTCCCGCGGGGTCTGAGTGTCCTGGGCGTCACTTTCCGATGCTGTTAGTAAGTGTACCATGCGGGCGAACAAAATGCAAGCCTCGGTTGATCTGTCGCCGGCGTGGGTCATCTTGGCGACTCGCTGGGCGATTGTGACGGTCTGGACGGCGGAAGGATAGAAAAGGCCGGGGTACACGTTACGCATGAGGGCCCCGTTGCCCTCGACCGGGCGGCCGGCGCTGCGCTGGGTTGCCTTGCCGGCTGCCTCCCATTCGGCGGCGGTCGGAGCCGCGCCGCCGATGCGCTGCGCGTTGTGGATGCTGGACGCGCAGGCGCCTCCGATGTCCTTGGGGCCGGCGTTGGCCCACTCGATAAATCTGCGGCCGATGGACTGGATCGGAGCCTGTGGGGCCTCGACGATGCCCTCCGCGACGCAGAGGGTCATCTGTGTGTCGTCGGTGATCTCGCCGGGCGCCAGGGACAGCCAGCCGCCGCCGACCATGGTGTCCAGGCGGCCGTACTTGGCCTCGATCTGCTCCGGGCCCATAAACTCCACGGGGCCACCCAGGGCGTCGCCCACCGCCACGCCGAACAGGGCGCCGGCGATCCTCTTTTTCATGTCTGTCATTTCTTTACCTCCTCGATGATTTCCACCCGCCACGGATAGCCCAGGCGGTTTAATAAAAATGCGCTCTCGAAGCTCCGCTTTTCTGCGGTGCCCTTATTCTTGCGGCACCTGATCGTCGTTTTCTCTCCGATGTGGACGTCGATGTATTGGCACCCGGCGCACGTCTCAAACGTGAAGCCCTCCGTCGTCTGGATCGGGCAGAAGAAGCGGTCGGTGATGACGGCGTCCCGGCGGGCCTCGGTCTCGGTAGCTTTCATTTGCCGCCCTCCCAGCGTTCCCGCGTCAGCTGCTCCTGTTGTTGATCCGCCACGCGCTGCATCGTGTCGGCCAGGTCGAGGGTGTCCCGGTATTTGCCGCCGATGACCCGGCGGGCGATCTCCAGCATTTCGATCACGCGGTCGGTGAAGATGCCGTTGTTGTGCCTGGCCTGCTCCCTGGCATCCCACAGGCTCATGAGCCGGTCGCGCTCCCGCTCGGTGATGCTTTCGTAGCCATAGGCCTCCTGGATGTCGTCGGGGCTGTCGTACCCCTCCAAATCAACGAACATGGTGGCCAGCTCCTCTGCCTGCTTTTTGCTACGGGCGGAGAGCTTTTTCTTTTTATACCTGGCGATGGCGTCCTTGATCAATTCGTCGGCGGTCGCCAGATCCCGGCGGATGCGCTGGGCCTCGATCTTGATGGCCTCGAAATCCTGCCACGGCAGGGCGTCGATGTTGCCCAGGTCGATGGGGTTGATGCTCATGGTGTCGTCTCCTTTCTGGCCGGTGCGGCCCTCTTGTTCCAAAACTCGAAAAGGTCGTTGCCTTTCCTGTCCCACGGAAACACGAAGCGCGTCCTGCAGGTCTTGCATTCGACGACGCTGATGACGCCGAAGCCGGTGTCCCATGGTGTGACCTTGCCGCCGCAAAACGGGCAGCCCTCCATTTCCTCCATCGTGTGCGGCCCCTCCTCTCATAAATGGATGCCGTCGGGGTATTCGATGAAGATTTCCCCGCCGTCGTCAATGCTGAACGATCTGAAGCTCTGCTTCTCTGCTACGAGCCAGCCGGCCTCTCGCATGACGCCAGCCACGTACTGAAACGGGCAGGCGCGGACGGTGCGCCGGACGCCGTAGCGGGTCGTAACCTGCTGCGGCGCGGTGTACTTCTTGATTGCCCGGTAGGCTGCGGTATTGGTTTCGATGTCCATGCCGAAGGTGGTGCCGTCCCGGTTGTACCCTCGAAAATGCTTCACGCGCTCGACCTCCCCCGGAGCATCGCTTTCATTTCCAATTCGGTCAGCTCCAATACCAAAAGGTCGAATGCCTCATAATGTCGGATGGCCTCGCCGTTCCAGGTCAGATCGGCTTCGATGGCCCAGCACGTGGCGTAATGGACGCGCTGCACGCTGATTCCGATGGCGCCGGCCGGCGCGGTGATGAATGCGGGGAGCTCCCGGAGGAGCTCCGCCGCCTCTTTTTTCGCCTGGGCCTCCAGGGCCACGGCCTCGGTCAAATCCTCGCAGAACATGTACGACATGGCCGGCCCTCCTCATGCGTGGGCGTGGGCGGCCAGGATATAACATCCGGGGTGTTCCTTGGCCTCCGCGTCCGTGCGCTTGTAGAATTCGTCATCATCCAGGACGACGGCGGGGCAGTAGATGTCCGCCTCGCACAGAAGCCCGGTCTCTTTGTCGTACCGTTTCACGGCATAGACCGCGTGGGCCGCTCCGGCTTTTGTCATGGCCTCGACCGCGGCCGCCCTGGCCAGGTCGATCATCTGCTGCAGGTCGGTCGCTCCGGCGTAATGCGGATAAACGAACAGGCTGCCGTCGTGGTAGAAATAACGGATCACTTGACCGCCCCCTCTCTGATCTGGACGCGCACACGTACCGACCCGAACCACATATACAAGGCCCGGAGCCAGTACTCGGTGATGATCCCGGCGTCCACCATGCAGGTCAAATAACCGCGGAGCTTTTTGCCGTATTCATCGGCACCGGAGCGGTCGTTGCGGATGGTGCGCTGGGCGATGATGTCGCTGTACTGCTCGATGGTGTGCAGGTGCTTCTCCGGGATGCTGTTGATCAAATCCCTTGTGCTCATGCTCTTTTCGCCTCCTCCACGTATGCGGCAGCCTCCTCATGGCTGCCGAAATAATCGGTGTAGATGTCCTTGGTGCGGGTACTCTTGTAGCCCCGCTCCGGCTTTTCCTCCGCCTCCACGGTGCCGGTGATGGCGGCCGTGACGCGGCCGCGGTCGTCAAAGGACGACGTGACGCAATACCAGGTTTTCATGCTCTGACCTCCTGAAAATGTCCGTTGATGCTGTGATCTCACTCGATTGTCCCGTCTATGTGCTGGATAATCCCCTTGGCCGTGAACGTCCAGCCGCTCGCTGCGGCGGCCTCGATGCAGGCCATTTTCTTCGTGAGCTTCTCCATCTCCCTTTCCTTGCCGGCGATGCGCTGCTCGATGAATTTGATGCTTGCCATGTGCGTCCCTCCTCATTCAACGATGTATAGGTCATATTTTGGGGTGGCTTTCCAGTCGCCGTTGTTGTGCTCGATGACAGTGGCGTAATAGCCGCGGTCATGAAAAAACGCCGGGATGCGACAGTCTTTTTCAACCTTGACGGTGCTGACTGTGTAGTACCAATCGGCAACGCCGGAAACGATGGCCCGCTGGGTCATTGCGAAATGGTGGAGGGCGTCGGCCTCCTCCCAGGTCTTGGTGATGTAAACGATCCAGCTGCTGGATTCGTTGACCTGATGATTAAACTCTGTCTTGATTGTTTTCATTTGTGTGTCCTCCTCGGTGATTTCTTGCCCTCATTATAAACCGATGCGGTTTATAAGTCAAGCAAAAAAAGAGAGCCCACGGAAAGATTTTTCCCTCCGTGGACTCCTCTGTGTTCAACGCTGCTGTGTTACTCTGCGGAAGGCTCCGTTTTGCCCTCTTTGGGTCCGCCCTGGGCCTCTGTGACGACGTTCTGGCCGTCGGCGGGATGGTTTTTATCGTCCGCGGCCTTTTCGCTGCTCTGGGGCGATTCTGTAGCCCTGGCGATGGCCTCGCCGATGCGGTCGCCGACCGCCTTGACGATGTCCTCCACGCCGGTCGCTGCTGTTTCCCCGCTCTCTGCCGTCAGCAGGACTGGGGTTCCGCTGTCAATATATTCGCGGGCCTTGGCGTTTTTGGACCAGTATTCCTGGGCCTCTTTGAGGATGGTTTCGATCATACCCTGAATGTCTTCTGCGGAAAACAGGGGTTTCAGGCTGTCCGGGATTTTGTCATACACCCAGGCGGCGACCCTGGCAGACTTCAATTTGCCGGTACCGCCGCCGAGTTCCTTCTCGGCGTCCGTGACCAGGGAAAAGATAATCTGTTTCAAATTGGCCTTGACCGCCTCCTTGGCCTCGGCCTTTTCCTCGGCGGAGGCGTCCTTGAGCCCCTGGGCGTGTTTGACAATGGCGCGGACGGCCGCAATGACCGCCGCAATGTCGGCCAGCACCATGACGACGGCCGCGATGATGATGTGGATGTGCTGCATGATTTCCATGTGCGTTCCTCCGGCTCTTATGCCTTTTTCAGGTAATCCGCATGGACGAAGCCCGTGGCTTCACCAACGCGGACGAAATACCAGGGCTTGCCCCCCCGGATGGAGTAATACCCGTAGTTGTTGACCCTGGTGCCGGTGCCGACCGACTTGATAATATCGTAGTCGGTGCCGGGTCCCCTGCGGATATTCACCCCGGCCCATGGCGTCACAATGTACGTGCCAGCGATGCTGCGGTCAAATTTCTCCGCAGATACGGGTGCTTTGGCCGGCGCAGCCGGCTGGGTGGGAGCTGCGGTCGTCGCGAGCTGCTCTTGCGCTTTTTCCGCGAAGAGCTCATTTACTTTTGCCTGGACGGTGCTGTATGCGTAGCCAGCGGCCTGCAGGAGGGGCCTCCGCTCGGCTCCGCTGCCCCACATGCCGGCAATGACCTCCCTGGCAATCTCCTCGATGCTTTTGGAGGTCTGGTCGGGGTCGTTCTCTGTGTGGATGGACGCGCCGCTCAGGGCCTTGGCGATGGCCGCATAGTTTGGGGTGATGTACCCCCGGATGTAGCGCCCATTGACCAACATGGACCGGGTGGCGACTTTGCCACCGGACATGTTGCCCTCCGTGACGACAAACATGCCTTTGGCGCTGTCCACTTTCGTCACAATACCGATGTGGTCACTGTACCCACGGTTGTCTCCGGCTCCGGTGTCCTGCCAGTCGTACACGATGGCGTCCCCCACCTTGGGGACATATGCGTCGTTCTCCGTCCAAATGCCCTTGTCCTGGGCAAGGCGGACGAACCGTTCAACGCCGGACTCCGTGCCCGTGTAGGCCGCGATTCCGGCTTTGATCCACGCGGCGCTGACGGTGGTGGCGCAATAGGCGTCCGTAGGTTTGACAATATACCCTGCGGCCAGGGGTTTGTGCCCGTTGTATTCCTTCAGGATCGCCAGATGGACGGGGCTGCCCTTCGTTGCGCCGATCCACCCGTTGATGATGTCGGCGACTCTCTGCCGAAGCTCCTGCTCTTTCATTGGTGGTTCCTCCTGTACTCAAATCATTGGGATATCGGGGTCTTGAGATACTGCCTGATGGACGGATTCGTCAATCTTCTGATCGATTGCATTCTCCAGCGCCTGAATCTCCAGCTCCACCTGTGCGATCTGCTCCGGGTTCAGGTATCCGCCAATCGCAAGGCGAAACTTTACAATCGCCATTTTGATCTTGACGACATTCTCCATTTTCGCCTTGATCTCATATGACACGATGGCGGACCCGAAGACGCCGCCGGTCACGCCGATTACGGCCGCAAAAAAAGTCACATCTACGCCCAAAAAGGCCGCTACTGTGCCGATCCCGACCGTAACGGCGAAAATGATGCCGACCCACAAGAGGAGCCGTTTGCTGGCTTCCATGCGTTTTTGGTGTCTGCCCTTCACTTTCTTCCCTCCTCCACGGATGCGAGGATGTCCTGCTCCACAGCCTTTTGGGCCTCCTCTGCGGCAATATAGTTTTCCATGGCTTTCTCCAGTTCCCCGTTGGGCGGAGGTTTCACGATGGCGTGGTGGAGCCAAAAAAAGAGGCGTCCGGCTGCCCGGCGCCTGTTTGCCTCTGCGACTGCGCGGTCGTGCCGCTGTTTTTCAGCATGTTTCGCTCGTTCCTCCTCAGCCTCCAGTTTTCTGTCGAAATACCGGGTGACATACTTGAGGGCGACGCCGGAAATGATGCCGGATACCAGAGCACTGATGGCAACGCTGATGATGGTGTCAAGCATAAACGGTTTCCGCGTCCCCCCTCAACGTCAGCAGGCGGTCAATGGTCGCCCCGAAGATGTGGTCATATAACCAAAACATAATTCGTTGCATGATTCTCTCCCTTCGTCCGCTGCCAGCTATTCCGCGCCGGACATTTCAACATTTCCCAGAAGCCGGTCGTATTCGTCCATGGCCGCGACCGTCTCCTCCTCCATGCACAAAGCGCCAAGCTGGTGCAGGCTCTCGGCCTGCGCCCTGATGATTTTATTCTGTTTATCCACAATTTCGGATAACGCTTGAATGATCTGCAGATTACTCATTGCTTTCGCTGCCTCCATAGCGTGCCTTGGCGTACAGGTATATCTCATTCAATCGGTGGCGGATATTCTCATTGCTGCAATGCCGGATCATGCCCTTGTATGATGCGACGCGACGGTCGAAGTCCTCCCGGCTCATTTCACCCGTGAAATACTTGCGGGATATGGCCCGCATGGCCTCCTTGATCCGGCGGATGGTCGCCTTGCGGAGCTTCAGCTCCCGCGCCGTGACCATAAAACCGACGAATTCGATGCGGCCGACCGGCCGGATGGCGGTCTTGCTGTTCAGATCCAAATGCAGGACGTCAAACAAAAACGCGGCGATGGCCCGGAGATATTCTTGGGCGTCCTCTTTTGAGCTGGCCAAAATGACGATGTCGTCCATGTATCGGATGTAGTGGTGGATGTGGAGGACATGCTTGCAAAACTGATCTAATTGGTCGAGGTATATGTTGGCGAATAACTGCGATGTCAAATTCCCGATGGGCATACCCACGTCGGCCAGCCAGTCGAATTCCTCCAGGTCGTCAGGGCTCATAAACCGCGGAAGGCCGAATTTCTCGCCGTCGCAATCTATGACCATTTTCAACAAATCCAGAAGCTGCGGGTCTTTGAGCCTGTCGCCCAAAATCTCCAACAGGACGGCGTGATCCACGCGGTAAAAATACTTGCTGATGTCCAATTTGAGGTAGTACCATTGGCCGGGCAAACGCTCCGCGTGCTGCATCCAATGTTGAAGCCGCTGCGCCGCGGCCAAGCCGCCCTTGCCCTTGCGGCAGGCGTAGCTGTCCTCGATCATCATGCGGTCATAAAATGGATTCAACAGCAGGTATATCGCCCATTGTACGATCCGGCTGGGGCACGGCAGCGCCATGACCAGCCGCTTTTTCGGTACGAATACCCAATGCCGCCGGTACGGCCCGAAAATGAACGTGTCGGCCCGGAGTTGTTCCTGGATCGTCAACAAATTGGTGTCCAGGTCGTTGCTGAAGGCCAGGAAGTCGTTGCGGTATCGCTTCGCCTTGCGGGCGTGTCGGAAGGCATCCTCTAACCAGGAAAACTCTGTAATTTGCAAGAAGGCATCGCTGACGACTTGCTTTTCACTCATATATAAATTCCCGTCTGTGCTTGACGTTTCCGCCTCGGCCGGGACGGCCCCCACGTGTGTCATGGCCGCCCGCCGGTCGTTTTCACAGATTGTTACCATTTTCCCCGGCGGTCTCTCCCGCCGGGAGGGCTAACGGGCCCCTTTGACCCCTGTGCCTGCAGATGCCCGTGGGCGCTCCGCACTCATATCCGGCAGGGGGCAGAGCGGGGCGGCCGCCGATGTTCGTGTTGGCGTTGCTGCGGTCGTTGTTGAAGCTCAAATAGAACACGCCGTAGTCGGCGCCGTTGTTCCAGTTCCCGCCGCGATTCGCGCACCGGCTAACCGACTGTAATGGCCCGTTCCCCAAAACAAGGGCCGCCCTATTTCGGGAGGCCCTTGTTCTCAAACGCTTTCTTGTACCCGCCGATCATGTTGCCGATCTCTTTGTTGTACCTGCTCCAGACGTCTCTTTCGTGCATGGTCAACGGCGGCGCGAAGCCCTTGGCTTTCTGATCCTGGGCGGGCTGCCCCTGATTCGGCCCGGCCATTCTTGTCCCTCGATAGAAATCCTTGTCCGATGCAATGATGACGAATTCCTTAAGGACGGCCAGCTCCACGTCCAAATCCTCGATGGTGGTCTTTTTATAATATTTCCGCTCCAAACGGGTCGCCAGCCGGTACATTTCGAGCATACTGTCGCGCATGATGTCGGCCAGCTTACGATTGCGGCGTGGGAATTTATCCACCAACGGGAGCCCGTACTGGATCATTTCCCGGATTTTCTCCTTGAGGACGAATTTGCGGGGCTGCTCCGGCTCTTGGCCGGCTGATTCGTCCGGCGGGGTGTAGCTGCCGCCGTAATCCTTGGGCGTCTGCTGCCTGTTCCGTGTGTATTCCATGTAATCCTCCGAAAAAGTGGGGCCCGCTCCCGCGGACCCCGTCAGTTTATCTGGATTCAGTTTGCGGTTTACTCATAAAAAGCGGGGCGGCCGCCGATGCTCGCGCTGGCGTAGCCGCGGTCGTTGCGGAAGCTCAAACAGAACACGCCGTAGTCGGCGCCGTAGGCCCAGCCCCCGCCGCGATTCGCGCACCGCTCCTCGGCACCGTTGTTGGCGTAGATATAATCTCCGCCGTAGCCCGTGTCGCCGGGCTCCGGGGCAAGGGCCATGGCGCGCAAATACAGGGCCGCAAACTCCGAAATACTGGCGTCGATGGTCGTGGACGCAAACGCCGCATTTCTGGAGCTGTCGCTCTGGCTGCTGATGGTGCCTCTGATCCAGGCCCAATGACCGGAAACGTAATCGAGCTTGACGCTGTCGGCTGTAGTGCCGTTCCCGTCCGGCTCAATGAACAGGTCATCGTAATCGGTGGCCTGGGCGTTGATGGCTTTCCATGCGGTGGACGCTGCGGTCTTGGGGACATCAGGATCGGCTGCATCGTTCCAGGGGATAACCTGCAACTCGCCCTTGACCAGGCGGATGCCGATGCACCACTCGGAAACATTGCCATTCAAATCCCAGATGCCGGCCATGGTGCCGTCGTCGCTCCACGTCATGGGACCGGTTCCGGTGGCGACATGGTTGATCTTGCCGCTGCTGCGGGTCTTGGGGATGGCGACGTAGTCGGTCTCCGTGCTGTCCTTGCCGTAGTCGTTGTTCCCCTTGGGCTGCGTCCCGTTGCGCTTGGCCAGGAGGGCCAGGAAGGCCCACTCGGCCGCGGTGATCTCATGGTGGCCGGGGCCCTTGTTCTGGCAATACGTCACGAAATTGTCGTGATCCTTATTGCTGGCGGGGTTTTCTCCGGGCAAGGAATACAGCCGGTTGTTGTGGATGATGCCCTGGAATTTGCCGAAGAGCAGGCTGGCCTTTTCGCTGTTGCCGATCTTGAAGGCCGGATGGATGGTGGTGCCCCCGGCGATGGCCGCGACGTTGGTACCGACGGTCAGGGTAGCACCGGAGGCGATGGCTGCGGTGGCCTTATACAGTACGCCGGCGACGCTGATGTACTCGCCGGCGGAGTAGTCGCGGGTTGCCGTCAAGGCGGCCTCGACGTGCCCCATGAGCTGGGCCAGGGTCTTGGACGGGCGGCGGACATAGGCGCCGGGGATGCCCTTGTCGTCGGCGATGGTCTCATTGGTCGGGCAGACCATTTTCAGCGCCACAGCGGTCTGATCAAATCCCATTTCTTTATCCTCCTTTTCTTAAACTGTGGGGGTCAGGTCATCGAGACTCCACAGCGCAACGACGACGTCGCCCATATCGAGGGGCACGGGCTCCAGGCGGGGCTCGCCCTCCTCCTCGACCTCGGTGTACTGAATGGCGGGGATTTCCACCTGGGCCACATAATAGCGGCCGACGCCCACGCCGATCACAAGATTGTCGTTGTCATCTGCGCACACGTCCACGGTGACGGGGATGTCGCGCTGCCGGTTATCGCAGCGGATGACCAGGTCGTCATCGCCGAAGACGATCTTCTTGCCGCGCTGCTCCACGGCGATCTTGGTCCCAGCATTCTTTTCGACGATCTGGATGGTGTTCTCATTCTTTGCCATTAGGTCATACCTCCTTTAATTCGCAGGGTCAGCGTGACGCTGCTGCCGCTGCCGTCATAACTTGCCTTGAAGCCGTTGAGGGCTTTGTCGGTGATGTGGATTTCTCCGACCTCGCCGGTGTGCGCTGTGACCTCGGCTTCGACCGTGTAAAACAGGTTTTTCCGGGTCTGCGTCAACGCCACGGTGGCCGGGTTGTCCATGGTGGAATTGAACGGGAGCGCCGACGTGTTCGTCAGCGTGACCGTGTGGGATTCGCCCAAAACCTCCGCGTCGGTCATGGCCTGGTGGGCGTCGTTCTGCCGCTGCTGCTGCAGATTGCCCCAGCCGATGATCTGGGCAGCAAGGGTGACGTCCTGGATGCCCTCCTCCATGTTGTTGAAGTTCGTGGCACTCTGGGCCGTGCCCTGCTGGATGACCTCGCCTTGATCCTTGGTGACCTCCGAGGTGCCGTCGCCGTTGTCGGTGATGACGCGGCGATTGGGGTACTCGGTTACGTGGTCTTTCCACTCGGTTTGGTTGTGCATGGTCTCACCTCCTTTCTTGAATCACGCCTCCGTGATGGTAAATCTAAACCGGTAGAGGATGCCCTCCTGGACGCTTCTGCGGGTGATGCTTTCGGCCTTGCTGGCCCACAGATTGCCGTATATATCCCAAAGCTGGACCTCCGTGACCGTGACGGACGTGCCGACGCTGTTGTCGATGACGATGTCGGCCGTGATGGTGCCGTCCGGCTGGATGTTAATCTCCGGCTTGCCGGTTTTGTAGTAGGTGCTGCCGATCTTATACCGGGCGTATGCGATGATGCGCTCGGTATAATTCTTGTAGCCCTGGAGGGCTGCGGTGGTCAGGATGCCTGCCATTTTGTAACCTCCTATTCGGTATTGTCTCCGAAGAGCGGATAATCGAAAGATGCGGGTGTTGCTGATGCCCAGATGCTGATCTCGGCGGAACAATATGCCCCCGACCGGCTCAATGCAACAAAATGAAGCATGATCGTCGGCGGCCAGTCTTTATTCATGGCCAGAGGATCATCATCTCGGCGGCGCTCATTCGCTTCCCCCGAACTGCGTCCAGGCCCCGTCCGGCGTCAGAAAATAAATTTTTCCGGCGGAGGGGATGATTGCCGTGGAGCCCGGTCCAGTTTTGTCGGTCGGGATGTTGTCCAGGTCGTCAACGCTGTCCAGGATGTACGACCGCGCTGCTTTCTGCTGCCTCGTTCCCTCCACGATTTCGTTGAATGCCATAATTGGGGCCCTCCTTTGCTCTCGTTTTATGTTGCGTCATCGTCTCCGCAGAGCGGATAATCGAATGAGGACGCGGACGTGTCTATGGCGGCGGACAATTCGCCGGCGCGGATGGCGCCCACCAAGTTGTCCTGGGGAACGGTGCCGGCGACGTGCTCACCTGCGAAGGTGTACACGAAGCCGGTGGCCTCTCCCGTGGTTTTGACGTCGATCTCGGTGTCCTGCAGGACGCCGACGATGTTGGTCTGTGGGTACGTGCCGGCCATACGGTAGGGGAATGGGTGCGCTTGCCGGCTGGGCTTGATTCTGATCCCGACGTCTGCCTCCATGTACAGGATCATCCGCTGATGGCTGGGCTTGATCCGTTTCAATTTGGACATAACCTCGTCGAAATCTATTGGCCCGCCGTCGCTGTGGATCTCCACGGAGAAGGTGTACGGAGCCACGTTCTCCGCGACTGTTGCCTCCATACCCGTCATGGTCTGGATGATGTGCTCCAGCTTTCTGGGGTTGATGGGTTCCCGTGCGTTGCGCTTCAGGAGCACGGCCCGCCGACGCTCCTCCAACGTCTGAGAGGGTGTCGGTGTGATGCCGTAGCGCTGCTCCCAATACGTGAGGCCCCATGTGGCCGTCTCCGGGAATGCCTGCAGCCGGAGCTCCTCAAAACGGAGCCGGGTCGCGTCCATATCCAGGCCCATGACCTGGAAAATCCACTTTCCGACATAGGAACGGTCATAAATGGGCGAAATCCTCGACATCATCCGCACAGCCGCAGGGCTGGTCGGGAACTGCTCAATGTCAAAACCGTCGCTCATTCTTTAATTCTCCTCCGGGTAGTCGGTGCCGTTGATCGTGACCTTGTTCGTCACGGGGTAGTCGTCATCGTCGATGGGGACGTTGGCGGTGTCTCCGTTGATGGTCAGAGCCGTAAAATCTCCCACGCCGGTGATGCTTGTGAAAAGCGCGTGTACTCGATTCCATTTGACGGAGCCCTCCTCCTTGGCGTTCACGTAATACGTGGATAACGCCGCGGCGAAGCGGGTGTAGATGTCGGACTCCGTGGATACGTCCGAAATCGTGAGGCCCATGATGACAATGTTGAGCTTGCAATTATCGCCGGGGGCAACGACGACCAGGATGGCGCCCACGGGCGCCAGGCGCTCGACGGCACGGTTTCCCGGCGCCATGATGTGGTTGTAAACATTGGTGAGGATCGTCGCGTTGGCCGGCTGTCCGTTGCTATCCAGCACGATCAATTTGACCTTGTTGGGGTGTTCCTGCTCATAGTTTGCGTCTACCAAAACCGTCCCGACGCCGCTGATTTCCTTGGCCCAGCGGATATAATCGGCGTCGCAGCCGACGTAACTTTCCCCAGCGCTCTGCTCCGCCAGGACGATCCTCTCATAGAGTTCGTCGTCTGTCTCCTCCACGGTGCCACCGGTGATGGGCGCCGCGTTGGTAATGCTTGTGACGCCTGAGATGGGCGAGGCCATAATTACGACAGTGTCCGCGGCCACATTGCACGCCGGTCCGCCCTCTGCTGCCGTGACGGGAATGTCCGCAGTGCCGTATTTCTCGCCGGGATCGGCTGCGCCTACGACCGCCAGGGTGTCTGTGCTGTACTCGATGGCCGGGGTGTCTCCGGCCGCCGGGACGCAGAAGATAGTGCCCGCCGGGATTTGCGTACCGGGGACGCCGGTGACGGTGATCGTGCCGGCGGCGTGGTTTGCCGCCCGGCGCGTCAGGCCGAGGCCTGCGGCGTGGTAGTCCATATATTGCCCATACGACCATGCAGGAAACATGATTTTCAACGTCTCGATCAAAACAAAATTGATCAGTTCGTCCTCCTCCAATGCCGTCGGCATGGTGAAGTCATATGGAAAACCGCCCTCGACGTTGTCGATGTCCGGCGGTAGAGCCTGCATCATGCGGGTCTGGATTTGCTCCGCTGTCTCGCCGGTGTACCAAGGCGGCGGCATAAATACTGGCCTTTCGATTGCCATTTCTTCACCCCCTTTTAACCGGTTTCCATTGCCACCGATAGACGGATTTCGTCCAGGTCGCGGCCTCTTACTGCAAACGTCCCGTAGAGGCTTGTGCCCTCCCAGGAAAATTCAAAATCACGGACATATTCGGTCTTGGGGTTTACCATGAGCGCTTCGGTGATGGTGCGCTCGACCGATGCCTCCACGCTGGCGTGATCCGGCTGGGCCGCTGCATACTCCATTTCTGTCCCGATCCGGGTGGAATACGCCAGGAAGGCATCGCGCTCGGTGGCGATGATCTTCATGCACCATTGCATGTATGCCTCCCGGCCAGACGCCTCGACCATGCGATTCGCGCCGTCCCGCGTGAAATCTCCAACGGTAAAATCGAAAAACACGGATGGGCGGTAGTGTTCCCGCTCCGGCTGCGCCGGGGTGTTGATCTCCGGCACGTCAAAAACGGGAAAAAGTTGTTTATTCGCCATATGATGCCCTCCATTACACCTGATTCCCGCGGAGAATGATGTCGATGACGACGGCCTCACTTTGCACCCATGCGACCAAGACGCGGTCGCCCGGTTTGATGCTCCGCATTTTCTCCGGGATGATGATGGTGTGGCTGTGGGAGCCGTTGCCGGACAGATGGCCGCCGTGCTGTCCCATGGTGTCGGTGGTAGTCAAATATCCGCCGATGGCGCCAAGGGTGAGCTGCCTGGCGACGTGGTAGTCCGCCTGGGGGATTGGGATGGCGAAGGTGTTGGTTTTGAGGCTCATATCTTTCTGGATCGTCCCAAAATCCAAAATCAGAGCGCCGTTGGCGTCCTGGTTTTGCCTCATGCGTTCCTGCATAACCCGGGCCAGCTTGTTCAAGCCCAGATTGCTGTCGTCCATTCGTTTCCCTCCCTTACTCGTGCGTTTCCTCCTCCACTGGCTTGACCGTGAAGGTCATAGTGCGGCTGGCGATGTTGTGGTTGATGCCCCTGATGATAAAAAAACCGTGCAGGGCGGCAGTAGCCAGGTGTACCTTGTCCCCCTTGCGGATGAAAGGAACGTCT
>Ga0310697_10003480_pt1 | contig 15944 bp, 32 predicted proteins | sample 172DNAGHGlowgp2_FD_203883 | JGI IMG/M metagenome (GOLD analysis project Ga0310697, IMG submission 203883) | Sheep rumen microbial communities from Palmerston North, Manawatu-Wanganui, New Zealand - 1728 DNA GHGlow gp2 (v2) (version 2) | ecosystem: Host-associated > Mammals > Digestive system >... | reverse complement strand
CAGATCGAGTACCGTACCCCCATTTCCGCCTTTGACATAGGGGGTCTTGGGGTAGGGGATACGTAGGGGGTGGACGTAGGGAGGGGTATGTCATAGGGGTCTGACAAAATGGCAGTCCTAACTCAGTTGTGCCCTGACAAAATGGCAGTGTCAAAATGGCAGTTGTCAGTCATGTCAAAATGTCAGAACTCAGTTGTGGCTATGAACTGAGTTTTGCCTTGAGGTCGCTGATGCGTTTGTAGAAGCCAGCGGTGTGTGGTGAGGTATGTAGTTTGAGATAGGTGTGGTCGTAGTGGTGCATGAACTCATGCAGGAGGGTGTCTATGAACGCGCCTATTGAGATAGGCTTGATGGTCTTGGCGGTGGTGTTGTAGATTTTTATGGTGCGTGTTTGTGGGCAGTATGTACCATGCAGTTGCCCTCTACCTCTACAGGGTCTTGGTCGTGATGTGATAGTGAGAGAGCATTGAGGTATGTTATACTTGGCTGTTAGGTAGTCAAGCAGGGACTTGGCTTTCTTGGCTCGGTCTTTGGGTGTTTCGGTAGCGTTGGTGAGTGTGGTGAACTCGGTATGCGACAAGCGGGTGTAGTGAACCTGCTCAACCTTGTTGCTTTTGTCGTAAGAAATAGGGTCGGTATTCATAATAGTTGGTGATTTTCTTAATTACGATGCAAAGGTAGTTATTTTTATTGGTATGTACAAGACCTTGAGCAGGAAATCGACACATTATAATATAAACGCACGCGCACGCATGATAGTGTAGAGAAAAGATGCTCAAGGTATTGTGTATGCGAGGGAATTGTATTACCTTTGCACTCGGAAATTGAAAAACAAACGCAGTTATGATACTGAAACTCATTTGCACCATCGGGGTGTGCATCATTGCACTCAACGCAGTTGTGGGAGATAAGAAGTAAGTAAACGGAGTTATCAACAATAAAAACAAAGGAGAGAAGAAACATGAAAGCATTATTATTCATTGCATTGGCAACGTGGTTGCTCGGTGGAACGGCTTGGACTACAAAGGGTGCTGAAAAGCATGGTAGCAGTTGGTATCAGTTGAAGGAGAGGGACAAGGCGAAAGCCGCAGCAACGGACGGGGACTATATGTAAGGTGACAAGGGGAGAGAAAATCTCCCTTTGTTGCTCAAGGTATTGCTTATATGCTCAAATTGTTGTACCTTTGCATATCGAAATTGAAAAAGGGCATGGTGCTCGGTGAGGGCAACGGGAGAGTAGACTCCAACATGCAGGTAAGTTGATCAAGGTATTGCACATGTGAAAAATGTGTTGAGAGGGCGGAAAAGTGATCAAGGTGTTGTACATGTGAGAAAAAAGCAGTACCTTTGCAGCGTAATTAAAAAACAAGTTGAATTATGTTTATCTACATCGACAATCAAGGAAACGAAACGCGGTGCGCTAACTATGCAACCGCAGAGTATTACAAATCTGCTAACGGCGGTCAAGGCAGAATAGTCCGAGCCATGCAGTTTTCGTAAAGAAAAATGAAAAAAGTTGCGCAAGGTATTGTGTATATGGTAAAAAAGCAGTACCTTTGCGCAGAAATTAAAAGAAAACAACATTTATCAACCCATTAAAATCTTACGATTATGGCAACCAACAATTTAGTTTCTTTCGTAGAGAGCCTTTCCAAAGGCACGTTATCAACCATCATCACCAACACCGAGCCGCGTATGCGCAAGACGAACAATCCGCTATTCGGTCGCGTTCGCAAGCAGACAACCGTCAATCATGTGGTAGTAGGTGTATCATACGAGAACTCCGTTAATAACAAATCGGAACGTGTGGGCGGCGGTGAACACATTGAGGTTGAAAAACCGAACGGCAAGACATGGGTCATCCCTAACCTCATCCTCAAAGCGGACAAGGACGAGAACCAACTCTATCTCCGAGTAACCGAGCGCAAGACGACAACAAGAGAGAGTTTCTACCTTGTGGACGGAAGACCTGCAACCGAAGAAGAGGTATCAATCATCAAAGAGAACCTGCAAGGCGGTGCTCCGAGCAAGAAACAAGCCGAGTTGGGTATCGCAGAGGAAGACCAAGTGGTAGTCAAGGACTACAAACTCCAAAACATCCTCGCAATCAAGCAGGGCAGCAAAAAGTGGTCGGCTCAGAAATGAGCCACCACCCCTGCAAGGGAGTACTAAAAATAGGACAAACTAAAATAAGACTACTATGGCTAACAAAAAACAAGTGAAGAAAGTGCGTCGTTGGTATGACGCAGCCAACAAAATCAACTACCGCGAGGGCGACATCATCAAGGTGTACGATGAGGAAAAGCCGCAGGGTGGGTTGGACGAGAACTATCGTATCGTCAAGATAGACCTTGACAACGAGATTATGGAGTGTGTCCAAGTGGGCGACAACGGAGAGGACATCGGTTTCTATCAGTTCCCATTCGGGTGGGTTATGACCCCGCAGTTGGCAAGGGTAACGTACCCAGAGTATTTCCCCATCGGAGAGGAAACGAAAGCAGGTATTGACGCGTTCCTTACGGAGTACGAACACACCCTGCAAGTGAACACGAGTGACGGAACACCCGAACGGCTGACGCAGGAAGACGCAGTTGAGTTGTTGGGGATGGCAGTCAAACTGCTCCGAGAGATTGTGGGGTAAAAATGTACTAAAATCAGTACAAAGGTGCTCAAGGTATTGTCTATATGAAATAAATTGAGTACCTTTGCACACGATTTTGAAAGAAAGGAGAAACAACATGAAAGTCACATTAACACTTGATTTGGATTATGACCTCATGCTCGTTTTGGGAGCAAGAGCGGCAAAGGCAAACGCAGAGGGATGGTATGACGGAGCAGTAAATCATCCACACGTAGAACCTGACGGAGAGGAGAAGAAAACGCTCTATCAATACGCGTTCGCGGATGGAATGTTGGAACTCATCAACTTATTAGGAAAGGGGGAGAGCGACAATGAAAAGCCTTGAGAAAATCATCACGGAAACCTATGGGGTCAAGAGGGTATTCCGAAAGCGCGATGGCGAACTGACAAATGCAGGCGCAGCGGCATACAAGAAACTTGAAACACTACTCAACGACCTTGAGGATTTGGGAGTTATCAAGGACGCAGCCGCAGCGGTGAGAGTGATGGACGAAATCACACATGAAAACTACTAAAAGAGGGGAGAAATCCCTTCTTTTTTGCTCAAGGTATTGCCTATATAACGAATTTGTTGTACCTTTGCATCGAAATTAAAAACAACGAAGTTATGGCACAAGTAAAACTATCAGCCGCAGCAAAGGCAAAAGTAACAAGTTGGCTCAATAATGTACAGCCTGGCGACCGCATTGTGTTCAGTCATGGTAACGTGTCCATCTACAACGAGAGCGGTTGCGAGATTGACTATGTAGCCGCTAACGCAACAAAGTAAAAAAAATCAGCAAAAGTGCTCAAGGTATTGCTTATATAACCAAAAAGCAGTACCTTTGCACTACCAAATTAAAGAAAGGGTAGTGTTATGAAAGCAACCGAGTTGATAGGAATGGACATCAGTACCGCACGCAGGACGTTGGGCTATTGGTGGGTATTGGACACGCAAAATGTAAATTGCGGAATAGGAACATATATCTTCTTCCGACCTGCAAGGGGTCGTGTGGAACTGCACACCGAGAACAATATCGTCAAGAGTGTGTACCCCACATGGATGGAGATAGGCGATAAAAAAGAAGAATAGTTGCTCAAGGTATTGTACATATCGCGAAAATGTACTACCTTTGCAGCGAAATTCAATCCCAAAGTGCGAAAGCAGCCATGTGGCAATGGCGGTGAGTAGTCGGAAAAGTAGGCAGGTAATCTCGTAGCCGTAAAAGAAACAAGTACCTGCATCGCGCACCAATAGGCGCGGTGGACGCAGATGGGAGAGCGTCCGAACACTAAAAGTTGGCACGTTGTGGGGTGTGAGCCAGCATCAGCGCAACGAAACTGAACGTAAGGACGTTGGGTAAGTCCTTGCAAGTAGGGGCGGTGGTTCTACCCAAGAGAAAGCCGCACGTAATGGTCGAAAACGTTATCACCCAAAACAAAGCCGCCTATCAGCAATGGTAGGAAAAACAAAGGGCGTAGGACTAACTGCCACAAAGACGCAGCGGGGTGTAGGCTAAAACGAGTATCGGACGCGGTACTCGCTTTTTTTTGCTCAAGGTATTGCATGTGTGCCAAAATTGTTGTACCTTTGCATCGTCAAATTAGAAAGGAGTATCAGTATGACAAACAAGGAAAGAGCAGAGAAACTGAAGGAAACGGAGTTGAGCACGTTCCAAAAGATTACAACCCTTGCTGGACGCATCGCAGCCAAATGCGCGCATGTCTATTGGACGCACTATTTCGCAATGGGAATAGGCTACGGAATAGGGAGTGAGGGTGGCAAGGTCTTTGAGATACGCGGTTCGGAGTTGCACGGACACCTCAACGGCAACCCTTACTATCTGCCGCTCACATGGTTTAGTGAAACCTACCTCAAGCAACTCTGGACGAGTTACGTCAAAGAGTGTGAGTATTCGCTGACAAAGGAGTGCTACAACGAGGTTACGCGAGGACTGCTCGACTAAAATCGATCGAAAAGATGCTCAAGGTATTGCTTATACGCGAAATAAGCAGTACCTTTGCATCGTCTTTCAAGAGAAGGACAAGGGCTGGAGGTCGCAAGGCTTACGGTAGAGTAGACTCCAACCTGCCTTATTCTAAAAAAATCCGCCTCAAGGGGTGCGTTTGCGTAAATTTTTCCGTCAAAGTATATAAAAATACCGCTTTGGAGCGAAAAAATACGCAAATTTTGCTCAAGGTGTTGCCTATATGCTCTTTTTATAGTACCTTTGCAGCGTAATTCAAAATCAGTTACACTATGTCAGATATGAAAGAGATTAAGACCATCGCAGGAGCAGTTAAGTCGCTCGGCAAGTTCATCAACGAAACTGCTATGTTGTCCGTCAAGGGCAGCGGTCGTCCTGTAGCCAATCAGTACGTGCTTAACTATGAGCGCGGTCAAGTGTTCAAGAGTTACCGCACCCTTATCGCGGTACGCACCAATGATGGAGAGGTGTACCTCCAAAAGCCGCAGGACACCTATGGCGGAGACGAGCGCGGCTATTCAGCAACCACGCAGACCTACCTCAAGCAGTTCTTGGGCGGTAGCGTTACGAAAGCCGTGATGAACGAGAAAATAGCCGCAGGAGACTACAAGGTCGTGCGCGCTATCTAAGAAAAAGTGGGGGAAACCTCACTTTTTTTTGCTCAAGGTATTGTGTATATACGGAAAAAGCAGTACTTTTGCATCGTGAAAATTGAAAGGAATATCACTATGGCAAAGAACTATTACATTATGCAGAATGTGGGCAAGGCTCGCTATCTTCTCAATGACCACGATGGAGTAAGCACACACAAGGACGGCAGTCCGTTCTATGGATGCGAAATCTTCTCCAACAAGAAGAAACTCGCTGCACGCGTCAAGGAGTTGAGGGCGCAAGGCTATGTGGAGCGTGACGAAATGCTGAAAAAATAAGAAAAAATGCAGAAAAATGACCCAAGGTCTTGCATATATGAAATAATTGTTGTACTTTTGCAAACGAATTTGAAAGGAGAATAAAACTATGGCAAGTAATTTATTAGGTATTAAGGTATCACCCAAGCAGACGGTTTACCTGAAGATGGAAGAGGACAACGGCATTAACCGAGGTGGTTACTACTGCCAACTCTTTGCCGACAAGGTTGAGAGCGAGGACATGCGCATCGATCACTTTACCATCCGCAGGGAGCGTTTGAGCGGAGACGCAACCAGCAGAGCCAACCAAGCACGCAAGATTTGTGTGGACAAGGCAAAGGAACTTTTCTCCAACAAGCGGAGATAAAATAGGACAAAGGTGCTCAAGGTCTTGTACATATCAAGAAATTGTAGTACCTTTGCACCGAAATTAGAGAAAGGAGAAATTACTATGCAAGACAAAAGATTACCACATGCCTATCATGTCCTAACCGCGAAAGAGGTAAAGAGCAACTTGTTCGGAGCAACGAGTGTTGCCGCCACAAACCACAAATACCTCGTTTACGGACTTCAAGCCGACAAGGTGGATGAGATTACCACCAAGATTGAGAAAGACGCTTATACGGCAAAAAACACGTGTTGGATTGGCACTCCGTACGATTTGGATGAGCACACTCCGCACTTTGACAGAATGACGTTCCGAGTGCTCCCTTGCTCCATCCGTCCTGCAACCGAAGAGGAGATAGCAGAGTTCAACGGAGTTCTCAACGACTGCAACCTTGAGATACGCGACATTATCATCAGCCACAAGTCCGTTTTCGGGAAAGAGTGGGAGACCTATGAAACGCGGTTGTGTTACAAGGACAAGAACGCAATTCGGTTCATCTACAAGGACGGAACGTACACGCTGGATAACATTGAGGATGCAGCCAAGAAACTGCCCGAAAACACGGCTTTCGTATGGTTCTCCGACAACGGCTACTCACACATGTCCACCGACCCAAGCGATGTGAGCCGCATCAAGGAATATGTTGAAAAACATTTCCAAGAGGGGATTGACCGCTTTGCTCACCCGATTGTGATAGGAGCACTCAACCATTTCCGAGTGTGTGGGTACTTTGACATGCAGGGCGATGCGTCCCTCAAACTGAACACGGGTGGAGTTAAGCCGTGGAGCGAGACCTCCAACACGTAATAAATGTACTAAAATTAGTACGAAAGGTGCTCAAGGTATTGTGTATATAACCAAAAAGCAGTACCTTTGCACCGAATTTCAAAACAAGAGTAATTAACCCATTTAACCAATAGGAGACTATCATGGCAGAGAAAGAAAAGTATGTAAACTACCGCGTGTGGAAGATTAACGAGCAAGACCGCGCGAAGAAAGCAAAGTTGTTCTACGTATATGGCGAGGTGCAGTTGGAGAACGGTAAGCGCGTCCCAGTAATGGCAGTAGTGTTCGCGGACGACCGCAACGATGCAAGTGCTATCATCGGTGAGTACAAGAAGACCGCTCCGCTCACATGCGACAGCCGCAGGGTGAATGACGCATACGAGTGGTACAAGGACTTGTTCAAGAGCGAGGGAGTTGAGCCAGCGCCGCCGATGAGTGACGAGTTCATCAATTTCTTCTACGAGAACGACTATCAAGCGGACGATGCAGCACTCAAAGCCGCAATAGCCGCAGCAAAGGCGAAAGCCGCAGCCGAGTAAGGTCGGTGCAGGAAAGTGGGGAGCAATCTCCACTTTTTTTTTGCTCAAGGTATTGCCTATGTCGATCGTTTGTAGTATCTTTGCATCGAAATTGAAAAAGATGAGAAAATACAATGTTTACGATTTTAGACAACAAGGTATTAACCAAGTTCACCGAGGACGAGAAAGCGCGACTACTTGAGGTATTCGCTATCACCATCCGCTCCGTGTTCGGCATAAACGAGTTAGCCTTTGAGATTGATGGTATTGAGCACACCGCACTCTATGAGGATGATACATTCATCCATCGCACCTATCAACTGAAAGAGGGAGTGAAAGACAGAATGGGCAAGTACAACGCATTCTTCAAGGGTATCCGTTTCTTCGCCACAAAGGAGATAGGTTTGTTGGAGGGCAAAGAGGTCACACTCTACCACGCGCAGATGAGTTATATCGGTGGTATCATTCCTATCGGTGAGGTTGTCCCGACCATCCCGAATATAGTTGAGGTAACGGAGTTCGGTATCAAGGACGTGCGGCTCATAACTCCGTTGAGGAACATGGCAGAGCGGTATATTCCGCCTATCGTATGGCAAAACAAATAAAAATTGCTCAAGGTATTGCGTATATAAACAAATTGTAGTACCTTTGCACCGAATTTGAAAAACAACTGAGTTATGAGCAAGTTTACAATCGAATTAGAGTGCGATGAGTGGTATGCCGCTGACGCACTACGTGAAATCTCAAACGACATTGAGAACAACGACCTGCTTGACAACATGCAGGACGGACAAGTAACAACGAGCGGTGAACACTATACCGCCACAATCAAAATCAGTAACTAACCAATTAACCATTATTGAGCCTATGGACAACAAAAGTTTTGGTTTAATCATGGTGGCACTCATAGCGGTGTTCATCATGTCACTCGCGACTATCGTAGTAGTCGGAGAAACGTCCAAGCGCATTGAGCGTATTGAACAAGTAGTAGTACCGCAAGACACGGCAGCGGTGGACACGTTAGCCTACCTGCATGAGTTGGAACTCAACCGAGAGAATTTCTATCATGCGTGTGCGGTGTATCAAGTCCATCACCCCGAAATCGTCTATGCGCAGGCGCAGTTGGAGAGCGGACATTTCACCAGCCAAGTATTCCGAGATAGGCAGAATTGTTTGGGTCTATTCAATAGTCATACGCAGCAATACTACACATTCGCGCATTGGTCAGACTGCATCAAGGCATACAAGAACTCCGTTCAGTACAAGTACGATGGTGTAGGGGATTACTACGCTTTCCTCACCAATCTGCCATACGCAGAGGATAGCCAGTACATACGGAAAGTCCGATGGCTTGTAAACCGCAATTCCAATAGTTGAAAATCCGCCGTAGGGGAGTAGGAAAATGATACCTGCTCCCCATTTTCTTGCTCAAGGTCTTGCTTATATGAGGAAAAAGCAGTACTTTTGCACCATCAAATTGAAAAGGAGGAAATTAACATGACAAGAGAAGAGTTCAAGCAAGAGATGATGGCTATCGTTCCGCGTTACGATGAGTTACGGAATGAGTTGCGAAATTTTGGCAAGGAGCGGTTCGCATCCCTCAACAAGTATTTCTGCCCTGCTGCATCCTATCCGTGGGGTGTTGAGTACGTACTCTGCCATTGGCACAACGGCTTTCATTGCGAGGTTAAGTGGACTACTCGCGGTGGTGTGCATGGTAGCAAGACCAACTCCGTTATGGAGAGCGAAAACGCCTACTACAAGGAAAAAGGCTATGACCTGCATACCATGACCGAGGTGCAGATGAACGCAGTTGTGGAGTTTATCAAGAACTCCATTGCAGAGGACGAGAAAAAACTTGCATCCCTCTATGAGAGAGGTAGCAAAGAGCCAGCCATTGAGGATTTGGAGAAAGAGTGCGAGAAAGTAGCCAACGAGTTGCTCGCAGGGAAGACCAACCGCTATGGCGACAAGATGAGAGCCACATTAGCAGTAGGCAAACGAGGTTGCGACAACAACACCAACCCTTATACCGCCCTCATCATTGAGTATCATGGCAACGAGTTCGGCAAGGTGGATTGGCACTACTACGCAGGCTTTCGGTTCTACAAGGACAAGTTCGGTATCAACCATTTCAAGTTCTTCAAACCGCTTTGTGGCGAGAGTGATATAGTGTTCAAGATGGACACATTCAAAGAGTATATTGAGAGTTTTACACGCAAAAATGATTGAGATATGAAAGTCTTTGTAGTAACCGAGAGAACGCAGTGGTTCGGCAGTAAGGTGGTATTCATTGGTACAAGCCGCAGCAGGGCGGTAGCCAAGATTAAGAAACACTATAAGCCGCTCGCAACCGAGTTGGAAAGTCTGGACAAGTACGGCAAGTTCGATAACCTCGACTACTCCATTGAGATAACGGAGTTGGAAACGAACAAGGTGTACGACACAAGCAACATGGAAATCCATCCATAGATCCACGAAATTGTGCTCAAGGTATTGCTTATATCCCAAATAAGTAGTACCTTTGCACACGATTTCAAAAGAACTGAGTTATGGAAAGCAAGATTTCGGAAAAGAACAAGCGAGCGTTACTCGCAGTTGGCGCACAAGCGCATGACCTCTACTACAAGGTACTCACCGACCTCATCACCAAGATGCACAACGCTGGTGAGTTGAGCGACCAAGAAGAGAGTTACCTCAACATGATGCGCGAGAAATTGGAAGATGTGTCTATGGGACTGACCGCTGGCGGCTTCTTCTATATGATAGAGCCGCAGTCCTATGAGGGAGCAAAGATGCACATATTGTGCGATGATGACTATACCAAAGTCTGGAGCGTCAAGTGGGACAACGCGAGAGGTAGCGGAGAGGTGGTAGAGCGTAAGGTACTCAAAACCGCAGTAAAACATATCGGTACGTATGATGAGACATACAAAGATATCAACTACGGCTTTTGGGGAACGTACAAAACGAGGAAAGCGGCAGAGGAAAGGCTGGATTACCTCTACCAAGATTAAGCAGGTTGTTTCAAAATCCCCGCGAAAGTTCAACAAAAACGTGTATTTTCGCGGGGAAAATTAAACAAAATCGCTCAAGGTATTGTGTATATGGTGCTTTTATAGTACCTTTGCATCGAAATTAAAAAACGTTGAGGATATGAAAGAATTTACTATGGTCAATGGTTGCCCCATCCAAACGGCAGACCTCATGCGGTACTATGACGACCGCGAGAAACAACTCCGTAAAGATATCTATGAGAGTATCAAGCAACACCTGCCGAAAGAGGGAGAGGTGCTGGAAATCACGGATGATAACGGCAACGAGCATGTTGGAGTTACCTTGTCGGGTGATGGCTCTACCTACCTCGTCCATCCCATCGGTGGAGTGAAGAAAGAAGAAGATAAAGTCTATATATACATCAATGATGATGGTTTGTGGGATGATGTCTATTGGTATGAGGTATGCACCCTATATGACGTACTTTCCGCAGTCATAGCGGCACAATGTTAAACCCTATAACACAACTGAGTTATGAAGAAAATCTATTGGTAAGCCATCGGGCGGATGGGAGTGGACGATAGTCTGCTCCCATTTTTTTACTCAAGGTATTGTGTATGCCAGGAATTTGTTGTACCTTTGCAGCGTAATTCAAAGATGGGTTACAAGGGCATGACACTCGCAAGGGTGGCGGGAGAGTAGACTCCAACATGCCCATAACTCAACCGCGTGCATTTTCACACGTTTATTTTGCTCAAGGTGTTGCCTATATGCTGAAAATATAGTACCTTTGCATCAGATTTGAATGAAAAACGTATGCAGATAGTAAACGGAGAATATAGCGGTGATGATTGCCATCAACTTTCCCTGCTGGTTAGCCACGCAAAGGGCAAATTAGCGGTCAAGTTCAAAGTAGTTTTCGATTTCTCAACCGAACACGTTGAGTGCATCAAGATATACCGCGCACCTCGTTACCTCGACCTGCAAGCACTTGTTGAGCGTATCATCGGCAAGTATGATTTCACGGCTGACGATACAACGGAGTTCATCCCGAAGACCCCAAGCGTTGAGGAAATGGCAGAAAAATTACAATTATTCTATTATTTTCGCTCAAGGTCTTGCCTATGTGCGTAAAATGTAGTACCTTTGCATCGTAAAAATAAGAAAGGAGTATATTATGGAATTACTGAAAACCATTGAGAACAACAACTGCAAGGTTGAGATTTATCCTGAAGACATGGACTGCAACCCTCGCAAGGAGTTCGACAATATCAGCCGTATGAATATCTCGCTCGGCAGATATTTTGAGCACAAGGAGATGGAAGATGAGGAGTTCGCTCCGTTCGTCCACAACCCGAAGAACGCACCCATGTTCGTGTTCAAAGTGTTCGGCTACGTGCATAGCGGAATAGTGCTGGGATTGGATGGCAGCAAGTATCCGTTCACCGACCGCTTTGATGCAGGCGTGGCAGGCTACATGGCTATTGACAAACGCAAACTACGCAGCGAGTTCCCCAACCTCAAACGCGCGTCTTGGAAAGAGTTGTTCAAGAAAGCCAACGAGGTTGCTGAAAGCGAGATTGAGGACATGAATACCTACCTCAGCGGCAGCGTCTATTGCGCACACGTTATCAATACTGACACGGATGAGGACACATGGCTGGGATGCTTGTGGGGCGGAGTACGCAGGGATGATATTTCGTGCATGATGGACGAGGTTGGTATCAGTGAGGAAACACAAGCCTTGTTCGATGAGAAAATGTACTAAAAATAGTACTATGGATCAACAAATGTGCTCAAGGTATTGCCTATATAACAAATAAGCAGTACCTTTGCACACGAAATTAAAAAAGGAGAACAAACACATGACACAAGAAATTAAGAGCCTGCTGGCTGACAACAAGGGACTGCTCAACTCGGATGGTTATATCCAGTTCGACAAGTCAGTTAAGAACGAGAGCAAAGCAACTCCATTGTATTGGATTGATGGGCTTCAGTTGCATGAAGACGGTGGTGTTACCGCGTGGCTTTCAAGTTATCAAAGCGAGATAATCGACCCTATCGCGCTGGAACGCATCGAGGACATGGCTGCGGCTATTAAGGATGAGTTGGAACATACCATCCGCTGCACCAAAGAGGTCATGCCGACCATCAAGGACGAAATGCTCTTTACCAACCGCTCCATATTTGGAGACTACGAAGAACATGAGTATGAGGTTGAATGTCAAGATGGATTTGCAACGGCAGTACCAACCGCAAACGAGTTGGAGAGCAATCCGAAAGCACCGAAACGGCTTGAATTAACCTACCCAAAACTGAATGAGTTGGGAGACCGAGCAAAGCAGAGTTGTTTAGATTATCGCGGTATCTATGACGAGCCAGTATCTTCCTGCTCCTACGCAGATGTGTGTATGAAATACGGAAAAATCAAAAAACCTGCTCAAGGTATTGCACATAAGAAGAAAAAGTAGTACCTTTGCATCGAAATTAAAAAGAAAGGAGATTTAACATGAAACGTAATGTGATTTTGAGAGTGGCTATCGCCATTGACACTAACAACGAGGTTGCAAAGCAAACGGCTGAATTAGCCGCAGCGCACGTAAAGAACTGCCTTATGGACAACCCCAACGTGGACGAGACAACCATTGAAGATGTGGATGTGGTTATCATCAACGATGGCGATGTTCCGCCTGCACCCAAAGAGCCAACACTCTACGACATTGAGTTGCCGAACGGAACTCCTGCACAAGTCAGGGACAACCCCGATGTCTATGGGCACAAAGGCATTGATGTGATTGTGAATAACGAGGTTATTCTGTCAATCCCTATGCTGTGTGCAGCCGATGTAGCCTGCGATGAGGAATGGCGCGGACGATTTGCTGAGGACTTTAATTACCTCATGTCGGAGCCAAGCCGAGCAAGAAGAGATTTCGCCGATTTCCGCCATGATAAAGGTCATTCACCGCTCTTCGCAAGCGTACACGTGCAATTCAAAGGAGAAGACCATGGAGAGGATGTGGTTATCAAACTCCAGCCGAGTACCGAGGAAGAGCAGAACGGAGAGGGTGATGACAACCAAATCTTCTTCTACTGCGAGAACTTTGGAGATTTCGTTAGACTGATGAAAGAAGACAACGGAGAGGATTTCGTAGTAACCAATTTCTTCCACTACTTTGACGAACTCTAAGAAAAAGTGCTCAAGGTATTGCTTATATAGCCAAAAAGCAGTACCTTTGCACTGAAATTAAAAAGAAAGGAGAAATCACTATGATTAAGAAAGAAACGCGAGCGACCGCAGAGACGCTCATCCAAATGGCACGTAACGCAAAGGAGACGCTGCAAGCCGCAGTAGCCAACACGCTGAAAGAGCATGGCAAGGCAGTTGAGTTCGACTATGAGAACAACTCCGCGCCCAGCATTGACGCAGGCTGTTTCGGAGACGACGATACCGACTGCTACATCACCAAGATTTGGAACGACAAAGGTCTGGTGAAAGCCAACCTCCATGCCTACTATCTCGGAGACGACCGCGAGGACATCGACCTCAGTCGTGAGTGTCTCGGAACGAGCGATTGGGCGGAAATCCTTGAATACATCCTCGGAGAGATTGAGGACTAATCCATCGGGTGCAGGGAGTTGGTTCTCCCTACACTCACCAAACAAAACAAAAGAGATTATGAAGAAAGCAATGCTTGTAACATTAGCCATCACCACGCGTGTGGTGGTTGAGGGTGATAACCTTGAGGAACTGCAAGACAAAGCAGTAGCCGCAGCGGTTGAGAAGATGAACAAACAACCCGACCAGTATATCACCGATGAGAACCTTGACGCGGTTGTGTTCGATGATGAGTGTCCGTACGGCTCGCTACCGCAGGATTGTGTAGCATAAATCTTGCTCAAGGTATTGCATGTGTGAAATAAATGTATTACCTTTGCAGCGAATTTCAAACACAACTGAGTTATGGCAAAGAAAAACGAATTTATCAAGGTAGAGTCGCTGGAACACCTCAAGACCATCCTAAAGGAGAATGACAATGGTACGCTGGAATGTTTCATCGAGACCAATGGCGGTGGTCGGTCATGGAAGACTATCACCTACGCAGATGAGGACGACAAGAACGGAAACCCAAAATTTGAAATCCTCAATGAGATTGACGAGACGCGCCAAGTGCTGACGGAGAAGAACCTCTTTAACGAGCGGTACACCAACATCGGCAAGGCGATTGAGAACGGCTCTTTCTTCTTCGCTTGGTGCTAATCGGTCCGAAAATGACCAAAATACTTGCAGGAGTCAGAAATTAGTTGTACTTTTGCAATCGAAATCACAATCGAACGGCAATTAGTCCACCCTTTCACCTATATGGTGTCTGGAGATGTATCAACCGCTCTGCCAACCTTCCAACAAAACCGAGCGAGCCGTTCGATAAAAGACGATAGTGGCTGAACGTTTAGGCACGCGATGAGTGGCTTTCCTCCTTTCGCCACATTGCGAACACGCAGGTTGAACTCCTGCCTATCGTCCAAAAATTTACGTAGTTTTTATCATCACTTACATGGAAGTGGCGGACTGAGAAGTTAGCCACTTTTTTTTGCTCAAGGTATTGTATATATCAATAAAAAGCACTACCTTTGCATCGGATTTCAAAATTAACGAAATTATGACGAAAGAGAACAAAGAGAAAGTAGAGGGTATTCTCTACATGAGCATCAATGCCTTGACAGGTAGCAATTTCAAGGAGAGCAAGAAAATCATCAACGCCATTATTGATGATGTGTGCAAGGACATTGAGGAAACCGCAGAGAACCCAGCGGAGTTTACCTCTGGGGATGTGAACTATTCCAAACTCCGTGTAATGAAAAAACGTCTCGGAGCGGAAGAATAATGCTCAAGGTATTGTACATACCACGGAAAAGCAGTATCTTTGCATCGTAAATTAAAAGAAAGGAGTAAATATGAACTACGAAGAGAAATTGCAAGCAATGGTTAGCGAGCATTGCTATGATGAGTTGGTAGAGAAACTGACCGAGCAAGTCGGAGAGAACAACGCAAAGGTTATGCTACCTGCAATTGCAAAGGCACTTGTAGAGGGTGGCAGAGAGGAACGTGAGCGTATTCTTAACACTTGGCTCGATATGGATAGTTGCCGAGTATGTACCACCTGCGGCAAAATCATGGAAGAGGGCTGGTATCTCAATGACGCTGGCTACGCTTGCAGCGATGAGTGTGCAGCCAAGAGTGAGGGTCTTACTATGGACGAGTTCAAGCGATACAAAATCTATAAGCAGGATTTAGAGAAATACCTCATAAAAGAGGGTAAAGGTCGCAAGTTAGAGGACTTGTCCGATGATGAGTGTGCCGAAATCATCAACGAAGAAATTATGGAGAATGTCGATTGGTATTGGACTGAGTGGTACTAATGGATGAGAAAGAGATTGTAACCGAGCCGATGATTGAGAACGAGGACTATGACGAGTTCTACAACATCTGGAGGTAATCAGTACTAAAAATAGTACAAGAATGCTCAAGGTATTGTATATATCAAATAAAAGCAGTACCTTTGCAGCATGAAAACAAAAAGAGACATATCGAAAGACACGCTGGCTATACTAAAAGCCGCTCGCAGGAAGAGCCGAGAGGATGAGATAGCCGAGCATGGTAAACCAATTTGTCACGCGCATGTGGAACGTAATAGGAAGACGTACACACGCAAAACCAAACACAAGAAAGGAACTGAGTTA
>Ga0310697_10003479_pt1 | contig 15949 bp, 18 predicted proteins | sample 172DNAGHGlowgp2_FD_203883 | JGI IMG/M metagenome (GOLD analysis project Ga0310697, IMG submission 203883) | Sheep rumen microbial communities from Palmerston North, Manawatu-Wanganui, New Zealand - 1728 DNA GHGlow gp2 (v2) (version 2) | ecosystem: Host-associated > Mammals > Digestive system >... | reverse complement strand
TTAAGCATGAAGAATTAACACAGAAGACAACTTAGACGCAGAAGGAGCCGCAGCAAGTAGGAAACCACTACAACACCAAAATGCAACAAGGGAGGAGGATCAGTTATGGAAATTCTAAAGGTATCAGCCAAATCTAACCCCAATTCCGTCGCCGGCGCACTCGCGGGCGTTATCCGCGAAACCGGAAGTGCCGAGATGCAGGCGATAGGTGCCGGAGCGCTGAACCAAGCGGTTAAAGCGGTTGCCATTGCACGCGGCTTCGTGGCACCGCACGGCGTAGACCTCATCTGCATTCCTGCTTTTACGGACATTGAAATTGACGGGAGCGAAAGAACTGCCATCAAGCTCATAGTCGAACCGCGTTAATTCCTTGACAATTCATCCCGTCTCGAACGTTATATCAAAAATTTTCCCGAAGCCGCATCTGTCACGGAGGTAAATTAAATGGCCGGCGATTTGCACACTCACACGAATTATTCGGACGGATCCTATTCGCCCGAAGAACTTGTGGCGGCGGCGAAGAAAATCGGTCTGCACTATTTGGGCATAACTGACCACGATACGCTGGACGGCATTCGCCACCTTTACGAAAACGGGCTCTACCCCGGCAGAGGCGTCAATATAATCCCCGGCGTCGAGCTCAGCGCAAATCATCCCGAAAAGGACATTCACATTGTCGGCTATAACATCGATATTTACAACGAAGCTCTCTTGGAAATGATTGACAAAATTATCGAGGCGCGCTGGGAAAGATTCAGCGAAATCATCAGGATTCTTCAAACCAAAAAGTACAATATCCGCGAAGCGGACGTTTTGAAAACCGCAGGGACAAGCCGCTCAATCGGGCGGTCGCACATAGCACGGACGCTGGTAAGGTTGGGCGCGTTCAAATCGGTTCGCGAGGCTTTCGAGAAAATGCTCGGCAAAGGCAGCCCCGCTTACGTGCCGCGCTACCTGCCCGAAGTCGACGAAGTAATCGACGTGATTCATCAATCGGGCGGCGTGGCGGTGTTGGCGCACCCAAAGCTTGTCGGCGACGACGCGCTTGTCGACCGGCTCTGCACCAAAGTGGACGGTCTGGAAGTCTATTATCCCTTCCACAAACCCGACGAAGTTCAGCATTACTTTCTGCTGGCGCAGAAATACAATCTGCTGATAACCGGCGGTAGCGACTTCCACGGCGCAGCGTCACGATTCGTCAATGAACTCGGCGAATTCACAATCAGCGACAAACTTGCCGAAAAATTATTCGTCGAGCCGCAAAATTAAATCGGACAAACAAAATAACCCGTCTCAACCGAGGCGGGTCTTTTTGTTATGGATTAAATATTAGCGATAGCAACCGTAGCCGCCGTGACCGCGTCCGTAGCCGTCGCCGCAACCGTAGCGTCCGCAGTAATCGCCGTCGTAATTTTCGTTCTGCGTGTAGCAGTAATTACCCCTGCAACAGGTGTTGTCATAGTCAGCCTGCGCGGCCTCCGTGAATGCGCCGAAGCTCATAACCGTCAAAGCAGTAAGCGCGCCGATTAAAAATTTTTTCATGCTTATCAACCTCCTAAGCGCAATCTTTATACCCCAATTCCCGCGCCTTGTCAAGGTCTGCCTGCGCGCCCGCCGCGTCGCCCAGAGCCTGCCGACATTTCCCGCGAGTGTTGTAAGCTTCGGCATTGTTCGGATTGAGTTCAATCGCCTTGTCGAAGTCTTGAATCGCCCGCTCGTATTGTCCAAGCTTTTTGCAGACGTAGCCGCGACTGTCATAAGCGACGGCGTTGTTCGGGTCAAGTTCGACAGCTTTATCAAGGTCTTCAAGTGCCCGCTCGTATTGTCCCGCCTCGGCATAGGTGTATCCGCGATTGTTGTAAGTCATGGAGTTGTCCGGCTCAAGATCCAAGGCTTTATCGTAATCCTGAATCGCCCGTTCGTATTGTTTCATATCGGCGTAGGCGTGACCGCGATTAAAATACGCATCAGCCACGTCGGGATTGATTGCGATAACTTTGTCGAAGTCTTCAATCGCTAGCTCGCTTTGCCCCAGAGTGCCGTAAGCAATGCCGCGATCGATATAAGCCATAATAAGGTTCGGCTCAAGCTCCAAAGTTTTGTCGTAATCCTGAATCGCCCGTTGATAATCCTTCAGCATGTAATAAGTGTATCCGCGATTGTGGTAAGCATAAATATAGGTCGGCTCCAATTCAACGGCTTGATTGAAATCTTGAATTGCTTCCTCGTATCGTTGAAAGCCTTGCGCGTAAGCGTTGCCGCGATTGAAGTAAGCTTCGGCGTCGTTGGGATTGATTGCAATGACCCTGTCGAAGTCTTCAATCGCCCGCGCGTATTGTCCAAGCTCAAAGTAAGCGATGCCGCGATTTATTAACAATGTGTCGTCGTTCAAGCCAAGTTTGAAGGCGGCGTCGTAATCTTTAAGTGCCCGTTCAAATTGTCCCGTTTCGGCATAGACGATACCGCGATTCAGGTAAGCAAAGGCGTCGTTCTGCTCAAACTTTATGGCTTTGTCGTAATCGGCAAGTGCCCGTTCAAACATTCCAAACCGCGAATAAATGACGGCGCGATTGAAGTACAGCGCGTAATTGTTCAAGCCGAGTTTGACAGCCCTGTCGTAATCTTTAAGTGCCCGTTCAGATTGTCCCGTCTCGTCATAGGCGATACCGCGATATAAATGCGCATCGGCGTTTTTCGGGTCAAGTTGAACGGCTTTCGAGGCGTCCGCTATTGCCGCGTTGTAATTTTTCATTTTCAAGCAGTTCAAAGCGCGCTGTAAATAAAAATCCGAATCGTTGTTCACGGTATCGACCTCCTCAATTCAATGATTATGCTTTTTCTGATACCGCCAAGCCCAAGCGATAAGCACGACGGCGAAGATTACGACGACGATTATCCGCGTGAAGCCCTCTTCGTGCAAAATCGCGTCGTGCCCGATTATCGCCTCAATGCCCGTCGAAGGGAATTTGCCGACCAGCGACGCCAAAAAGTAATCGCGCAGGCTCATTGAACTCAACGCACCCGCCGCGTTCAGAATGCCGCTCGGCACGTAGGGCACCATGCGCGCTATCAGCATGACCGTGAAGCCGTTTTTGGAGCTGTACTTGTCGACGGAGCGCAGTCGCTTGCTTTTGGCGATAATCTTCCTTGCGCTGTCGCGGAAGAAAAATCTAAGCAACTGAAAACTTATAGTCACGCCGACGGTCTCGGCCAAGACCGACAAGACTATCCCCGGCACGATGCCGAAAATCAGCGTATTCGCCGTGGAAAAAATTATCGCGGGCGGAAAGCCCAGCGCGTTGACGAACAGCGTCAACAAGAACGCGAACACGACCGCCAACGACCCGTAGCCGTTGATATAGTTCGCCGTCTCGACGATGTCGCCGCGTGACAGCAAGTGGAAGACTTCGGGCAGGAATTCCGGCGCGGCAAGGTGTATCGACCCGAAAAGCGCGACTATCAGCAATGCGGCGGCAATTTTGACTTTTTTCATGCAAATTTCCTCTCAAGCAAAAATTTTCAAGCGTCGTCATTATAACACGTCCGACGAAAATTTTTACAGCGCGGAAATTTTTTGTTATCATGATAAAAAATTCTGAGAGGCGACGTGATGAAATGCGGCTTGACCCGCTTTAAAAGCGGGGGAACAGCGGTCGCGTTGCAACGTTACGATAATTCGGAGTAATCCCCGCGCTCAAGCGTGAAAAATTTTTTCGGAGGCGATGTGATGAACTGCGGCTTGATAATTCCAACGCTCAATGCGGGCGCGCAATTTCAAACACTGCTTGAACAGCTCGCCGCGCAGTCTTTGCCGACGCGCAACTTAATCGTCGACTCGGAATCGGCGGACGACACGGCGGCTTTGGCAAAGTCGTTCGGCGTCGAAGTCTTGACAATCCCGCGCAGGACGTTCAATCACGGGGCAACGCGACAACTCGCGCTCGAACACCTGCTGAAATCTGCGCGGCTTGACGTGATAATCTTCATGACGCAGGACGTGTTGCTTAAGGACGACGACTCGCTTGCGCGGCTGGCAGAAATTTTCGACGCGGATTCGACGGTCGGCTTGTCATACGGGCGACAGCTCCCGCACGTCGACGCAACCAACGAAGCGAAATTTCTGCGCGCGTTCAACTACCCGCCCGAAAGTCAACTGCGCTCGTTCGACGACAGAAAAATTTTCGGGATAAAGACGGCGTTCGCGTCGAATTCGTTCGCGGCGTATCGCGTCGACGCCCTGCAAAGTGTCGGGGGCTTTCCGTCGCACGTGCCGCTTTCCGAAGACATGTACGTCGCGGCGAAGATGTTAATGCGCGGGCTGAAAATTTACTACGCGGCGGAGGCGCAGGTCTTTCACTCGCACAACTACACGGCGGCACAGGAGTTTCGTCGCTACGTGCAAATCGGCAAATTTCACGCGCAAGAGCCGTGGATTCGCGAAACGTTCGGCTCGGCGGAGGGCGCGGGCAAAAAATTCGTCGCCATGAAGCTCGCCGCGCTTGCAAAGAAAAATCCCCTCGATTGCATAGGCGCAATCTTCAGGGACGCCGCAAAATTTTTCGGTTACCGTATCGGTCGGCTTAAAGGCTGAAGGTCACTTTTTCTGCCAACCGAATTCCTCAAAGCTCTGTCGCCACGCAATGCGCTCGTAAAAATCTTTCATGGTCTTTTGTGCGGTGTTGAATATCGGGACGCGCTCCAACGCAAAAAAATTACTGCCGCGGTCGACGACGCCATATTTTATCGTGAACGCGCCCTTGTAGCCCACGTCCTGCGCTATGCCCGCGATGTGCAAATTGTACGTGCCCGTCGGGTAGGCGAGGAACTCCACGGGGTGACCGAGGTTTTCTTCGAGCATGTTCTTGGAATTTATAAGTTCATTGCGGATTTCGTCGTCGGGCAACTCTTCAAGCTTGGGATGCGTCAGCGTGTGCGATTCAATCGTTATGCCGCCCGCCTCCATTTCCTTGAGCTGATCCCACGTCATGTAGCCGGGATAAGCACTCGTGAAAGCCGGGATAATGAAAATCGTCGCCCGCAAGCCGTATTTCTTCAAAATCGGAAACGCGTTGGTGTAGTTGTCGACGTAGCCGTCGTCGAAGGTTATCAGCACGGGCTTGGGCGGCAAGTCGATTTCGCCTTTCAGCCCCGCGTAAAGTTCGTCGGGCGTTATCGTGATACAGCCGCTGTCGGCGAGGAATTTCATTTGCGAGTCGAAGTCGCTTATCGTGACAGACAGCGGATTGGCTTTGTTCTGGACTTGATGATAGTTCAGCACGAGAATTTTCGGTCCGTCGGCGATTGCGGTTATCTCGTCGACGTTCTGCGCCTGCGAACGGTAAAAGCCAAGCGCGACGATTATCAGCGCGATGAGAAAAATTTTTTTAATCACGGCAAATTGTTCCGAATGTAGTCGTAAACCTTAGGCCAAATGTCTCCGTCGGTGCCGTCCGCCGCCGATATTTCCGGCTTGAAGCTGTCATCTTTGACGGGATTGCCGTTCTCGTCGATTTGAACGATATAACATTTTTTCTTTGCGCCGTTATCTTCAAAGAAACCCATCGTGTTAATCATCTCGAACGAATCGTTATCGGAAAAAATGAATTGCACCTTGATGTTCGCGGTGAAGCCGTCAGTTCTATTGACGTTCAACGCCGCGCATTGCACGCCGCGCTTGATTGAACTTTTGTCGACGTAAACATTGGGAGCGTCCGCGCCCAAGTCGTCCATGTTGCCTACGTCAATCTGCGTCCACGTTGCCGCAAAAGCCGTCGAAGAAATAAGCACGGCGAAGACGAACGCCGCGAGTATCGAAAAATTTTTCATGCGAAATGCCTCCTTCAGGCGCGATTATATTTAATCGAACGCGCGATTGCAAGTTAAGTTTCCCTAAGCTGCGCGGCGAGTTCGGGCGGAATGACTTCGGCGTAATTTTCGGCGAGCCAGTCGACGATTCGATTCCAATAACGCTTTGCCTTCCACGCCGCTGCAAATTCAAACCAATAGACGAGCGGGATTAAAACGGGCGTACCTATGTTGTCGACGATTCGCACGCGGAACGAGCCGGGCGCGGTTTCCTGCACCATGAAATTTTCTATGTCCGTGTCGACGATTGCAATGTTTTCGCGCAGGAAGTCCGATTTAAAGTTCAGCAAGACCGTCCAGATTCGTTGCAACGTCGCGGCGTCGGGGCGCGTCTTGGGCAGGAAAGCCTTCATGTCGCGGCTGGTTTCGCCGTTATAATCAATGACGCGTTCAAAGACGTAGCCCAGTCCCAGATTCGTTTCGACCGTCCCGAAAAATTCCGTCACGAGCCGCGAACGCTCCAACTTTGCCGCGCAGATTCGACGATAGCGCATTTCCTTGCGAACGTCGCCGTCGTTCTTCATGTGCGGGATTTTTATGCACTTGCGCGGGTCAAGCGGGTGAATGTACGTCGCCTGGTGCCCGCCCGAACCGATAAACAGTTCCTCGTTGATTGTCAAAGGCTTAATCATCTGTTGACCTTCCGTATCTTATGCACGCGCAACTTGTCAAGCCACTGCCAAACCTTAAGCTGAATCTGCGCCAAATCTCCGACGCGGCGGATAATCACGCGGTCATAAATGTCGCCGACTTCAGCCGTCACGACGATTTCGGTCGCCTTGCCGAAGTTCAGAATCAATTCGCCGTCCGTGACGACTTCGGACAGAATATTTTCGTCGCCCGCCGCCGCCGTGATTCTTACGGGCGCGTCGACGTGAAAGCGATACAAGCCCAACGAAATTTTCTCGACCTCGGCAGGCACGGCGTAGCGGTAGGCAAAGTTGTCGTCGACGGTCAGCTTGACGAACGGCGGGATTTTATGCAGGGGCTCGGCGTTGGCGAAAAATTCAACCTCGGCAAGCCCGAAGTCCCTGCCAACGTCGACAGCGGCGATTTCGGCGCGCGTCACGAAAAATTTTTCCGTATCGATAATCAGCGGACGCCCGCAACTCGGCAGCTCCGCGCTGAAATTTTTCACGTTGTCCAAGTACAGCCGCGTCTTGTCGATGACGGCTTGCGGCTCGGCAAGCTCCAGGTGCAGGGAAATTTTGGCGGGCGCGTCGTCCAGCGGGTTGCCGTAAATCACGACGCGTTGAATCTGCGCGGGCTCGTCCCATGCGAAAAAAATTTTGCGTTGCGCGTCGGTCGGTTGCCAAAGGTTGTCGGCAATCTGCGCGGGCGTGATGTCAACGTCGGCGGTGTCAATCAGCTTGAAGTCGCGAACCTTTGACGCATCGCCGGAAGTCGCCGAAACCTGCGCGGAAAACGTCAGGCTGTCGGTGCGCCGCTCGAAAAAAATTTCGTCGCTGTTGATAATGCGCAAGGCGTTCCACTCGTTGCGCTGTGACTTGTGAGCAAAAATTGCGTCGGCAAGCGGGTTGTCCTTGAGCAACGTTTGACTGTGCATGACGGGGAAGCGCACACGTTCAGCCCAAATGTAATTGGCGCGGTCAATCAAGTCGAAGTCGTAAGTATCGGTCGCTCCGACTTTGGGCTTTTGCGTGGCACTCAGGTTGACGGCGTAAAAATCGGGCGCGGCGGTAAAGGCGGTCGCGTAAGCAAATTTCTTGTAGACTTCGGGGCGGTAGTCGCTGCGTTCGGACAGAATCTCGCCCATGACTTCCTCGAACGAAATCGACAACGCGCGGTGGTCGGGGTGGCTGTCGAAGTCGACGCAGAAAATTATATTCGCGCGAAGCTCAAGGAGCAGGCTTTTCAAATCGTGCTTGAAATTTTGGCGGGTGTAAGCGGCGGGTCGCCCGAAAGTCTTTGTCGCGTAGTCGACGAAATTTTTTGCCGCGTAGGTTTCGACGTGTCCGGCGGGCGAAAGCGTCGGCGTATCGGAAAGCTTATGCCCGTCGCCGTAGCCCAAGAAAATGATTCGTTCGCGGGGCACACCCAAGATTTTCAGCGCGTCGACAGCCTCTTGAGCGCGAACCTCCGCCGCAATGTCAAAGTCGCCGTTCGTGGAGTACGCAACGAAAATTTCAGCCTTCGCTGCCGCCAACGTCAGAATCATATTGCCCGCGACGTTAATCTCGTCGTCGGGGTGCGGCGCAAGTATCAAGACCCGCGTCCCGAAATAACTCTTGTCGAAGAACGAATTGCCCGCCGCAGGAATTTCTTTGGCGTCGACCGCCTCGCCGACAAGCTCAAACAGTCCGCAAGCCTCAGCCATCTCGAAAATCTTCGTGACGTTGCGCTGGATTTGAAGTGCCAACTCGTAATCATCGCGCATTGCTTTCACCTCACGACGAAAAATTTACGCGATAGCAAAAAAAAAGTCAACGCCCAAAAATTTTTTGACGCCGGCGAATTTTTTATTATAATCAGACTCGGAAGGTGAAACGCATGAAAAATTTTTTGATCGCCGCGATTATCATCATTACGACGATTTTCGCCGGTTGCAAGCAGCAAGAGCCCGAATTGAATTTCCAAGCCCTCGAAGCGAAATACAACGCGCAAATCGGCGTTTACGTCCTGGACACCAACGACGGGCGCGAGATTGCCTACAAAGCCGACGAACGCTTTGCCTACTGCGCGACGCATACAATTTTCAGCGTGGGCGCGCTCCTGCAACGCAAAAGCTTTGACGAACTTAATGAACTCAGAATTTATTCGGCGGAAGAACTTTTGCCTTACTCCGCGATAACGAAGGTACACGTTAACGACGGCTTGACCGTTGCCGAAATTTGCGAAGCGGCGTTGAGATTAAGCGACAAGACCGCCGCCAATTTGGTGCTCGAAGAATTGGGCGGCATTGACGCGTTCAGAGCAAGCTTGCGGGCAATCGGCGACGACGTGACCGAACCTGCGCGGCTTGAACTAGACATGAACATTTTCAATCCCGACAGCCTCGACGACACGTCCACGCCGCGACAGCTCGCCAAGGATTTGCAGATGTACCTTTTAGGCGACGTGCTCCGCGAAGACAAAAAAATTTTGCTGACAGAGTGGTTGAGCGAAAATTCCATAAACGACGAACTGATTGAGGTGGGCGTTCCGAAGGATTGGAAAGTCGTCGACAAGAACGGCACAGGCATAAATTACGGCACGTGCAATGATATCGGCGTCGTCTTCCCGCCGAACAGAAAGCCGATCGTTATTGCGATTTTGACGCGCCGCAACGAAGAGAACGCACGCTTTGACGATACACTTGTCGGCGAAGTCGCAAAAATAATTTTCAGCGCGTTGAAATAATCTCGGCAAGCTTGGGAACGACGGTTTTAAAGTCGCAGGTTTGTCGAATCAAAATTGCCGCCCTTTGCCCGAAAAGTTTTCTGCGCGCGTCGTCGTCGAACAGCAATGAAATTTTTTCCGCGAAGGCGTTGGCGTCCTCCGAATAAACTCGGTAGCCGTTCATGCCGTCTTCTATCACGTCTTCGCAACCGCCGATGTCGCTTGTCACTGCCGGCAAGCCGCTCGCCATTGCCTCAAGCAGGGAAGTCGGCAAGCCTTCGTGACGCGACGGGAAGATATACACGTCCGCCATTTGATAGAATTCCTGCGGGGCGTCGACTTCGCCTATGACTTTGATTGAGCCGTCTAATTCGGCGGAAAGCGTCCGCAGTTCGTCAAACAGGTGATTCAGCCCGCCCCCGACGACGAAAAGCAACGCGTCGGGATATTTTGCGTGCAACAGCCGCCACACGTCCTGCAGCGTGTCGACTCCCTTGTCGGGGACGATTCGCGCGCAAAACAGCAACACCCGCTGCGCAGGTTCAACGCCGTGAGAAATTTTCAGCTCGCGCCGCCGCGCCTCGTTCGATTGCGGATATTTGGCAGTGTCAATGCCGTGCGGCAGGATTGAAATTTTTTCGGGCGCAATGCCGCCCCGTTCGATAAAGCCGTCGCGAATCTCGCGGGTCGTGGCAACGTAATGCGTGCACGTCGCCAAGATTTTGTTGCGCCAATAGTCCGCGCCGAAAATTTCAGCCTTGCCGGTCAGAGCCAACGTCACGGGCTTTTTGAACAGTCGCGCGAAGAGAATCGCCCAGACGGAAAATTTCGGCGTGCCGATAATGTAAAATGCGTCGATGTCGCGGTGCGTCGTGAGCAGGCGCAAAAAAATTTCCAGCCAACGAAACGGCGGGTGCAATCTTACCAAGTCTATGCCGTTGAAATTTTCGCGCGCTGCCGTGTGGAAAAATCTTTTCTTCGTCATGAGCGTGACGCGGTGTCCGAGCTTTATCAGTTGCAGCGCGTGATTTTCGCCGTGAATTTCTGCGCCGCTTTTGGTCGGGCGTCCGTCCGCAAGGAATTTCTTCCCGACGGCAAAATCTTTAATCAGCAGACAAATGTTCATGACGCCTCCAAAAATTTTTTCGCCGCGTCCAAAACCTGCGCGGGCGTGACGTTTTGCAGGCAGGCGGGCTTGGGATAAGTTGGACACTCTTCGGCGCGATAAGTGCACGGACAACACGGCTCGCGGCTCGTCAAGGCGACAGCGTTGGGATTAATGGGGTGCCAACGGTCGGGGCTCGTGCAACCGTACATCGTCACCATCTTGACGCCGGTAGTGGCGGCAATGTGCGTCGCGCCCGTGTCCACCGTGATAAACAAATCTGCGCGGCGGAACAACTCGGCAAGGTCAGTTAATGATGTTTCGCCGCAAAAATTTTCGACACCGCCGCCTATCGCCTCGATAACTTCGTCGGCATAAGCTCGGTCGTTCGGCGCGCCCACAATAAAAAACGCCGCCTCATAACTCTTTCGCAACTCGGCAACGACTTCGGCGAAATAATCCTTGCTCCACGTCTTGAGCGGGAACGTGCCCTTGACACACAGCGCGATTTTGAACTGCGCGGGCGGCAGGCGATTCAACAACGCGTCGGCGACGGGTGAAGGCTTTTTCGGAAAGCGCGGCGTCTCGTGACCGTCAATCTTGAAAAATTTGCGGACGATTTCCTGATAAGTTTCCGCCTGCAAAGTTTTGTTCAGGTCGTGCGAAATGTCAATCACGTCGGTGTAAAGCAACGTCACGCGGCTCTTGTTGTCGTCGAAGACTTTTGACGGGCAGACGCGGCGCGGTATCCCGGCAAAGAACGTTATCAGCGCGGGACGAAGCTTGCGGTCGAACGAAATCGCCAAATCGAATTGCCGTCGCCGAATCTCCCGGACGAGCGCGCGCATCTTCCCGAAAGAATTTTCCTTGGCGCGGTAGTCCAAAATTATCACGTCGTCGACAACGGGATTGTCAATGACGGCGTCGGCGACCACGGGCTTGACCAGCATGGTGATTCGCGTGTCGGGGAAGTGCCGCTTAATCAACGCAAGCGCGGAAGTCGTCAGCACCACGTCGCCCAAGTTTACCAGCGCGTTGACCAAAATATTTTTAAACATCGTCCGCCTCCTCCGTCACATGAACATTTTCCTTGCCGTAGTAGTAAAGCTTGACGTACTTCGCCATGGTGTAGAAGTAATGAAAGCCCGCAAGCACGAAGCCGATTCGCCCGTCGAGGAAGCCGCCGCGCAGGACGTACATGCGAAAGCTCGCCCACAACGGGTGCAGAATCATATCGAGAATCCCCGCCGTCTTGCCCTGTTCGTGCGCCTTTTTCGCGGCAAGCGTCGTGTAAAAGTTCAACTTGTTGAAGTAGTGATTCCAGTCGCGATACGGGTAGTGAACGAGGTACGCCGATTCGGGAAAATCCTTTTCTGCGCAGGTGTGATGAATTTGCGGGTGGACGAAGCCGGTGACGTAACTGCCCGCCGTCGGGAAAAGCCGCGTGACGTAATCGGGGAACCAACCGCCGTGTTTGAGCGGTTGACCCCAAAAGTAACTCAGCCGTGCCGTCCGCCAAGCAATGCTTTTGTCGTCGCGGGCAAGCACGTCCTTAATCGCGGCAGTCAACGCGGGCGTGGCGCGTTCGTCGGCGTCGATAAAGAAGACCCAATCGAAGCGCGCCTGCTTAATCGCGAAAGTCTGTTGACCGCCCCAATCGCCGTTGAGCCCGCGTTGCACGACACGCGCGCCCAAATCGGCTGAAATCTGCGCGGTCGCGTCGTTGCTGAAGTCGTCGATAACGACAACCTCGTCCGCGAAGCCGGCGACGCTTTTTATGCACGCGCCGATAAATTTTTCCTCGTTCTTCGCCAAAATCAGCACGGATACTTTAGCCATACGCGCCCTCCATAATTCGTTCAAGCCGCCGCGCAAAATTCGTTGGGGAAAAGTCTTCGCCCGCCGCTTTCAGGTTCGCCGAATACGTTGGAAAATTTTTGTCGAAGTCGTTTATAAAAGCCTCAAGCACGCGGGCAAGAGCGTCAAGGTCGCCGCTCGGAAATGTCTCGCCGACGCGATACAGTTCAAAGACTTCGGGATTCATGTCGTCGCTTGCAACGACGGGCTTGCCGAAACCTATCGCCGTGAATAACATGCCGCCCCAATGATAGCGATAGCGCGGCGCGGAATACGGCATCAACAACGCGTCGACGTTCAGAATCGCCCGTTGCCACTCCGCGCCGATTAAGCCCTTGTGCAGGAAACTCAGCCGTTCGTCGCCGCTGTATTGCTTAATAATCGCCTCGAAGTCGTCGGCGTCCTCGGCGTGCATTGTCGAGCCTTGAACTTGCAATTCGACTCGCCGCGTGTACTTGCCGCGCAGGAAGACTTCCAACAGCCCGCGCAGATTTTTTTCGCGCCTGTATTGACCAAAAAATCCGACCTTGAGCACTTCGCCCGCCGCAGAAATTTTCGGCACGACTTGCAAATCTCTGGCGGTGTACGTCGGCGGGTAAATCGTGTAAACATTGTCGCGCCGCTCGCCGAAGATCGAATCGCCGAACGTCAGCACGACGGGCTTGATGTTCCTGTTCGCCGCAAGTTTGTCCGCCGCCGCCAAGAATTTGGGAGCTTCAGCGGGATTGATGCCGTGCAGAATGAAAATTAGCGGTACCGAAATTTTTTTCAACGCGCTGTGATTCAACGCCCGCAAGTAGCGATACGTCGACGTCGGGATTATCAGCGCGTCGAAATTTTTTTGCGCGTCGGCAAGCTGACTGTACCACCGTTGCCGATTGATTTCGCGCTTCGCCGCCGCAAAAAGTTTCTTGAGCCCGCGCGAGTTCGTGTAGGTGACGGCGTCGCCTTTGAGCCGCGTGACGGGCGTTTGATAATCAAATTGGAAGGAAAAATTTTCGGGGACGTAAAACTCGACGGCGTGACCGAGCGCGCGAAATTCCTCGACCAAAATCCTGTCGAACTCGACCTCGTGACCGCCGGGCGTCATTATGTTTTCAAATATCGCTATCCGCACGTTTAAACCCTCTCAACGTTTCGGCAATCGCCGCTTCCAAACCGTCAAGCAACGCGAATCGCCGCCGATATTGCGCGCGCTTGTGCGACGGAATTTCGTCGACGGTCTTGCGCGTCTCTTTAAGCGGCAATTCATAAAATCTGGCGTCGTCGGTGGGAATGCCGCCCGCCTCCGCCCAAAAGTCGCTGAACGAAGTCTTCAACTTCCTGTCGCGGCGTAAGTGGTTGTTGGCGTAGTAGCCCTCATTGGTGACGGCGAAAATCTTCGTCACGCCGAACGAACGCGCCACTGCCTGCGCGGCGTAGAGAATCAAATTCTTCGTGCGGTAAGCGTGACAGCGTTTGGTAATGCGCTTGACTAAATCCTTGGCGTCGTCGACGTTGGGACCTTGCATGGCACCGATCCACATCGACCAATCGTCGCCGCGTCGCGCTATCCAAAACAAAATCTGATAAACGGGAACTTCGCCGGGCAAGTTGAACATGACGGCGGCCAATCCCTCCTTGCGCTGACCCGACTCCGCGCACAGGACAAGATTCATGTCGCCGAGCGCGTCGTCAAGCGTCATACGCCACAGTTCGATTTTCTTGTCGCCGTAAAGTTTCAGCATGAAATCATCGTTAAAGCGCGCCGATAAAAATCGCATGTTGTCTTCGATAAGCCGCGCCCGCTCTTCGAACGTCGACCGATAATAAAAAAATGCCCGCGTCGCCTGTTCGTAAACAAACGGGTAGCCCGCCGCCACTTGCCGCAACAGCTCCGATTGCGCGAAGAATTTTTCAAGGCGGCTCATGCGTTGCGGGTGCAGAAGGCAACGCGCCACGAACACCGCAAATCGGTGCGCCTCGCGCGGGTTGTTCAAGTCGTAGATTTTTTTTCCCAGTTCGATAAAGTTGCTCATAAGTTCTCCAGTTCGGCCTTGACGGCTTCGAAAAGATTGCCGCCCGCAAAAAAAATTCCGTCGCGAAGTCCCGCCGCCTGTGCCGCGTCAATGTCGCGTTGACTGTCGCCGAAAAGAATCGACCGCGCCGGGTCAATGTCAAGCTCCTTGCACGCGCGCAGAATCAAGCCGGGCTTTGGCTTGCGGCAATCGCACACGACGTTGAAATTTTCGACGACGACTTCGGGGTGGTGCGGGCAGTAGTAAAAGGCGTCGATATGCGCGCCGACTTCGGACAAGCCGCGTTGCATGAAGGCATGAAGGTTGTCGACATCCCGCGCCGTGTAGAGTCCGCGCGCAATGCCGCCTTGATTGGTTACGACGACCGCCAACAGCCCGCGTTCGTTGCAAAGCTTAACCGCTTCGCGCGCGCCGTCAATCCATTTGAATCGCTCGACTTCCCAAAGGTAGCCGACTTCCTCGTTGAGGACGCCGTCTCTGTCGAAGAAAATTGCTTGTCTCATACGCATTTAACTCCGTGAAAATTTTTTGGCTTGATTCTGCGCGTCGAAGAAAATTTCCTGCCGAAAGGGCAGACACTTGCCGATTTGACTTTCGACGGCTATAATGTCAAAATATCAATGTGAGGTGAATCATCATGCTGAACAACAAAGCAGACACGATTGAAGAATATATACGCAAGAGGCTGGAGCAAAACGCCGGCGGACAGATCGAATTGAAACGCACGGCTCTTGCCGACGAAATAAGTTGCGCGCCGTCGCAGATAAGCTACGTCCTCAGTACGCGATTTACAACCGAAAAGGGCTTTACAGTCGAATCGCGGCGCGGGCTCGGCGGCTACATTCGCATTGCTCGTATTGCGCTGATACCGCAGGAAATCGACCAAAAGCAAGTGCTTTATCGCGATATGATAAACGGAATCGACCAACGCACGCCGTTCGCCGAAGTGAAATCGATGCTCGACTTCCTGCTGAAAAGCAACTTAATCACGCGGCGCGAGGCAGAACTAATCGCGCAAATGTCGGCGAATCTTTACAAATCGGAGGCGTCGGAGCAAATATCGGCGGAAGAGCGCGCCAAGTTGATTCGCTCGATTTTCGCGACGCTGGCGAAGATAACCTGACGAGGTGAGTGCTTTGAAACTTTACATAGCCGAAAAGCCGTCGATGGCGCGCGAACTTGCCGCCTGCCTGCAAGTCAAAGGCAAGGGCAGAGGTTTCATACTTACGGCGGGCGGCGTCGTGACGTGGCTTGTCGGTCACGTGTTGCAACAGGTTGAGCCCGCCGCTTACGACCCGAAGTATAAATCATGGCGCGCCGACGATTTGCCGATTATTCCGCGCCAATGGAAACTCGAAGTCAATCCCGATACGGCGGAGCAGTTTCAAATCGTCAAGGAGCTGATTCGCCGCGCAGATGTGGATGTTATCGTGCACGCCGGCGACCCCGACCGCGAAGGTCAGTTGCTTGTCGACGAGGTGCTTGATTACGTCGGCAACAAGAAGCCCGTCAAGCGAATTCTGCTCAACGCGCTGGACGAAATTAGTATCCGCCGCGCCAATGCAGCCCTGCGCGACAACGCCGAATTTTTTAACCTCAAGCAGTCCGCGCTGGCACGCAGCCGCGCAGATTGGCTTATCGGCATGAATCTTTCACGGGCGTACACGTTGGCGGCTCGGCGGCTCGGTCACGATGTGGTTTTGCCTATCGGGCGCGTGAAGACGCCGACACTTGCCTTGGTTGTCCGCCGCGAACGCGAGATTGT
>Ga0310697_10003478_pt1 | contig 15949 bp, 13 predicted proteins | sample 172DNAGHGlowgp2_FD_203883 | JGI IMG/M metagenome (GOLD analysis project Ga0310697, IMG submission 203883) | Sheep rumen microbial communities from Palmerston North, Manawatu-Wanganui, New Zealand - 1728 DNA GHGlow gp2 (v2) (version 2) | ecosystem: Host-associated > Mammals > Digestive system >... | reverse complement strand
CACGCTCCCAAGCAGGTGGGTATGGTGTCGGTGACATTCTCGGGCAATATCGCTGTCATCAAGACGCGCAATGGCTATGCACCAGGCTTGGCCTACGATATCGATATGAGCCGTCCGCCCGAAATCCTGGGTACGATAGCTGGAGCAGACACCGTAGTTGCCATTCTGGCCGAGGGCGTGACTCATGAGCAGGCTCAGAGTTTGTTTGAGCAGTTCATGCCCAAGAGCTAGTCTCAGAAGCGTTCATAAATGGTTCGGGTAGGTATTACTGGATGTGATAACCTGAGGGCTGCCGAGCTGGTGCGCATCCTCATCAATCATCCTGACGTGGATTTGATGTGGGTTAAAAGCACGGCGTATGGAACTATGCGGCTGGATCAGGTTGTTCCCGGCATTGTCGGGGAGTGTGGCTTGACCATAAACCCTGAGGGTGAACTCGGTGAGGTGGATGTGCTGTTCATGTGTGGAGCGCGTGAACAGTACACCGATACCTTCAATGCATTGAGGCTTAACGACAATGTGCGCATTATTGACCTGAGTGACTGCCACAATCTGGAAGGCCTTGAGAATGAGTCGTGGCAATATGGACTGTCCGAGATGCAGCGTCGTGTCCTTGTCCATGGCACAGGTAGGGCTACTATACCGGGTGCTGCCGCCATGGCATCAGTGCTCTCGTTGTTGCCATTGGCGCACAACCTCATGCTCAATAGCCCATTGGCATTGCAAGTTGCGGTGGGTGCCCTGGCATTCCCTGACAAGGGCAAGACAATCGACGGCCTGGACGAGACGGAGTGGGCTGCGCAGCAGCAGCGCGAAATCGAGGCGGTCTTGAAACAATGCCAGCCGGGTTTTGCACAGCCTGTTTCGTTAACCCTGTCACCACATGATGGCCGTCGCACCATCACGGTCACCGTGCAGCTCAAGTGTGATATCGGCGAGCAGCAGGTAAGGCAACTCTATGACCAGTATTATGATGACCACAACTTTGTGTTCATTGTTGACCGGCCCATTGTCACGGCCGATATCGAGAATACCAATAAGTGTCTGATTCATCTCAGTAAAAATGAGCTTACCGGTATGCTCACTGTGCAATCGGCAATCGACCTCTTGATCAAGGGCAGCTCTGGCAATGCAGTGCATGTGATGAACTTGATGTTCGGACTGCATGAGCGAGCAGGACTTGCCCTGAAGGGTACGGGATGTTGAGATAATAATCGCTATTAATTAAAACCATAAACACTATTAAGTCATGTCAGTTAATAAAGTCATTCTTTTGGGACGTGTGGGGCGAGACCCTGATGTGCGCTATGTCGCACAGAATCAGCCCGTAGCATCGTTTACCCTGGCAACAACTGACCGCGCATACACCAATGCGAACGGGGTACAAGTGCCGGAACGCACCGAGTGGCACAATATCGTGATGTGGGGTAAAAACGCCGAGGTTGCCGAGCGTTATATCCGCAAGGGGACTCAGATCTATCTTGAGGGACGATTGCGCACTCGTGCGTGGGAAGACCGCAACCAAGTGAAGCGTTACACTACCGAAATCTATGTGGACAGTTTTGAGTTGCTGGCTCGCCCGGCAAATGCTGCGTCACAAGACCAGGCTACCCGCCCAAGTGCCAATGCGGGGCCGCAGGCCAACAGTAATGGCGCCCCCTTTTAACGGGTACCCTCTTGCAAGATAAAATGCTATCACGGGACTCTTGCCGCTGGCGAGGGTCCCGTGATTCAATAAGTAATATATTATAATGTTGTGTTTTGGTGAAGCCCGGGTCAGAGGAATTTTTCGCCAAACTTGGACTTCACATCGTTGACATATTGCTTGATCTTCTGCTCCTCGTCAAGGGGGACGATGAGCAGCGCATCTTCCACGTCGGCCACAATGTAGCCTTCCAGCCCCGATGCCACCACCAGCTTATCGCCCTTGACAGCAACGATGTTGTTGTGGCTGTTGAACATCAGCGCCTTGCATTGCTGGGTGACATTGCCGTCCTTATTCTTGGGCGAGAATTCATACAATGACCTCCACGTGCCCAGGTCGTTCCAGCCAAAGTCAACAGTCTCGACATACACGTTGGGCGCCTTCTCCATCACCGCAAAGTCGATGCTGATGCTGGGGCATGCCTCAAAGTGGGTGTTGATGTAGTCCATTTCTTGCTCGGTGCCAAAAAATTGCTGGCCGTTCTCAAAGATGATGTTGATCTCGGGAACACAGGCATTGAGCGCATGGATGATGCTGTCGGCGCTCCAGAAGAACATGCCCGAGTTCCAGAAGAACTCTCCCGACCTGAGGAAAACGCGTGCCAGGTCTTCATCGGGCTTCTCGGTAAATGTTTTTACCGACGAGAAACTGCCTTCAACATGTTCGCCCACCTGGATATATCCGTATCCTGTCTCGGGGCGGCTGGGCTTGATGCCCATCGTGACCAGCGCATCGCGCGAGTCGATAAACTCAAAGGCATTGATTACACTCGTCCTGAATTTCTCGACATCCAGAATCACGTGGTCGCTAGGGGCTACCATCATTTTGGCATCAGGGTTAATGGCCTTGATATGGTGGGCTGCCCACGCGATACACGGGGCAGTGTTGCGGCGCGCTGGCTCGAGCAGAATCTGGTGACTACTGATTTCGGGCAGTTGTTCCTTGATGAGTGGCTCGTAGCTCTCGTTGGTCAGCAGAATGATGTTCTCGACTGGAACAATGCCGTTCAAGCGGTCAAATGTCATCTGCAACAGGCTTCGTCCCGTGCCAAAGAAGTCTATGAATTGCTTGGGACGTGCGGCTTTGCTGAAGGGCCAAAAGCGGGAACCCACGCCACCGCACATGATGACGCAGTATCGGTTGTTATCCATGTTGTAATTCTGTATTGTTAGTCATGTTTTTTTGCGTAGCATGTCGCAAAGGTACAAATAAAATCAGATTGGTGTGTCTAATCACCATAATAATATGTGGCAACGACACACGATACTATCAATTATCGTGCGTGCCGGCGAGGGTGGGGCTGAAGGTTGTGATTACTCGTCAAAGTAAATGGGTAATGTGCGACTGATGCTCTGTTCCAGCGAGATGAGCGTTTCGGTAGCAGCTACGCCGTCGATGTGTTGTATGCGGTCGTTGACCAGCGACATCAAGTGCTCGTTGTCACGGGCATACACCTTGATCATCATCGTGTAATGTCCTGTAGTGAAATGGCATTCTACCACCTCTTTTATTTTAAGCAGTTCCGGGACTACGGTGCGGTACATGGATCCGCGTTCCAGCGTCAGCCCGATAAAGGTGCACGTGGAGTATCCGAGCAATTTGGGATTGACTTTATACCCCGAGCCGGTGATTACGCCATCATCGATCAAGCGCTGAATGCGCTGGTGGACAGCAGCGCGCGACACACCACACACCTGAGCGACATCCTTACTGGGGATGCGGGCGTTATTCATTACAATTTCAAGAATTTTTTTGTCTAAGGTGTCAATTTTTTCCATGTGAACAACTATTTCTAACTAATTGCAAATGTAAGTCTTTTTTTTGATGTGGCTATAGATTTCGGTGATTATTTTTTGGTTTTTTTAGTTGTAATCAGTTAAGGTGTTGAATCATAGTCAAATATGTTGCGGTGGATTCATGAGGCCCTTATTTGGAAAACGGTTGGTTCACAGGGTGTCGAGTATGGGTTGCTTGCTGGAGAAAAAGACGCTTCCCGGCAAGCGGCGCATGTTGTAACATGATGCCATCGATTCGCCGTAAGCGCCAGCCGATCGGATGGCGATAAGGTCGCCTCGGTGGGTGGTGGGCAACTGATAGTTGATGGCAAAGGTGTCGCTCGATTCGCATACAGGTCCAACCACGTCATAGGTCTGTATTTCGCAATGGCCGTCATTCCGGGCTGTGAGGTTATCTATCTTGTGATGAGCGCCATAGAGGGCTGGTCTGATGAGGTCGGTCATGCCTGCGTCGAGGATGATGAACTTCTTGTTGCGTGATTCCTTGACAAAAACAACCCTGCTGATGAGTGAGCCGCAGGCGCCAACGATGGAACGTCCCAACTCGAAGTGCAACGTCTGGCCGGGCATGAGGTGCAGGCCTTGCTTGAAGGTGTCAAAATAGGTCTTGAAGTCGGGTAGGGGATGCTCGTCGGGGTGATCATAGTCAATGCCCAATCCGCCTCCCACGTTGATCATTTCAAAGTGGATGCCTTGTCGTTCAAACTTGTTGCTCAAGGCATTGATGGTGTCGCACAGCATCTGGTATGGCTGCATTGACGTGATCTGTGAGCCGATGTGGAAATGCAGGCCGAGCAGGTGGATGTGTGGTAGCTCTGTGGCATGGGCAATCACCTGGTCGAGCGATGCAATGCTGATGCCAAATTTGTTGTCGGCGGTGCCTGTGGTTATGTATTTATGGGTATGGGCATCGATATCTGGATTGACCCTGATGGCTATGTTGGCAACGGTGTCCATTTCGTGGGCAATCTCATTGATGACATCCAACTCGGGTACCGATTCCACATTGAAACAACCTATGCCGTGGGACAGTCCTGTGCGAATTTCCCAATCGGTTTTTCCCACGCCGGAGAATGTCATGCGTCGTGGGTCGAATCCAGCCTCGATGGCGGCTTCGATTTCGCCGCCGCTCACTAGGTCAACACCGATATTGTGTCTGGCGATTTCTTTGAGAATGAGCGGATTACCATTAGCCTTGACTGCATAGTGGACAATATATGGATACCCCTCGATGTGGCGGCTGATCTCGTCAAGCGTGCTCTGCAAAATGTCCATATTGTAGTAATAAAATGGAGTGTCATTCTGCTTGATGACACCCATCGAAAATTCACCTCTCGATAATCGGTTATCCATATTCACTTGTCAATAATTTTGGTTGTCTTTATGTAGTTTGAGCCAGCTCGTTTGTGTCACTGTGGCCACTTTTTTGATGGGGCAAAAGTAGAAAAAAATACTTTAAAAAAATCTATATAATCTATAAAATCTGCTAAAATCGCTGCCCCGCTGTTTCCAATGCTGGTTTTGTGTCGTGTGCATTGCCTCCACCCAGGGTGTTGCCTCGCTCCAAAGAACTGTTTTTTACACTTGCAAATTCATTGCTAAAACCCTGATTAATAGTGCGGCTAGAGTTATTAACAGGGGTTGTTAATAAAAAATAACTTTTTGATTGTAAATTAAGTGGTTTGGAATTGCAAATTATCGAAATAATTGTAGTACCTTTGAAGTCCCCAAAAAGAGGGGGAAGGCCGATGGCCTCATAGCAATGGTAATTTCAATGGAACAGTCTGTATATCACATACCTGCGTTGCTCGAGCAGAGCATTGCCGGACTTGGCATCAAGTCTGACGGAACCTATGTTGACGTCACCTACGGTGGGGGTGGCCATAGCCGGGCTATCCTTAGGCATCTTGGTCCCGATGGACGCCTCGTGGGTATGGATCAGGATATGGACGCTTGGCAAAACCGTATCGAGGACCCGAGGTTTACATTTGCACACGGTAATTTTGCCTATTTGAAGAATTTCCTGCGCTATTATGGCATCGACGGCGTTGACGGCATCCTGGCCGACCTGGGCGTCTCGTTTCATCATTTTGATGTAGCCGAGAGGGGGTTCTCCTTCCGTGCCGAGGCCCCGCTGGACATGCGCATGAACCGCAGTGCCACTTTCACTGCCCGTGAGCTCATCAGCACCTATAGCGAGCAACGTTTAGCCGATGTCCTGTACCTGTATGGTGAGTTGCGCAATTCGCGACGCTTGGCCTCGGCGATGATCAAGGCGGCTCCCACGACGACAGGCGAGCTGGTCGAAGTCGTGCGGCCGTTGTTGAAACCGGCCCAAGAGAAGAAGGAGCTGTCAATGGTGTTCCAGGCCCTGCGCATCGAGGTCAATGGCGAACTCAACGCCCTGCGCAAACTCTTGTCACAATCGCTTGAAGTGCTCAACCCCGGCGGCAGGCTGGCCATCATCACCTACCATTCGCTGGAGGACCGTATGGTCAAGAACTTCATGCGCGCGGGCAATGTGGAGGGCAAGCTGGAGAAGGATTTCTTTGGCCGCCTGAACACGCCGTGGCGCCTGGTCAATAACAAGGTCATCACCCCTAGCGATGATGAAGTGGCCCGCAATCCCCGTTCGCGCAGTGCCAAGCTGCGCGTCGCCGAGTTGGTGGCCCGTGATGGCAATAGCGTCGATGAGAGGTAGAATAACAATCCACGCAGCATCTATAACGACACAATGAAAGATAAAAAAAATACAGCAATAAACGGAAAACGAGCCGGTAAGGATATCATCCAAGGCCGTTTCTTCTCGCTTGACTTCTTTAAGCGCAATGCGGTGTATATCATCGCTCTAGTGGTTATGGCTTTGGCCTATATCGCCAATAAGTTTGTGTGCCAGAGCAGTATGCAGGAGGTGATGACTCTCAAGACTGAACTAGCCAATGCCCAGACCGACCTCGTTAACTCGAGCTCTCGCTACAACTCGATGATCCTCGAGAGCGAGATGACCAAGCTCATGCGCGAGAAGCACATCGATCTGGTTGCCCCCCAGGAGCCACCTTACATTTTGAAAACCAAATAGCCCCCCTCCCCATGTCCAATGAGCAACGCAACGATTAGACAGAACAACAAGCGACACATCCTTGTCCGGTATGCGATAGTAGTGGGCTTCATGCTGCTATTCTCGATAGTGATTGTGTGGGACCTCTTCAAGACGACTATCATCCAGTCCAATGACTGGAATTCCAAGGCCGACTCGGTACTCACCATCACCATGCCCATCGAGCCCGAACGTGGCAAGCTGCTTGCCGACAATGGCACGGTGCTCGCTGCCAACCTGCTATACTATGTGCCACGCATCGACTGGTTTACCGATGGAATCAAGGAGGACACCCTGATGAAGGACATTGGCCCCCTGTGTGATAGCCTGGCGGCCTTCGATAGCTCGCTCACGGCCGAGCAGTGGAGAAAGAAGATCCTGCAAGACCGCAAGGATATCCTCAATACGGCCAAGAAGGTAAACCCCGACGGCAGTAAGGGCCGCAAGAACCGCGCCTACAAGCTGTTCCCCTATATGCTCACCCATGGTCAGTATGAGCGGTTGCGTCATTTCCCGTTCCTGTGCCGCCGCAAGAACAAGAACGGCTTCTACTACGAGATGCACAACCGTCGCATGAAACCCTACGGTGGCATGGCGGCCCGCAGTATCGGCAACGTGGGCCAGAATGAAGAGTCCAGCAGCATCCATGGCCACTCTGGCCTGGAGATGGCGCTTGACTCGCTGCTCTATGGCACTCCCGGCAAGTCCAGGAACATCCAGCTGACCAACAGCATCGTCAGGGCCGAGAGCGAACCCGCCATCAAGGGGTATGACATTACCACGACCATCAACGTGCACCTGCAGGATATTGTTGAGAATGAACTCAACAACATGTGCCTCGAGACCGGCGCTGAGTGGGGCACGTGTGTGCTCATGGAAGTGACTACGGGCGAAATCAAAGCCATCAGCAACTTGGAACTTGACCCCGCAACAGGAGAATACATCGAGGGCGTCAATCATGCTGTGCTGGGCTATGAGCCCGGATCGGTGGTCAAGACCATCTCGATGATGGTTGCCCTGGAAGACGGTATCGTTACCGACATCAACCAGCCGATCCCCACTGGCTCGGACTGGATGTATGCAGGACGCAACATCAGCGATAGACCTCACGGCGCTGCTACACGCACACCACGCGAGATCATCGAGACCTCGTCCAACATAGGTATGGCCAAACTCATTGTCAAGGATTATGGGCAGAATCCGGGTGGTTTCCGCAAGCGCCTTGAGGGAATGGGCTTCTTTGAGCCGTTCAACACGGGCATTGGTGGTGAAACGACGCCCAATTTCCCCGTGCTGGGTAACAAGAACTGGGATAAACTTTCACTCACTCGACAGGCCTATGGTTATGCCACGACCATCCCGCCGCTGTACACGCTGGCCATCTATAACGCTATTGCCAACGATGGCAAATTTGTCAGGCCGCACCTTGTCAAGAAATTGTCGCGAGAGGGTGAGCCCGATTCCATCATCCCGGTAACCTACATCCGCAAGCAGGTGTGCTCTCCCGAGAACGCCGCCAAGCTGCGGCAGATGCTGCATGATGTCGTGTGGGGCGATCACGGCACTGCTCGGCACTGGGTGCAGGACGACAATGTGGAGATCGCTGGCAAAACGGGTACAGCCTTTACCAATGCCAGTGGCCAGTATGGGGCGCAAAAGCGTCTCGCATTCTGTGGCTTCTTCCCCTATGATAAGCCCAAGTATTCGTGTATCGTGCTCATGCTCGGTGCCGATCGTGGGGCTGGAGCCAGCAGTGGTATGGTCTTGAAGAATATTGCCGTGAAGATGTATGCCCGTGGCCTCCTGGGGGCTGCTCCCAGCTATGCCACGGTATCTGAGAAAGACCAAAAGGATATCAAGAATTATCCCACCCTGTATGCCTCGATGGGCGATCAGGCTTACAATAACATCAATCATCGCCTCAACATCAAGAAATCACATCGCTTTGCACGCCCCAAGGCTGTTGACAAGGGTGTGCCTAATGTGGTGGGATTGAACATCCGCGAAGCCATCAAGCTGCTCGAGGATGCCGGCCTGGTCGTGAACTTCACGGGCTCGGGCATGGTAACTGGCCAGAGCCTGTCGGCAGGCTCGCAGTTTGCGCGTGGCCAGCGCATTTACTTGAGATTAAGAAACTCCTAAATCATTAAGAAATCATGAAGATATTATCACAATTGTTAGCATCTATCCAGCCTATCCAGGTGGTGGGCGACACCCATATTGAGGTAACCGATGTCATCAACGACTCCCGCAAGGCTGCTCCCGGCGTGCTCTTTGTCGCCGTCAAGGGCGTGGCTGTCGATGCCCACCGTTTTATCGACGATGTGGTGGACAAGGGAGCTTCTGCCATCGTGTGCCAACAGTTGCCCGAGAAGTTGAACCCTAACGTTACCTACATCCAAGTCGAGAATAGTTTCCAGGCTCTGTCACACCTTGCCGACGAGTGGTTTGACCACCCTTCAAGCCAGCTAAGCCTGGTGGGTGTCACGGGCACTAACGGCAAGACGACGACCGCCACGCTGCTCTACGAGATGGCGCGGCTCATGGGCTACAAAGCTGGCCTGCTGTCAACGGTCGAGAACATAGTCGATACCATTAGGACTCCTGCCAAGCAGACCACCCCCGACCATCTGGAACTGAACCGCCTCTTGCATGAGATGGTGAAGGCTGGTTGCCAGTATGCCTTCATGGAGGTGAGCTCCCACGCTTGTGTGCAAGGGCGCATCGAGGGCATTAGATTTGCGGGTGGCATTTTCACCAATCTCACACGTGACCACATGGACTTCCACAAGACAGTGGACAACTATATTGCGGCCAAGAAGATGTTCTTTGACGCTCTGCCCAAAGGTGCCTTTGCCCTGGTCAATGCCGATGACAAGGTGGGTGAGGTGATGTTGCAGAACACCCGTGCCGACAAGTATCGCTACTCGTTGCGAACCCTTACCGACTTTAAGGGGCGCATCGTGGAGTCACGGCTGGATGGCACTTCGCTGGAGTTGAACGGCAATCAAGTCGAGGTGTTGTTCACTGGCCGTTTTAATGCCTATAATCTGCTGTCGGTCTATGGCGCGTCGCTGTTGTTGGGCTTCGACCCGCAGCAGGTGCTCGTCAAGATGAGCATGCTGGAACCGGTCGCTGGCCGTTTCCAGACCATGCGCTCCAACCGCGGGTACACTGCTATTGTTGATTATGCCCACACCCCCGACGCTCTGGTCAATGTGCTTGATACCATCCGCGAGGTTGTGGGCACTAGCGGACACATCATCACCGTGTGTGGTTGTGGCGGTGACCGTGATGCCGGCAAGCGCCCCATCATGGCGCGTGAGGCCGCAGTGCGCAGCGACCGTATCGTCCTCACCAGCGACAACCCCCGCACCGAGGATCCCGAGGAAATCCTGCGTCAGATGGAAGTGGGCCTGCCCGATGACAAGCGCCCCGTCACCTTGACCATTACCGACCGCCGACAGGCAATCCGCACCGCTTGCCAGCTGGCTCAGCCTGGCGACGTGGTGCTCATTGCCGGCAAGGGGCATGAGGATTATCAGGAAATCAACCACGTGAAGCACCACTTTGATGACCGCGAGGAGGTCTTGGAAGTGTTTGCTCACGAAACCAATTGATTATTAACAACTTTACTGATACAGTATGTTATATCATCTTTTTCATTACCTCGAGCAGTATCACCACGTGAGTGGTGCCCGCCTGTTTGAATACATCACATTCAGGTCAGGGTTTGCCTTTATCCTGTCGTTGTTCATCGGCATCGTGATAGGCCGCCGCATTATCTTCAAGCTCAAGAGCCGCCAGATGTGTGACAAGGAGCGTGAAGAAAAACTGGGCGGTAACTCGGCCAAGCAGGGAACACCCACGATGGGAGGTATTATCATCATCATTTCGATCTTGATTCCATGCCTGCTGCTGGGCAAACTCAACAACGTCTATATGCTGTTGATGATTGTCTCCACCCTGTGGTGCGGCGCATTGGGCTTTGCCGATGACTACATCAAAGTGTTCCACCACAACAAGGAAGGTCTCAAGGGCAAGTTCAAGATTGTTGGTCAGGTGGGCCTGGGTATTATCGTGGGACTTACCATGTATCTGAGCCCCGCCATTGTGATGAACGAGAATGTGCACGTGACCAACCGTAATGAGACACCCGAGCTGGTTGAGGTGCACAAGTCCCAAGCGGTAAAAGCCACCAAGACCACTTTGCCCTTTGTCAAGAACCACAACTTTGACTATGCCTACTTCACGGGCTGGATGGGTAAATACAAGCAGGCCGGCGGTTGGATCCTGTTCCTGCTGGTCACCATCTTTGTCATCACGGCTGTGAGCAATGGTGCCAACCTGACCGATGGCGTTGACGGCTTGGCGACGGGGACGTCGGCAATTATCGGTGTCGCGCTGGCCATCATGTGCTATCTGGGAGGTAATGTCATCTATTCATCCTACCTGAATATCATGTACATCCCTGATAGCAGCGAACTGGTAGTGTATGCAGCGGCTTTCATTGGTGCGACCATTGGTTTCCTGTGGTACAATTCTTATCCCGCCCAGGTGTTTATGGGCGATACGGGCAGTTTGTGCTTGGGAGGCATTATCGCAGTGTTTGCCGTGCTCATCCGCAAGGAGTGGCTCATTCCCCTGCTGTGCGGCATTTTCCTCATCGAGGAACTGTCGGTCATCATGCAGGTGTGGTATGTCAAGCGTCACAAGGGCAAGAACATGCGCCTGTTCAAGATGACGCCGTTGCATCACCATTTCACTGCCGATCCCGCCAAACTCACTTGGGACTATAAGATCAAGACCCCCGACCACCGCATCCCCGAAGCCAAGATTGTGATGCGCTTCTTCCTGGTGAGCATCCTGCTGGCGGCATTGACGTTTGTGACACTCAAGATAAGATAAACCTGTAGTTAATTTTCACACTGGACGATATGACAAACAAGAGAATAGTAATATTGGGCGGCGGCGAGAGCGGCGCCGGTGCAGCGGTACTGGCCAAGGTGAAAGGCTTTGACGTGTGGCTGAGTGATGCTGGACCCATTGGGCAGCAGCACAAGGACCTGCTCAACCAATATGGCGTCGAATGGGAAGAAGGCGGGCACACCCCCGAAAAGATTCTCAACGCCGACGAGATCATCAAGAGCCCGGGCATTCCCGATACGGCTCCCATGGTGGCTCGTGCCATCGAGAAGAAAATACCCATCGTGAGCGAAATTGAGTTCGCGGGGCGCTACACCGATGCCAAGATGGTGTGCATCACTGGCAGCAATGGCAAGACGACAACGACCAAACTCACCTATCACATCTTCAAGAAGGCAGGCCTGAACGTGGGCATTGCCGGCAACGTGGGGCGCAGTCTGGCTTTACAGGTAGCCACCGAACACCACGACGTGTATATCATTGAGTTGAGTAGCTTCCAGCTCGATAACATGTATGAGTTCAAGGCCAATGTGGCCGTGCTGCTCAATATCACGCCCGACCATCTGGACCGCTATGACTATAAGATGGAGAACTATGCGGCTGCCAAGTTCCGCATTACACAGAACCAGACGGGACAGGATTCCTTCATCTTCTGGAAAAATGATCCCATTATCGCCTCACAGCTGCGCCAGCATCATCTGGAGTCTCGCCTGTTGAGCTTCACTGGCGATGACGATGACCGTAATGCAGCTTGGGTTCACGATGGCGTGCTCAACTTCAATGTCGATCAGGACCGATGGGAGATTGCTCGCGATGACCTCTCGCTCAAGGGATTGCACAACGTGTACAACACGATGGCTGCGGGATTGTCGGCCCAGGTGTTTGACATACGCAAGGATGTGATACGCGAGGCACTGGCCGACTTTGAGGCGGTGCCGCATCGACTGGAGTATGTCGATACCGTTGACGGCGTGAGATATATCAACGACAGCAAGGCGACCAACGTGGATGCCTGCTGGTATGCCCTGGAGAGCGTCAATGAGCCTTGTGTGCTCATCTTGGGTGGCATTGACAAGGGCAACGACTACAGCCAGATAGAGCCACTGGTCAAGGAGAAAGTGACCGCCATCGTCTGCCTGGGCAAGGACAACAAGAAGCTGCATCAGTTCTTTGACGGCATGGTGCCTGTGGTGACCGATGCCACCAGCATGCCCGAGTGCATGTCCAAGTGCCGTGAATTAGCCCACGAGGGCCAAACCGTGTTGTTGTCGCCCTGCTGTGCCAGCTTCGACCTGTTCAATGGCATGGCCGACCGCGGCAACCAGTTCAAAGACTGTGTCAAGAAGATGAAACACTAACCCACTACACGCCGCAAGTGGCGGCGTAATACCCCATCTATGACTTATGTCTCCCAGCGAAAAGACAAATAGATATACCGAGATTTCCCAGAAGTATGGCGACCCCTGGATTTGGGGCATCTACATCATGCTGCTGGTGATTTCCATCATCGAGAGCTATAGTGCATCGAGCCGCGAGATTGTGGCTCAGGGAATCTATATGCCCATCATCAAGCAGTGCTTTTTCCTGGCGCTTGGCGCTGGGTGCATTTTCCTGATACTGCGCTACGAGTATAACAGCACGGTCTTCCTCTATTCTGCGATACCGGGGTTTGCCGTGATAACGGTCATCTGTCTGCTGTATGTGATGTTCTTTGGTGAGGACATTAATGGTGCACGCCGTGCGATGACCGTCATACCGGGATTCACGATACAACCGGCCGAGATGGCCAAACTCTCGATTGTCACCATCCTGTCCTATATCCTGGCCAAGTCGCAGAAAAACCAGGATATCAGCACGGGAGGATTGGTGGCATCGGCAGTGGCTGTAGCCATTTACGGCGGACTGATGATTAGGAGCGGCTTGACCAATACCTTGTTGCTCGTTGCCATCAGTGGTTCGATGCTGCTCATTGGTGGTGCACGCTTCAAGAAGATTGGTATCCTGATGGGCTTCTTTGTCGTGCTGATGGGCTTCTTCTTCATCATCAAGAGCCATAATGACAAGAAGGACGAGGTCTTCAACGATACCCAAAGGGAACTCCAAGCCACCACCGTAACGACCACTGCCGACGGCGCTGTGGTCGAGATGCCATTGCCCGCGTCATCTGGCGAGAAAGCCAGCGTTGGACGATCGGGCACCTGGAGGAGCCGACTCAAGGAGTGGTGGCACAGCGACTCACTGGTGTACCGTCCCATCACCGCCAAGAACCAGCAGGAAATGTTCTCGCGCATGGCTCAAGCCCATGGGCGACTAGTCGGGGTGGGCATTGGCCAGTCGCGTGAATGTAGCCGCCTGCCATTGGCCTTCAGTGACTATATCTATTCGATTATTGTCGAGGAATTGGGCATGGTGGGTGGTGTGTTCGTGCTGCTGCTTTACCTCTCGTTGCTGGGGCGCGCCGCGATGATTGTGCGGCGCAGTAAGCGCGTGTTACCATCGTTGCTGGTCATCGGTATGGCGTCTTTCATCACCTTCCAGGCGCTGTTCCACATGGCCATTAATGTGGGCGTGTTCCCCGTCTCGGGACAGCCATTGCCGCTCATTTCCAAGGGTGGTACGTCCATCCTGATGATCAGTGCGGCCTTTGGTGTGATGCTGAGTGTGAGCCGCACCATTGCTAATTACGGAAACAAGAAAAACAAGGTTGAGGACACTCCCATTATCGTGGGTCTGGATGCCGAAAACCCAACTGAAATACCTCCTAAAAATGTCTGGAAATAATCAACAATTCAATGTCTTGGTGAGTGGCGGCGGCACGGGTGGCCACATTTTCCCCGCCCTGTCGATTGCCAACGAGGTGCGTCGCCGTTATCCCGATGCTAACATACAGTTTGTCGGTGCCGAGGGACGCATGGAGATGGAAAAAGTGCCGGCTGCCGGGTATAATATTATCGGCTTGCCTGTGAGCGGCTTTGACCGCAAGCACCTGTTGCGTAATTTCAAGGTCATGGCACGGTTGCTCAAGAGCATGAACATGGCGCGCCGCATCCTCAAGGATTTCAAGCCCGATATCGCCATCGGCGTGGGCGGCTATGCCAGTGGACCCATGCTCAAGGAAGCCCAGAAAAACGGTATCCCCACCTTGCTGCAAGAGCAGAACTCCTATGCTGGTGTGACCAACAAGTTGCTGGCGGCTAAAGCCGACTGCATCTGTGTGGCCTATGAGGGCATGGAGCGCTTCTTCCCCAAGGACAAGATTGTGCTCACGGGGAATCCTGTCAGGCGCAATCTGCTGGACTGTGGCGCCACTCCCGAGCAGGCTCGACAGGCCATGGGTGTGGATCCCAACAAGAAGACAATCCTCATCATTGGCGGCAGTCTGGGAGCCCGCACGATTAACAATGCCATCATCGATGGCCTGAACCGCATCGGCGAGACCTATAATGTGCAGGTCATCTGGCAGACGGGCAAGACCTATGACCAGCAATGCCGCGAGGCATTGAATGCCTCGGGGGTGAAGAATGTGGTGCAAATGCCCTTTATCAGCAATATGGATATGGCCTACCGTGCAGCCGACCTTGTCGTCTCGCGTGCGGGTGCCAGCTCCATTTCTGAACTGCAGCTGCTGGGCAAGGCCTCAATACTAGTGCCATCGCCCAATGTTGCCGAGGATCACCAGACTAAGAACGCCCTTGCGCTGGTGAAGCATGACGCCGCCATCATGGTGACCGATGCCGATGCATCGGCCTGCCTGGTTGACACGATGCTCGCAACGGTGACCGATAATGACAGGATTGCCAATCTGGGTAGCAACGTGTCGCAGATGGCCCTGCGCGACGCTGCCGAGCATATTGTCGATGAAGTCGAGAAAATCATTCAACGTAACAAGGCCTAATGGCTTGAAATCGAGAGGAATAATATGAGAGAGTTTGATTCATTATACTTTGTGGGAGCTGGCGGCATTGGTATGGCTGCCCTCGAACGCTACTTCCTGGCCAAGGGAAAACTTGTGGCTGGGTATGACCGAACGCCCAGCGACTTGACCAGGGCGTTGCAACGTGAGGGTGTTCACATCGACTTTGACGAGGACCCAGCCCTCATACCGGATGCTTGCCGTGATCCACAGCGCACGCTGGTTGTCTATACGCCTGCTGTCCCCGACAGCCATCAAGGACTGCAATACTTCCGCAGCAATGGCTTTGAGGTAGTCAAGCGTGCCGCCCTGCTGGGCGTGGTGACGCAGCACTCTAGGGGCTTGTGCTTTGCCGGTACCCATGGCAAGACGACCACATCGAGCATGGCAGCCCACATCCTGCACAGTTCGGGCATTGGCTGCAATGCTTTTCTGGGAGGCGTGTTGCGCAACTATGACAGCAACTTCCTGCTATCCACCACCAGCCCCTATTCGGTGATTGAGGCCGACGA
>Ga0310697_10003477_pt1 | contig 15954 bp, 14 predicted proteins | sample 172DNAGHGlowgp2_FD_203883 | JGI IMG/M metagenome (GOLD analysis project Ga0310697, IMG submission 203883) | Sheep rumen microbial communities from Palmerston North, Manawatu-Wanganui, New Zealand - 1728 DNA GHGlow gp2 (v2) (version 2) | ecosystem: Host-associated > Mammals > Digestive system >... | reverse complement strand
AGTTGTATAAATGTACTCTTTCATTTTTGGATTCCATCTTTTTGTTTGATGTCCAAAATGAACTCCAGCTTCTAATAAATAACTTAAAGAAACTACGGCCATAAAAATTTCCCTCCTTCGTTAATTCTTCTGCCTACTTCTTCCTTTAGCCTCACCTCTTCGGCACTCGAGACCAAAGTCCATAGACATGTTTATTTGCTTTTTAAAGCCGTGAATATTGTAACAAAAAAAAGCACTTAAAACAAGTGCTTTTTAATATTTTTTAGTGTTTTTTAGGTACAATATCTAATGTGCCAACACATTCGTTATTATCGTTTAATGATACACCATCTGCTACGTCACAAATTAATGTTGAATTATTGATTACATCATATGATAATGTATGAAGAATTTCTTCACCAACTAATTCGAAGCTTGTAGCTTCTGGGAAGCTTACAAAACTATAATCTGTTCCAGCAGGAACTACTACTGTTCTAGTTTCAATAGTGGTTTTTTTAGCTTTGTTTCCATTTAATGTGTATCCACTTGGTGCCATATAAATAGTTTGACCATCTCTTGTAACTTTTGTAGCATCAATTGTATCAGTATAAGTTACTTTATAAGTTAGTAAAGCAATATCCATACCTTCTCTTGTATAGAATTGACCATTGATACGAACATAATCTACATGATTTTCATTTAAACGATTTGCTAACATCTTTCCATCGGCAAATGTTATATCGTATGCTCTATCTACTGTTACTGTACTTGGAAAGTCAACATAGTTTTCTACTTGATAACTAGCAATTAGGTTATCTACTGCTCTTGTATCTTGAATTGTATGTACTGCTTTAGTACCAAAGATAATTCCAGCAGCTAAGGCACCTACTACTAATAATGTAGCTGCAACTGTCTTTCCTTTGCATGGTTTAGCACCAGTATTATTTGAATGAACTTTTGCTTCTTCTTCTTGTAATTCTTTTTCTTCAACAGAACCAGGTTCTGTATATAATTTTTCTCCAGATATTGACATAAAAAGTCCCCCTCTTCTTTTTGACGAGATTTATAATACTATATTGAGTATTTTTAGTCAAATTTTACTATAAAAAAGAGATATTATTTATACATTAATATCTCGATTATGTAACCACCTTTTTTGGTGCTTTTTAAGATTTGATTAAATTTGTATTTGCCAAAACGACGGATACTAAATATGTCTCCTTCTCTTAATACTCTAGTAGGTTTTAAAGATTCTTCATAATTTAAAATTATTTCTTTGTTCTTAAACTTATCTAAAACACTATTTCTACTTTCGTTTGTTATGGTAGATACGATATTATCGATTCTTAGAGATGATACAACATATTCTTTAGTAAGATATTCTTGTTTAAAGTTATCTTTGATACTTAGATCTTCTTCCATAATTTTGACTGTTTCATTTCTGATATTAAGCATGTGATATTTAATATCGTCTTTTAAGTGTGGAAGAACAAAGATATAGAAGTTATTATTGTATTTAACAATGTCACCAAAACTATCTTCTTTTAAACCTTCTTTAAAGATTGTTCCCATAATGTCTTGATGTCTTAAATTGTTAGTTCCTTCTATTTTAAGTAAGGATAGTTTAGGTTCTTCCTTTTTATACAATAAGACTTTTGAGGCGTCAGGATATGGGTAATAAACATGATATTCGTTTTTGTTTAGTTTCCCTTTTACACTAGCTAATTCTTTCATTGTTAAGAACTTGCTATAACCATAGTTATATAAGTGCTCAATTATTTTTTCGTCGTTGTAAATATTTGTTTTCATTTTCTCTTTTTTATTCTTTTTATTAAGGCATCATTAATAATCTTACTTAAGAAAACTATTAAGAAGTTTGCAAAGTTATAAGCAAACATAATGTAATATGTTATTGTGTAATGACCAGTTATTGTATAAAAGATAATTGGTATTAACGATAGGAAAATAATTATTAGAATTGTTGAGATATCTTCAACACCAATTGTAGTTTTATGATATTTCTTTTCATAAAATTGATTTATTAATAAATATAAGTTAATACTTGAAAATAATAATATCTTTGTTAAGTAGATTTGATCACTGTCTTTATAAATTTTACAAAAGAATAGGAAGATAGCAAATAGTATTAAGTTATCAAAATGAAATAAACTTAGGATGTTCTTTTTTATCCATTCACCTGTAACTCTTTTGTTTTTCAAATCTTTTAATGTATTCTTACATTTATATAAAAAGAATAATAACCAAGGGATAAATGATATTAAAACAATAAACTTTCTCATAATCACACCTCAAAGTAATTATACAATATTTTTTATTATTTTTGATTATTTACAGAGAGAATATCTATTTTTCTCATAAATTAAGGCAAATAATGTTATAATAAACGCAGGTGGTATTATGTTGAGATTAATGATTCTTGTAAATAAGTTAGTCACAAAGGTATGCAAGTTATTCGGCAAAAATGGTTCTGTTTTACCAGGATGTATTGTTTATGATTATTTGCACCAAAAGAAAATCTTAGAGAAAGTTAAATATCCTAAGTATGTAATTGCTGTTACTGGTTCTTCTGGTAAAGGATCGACAACAGATTTAATAAATCATATTTTAACCGATGCTGGCTTTGATGTTTGTTATAACAAGAATGGTAGTAATGGTGTTCTTGCAGCTACAACTTTAATTCTAAATAATTGTAACTGGAAAGGTGAATTTACTCATGATGTTTTACTACTTGAGTGTGATGAAAGACATTTGAAACTAATATTTGGTAAGAATAAAATGACACATTTAATTGTTACAAATGTCACAAGAGATCAACCTGCTCGTAATGGTGAACCACTTCTTGTATTTAATGAAATAATAAAAGCTATTGGACCACAAACTAAATTAATAGTAAATGCTGATGATCCTTTAGTTAATAGATTGACTTACTTATTTAAAGACAATGAAATAGTTACATATGGTGTAGCTAAAATGGATGATAGTTATGTTAAACCTGTTATCGATTGTGTAGATTTTGCTTACTGCCCTATCTGCCATAAACCATTAAAATATAAATATTATCATTATGGTCATATTGGTGATTATTCATGCCCTAGTAAAGACTTTGGTCGTGGAGAGGTAGATTATGAAGTTACAGATGTTAACTTTAGTAAGCATAATATTAAAATTAATAATAAGAATATTTATTTAAATAAAGATGTTATTTATGCAGTTTACTATACGGTTGCTGCTTATACTCTATGTAAGGATATGGGACTTACTGATAAAGAAATCAGTAATGCTATTAACGGAGATAAGCTAGATAGTAAACGTGGTAAGGTTTATGAATTAGATGGTCGTAAACTTACAATGTTAGAGACTAAAAATGAGAATAATTTAAGTTATTATCAATCTTTGAGATTTATTAAGAATCAAGAAGGAAAGAAAACTATTATCTTAGGATTTGATAATGTATCTAGAAGATATCGATTCAATGACTTGTCTTGGTTATGGGATGTTGAATTTGAATTATTAAACGATAAGAAGATAGACAAGATTTATTGTATAGGTCGTTTTAGATACGATGTTATTACAAGATTAGAGTTTGCTAATATTAGTAAAGATAAAATTGTTTTAGTTGATGATTTATCTAAATTAATTAAAATGGTAAAAGCTGATAGCAAAGGTGATATTTATACAATGGTATGTTTTGATATGACAGCTAATATCCAAGCTTTAATTAAGGAGGACGAAAATGAAAACAATTAAGATAGCGCATTTATATTACGATTTAATGAATCTTTATGGTGAAAATGGTAATATTAGATTTTTAAAGAGAATCTTAAATGATCAAGACTTAGATGTTAAGATTAGTAAATTAAGTATTGGCGATGCAATTGATTTTGATGCTTATGACTTCTACTACATCGGTTGTGGTAGTGATGAAAATTTACTTATCGTCCTTGATGATATTAAGAAATATAAAAAAGAAATAGAAAAATGCATCAATGATAAGAAGTTCTTCTTAGCTACTGGTAATTCAATTGAATTATTTGGTACTGTTATCTTTGGTGAAGATAATGATAATCCTGGAGCTTTAATTCCTTATGAAGGTTTAGGTGTATTTGATTATCATTCACCTATTGAAAAGGAAAGAATCGTTGGAGAACAATATTATGAAACCAGTTTAATTCCTGAGAAGATTGTTGGCTTTCAAAATAGAAGTCATTCTTTAGAAGGATGTACTGATAATTTATTTAAGGTAATTAGTGGATGTGGTTATTCTAGTACTAATAGTGCTTATGAAGGAGTTCATAAGAATAACTTCTATGGTACATATCTATTTGGACCTATCTTAGTAAGAAATCCATACTTTACTGATTACTTAGTAAAAGAATTAAGTAAGAAATTAAAATTTAAGTATAAGAAACCAGATTATAATAATATTTGGTATCGTGCTTACCAAGAATACTTAAATAATTTCTATAACAATGAAAAAAGTACTGATTAGTCAGTACTTTTGTTTTGCTTTTGAATCTCTCTATCTCTTTTAGAATATATACAACCACAGTAATCTTGACGGTATAGATTATATTCTTTAGCAAGTTCAATACTATGCTTATAACCATTTTCTTTTTTAAAGTCAGAGTATAAATATGGCATGTTTAATTCTTGTTCTAGTTTAGCACCTATTTCATTTAGTTTTTGGCTATTCTTTAGAGGACTTACTGTTAAGGTTGTAGCAAAGTAATCAAATCCTTTTTCTTTGGCTACATTAGCAGTTTTTCTCATACGTAGTTCATAGCATTTAAAACAACGTTCCCCACCTTCGGGAACCATTTCTAAACCCTTAGACATTTCGTGGAACAATTCATTATCATAATCACAATCAAGTATATCTAATTCGTTTTCATTTGGGTATTCTTTTAAGAATCTTATTTCTTCTTGCTTTCTCTTTTCATACTCTTCTTGTGGCTCGATATTTGGGTTGTAATAAAGTATAGTAATGTCAAAGAATGGTGTTAGAGTACTAATAACATGTGATGAACATGGTGCACAGCAAGAATGTAAAAGAAGCTTTGGTGTTTTACCAGAGTTTTTTATTTTATTAATCATTTCTAACATTACGTTATTATAATTCATATTACTCCCCTGCTTCTTTTTTCTTTTCTTTTTCTTTTTCTTCAGCTTTCTTTGTTTTGTCGTCTTGTTCTTTTTGAACAGCGTCATAACTACGGAAGACGATTTGATCATTTATTGTATCTAAATATAAAATACCTTTTGTCTTTTCCATATCTGGAGCTGCAATGATAGTGGTATATTTATTTAGATTTCTAATATTAGGTATATCGATATAAACAGTATTTTTATCATTCATTTTTAAGATAAAACGATTATTATCAATAATACTTCCATTAGTTGACTTATATGGATTATATTCAATTTCATTTATCATTTTAATTATTTTATAATCAACTTTATTTAAACCTTTAATTAAGTTTTCAAAAATCGTATCTGGTGTGAAATTAATTAAGGTTGGATAACCAATATAATTATTGTTGTTATCTATTTTTGAACCATCTTCAGTAATAAACTTATTATCATATTTGTAGAAGAATAAAATCTTTGTTTCTGTAATATTAATAGTTAGTTTACCAAAGATGTTTCTTTTTATTTTGACATCTTTAACTAATGGATGATTCATTATACTACTTTTTAATTTACTTTTTCTTAGTTTGTATAAATTAGGATAGTCTTTGATACCAGCTAGTTCAATGATTTCAACATCTTTGATACTAGTTGTTCCCTTGATATATATGTTTTTGGTTTTAATATTTATTAGATAAAAAAAGACAGCAAAGAAGATTAAAACTACAATTAGTAATCTTAAAATTATTTTTGCTTTTAATCTTAATCTTTTCTGCCCTTTTTTCTTCATTTTGTTACTCCCAATCTATAAACTCTTGTTCTGATATTAAGTCAACTTCAGTTTTAGCTTGTACTTCATCATGAATTTGTTTAATTAGATTACGAACATCAGCTGCTGATGCATTGTCTTTATTGATGACAAAGTTAGCATGTTTTTCTGATACTTCTGCTCCACCAATTCTATGACCCTTTAGATTGCAAGATTCTATTAATCTTCCAGCAAAGTCTCCTTCGGGATTTCTAAATACAGATCCAGCTGATGGATATTCTAGAGGTTGACTCTCTGCTCTTCTTAATCTTCTTTCTTCAATAATTTCTAAGGAATTTGCTTTATCTCCTTCTTTTAGATAAAACTTAGCACTTAGAATTATGTAATTATTATTTTCTTTAAAACAAGAAGTACGATATCCATAAGTGATATCTTCATGTTCTAATACTTTCATCTCTAAATTTTCATCTAAAACAGTTACTGAAGATACATAATCTAGAATACAAGAGTTATAAGCTCCAGCATTACCATAGATTGATCCACCTACTGTTCCAGGTATACCAGCTGCAAATTCTAAGCCGGTTAATGACTTTTTAACACTTTCTTGAGCTAATACTGGAAGCATAACACCCGCTTCTGCATAAGCCATTTGTAATTCAGGATGGATTTCCATACCATTAAGTTGAGTTAAAATGATAGCTGCGCCATTATATTCACCTTCACCAACTACAACATTTGATCCATTTCCTAGAATAAAGTATTTAATATTATTTTCTTTTAATAGTTTTAATACAGCAATTAAATCGTTAATTGAATGTGGTAAGATCACATATTTTGCTTTACTATCCAAACGATAAGTATTGTATTTTTTTAAACTACCATGTTCAGTAACTGTTGCGTATTCTCTTAGTTCGTTTATCATTTGATCATTTCCTTTATTTTTTCATAAATAATATCACTTGAATTATTCATACTCATCTTGGCAAGATTCTTTTTCATGCTTTCATATAAAGCCTTATCACCAAGCACAAGGTTAATTTTACTTATCAATTCATTAGAAGTCAAATCTTTTTCTTCAATGATCTCTCCACCACCATTGTTTTTAATATCCAAGGCATTGTAGTATTGGTGATTATTTGCTACATATGGAGATGGAATAAAGATAGCTGGTAAGTTTAATGATAGGATTTCACTTATTGTTGATGCTCCAGCTCTAGTAACTATTAAATCTGTGTTTTTTAATAATGCTGGTAGATTATCAAGATATGGTAATACTTTGATATTATCAGCAAATTCCTGGTCTTTTATAAAGTCTTCATATAGGTTTTTACCTGTTATATATAATACTTCATAGTCTTCTTTACCTGCTAGTTTTAAGAAATCCAACATTTTTTTGTTTACTGTTGATGATCCTAGAGATCCAGCAACAATTACTACTAGTTTCTTTTTAGGATCTAAACCTAGAGTTTCTTTAGCCATAGGTTCTAACGATAAGGCATTTTCTCCACATGGATTACCGCTATAGAATACTTCTCCTTTAGGTTTTTTGAATATAGCAGCTGATTCTTTAAAGGATACACCAATTAAATCTGCTTTTTTCTGTAACATAAGGTTAGATTTACCAGGATGTGAGTTTTGTTCGTGAATAAATGTCTTAATACCTAGTTTACTAGCTGCCATTATAACAGGATATGTTACATACCCACCTATTCCTAAGACAACATCTGGTTTAAACTCTTTCATTAGTTTTAAACATTTTTTATATGCTTTTATGATACAAAAAACATTTTTGATGTCTAATTTAATGTTGCTTTTAGAAAAACCATAGATTTCTAGTTCTTCGTATCTAAATCCTCTTTTAGGAACGATTTCTTTTTCCATACGATTATGAGTCCCAATGTATAGAACTTCAGTATCTGGTTCTTTTTCAATAAATTTATTTATAATAGCTAAAGCTGGATAGATATGGCCCCCTGTACCACCAGCTGAAACGATAATTTTCATTGTAATCACCTAATAACATTATACTATAATTATCCGTTTTTTAGTCATTTTTGCTATTTCTTAACGTAAAACGATTATATACCATTTTAAGGCTTATTTTAGGCCTGAAAATACTTTGTTGAAAAAGTATAGAAGAATTTGCTTTTTTTATATTTAGGTGTTAGTATACGACACATCAGGAGGGGGATTCTAATGGATGAAGAAAGAACAATTAATGTTATTTTAGCTAATGTAGTTAGAGCGATTGATGAAAGATATAGTGATGAAAATATCCCTCAGACTTTCTTAAATTATCTTTATTTATCTATTTCTGGTTTAAGTATCAGTTTAGGTGCTAACTACATAGATGATTTGTTTAATGCATTAAAATCTATTAGTTATACAAATATTTTGAATTATAATACGGAAGAAGAATGCTTAGTACAACCGGTTTTTGGTACTGATTGTAATCTAGTTTATCAATTATATATAAAATCATTAGAAGATGGCAATATTAGCACTCTTGAGTTTATAACTAGAGAAATTATTAATCTATTGTGTATTAATGGTAATGGTACTAATGAAGATGATAGATTAGTTAGTGATGTTTTAAAGAATCTTTTAATAGAAGATGCCATTAGTATTGTTATGAATTTAAGAGAATATAATATTGAATGCACTAAAGTCAAAAACGTATTATGGTATTTTAAGGATTTTGATTTAGATAATTACAGTGTTTCTGGATATGAAAATATAGTTAATTTATTTAGACCATTATTTAAATTTGATAGTATTAAAGATTTATTCATTGATAATCTAATTGATGGTCATTATTACAATATTTATGAGGAATTTGATCATTTGTTAGGAAAAGATGCTTTTATTAATATGATTAATTGTTTAAAGAGTATTAATTCTAAGTTAAAAAAGAAACATATTCCTACTTATGAGATTGCTTGTTCTTATTTAAACATAAGAAATAAGTTTATTCAAAGTTATATTAATTCCAAATTCAATACAATATAAAAAAGACATATTGCCGAATGTCTTTTTTTATATGTCTAAAATAGATAAGATTACAATACCTATTACAACTAAAGAAATACCTAAGTATTCTTTTTTTGTTAGTTTTTCTTTTAAGAAGATTCTAGATAAGATCATTGATAAAATACAATATGATCCTACTATTGGAGCAGATATTACTGAATTGCCTGCCATAGCAAAGACATAGAAGAATTGTCCTGCGGTTTCAAATAATGAAGCAAATAGTTTTGGTTTTTCTTCTTTTAAAGTAATTTTTTGCTTTTTTAGTTTTAAATAAATAAAAGCTATTAAAGCATAGAAAGCAAATGTAAATTCATATGCTACTAGTGCTGCTCCTTCACTAATTAGTTCTAATTTATCCAAGTATATAGCATCTAGGAAAGTTCCTAAGCCATCAATTAAACAATATACTAAAGGGAAAATAATTGTTAAAATAATTACTTTTTCTTTGGTATTTTTCTTTTGATATTCTTTTCTTTTTTCTTTGTTTTCTTTTATTTCTAGAATTGATATAAAGATAATACCTATAAAGATTAAGATAAATGCTACATATGCTGGAATTGCTAGAGTTTCTTTAAAGAAGATCAATAAAAGAATTGCTGTTATAACACCACTAGTATTTTGAACAGGACTAGAAATAGATAATTCTAGGTATTTTAATCCTTTGTAACCTATAATCATACTAGAAATATAACATAAAGACACTGGTAAGTATTTTAAAATATCTAATAGATGGATATCTACTCTATTTATTATTAAATATACTAGAGCATGTATACCCATTACTAAACCGACGAAAATACCAGTTTTTAAATGGTTATAATCTCCTTTATCACGATTTCCTATTTTATAAAATAAATCTGCTGTTCCCCAACAAATAAATGAAAGTAATGCACATGTAAGCCACATATCAATTCTCCTTGCCTTTGTAATTATATTATATTTTTTAGAAAAAGAAAACCAGATTTAAATCTGGTTATTTAGCGCTATTTATTGTTTTTTCAACAGCGTCTTTAATCTTTTGTTCATTGAATGGTTTACTTAACATATCAACGATATTATAGTTAAATGCTTTATTTATAGCATCACTTGATTGATCACCACTAATTACTGTTACAGGCATTGTACTAAATAAGTTATGTTCTTGCATGTAATCTAGTACAGCGAAACCATCTTTACGAGGCATATTTAAGTCTAAAAGAATAGCTTTAATTCGACCATCTTTTTCATGATTTTGGATTAATGTTAAAGCTTCTATACCATCAGCAGCGAATGCTAGTTCATATTCAACATCGAAGATTTTTTTAACAAAGATTCTTATAACTTCAGAATCATCTGCTACCAAAATGATATCTTCTGGTTTTTCAGGACCTAGTTCTTCAACTGGTTCAGCTGGTGCTGTAGGTACTTCACCATTTCCATAAGTACCTGCTGTTTCTTCAGCATTTCCTAAATAATTATCGACAATGCCTTGTACTTTTCTTGTTTCATCCATTAAAGTATCAAAATTTTCTTTAACATATTCGTAGTCATTATCCTTACTCTTTAGTTCATGTTGGTAAGCGATATTAGCTAGGTTTAAGAAACCAAAGTATTTACAATCACTTTTTAGAGAGTGAACAAATACTGCATAGTTAGGCATATCTTTGTCGTTAAAGTATTTTTCAATTTGGGCTTTCTTTTCTTTTAATGATGCTTTAAAATCTTTAATCATTTCATTATAGGTATCTAAATCACCTAATAATTCTAGGCTTTGATTAACATCTACACCATTGTCTCTTAAATATTTAATATCTTTCATTTTATCACCCTATTTTAGTTTTATCATAAACACTTAATTATTTCAATAAGTCGTTTAGTACTTTCTCTAAATCTTCTTTTTTGAATGGTTTAGATAAATAACCATCAAATTTGTATTCATCTAATTTACCTTGAACTTCATCTTGTGAGGATGCTGTCATCATGATTGTTGGTGTTGTAAAGCCATCAATTTCTCTAAAGTTTTCTAAAGTCTTACAACCATCTAATTCTGGCATCATATCATCTAGGAAAATTAGATCATATTTATTTTCAATAACCTTACTAATTGCTTCGCTACCACTACTAACACTTTCTACTTCTAGATTGTATTTTTTAAGCGTATTTGAAGCTATTTTAAGGTTCATTTCATTATCGTCAACAACTAATACCTTTTTGTTAGGTTTGCTTGTATTTGCTTCCGGTTTTGCATCATGAGCAGCTAAGACTGGCAAATCAATAGTAAATTGTTTTTCTAAGATAGAATTAGTACTTTTTGATAATTCTGTATTAGTATTAGTACTTCTCTTTTTACTAATATACTCTTTAATTACTCTTTCTAATTCTTGTCTTTCAATTGGTTTAGATAAGTAATCGTTGAAACCACAGTTTAAGTATTCTTGTCTCATACCAGTAATTGCATTAGCTGTTAAAGCTACAACCGGAATATTGAAGTTTGGATCTTCTTTTAATTTGGCGATTGCTTCACGTCCATTCATCTTAGGCATCATATCATCTAGGAAGATAATATCATAATCACCATTTCTTTTTACTTTATTAATACATTCTATACCATTGGTTGCAGTATCAATTGTAAAATGATATTTGTTTAATAAAACAGATGCAACTTTTAAGTTTAAGTCGTTATCATCTACTACTAGAATCTTAGCTCCCTTAGCATCTACTACTTTTGTTTCAGCAGCTGGTGCTTGATGAACAATTGGTGCTTCAACTGCAACGATTCTTTGATCTATTGATATAGTAAATTTAGAACCTTTACCATAAACTGATTGAACTACAATAGTACCATTCATTAATTCAACTAGTTTTTTAGTAATGGCTAATCCTAAACCTGTTCCTTCAATAGTTATTTCTTTTTCAACATCTAATCTTTCAAATTTAGAAAATAGTTTTGGTATACTTTCTTCTTTAATACCAATACCAGAATCCTCTACAGAGAAGATTAAACGACATATATCACCTTTGATAACTGAAGATACAGTAAATATTACATATCCTTCTTTAGTATATTTAACTGCATTAGTTAAGATATTTAAGATTACTTGTTTCAAACGTATATTATCACCATATAACACTCTTGGTAATGATGGATCAATATTTACTCTAAAATCTAATCCTTTATCACCAATACGGGCTTTAGTTAAAGCTGTTAATTCGTCTAGAACTGATTTAATATCATATTCTTTATTAATAATCTCCAGTTTATTAGCTTCTATTTTAGAAATATCTAGAATACCATTAACAATATCTAATAAGTTATTAGAAGCCATTATAATATCATCAACATTTTCTCTAGCACTATCTGGAATATCTTCATCTTTTAAAGTCTCACTGAAACCAACAATAGCATTAAGTGGTGTTCTAATTTCGTGAGACATATTAGATAAGAAATCAGATTTAGCATTATTAGCTTTATCAGCTTGCTCTTTAGCTATCTCTAATTGTTCAATCATCTTAACATCAGGATTTTCAATCGTAAAATACATTATTATACATACTAAGGCTTCACAAGATGAAACAAACAACACATCTGGTCTAATATTTCTAACAAATAGCATTATTGTTACTAAAATTACGAAAACAAACATTGGTAGATATTTTTTAACATTAACATTTTTTCTATTTAATATAAAACAAGTTAAGCAACTAACTACATAAAAAGCAACTTCGATAGATGCTATTTGTGCTGCTGGTCCATATGAATAAACAATAGTACCTTCTTTATAGAACTTAAGTGGAAGTACTATAGCTAAGATAGCAAATAAAGAGAATAATATGTTATATAATTTATGAACTTTTGGAGCATTGTTATATATATACTTTGATACTTTATTGTCATAGTTTTCAGATATGCTATAAACATATCTAGTTAATATGTACATCCAAACACCGATTGATATAATAAAGCATCGGTTAATGACTAAAGCGGCATAATAAAAAGAATTGTAATTATATACAAAATAGCAACTTAATAATTCTAATATTAATGAGCCAAGTGATGCTGTTAAAGATAAACTATATAACCTGATTTCTGTACTATTAATCTTCTTCTTCCTAAAGTAGGAAATGCTTATAATAAGTAGAAATACTAGGAAACACGACATAACAGTTGCATATATATACATATTAACCCCTACTTCCTTATCATATACATTATAACATAACTAGCAAAAAAAATAAGTAGATATTGATATCTACTTATATATTTTTCTTCCAAGCAATAATCTTTTAATCGCTGTTTTTTGTTCTTCTTCTTCATATTGTTCTCTCATGGCTTTTTTATCATCTTTCATCATTTGAGTAAAGATAATCTTACCAAAGTAATAACCTACTGGTTGATAATATGAAGAAAGTTTTTTCTGACAGATTTCTTTAATCTCACTAGCTATTCTTTTAACTTCTCTTCTTGTTCTAGGTTTATTCTTTAACTCAATATAAGCAACTGGCAAATCACCATACTCGTGAGTTTTATCTTTAATTCCTATAACAATACAGTTCTTAACTTCTGGATGTAAGCAAATTTTTGATTCTATTTCATCTGGCGCTATTTTGAATCCATCTGGACCAATAATAACATTCTTTTCACGACCTTCTATATAAACAAAGCCTTCTTCATCTACATGTCCAATGTCGCCTGAAATAGCCCATTTCTTTCCGTCAATATCAACTAGTACTTTTGATGTTTCTTCAGCATCGCCTAGGTATTCTTTCATTAAGGCTCCTCTTAAGCAAATAATACCTGTTTCGTTATATTTTAATGGCTTTTTAGTTTCTCTATCAATAACCATTACTTCAATGTCTGGTAAAGGTATACCAACACTGCCACTCTTTGTATATTCGCGTTGGTTAGCAGTACCTACACTTGTGTTCTCACTAAATGAATAACCTGGTCCTAAACCATATGGTGCTCCATGTTCTATTAAAGTTTGAGAAATTTCATCTTGTTTTTCGGAATTGATTGCTGCTCCACCACACGCAAATACTTTAGCAAATGATAAATCTGTTTTTGGTGTTATTCTATCACTTTCGTTAAGTGATATAAAATGGTTAGGAACACCAGCAACTACATTTGGTTTTAAATCTAAGATTAAATCTTCGAATCTTTGGCCATTTGGATCTGGAATTGGTTGTACTGTCATGCCTAATGACAATGGCATGTGGAATCCCATTATTCCATAATAAATCCATGGTGGCATGATTGCTAAGAATTTATCATGCTCTTGTAAATCTAAAAGCGATTTTTCATATTGTGTAGCTACGAAATTTTGTGCTTCATCTGTACTAACAACTGTTTTAGGGAACTTCATAGTTCCTGAAGTATGTAAGTATAATGTTGAAGCATTTGGTATATATTCACTCTCTAACTCAGAAAGTGGTTTTAACATTGTAGCTCCAGTTTGTTCAAATTCATGAGGTAGTATTATTCTGCTTCCTAATGAACAATATGTTTTTTCATTGTAGGCAACTAAAACCTTTCCGATAGTTCTTTTAATAGTACTTGTAAATGCTTCTAACGGAGCATTTGTTGTAACTACTTGTCTAATACTTGTACCATCCATGATGTCTTGTAACATCTTTTTGTTGGTACTATTCAAACATAATAAATATTTTGATTTAGTTTCATTAATGTATTTTTTTATACCTTCTACTGATGTTCTTAAGTCAACTAGGTTTCTTGAAACGCCTAATAAACTTAAGGCATATATCATGTAATATGTTTTTGGACAAGAAGGTAATAAGAATGTTACGGTATCACCGGCTTTTACGCCAAGTTCTTGAAATGCAGAAGCATATTTTAATATTTCTTCGAACATTTCTGCATATGTAATCTTTTGACCGTAATATTCAAATGCAATTCCATTATATGATTTTCTTCTATCATAGATATATCTAAACATTGTTTTATTAATGTCTATTTGTTTTTTGCCTTTTTCACCATAATACTCTTTGTGAATACTATCCAGATGTGGATAGCCAGTCCTTTGTTTTTCTTCCATTTTAACACCCCTGTCCTGTCAACTAATTTAATTCTACACTCTTTTGCCTTTTTTGTCTAATTTTCCTATGGTTTTTCAATAATTTTTATGGCCACTTTTATGCCGTCTACAGCTGCTGATGTTATACCGCCTGCATAGCCTGCTCCTTCACCACATGGATAGATGCCTTCTAGATTACATTCTAGTTCATCATTTCTAGTGATTGTTACTGGTGATGATGATCTAGTTTCAACACCTGTAAGAATAGCATCTGGGTTAGCAAAGCCTTTTATTTTATGGTCAAATGATAGAATTCCTTCTTTTAATGTCTTATTTATATAATCAGGGAATAATTCATTTAGATTTGTTAATGTATAACCTGGTTTATAACTAGGTATAATATTTCCTATATGAGTAGATTCTTTATTGTTTAGATAGTCTTCTACTCTTTGAACTGGTGCATAGTTATTAGATCCACCTAGAATAAAAGCATGATGTTCTAATTCTTCTTGGAAGTACATGCCAGCTAAAGGATCAGTGCCTGTAAAATCAGTAGTTAAAACATTAACTAATAATGCTGCATTGGCATTTTCTTTATCTCTTTTATATTCAGACATACCATTAGTTACGATAGCTTCTTTATTTGAACTTGATGCTATTACTTCGCCACCTGGGCACATACAGAAGGTATAACAGCTTCTTTCATCGTTATGATAAGCAAGTTTGTATTCTGCTGGTGGTAAGTTTAATTTGGTATATGTACCATATTGGGATTCATTAATCATCGATTGTTTATGTTCGATACGTACTCCTACTGAGAAGTTTTTTCTTACCATATTAACATTATTATCTAATAACATTTTATAGGTATCTCTAGCGCTATGACCAATAGCTAATACTAAACAATCTGTAGTAAATTGTTGTTTATTTGTCTCCAACAAATAAACATCATTTTCTTTTTTTATGTTGATTAATTTAGTATTAAAATGATACTCTCCACCCTTTGATTCGATATAT
>Ga0310697_10003476_pt1 | contig 15956 bp, 7 predicted proteins | sample 172DNAGHGlowgp2_FD_203883 | JGI IMG/M metagenome (GOLD analysis project Ga0310697, IMG submission 203883) | Sheep rumen microbial communities from Palmerston North, Manawatu-Wanganui, New Zealand - 1728 DNA GHGlow gp2 (v2) (version 2) | ecosystem: Host-associated > Mammals > Digestive system >... | reverse complement strand
AGGAGGGGGCTGGGAGGTGGTAGAGAGTGGGTGGAGAAGGGTAGAGAAGGGGTGGCGAGGGGGTAGAGAGGGGGTAGAGAAGGGGTAGAGAGGGGGTAGAGGGGACCCAGAGAGGGGGTAGAGGGGACCCAGAGAGGGGGTAGAGAAGGGGTAGAGAGGGGGTAGAGAGGGACGTGTTTTTTGCTGGTGGCGAGGGTGCGTTTTCGGAACTACGGTGCTGGCGGTGTTTTGGCTGGCGGCAGTTCTATTTTTGGCTGCACCTCTTGTGCGGGGTATGGTGTCTGCGGGGCGGCGGAGGGCGGTCGGTGAGGGTATGTGGCTGATTACGATACGGTTGCGCTGTAGGGTGGATTTTTTTTTTGTGGAATGTGTTTTTTTTCGTATGTTTGCAATTCGAAATGGTATATAAAAAGATGTAATATGAAACGTTTTTTCATTGCATTGATGTCGTGTCTCCTGCTTGTGGGAGCCGGTACCGAGCTTCAGGCCCAGACCAAGAAGACTTCGAAGAAGGCCCGGACCACGCAGACCACCAAGAAGAGCAGCAATAAGAAAAAGAAGAAAGAGGCCGCTCCGGTGGCGCCGGTCGTGACCGACGTGGAGCTGCCCTACAACTCCAATGACTGCATCTTCGCCATTCCCCTGGATTTGGACAAGCCATACGGCCCCACCACGGCCCCCGACGGAGGCGGCCGCATACAGGAGATTGTGGCCGACAAGAACCATCCCAATCTCTTTGAGCGTGAGCACAACTCGGTGTGGTACAAGATAAAGGTGCCGTACAACGGCTACCTCGAGATAAGCATCGTCCAGAAGAACCGCTGGGATGACTACGACTTCCTGGTCTATAAGAACACGGGCACCTACTTCTCGAATCAGGTCATTCAGAACAAGGTGCTACCGGTAGCCGTGAACCTGGGAGCCGTCGACAGCTCGTCGCTGGCCGCTGCGGCCCTGAGCGGAGCCGACCGCAAGAAGCAGCCTACGGCAGTGCGTACCGCCGTCAAGACGGACCAGGGCGTCATGCCCAGCTTTGACGCGCCGGTCGAGGCCAAGCCCACGATAGGCATGAACGCCGACGCGACGGCCAAGATGCTCACCAAGAAGCAGTACGGCGGCTTCATCAAGTCGATACCGGTCCGCATGGGCGAGGAGTACTATATCGTCCTTGACGGCTATTCGCGCAACTGCGAGGGGCATACCATCACCGTCAGCGTACACGCCGACGCCTACGAGCCGCTGGTGCTCTTCTACGACCGCAAGGCACGCCGCTATGTCGACGTGGACCTCATGATCCTCGAGCGTGGCAACGGAGCCGAGCGCCCTGTGGTGCAGCAGAGTCACTTCCGCGGCGGCAAGGTGAAGTTCGTTCCCGGTTTCAGCTACACACTCTATGCCAAGCACGACGGCTATTTCTCGATATTCCGTGAGTTTTCGGCCCGTGACCTGATGTTGCGTGACACCGTGATGCTCTACCAGATGGAGCGCACCGAGCGCGGCTCCACGTTCCAGGTCAAGGACCTTTACTTTGAGGTTGACGAGGCCACCCTTATCGGCAATCCCGACTCGGTCCTGATGGACTATGTGGCCATGTTCCGCAACCACCCAGACGTGACTTTCCTCGTGAAGGGCTATGTGCAGAGTTACGGCGTCAACGTGGAGAACGACATGCTCCTTTCGCTCGACCGAGCCAAGTCGGTGAAGGAATACTTTGTGAATCATGGCATCGCCGCTGAGCGCATCACTACTACCGGTATGACCAAGAACGAGATTAAGCGTGCCGCCGCCGCTGCTTTGGACCGCGGTGGTGGATTCAGCACTGTCAAGGCCGAGATTATAATCACCGGCAAGCTGGGTGACCTAAAGACCGAATAGCAACTGACATGAGTATGAAAACAAGGATTATAACGCTGCTGGCAATGATGTCGGCAGCGTTTTTGGCACAAGGCCAGACCGATTGGAAGGCCATCGACAGGCTCCTCGACGAAGGGTCGTACACCTCCGCTTACGAGCGTAGCCGCGAGGTCTATGTCCGGCGTGGTGCCACGGGACATGACCGTCTTGTGGCGGCTATGTATATGGCAAGGGCTGCCGCCAACTATCAGGAGGATGTGCGCGACAGTGCTGAGGCGCGCTACCGCGCGCTGCTGCCGCAGTTGGCACCGCTGGAGCGGGCCATATGCCACGCTTTCCTGGGCGAGTACGACTCGGCGTTGGTCTACAGCGACGTGCTGCAGCGGACCCCCGTGGAGCGCATCAAGCAGTATTGCGAGGGCGGCAAGGGCGAAAACATGACCCCAACGGCCTACGACGTGGTGGTCGTTCAGATGCAGGGCGACTACCAACTGAAACCACAACGACGTGTGGAACTGCAGCGGATGCTGGTGTCCTTCCATGCCCAGGACAAGGACGACGGCCTGCGCATCTGGCACGACCTGCGCCTGCTCGATATCCTGTCAGAGGTGCCCAACCAGCATATAGACCTGTCGACCATCCAGTCATACATCAATAAGTATCGCGGCACCGCCAGCCGACGGATTACTGGATTTTACTACAAAGCCGCTGAACTTTGCAACCGTCAGGGAGACTTTGTGCAGGCTGTGCGCTACTGCGACACCGCTATCAGCCTCTTCCCCAAGAGCGAAGGAGGCGTGGACTGTGCCAACCTGCGGAACGACATATTGGCCAAGCGCGTCTGGATCGAAGGGCAAGGCCTGACGGTGATGCCCGGCGTGGCGTCGCCCCAGCGGGTGCGCTACCGCAACCTCACGCAGCTGTGGTTCCGCGTGGTGCCCTACATCGAGAACTACAGCTGGGATTCGAGGAGCAAGGCGCAGATGCTGCGGGCCAGGACCATAGAGGAGTGGAGCCTTACGCTGGTCTGCAACGACAGTCACCGCTACGAGGAGGCCTACTTCGCCATGCCGGCTCTCAAGGCCGGGCGCTACCTGCTGATGGTGTCGCCGTCGGAGGATTTCCGCAAGGAGGGCTTCAAGGCCTACGAGGTGCACTGCACCGATATGGTGCATGTGGGACTCGGCAACGGCAACGACCTGCTCGTCGACCGCCGCAGCGGCAAACCCATCGTGGGACAGGAGGTGCGGCTGGAGCGTCAACCAGGCAATTCCAATCTCAAGAAGGTGCTGAGCACCACGCACACCGATGCCGACGGACGCTTCCGTTTCGACTACAGCGGTGAGCGTCGATGGAGCGACTACCTTGTCATCGAGCGCGACGGCTACCGCTTGCTAAAAAACTGCTTTAGCAATTGGGCAAGCGACTATACCGACAGCAACCTGCAGTGTGAGCTGCGGGTCGACCGGCCCATCTACCGGCCGGGCGACACCGTGCACGCTGCCGCGCTGGCCTACCATAGCGACGGCCGTGACGGCATGGTGGCCACGGGTTGCCGTCTGCGCATCGTGCTCAACGATCCCAACGGTCAGCAGGTGGCCGAGGACAGCGTGCTGACCGACGACTACGGTGTGGCGGCGACCACCTTCGTCCTGCCTACCGACCGTATCGCCGGGCAGTACGCATTGTGGATCTACAACGGTCAGCGGCGTGTGTGTGCCGAGTGGTTGCGCGTCGAGGAGTACAAGCAGCCGCGCTTCATGGTCAGCGTCAGCCCTGCCGAGGGGCAGGGGGCACCGGCCTTCGGCAAGGAGTGCACGGTGCAGGGGATGGCCACGGCCTACAGCGGCGTGCCCGTGGGGGGCGCCCGTGTGCAGTATAAGGTCAGCCGCTCGCGCCTGCATTATTGGGGCTGGCGGAATTGGAATTATGAATACGACCCACAGGTGACCGAGGGCGAGGTGACCGCTGCCGCCGATGGCTCGTTCAGCATCAGCTTCGTGCCCGAGGTGGACAGCACCGTCGAGCTCGACAGCAGCACCGCCTTCCGCTACACGGTGCATGTCGATGTCACCGACCTCAACGGCGAGAGTCACGAAGCCAGCACCAGTATACGTGTGGGCTTTCGCAACACCTTCATCGGGTTGGAGCAGGACGCCCTCGAATACCGCGAGTTGCCGAGACTTGACCTGCACCTGCGGGACATCAACGACCGTCCGCTGCAGGGCAGCATGCATGTCAAGGTGGAGCGTCTGCAGCGCCCGACGCAACCGTTGCTGGTGCATGACGCTATGTTGGCATACAAGGTACACCACACGATGAGCAAAGAGGAGTGGCGCCGCCTGTTCCCGCTCTATGCCTACGATACTTCTGATGTACTGTCTTCGAGCTGGACGGTGGCGCAGACTGTCGTGGAGGGCGAGTGGAAGGTGGACGGTGACGAGCGCATCGACCTGCCGCAGCTTATCTCGGGTTACTACCGCATCACGGCCACCACCCAGGGCGCCGAGCCCCTGGAGCATACCCTCTGCCTGACGCGCAAGGACGCTCGCCGCGTGCAGAGCGGCAGGCTTCTCTGGCATGACCTCGACAAGCGCCGTGCTGAGGTGGGGGAGAGGGTGACACTGCAGTTCGGCTCCGCTTTCGCGGGCACGCAGATATATTATATGCTACGCGTGGGCGAGGACGACCGCGTGTTCCGTCGCGTGGATTGCCGCGACGACGCCATCCATACCGAATACATCGACGTGGACAGCTCGATGCTCGGTGGCTTCAAGGTGGAGCTCTTCACCGTCCGCGAAGGCATCGTGGAGCAATGGAACGAGACCATCGAGGTGCCCTTCAGCCACAAGGAGCTGAATGTGAACATCAGCACCTTCCGTGACCGTCTGCTGCCCGGCGAGACCGAGGAGTGGACCATTCGAGTGGAAAGTGGAAAGAGTAAAGTGGAAAGTGGTTTGATTATGGCGATGTACGACGACGCGCTGAACAGCTACGGTGGCTCCGGCTGGGGCTTCTGGCCGTGGCAGCGCAACAGTTCGGCGTGGATGGACTACGATCGCATCGGGGACAATGACTATCCCGCCGACTGGCTGGTGCACGCCACCCGACCGGGCTACAGCGGCACCTACCCCATCGTGTGGACCCTCGTCGAGGCCTTGCCGTACTATAACCGCTGGCGTAGTGGCCGCATCATGTACAAGACCGCCGCAGCGCGCAACAACGCCGTCGTGGAACTGTCCGTGGAGGAGGACGATGCCGTAGTCGAAGAGGAGACGTTTTCCACTACGGCACGCGGCGAGAGTGGCATGGTGACCATACAAGCCTCGATGAGCGATGAGGAGGAGGAGATGGTGATTCAAACTGCCGAGGAGGAACCTGTCGCCGTAGGCGGAGTCGGCTACAGCGACGGCGGCGCGCAGCCCGAGGTGCAGGTGCGCACCAACCTCAATACGTTGGCCTTCTTCGCCGCCGACGTGCGCACCGACAGCACTGGCACTGCCACCTACCGCTTCACGGTGCCCGAACTGCTCACCCGATGGAATGTCAAAGGACTTGCATTCACCAAGGATCTCAAGATAGGCATCCTCGACAAGACGCTCGTCACCAGCAAGCCCCTGATGGTGCAGCCCAACATGCCGCGCTTCCTGCGCAGCGGCGACTCGCTGAGCCTGATGGCCAAGGTGGTGGTGGCGGAGCCGAAATCGGCTCCAGTTCCGGTGGAGGTGGCTTTCCTGATGACCGATGCCGCTACGGGCGACACACTGTGTCACCACACCGAACATGTGCTGGTGAAGGATGCGGCGCAGGTGATGTTCGACGTGGAGGTGCCGCAGGGGGTCTACGTGGTCATCTACAAGATAGTGGCTCGTGCCGAGGGCATGAGCGACGGCGAGCAAGGGCAGGTGCCGGTGGTCACCAACCGCCAGGCCGTCACCGTCAGCCAGGCCCTCTACATCAACGGGGCGGGGGAGAAGCACTTCGCCATGCCCGAGTGGCAGGCCGCCAGCACGAGCCGCGAGCCCCTGCTGGTGGCCGCCGAGGTGACCGGCAGCCCCCTGTGGTTGGCCGTCAAGGCGATGCCCTACCTCGGCGACCTGGAGAACCCCTCCGCTACCTACCTCGCCAGCCAGCTGCACATCAACACCCTCGGACGGGGAATCCTGAAGCGGCTGGATGTCCTGGGCAATCTGGAGAAGCAGGAGAAGCTCGGGGAGAACCGCGACAGCCGCCTGCGGATGAACGAGGACGTGAAGCAGACCCTGCTGCAGGCCACGCCGTGGGTGCGTGCCGCCCTGGCCGAGGAGGATCAGATGGCGGCCGTGAAGAACTACTTCGACACCGCGCGCCTCGACAAGCAACTGGCCGAGGTGGCCAAACAGCTGACCGAGCGGCAGAATGCCGACGGCGGCTGGAGCTGGATGCCCGAGGGTCGCAGCAGCCTGTGGGTGACGCAGCAGGTGCTGCAAAACTTGAGAGTGGAAAGTGAAAAGTGGAAAGTGGAGTCCGAAAAAGCATTGAAATACATCGACCGCGAGCAACAGGCACACTACGACCGCTATATCAAGCCCTACCTCAAGAAGGGTTACAAGTGGGAACCGACCAATATCGACTACCTTTACACCCGTTCGTTCTACGGCAAGGCAAAGACCGAGGCCTATCGCTTCTACTACGACAATGCCCTGAAGCACTATCGTAGCTATGAGAACCTCTATACCCAGGCCCAACTGGCCCTCATCTTCTTCCGCCACGGCGATCGCACGGAGGCCCTCGACCTGCTGCGCCGCTTGAAGGAGAAGTCGCTCACCAGCGACGAGATGGGCATGTATTGGCGCGACAACCGGAGTGGCTGGTGCTGGTACCAACGCCCCATCGAGACACAAGCCTTGCTGATACAGGCCTTCGCCGAGATCACCCCCGACGACCGGCAGACCATCGGCCAGATGCAGCAGTGGCTTTTGAAGCAGAAGCAGACCACCCACTGGGGCAACGACCGCGCCACGTCCCATGCCATCGAGGCGCTGACAGTGGAAAACGGAAAGTGGAAAGTGGAAAGTGAGTCCCAAGTGGATCTGACTGTATTCGGCGCTTCCTTGACGACTACGGCCACAGGCCTCGAAGGCTACCGACAGCAGCGCTGGACAGGCACCGCCCTCGACAGCCTGCGCGCACACCGCAGCAGTCACATCACCATCAGCAAACAGGATGACGGCATTGCTTGGGGTGCCGTCTACTACCAGTTCGCCGACGACATGGACAAGATTCCGTCGTCGGACATGGGTATAACTGTCCATCGCACCTACATCCACCACGGGCCACTCCATGTGGGCGACAAGGTCACGGTGCGTATTGACATCCAGTGCGACCGCACAATGGAGTACCTCGAACTCGTCGACGGACGCCCCTCCTGCGTAGAACCCCTCACTACACGGGCCGGATGGCGTTGGAGCGACGGACTGAACTACTACATCACCGTCAACCAGACTGACACCCGCTGCTACATAGAGCGGATAGAAAAGGGAAAATACCGGTTCGAATATGACGTATACGTCACCAACCCCGGCAACTTCCTCAGTGGACCGGTCACCATACAGTGCATGTATGCCCCCGAGTTTCGTGCTACAGCACCAGCCCAGAAAATGACGGTGGAATAGTCCAGGTTGGAACATTGTGGAAAAAAAACTTTTCATAGCCGTTGCGGGATGCAAAGTTTTTTGTATATTTGCAAATTCACAACAGCATTTGCTTTTTGGCAAAGGCGTTGTGTATTAAGTAATAATAGTATAATATGAGAGAAAGAAATATAACCCCATGCAAAGTGGATGTGTCGTCGGAGACAGGACGGCTGCGGGCCGTGCTGCTGCACAGACCAGGAGTGGAGATAGAACGCATGACACCACTCAACGCCGCACATGCCCTCTACAGTGACATTCTGAACAAGCCTATCGTTGACACTGAATACGCCAACTTCTGCGGTGTGCTGGAGAAATGGACCGACGTGTACTATGTTGAAGACATATTGGAAGAGCTACTGAAAGACAGCGATGTGCGCCGTCGGCTGGTGGAACTCAGCTGCGACATGGACGACTGCGAGGACGAGTTGTCGGAGCAGCTGCTACAGATGGACGACAAACAGCTGGCTGCAGCCCTGATAGAAGGCTACGAAGATCCCGAGTGGGACGGTGTGGACGACGAACGCTACCTGTTGAAACCGCTGTACAACCTCTTCTTCACCCGCGATGCCTCGAGCACCGTCTACAACAGGGTGCTCATCAACTCGATGAGCTTCGAGGTTCGTGAGCGCGAGACGCTGATCTACAAGGCTATCTTTGAGAAATTCTTCCAGGTGCCCACCCTGAACGCCATGGCTTGGAACCATGACGCCCGAACCGAAGGCGGCGACGTGCAGATTGCCTCGCCTGACCTGCTGTGTATTGGTCAGGGTATACGTACCAACACCCTCGGCATAAAGTATCTGGCGCAGACATTCGCCAGCGAGCGCCAGAAGTTCAACATACTGGTGCAGGAGTTGCCCAAGAGTCCCGAGTCGTTCATCCATCTCGACATGGTCTTCACCTTCCTTGGCAAGCACCAGTGCATGGCCTTCGAACCCATGCTGAAGAAGACGGGCCTTTTTGCCGGCAAGGACACCACGCTGATAACCATAGACGGAGGCAAGATAAGCTACACCAAGTTCCCCAACATAGTGAAGGGCCTGCAGCACCTGGGCTGGGACATAGAGCCCGTGATAGGCGGAGGGAGCGACCCGTGGGAGCAGCTGCGCGAGCAGTGGCACAGCGGAGCCAACTTCTTCGCACTGGGCGATGGCAAGGTCATGGGCTACCGCCGCAACACACATACCATAGACGCGCTTGACAAGGCCGGCTTTGCCGTGCTCAACGCCGAGGACATTGTGAGCGGGCGCGTGGACATGAACAGCTACGAGAAGTTCGTGGCCGCCTTCCCGGGCAGTGAGCTGCCCCGCGCAGGTGGCGGTGCCCGCTGCATGACGATGCCGATTTTGCGCGATTAGGACGCGGTGGAAACGACAGAGAGAAAGCAAACAAACCAACAAACAAAATAATGAAGCAATACCATCTAGCAAACAACATTATAGGTTGGGTCATTTGTGCCATAGCCTGTACTGTGTACATCATGACGGCGGAGGCTACGGCGTCGTGGTGGGACTGTGGTGAATATATCTCCACGGCCTTCAAACTGCAAGTGGGGCATCCCCCTGGAGCACCTACGTTCCAGTTGCTTGGACGTCTCTTCTCGATGTTCTCGAGTCCCGAGACAGCAGCCCATGCGGTCAACGTGATGTCGGCTGTATGCAGTGGATTTACCATCCTCTTCCTCTTCTGGGGCATTACGCTGCTCGGAAAGCACCTGCTGCCCGACCCCAAGAACCCGTCGCTCAAAGACTGGCGCACATGGGGAGTGTTTGCAGCCGGTGTGGTAGGTTCGTTAGCCTACACGTTCAGTGACACCTTCTGGTTCTCGGCCGTAGAGGGCGAGGTGTATGCCATGAGCAGTTTCTTCACCGCGTTGGTGTTCTGGGCGATACTGAAATGGGAGGAGCAGAGCGAGGATCCGCACGCCCTGAGGTGGCTGATACTCATATCGCTGCTGATAGGTGTGGCAATAGGTGTCCACCTGCTCAACCTGCTCACTGTGCCGGCCATATTCTATGTAGTGTACTTTAAGAAGTGGCCCAAGACGACCTGGAAGGGATTCCTCGTCACGGGTGTGCTTTCGGTCGTCACGCTTGGTGTGATACTGTGGGGTATCATCCCTGGTATTGTGAACGTAGACTCGGCGATTGACGTATTCTTTGTCAACACGCTGGGCCTTCCGTTCAACAGCGGAACCATCTTCTTCTTCACCCTGCTGGCTGTGCTGGTGGTGTGGGGACTGTGGTACACACAGAAGAAGCAGAAGCCGGTGTGGAATGCAGCAGTGTTGAGTTTCGCCATGCTGGTCATCGGCTACTCGACCTTCTTCGTGCTCGTTATCCGAGCCAATACCAACACGCCGCTCAACGAGAACGCCCCGAAGGATGCCGTCGCGATGCGTGCCTATCTGGGCCGTGAGCAGTACGGCGACACTCCGCTCTTCACCGGCCAGTTCTACACGGCCGGCAACCCTGTGAGCGCTAAGGAGGGGTACACCAAGTATGTGCGCGGAAAGAACGAGGAGGGCAAGGACCGCTATATCGTGGCCTCCCATGCACAGAAATTCGTGTACCGCGAGCAGCATACGGGCGTCTTCCCGCGAATGTGGAGCAACGACAGCAAACGCGACCATCCGCGTTTCTATGAATACTGGGCCGGAAAGGTCTATGGCGACCAGAAACCGTCGGGAGGCCAGAACCTCAAGTTCTTCAACCGCTACCAGCTGGGTTGGATGTACTGGCGCTACTTCATGTGGAACTTTGCAGGACGCCAGAATGACGAGCAGGGCCACTACTTCAACGATGACGGCACGCGCGATTACCTGCGTGGCAACTGGATAAGCGGCATCAAGTTCATCGACGAGGCTCGCCTCGGACCCCAGGACAACCTGCCCGAAGCCATGGAGAACAACAAAGCCCGCAACAAATACTACATGCTGCCGCTGCTGCTGGGTATCATAGGTCTGGTGTACCACATACGCAAGCACCCCAAGGACGCGTTCGTTGTGTTCATTATGTTCTTCATGACCGGTCTGGCCATTGCCATCTACCTGAACATGCCGCCCAAGCAGCCGCGCGAGCGTGACTATGCTTTTGTGGGTTCGTTCAGTTTCTATGCCATCTGGATAGGATTGGGTGTGATGGCGCTGGCAGAGTGGATAAGCAAGTGCTTCAAGAAGAACGAAGAGAAGGCGTACAAGGTGGTGCTGCCGGTTGTCTTTGTGGCCAGTATGGCCGGTGTGCCGTGCCTGATGGCCGCCGAGAACTGGGACGACCACGACCGCTCGGAGAAGTACGCTGCCCGCGACTTTGCGCAGAACTATCTGAAGAGTGTGGGCAAGAACGGAGTCCTGATAACCTTCGGCGACAACGACACCTTCCCCCTGTGGTATGCCCAAGAGGTGGAAGGCACCCGTACGGACGTCCGCATACTAAACTACACCCTGTCGGGAATGCACTGGTATGTGGAGCAGCTGTACAACAAACTCTATGATAGCGACGCCCTGCCGTTTACGCTGCCCAAGAGCTACTATGGGCTGGGGAACGATATGTTCTCGGTGGTTGACCGCTCGGCCGACTATCTGGAGGTGACCGACGTGCTGGGCATGCTGCGCGACTACCCGGACCGCTTCACCATCCGCGACCCGCGCGGCGGCGAAAGCGTCATGTACATCCCCACAAAACGCTTCAAGATTACGCTTGACATACCGGCGCTTGTCGAGGCGGGTGTCATACCGGCCGAGATAGCCCCGATGGTCAATCCCGAGATACGGTGGGAAATCAACAAGCAGGTCCTCTACCGTCACGAGATGATGATGCTCGATATCATAGGAACCAACAAGTTCATGCGTGACATAAACATCATGAACCCCGGTTATATCCGAGACGTCTTCACGCCGGTATACAGCTACTCGATACAGGACGGTATGAACTACAAGCTGATACCCTATCCGCGTCAGGCCGACCGCTATACGCCCGGCACGGCCGACTACTTCCTCAACGGAGTGGACGGCGAGCCGCTGAAGTGGGGCAACCTCAACAGCGATATCTATGTCGACCCGATCAGTCTGAACATGGGTACGGTGCAACGGCAGTCGCTGATATTGATAGCCAACGACGAGTTGCAGAAAGGCAATGTCGACAAGGCACGCCGCCTGCTCGACCAGAGTCAGGAGTTCTTCCCGTCGCCCAACTATCCCATCGACGTCTATGCGGTCTATGTGGCCACCGGCAACACCCGTGTCGATGTGGTGGAACTCTTCAACAAGGTCTATGGTCCGGACAAAGCCCGTGAGCTGTGGGAAGCCTGCTTCAAGTACTACGACGAGGAGATTGCCTACTTGTCGCAGTTCAAGGGAGAGAAGGCAGCCGGTGTGCGTGGCATACTGCAGGGCGACCTGCAATATATGACGCTCTTGGCAGACCAGGCCAGCCATGTGTTGAACTCGCCCGAGCTTGCGAAGCAATGCAACGACATACTCGGCCGATTCAATACGATGCTTTACAACTAAACGACTGTGATACCGAAGAGGAAGAAATACACGGTCACTCTCAACGAGTGCGAGATGCGCAGGCTTACGGTCTATGCCGCCGAGAGCGGCATGGACCGGCCGGCAGCGCTGATGAAGCTGCTGCGCCAGTCGCTGCGCCAGGTGTCGGCCACGAGCGGTGTGCATGTAGCCGACGAGAACCAGCTCCGCCTCTTCGATTCGGTACAGATAGACATTTTCAACAATGCTGTCAAGACAAAAAACGATGATTAGGAGAATGACAAAACTGAAGGGGCTGCTGATGGCTGTCGCCATGTTGGTGGTCCCGGTGGTGGCGAGCGCGCAAGAGGCCGAGGAGGCCTTCAACCCGGGCTCGATGATTATAGGCCATGTGACCGATGCCCACTCGTGGCACATATTAGACTATAAGTCTTCCGACGGGGCCGAGCACGCTGTGGCCATCCCCCTGCCGGTGATACTGTGGAACGACGGGCACCTCGACGTCTTCATGTCGTCGCGTTTCCACCACGGCCACGCCGACTACAAAGGCTACCGGCTTGTGGGCGGCGGAGCCGAGAAGGAAGAGATAGTGTGTGTGGACGAGGCCGGCAACCTCACGGGAGCCAAGCCCCTCGACTTCTCGGTCACCAAGACTTCCGCGGCTATCATTATAGCGGCGATACTGCTGATAGTCATCGTCTTCGCGGCCCGTGCCGGATATAAGAAAAGACCCGGACAGGCGCCGAAAGGTGTGCAGAGCCTTGTGGAGTTGCTCGTCGTCTTTGTGCGCGACAGCATAGCCAAGCCGATGATAGGCGAGGCCAAATACCAGCGTTATCTGCCCTATCTGCTTACGCTTTTCTTCTTCATCTTCCTCTGCAACATACTCGGACTGATACCGTTCTTCCCGGCGGGGGCCAATATCACCGGCAACATCGCAGTGACGGCAATTCTCGCCGTAATCACCTTCTTCATTACCAATATCAGCGGCAACAAGCACTATTGGATAGACATCTTCAACACCCCCGGCGTGCCGGCGTGGCTTAAGATATTCCCGTTGATGCCGGTGGTGGAGCTGGTGGGTGTCTTCACGAAGCCCATAGTCCTCATGATCCGACTCTTCGCCAACATGACGGCCGGACATATCGTTATACTGGGCTTCATAGTCATCATCTTCATCCTCAGCAATCTCTTCGGCACAGCCGTCGGGGGAGCCGTCTCGGTTGTGAGTGTGTTCTTCAGCGTCTTCATTTCGCTGCTGGAGTGCCTGGTGGCCTATATCCAGGCGTTCGTGTTCACCATGCTTACGGCCCTCTACATAGGCATGGCCGTCAGCGAGCCGCATCATGCGTAAGGTTTAAGGTTTAGGGTTTAAGGTTTAAGGATTAAGGATTAAGGTTTAAGGTTTAAGGTTTAGGGTTTAAGGTTTAAGGATTAAGGATTAAGGTTTAAGGTTTAGGGTTTAGGGTTTAAGGATTAAAGATTAAAGTATAAAGTGGCTGACGCAGTTGATAAGACAACAACGTTCTCTTTTGAAAGGTTAGAGGCTTACATACATGCCAGGACCCTTGTGAAAGAGATATACAGACTGCAAGGACGTTTCCCGAAAGAGGAAAGATATGCACTTGGAGATCAAGTGCGTCGTGCCGCTGCCTCTATAACCGCAAACATTGCAGAAGGGTGTGGACGAAGTTCTAATAAAGAAAAAGTACGATTTATCGAGATTGCTTTTGGCTCCTTAACGGAAGCATTTAGTGAGTTGCAAATAGCACAGGATTTACAATACATAACTGAAGACGAATTTGACGAACTTAGGCCCTATTTTTCCCAGGTTGCCAGGATGATGTCGGGCCTCCGTAAATCTTTATCAACCGAAACATCTTAAATATAAAATCGTAAACTATAAACCTTACATATCCATGAAAAGTATTAAAGACATCAACTTTGCCGGCAAGAAGGTCTTGCTGCGTGTGGACTTTAATGTCCCGATGAACGATAAGAAAGAAATCACGGATGATACGCGTATGCGCGAGTCGCTGCCCACCATCGAGAAGCTTATGCGCGACGGTGCTGCCGTGATTATCATGGCCCACTTCGGTCGTCCCAAGAAAGGCGGCTACGAGGAGGAGTTCACGCTGGCTCCCGTGGCCAAACACCTGGAGACCATGATTGACCGTCCGGTGCGCTTCACCCATGAGCTGCTCGGCAGCGGCAAGCCGGAGCAGATGGCCAAGGAGCTGAAAGGCGGCGAGGTGATGCTGCTGGAGAACATACGTTTCTATCCCGGCGAGACCAAGGGCGACGAGGAGCTGGCCCGTCAGCTGGCTGCCTTGGGCGACTGCTACATCAACGACGCCTTCGGTGCCGCCCACCGCGAGCACTCGTCGACGGCCGTGATAGCCAAGTTCTTCCCCAACGACAAGTACTTCGGCTTCCTGATGGAGAACGAGGTGCGCAATCTGGAGAAGCTGATGCACGACGCCCCGCGCCCCTTCACGGCCATCATCGGCGGTTCGAAGGTGAGCAGCAAGATAGGCATCCTGGAGAACCTGCTCGACAAGGTGGACAACATGATTATCATCGGCGGTATGCGCTACACCTTCACCAAAGCCCTTGGCGGCAAGATAGGCAACTCGATTTGCGAGGACGACAAGATGGACCTCGCCCGCGAGCTGATGCGCCGCATGGACGAGAAGGGTGTGAAGTACTACCTGCCCGTGGACAGTGTGATCGGCGACAAGTTCGGCAACGATGCCAACACGCAGATTGTCGCCAGCGGCGAGGTGCCCGACGGCTGGGAGAGCATGGACTGCGGTCCCGAGAGCTGCAAGGCCATCCGCGACATCATCATGCAGAGCAAGACAATACTGTGGAACGGCCCTGCCGGCGTCTTCGAGCTGGAGACCTTCGCCAAGGGTACCAACGACATTGCCCGCAGTGTGGCCGACGCCTGCAAGCAGGGCTGCTTTGCCGCTGTGGGCGGTGGCGACTCGGTGGCCGCCGTGAAGCAGATGGGCCTGGCCGACCAGATGAGCTACGTCTCCACCGGCGGCGGCGCCATGCTTGAGTATCTCGAAGGGAAGGTGCTCCCCGGCATCAAGGCCATACAGGAATAGCCTACGGCCGAATGCCTCTGAATATAGAGGCTAAATGAAAAAAGAGGCTTGCGTCGATGGGTGCAAGCCTCTTTGTTTTTAATAGCGCGGGAAATATCTCTCGTTGCTTTTTTGCCGTAAGGGGAAGTCGATTTCAGAGAATCGTTTTCATTGCGTCGTCCAACCCAATGATGTCCACTTTTGGGAACTCCACGTCGCGGAGTGCGTCATAGTGGCGGTCTTTGGTGACAATGTATTTGGCCTGTGTCGCTACGGCTCAATATATTTCTCATTGCAAATGATACGCACTTTTTCTCACATGGCGAAATCTTTTTTTGCCGTATGGAAAAAAGTGCGTATCTTTGCATCCGATTTCACAAAGAAATCACGAAGCGTTATATCTTCGTCTTGCTAATGGAAACCTGAGAAATTTTCATGTGGAGCAAGGGAGTATGACGGCTTTGCGCGTATTAGCGTGGGCTGTTGTCTGTTTCTCCTCCACAAGGTAATTCTCAGGACCTCCATTAGAAGAAGTGGTATACGGCACCACGCTTCTTGTTATTGTATGGCTCGACGGGGTGCGGGAGAGCATGGACTAAAAAAAACACAACATGTTCAAACTAATCAAAAAACTGACCGCGCTGTTCTTTGTGGCAGCCACAATGTTCACATTTTCGTCCTGCAACAAGGACGACAACAACGACGACAACCCCTCCAGCGGCGGTGGCGGCAGCTCCGCCAACTACCCCGAGTCCGTTTCCGAGACCAAATGGAGCTGGGGTAGTCAAACAGGTTCGGAAGATATAAATGGTTATAACATGGTAATAGTCACTTTTTCGCAAA
>Ga0310697_10003473_pt1 | contig 15966 bp, 12 predicted proteins | sample 172DNAGHGlowgp2_FD_203883 | JGI IMG/M metagenome (GOLD analysis project Ga0310697, IMG submission 203883) | Sheep rumen microbial communities from Palmerston North, Manawatu-Wanganui, New Zealand - 1728 DNA GHGlow gp2 (v2) (version 2) | ecosystem: Host-associated > Mammals > Digestive system >... | reverse complement strand
TGCAACTTCCTGCTCAGAAATGTCAACTTCTATAACAGATACATCAGAAATTGTGTATTCGCCTGGAACCTCCGGGAAGAATAAAAGACCACCCTTTTCTGTTGTGTCACAGGTCATGCTAAATGAGGTTTCGGTAGAACTTGTACTATTGTAAGTTGAGATTTGGTTTCCCTGATTTTTAGTAACCCACCAGCAAACATTCATTGAACCTGAAGCGGAGCCGTCTGAAACAGGTCCCTTAATCTTATAAGAACAAACATAGGTTTTTCCTTCTTCATATGCACTATCTCCAAAAATAACCTGGAGCATTCCATCCGGCTTGGTAAGAGCACGATTTAAGGTAAAGGTAATTGAATCTTCTGTTGCACTCTTACAGATTACCATATCATCCTGATATTCATTAAAGGCAGAGAAATGCCAGTTGTCGTTTACAGGAAGGCCATAATACTCATAAAGTTTTGGCTCTTCAGGGGTAACAGGATCTTCGCCAGAGTTAGGGTCGGTTGGGTCGGTTGGGTCGGTAGGTTCCGTTGGTTCCGTTGGTTCAGTTGGTTCAGTCGGTTCAGTCGGTTCAGTCGGTTCAGTCGGTTCAGTCGGTTCAGTCGGTTCAGTCGGTTCAGTTGGTTCAGTCGGTTCAGTTGGTTCAGTCGGTTCAGTTGGTTCAGTCGGTTCCGTTGGCTCGGTCGGCTCTGTAGGATCAACTGGTTCCGTCGGATCAGCAGGCTCGGTCGGCTCTGTAGGATCAACTGGTTCCGTAGGGTCACTTGGGTCAGTAGGATCAACAGGCTCTGCCTCCTCCTTTCCAACTGTAATTTTAAGCTCCATAGAAAGCTTGTTTTTTCCTTCTTTTACAGTAATGGAAGAACTTTCTCCGGAAGCAACTGGAACTTTTATTCCGTCTGTTATTTCGTAATAAACCTGGGCCTTGGCAGAAAGCTTTGCCCCAATTGGAATGTTATCAAAAGAAAAAGAAACTCCTGTAATAGAAAAAGTTTTAGTTTGAGTTTCTTCGTAATCGCCAATTAAGGAAACAGAGATTTTTGTTTTTTGCAGGATTTCTTCTGTTACAAAATTGGCCGCTCTTGATGAAGCAGAAGCAGGTGCAAAAGACAAAATCTCTTGTGCTGTATCTGCATCAATGCTAAACGAAACATTTGTACCTTGTGTATCCGCAGCCGGACTACAAGACAAAAGCAAGCAAAGAAAGAGTCCTGCAAAAGAAAAAACAATAAGCTGTTTTACCTTTGCATTCAAATCATGAAAAAGGTGTAAAGGCATATAACCCTCCAAGTGTAATATATAATTTTACACGGTGAATTGAGAATTTTCAAGTTTTTACCATAATTGTCAAATAAGTTGAAATATCCCCCTTTGCGTGGTAAAATTGTATAATTGATTTTTAAAGAGGTCTTTTTATGAAAACAAAGTTCGGATTCGTTTGTGCGGCTCTTCTTTTATTGGCTTGTATGTTTACTGGCTGCGCATCTAAAAAAGGTGAACTCCAGGAAATTAAAGATGAAAATTTTTCTCCAAAACTTGTTTTGATTGCTTCCGGCTCTGAACGTCTTGTAAAGTTTGAAATTGATAAAAATGCACTTTTACCAAATGTTGATACAAAAAATATCAAGGCTGCCCAAATTAAGCTTGATTTCTTTTCTGGAAGAAAGCCTGCTGATGGAGCAAAAGACCCAGCCCCTGTTGCAAGCATCACTTTTGATTTGCTAAAGGATGCAGACAAACTCATTAACGGCTACGACCTTATGGCAAATGCTAAGGACTTAAAAACATCAGCAGAAGATTTGAATAAAGCCTTTAGTGCTTCACAATACTACTACGCAAAGGGCAGCTTTGAAGCAACTGTAAAAGAAAGCAAGCTTGTTACAAAAACAAAGACTATCTATAGTAACGACACCGTTTACACCCCTTTGTCTGAATAAAACTGATGATTGATAAATCTAAACTTGGCTCAAAAACACTCCGCACTGTTCTCATTGTAATTTGTGTAATTCTTTCCTTTATTATGTATATGCAGCGCCGCACACGTAATAATTTAAAGCAGGCCGCAAAGCTTCCTTTTTATAACGTGCAGCCCTCTCAGGTTCCGGACGGAACTTTTCATGGAAAGGTTTACACAAAATTTATGCATGTGCAGCTTGATGTAAGTGTTCAGGACGGACGGCTTACAAAAATTGAGATTGTAGAAAATCAGGGCGCTTATGGTAAAAAAGTCCAGCCTCTTTTGGACGAAATGATTGCGCAGAATAATACAGTTGTTCCGGCAATTAAAGGCGACGAAATTGGAAGTATAGTTTTTATTGCCTGCGTTGATGATGCTCTTTTTAATGGATTACCTGATGAAGAAAAAAAACAATTATCAGAAAAAACTAGATGATTTACTGGAGGGGATTTCTGCTGAGGGCAGGAGGCCTAGCCTTTTGTTGCATGCCTGCTGCGGGCCCTGTTCTTCCTATGTTCTTGAATATTTATGCCGATTTTTTGAAATCACAGTTTTATATTATAATCCAAATATTTATCCGCCTGCAGAATATGACCGCCGCTTGAATGAACTTTTGACTTTTTATACAAAGTTTCTGCCTGCAAAAAATGTCCGCGTAATTCAGGCCCCTTACGATCCCGAGGATTTTTACAAAGCCGCCGGTACCCGCGAAAATCCGGAGCTTGCAAAAGAGCCCGAACGTGGGGAACGCTGCCGCCGCTGTTATGAATTGCGCCTGCGCTACACCTACGACTACGCCTGCGCCAATAACTTTGATTATTTTTGCACAACGCTTTCTATAAGCCCCTTTAAAGATGCAGATATGATTAATGAAATTGGAGAGAAGTTGGTTTGTGAAGCGGCCCTTCGACAGGCTCAGGGGCCACAGGTCACTCCGCAATGGTTGTTCTCCGACTTTAAAAAGAAAAACGGCTTTAAGCGCAGTCTTGAGCTTAGCGCAGAATATGATTTATACCGTCAGGAATATTGCGGCTGCATCTACTCTATTCACAATTAAGTGTTTTTACATTAAAATACCTCTATAAAATAATTAATGACCGGCCCCAAAAGGCCTTACACAGGAGCCCCTTATGCTTTTTTCTCCAGTTGAAATTCAAGAAACAGTAAATATGTTCATGCGCCAAAAATTGGATATCCGCTGTATTACCATGGGTATTTCGCTTTTGGATTGTGCAGACTCGGATGCTAAACGCGCCTGCGACAAAATCTACGACAAAATTATGAAAAAGGCAGGCAACCTTGTAAAAGTAGGACAGGATATTGAAAAGGAATTTGGTGTTCCTATTATAAATAAACGTATTTCTGTTACCCCGATTGCTCTTGTTGCAGGAGCCAGCAATGCAACTTCTTATGTGGACTATTGTAAAACTCTGGACCGCGCCGCTGCCGACCTTGGTGTAAACTTTTTGGGAGGCTTTAGTGCCCTGGTTCAAAAGGGAATTACTCCTGCAGACCGCATTTTGATTGATTCTATTCCTGAAGCCTTGAGTGTGACAAACTGTGTTTGTTCCAGCGTAAACGTTGGTACCACCAAAAACGGAATCAACATGGATGCCGTAAAGCTCATGGGAGAGACAATTGTTAAAACTGCCGAAGTTTCTAAGACCTGCGATGTAAACGGTTGTGCAAAGCTTGTTGTATTCTGTAACGCCCCGGAAGATAATCCATTCATGGCCGGTGCCTTCCATGGTCCTGGAGAGGGAGATTCTGTTATTAACGTTGGTGTTTCAGGCCCTGGTGTAATTTTAGCCGCAGCCCGCGAATACAAGGGGCAACCAATCAACGTACTTGCAGACGGAATTAAAAAGATGGCCTTTAAGATTACCCGCATGGGCCAGCTTGTTGGAAGCGAAGCCGCAAAACGCTTGAATACAAACTTTGGTATTCTTGATTTGTCTTTAGCCCCTACTCCTGCTGTTGGGGATTCAGTTGCCCGCATTCTTGAAGAAATTGGTATTGAAGGATGTGGAGCTCCTGGTACAACAGCCGCCCTTGCAATGCTCACCGATATGGTAAAAAAAGGCGGCGTTATGGCAAGTACAAACGTTGGCGGTTTAAGCGGTGCCTTTATTCCTGTTTCCGAAGACGAAGGAATGATAAACGCTGTAAAACAGAATTCAATCTGTCTTGAAAAGCTGGAAGCAATGACAACTGTCTGCTCTGTAGGTTTGGATATGATTGCCATTCCTGGCGACACACCGGCAACTACAATAAGCGGTATTCTTGCCGATGAATTTGCAATTGGTATGGTTAATAACAAAACAACCGCCTGCCGCCTCATTCCAGCCCCAGGCAAAAAAGCCGGCGACTGGGTAGAATTTGGCGGATTACTCGGCGGTTGCCCTGTAATGCCTGTAAGCAAGTTTGGCTGTGCCGACTTCATCAACCGCGGTGGTAGAATCCCGGCACCGATTCATTCGTTCAGAAACTAACTACTCCAAATTCAACTTCTTTGTAAAAATCCACTGTGTCACTGCAAAGTATGCTGCTGAAATGAGGAGCAGGATAAGGGCGAAGATGCACATTGATGTTGTGAAGGCGGAACCAACCTGCTGGGCAACATCAAATTCTCTTGAATCAAAATTTGGGACAAGTTTGAATATCCAGCCGTTGATCCAGAAAAGAATTACGACTGTTAAGAACTTTACAAGGCCCTTGCTCTTTTTGAACAAATGCGAAATGGCATTTACAACAAAAATCAAAGTGATGATAAAGAAGGCAAAGGCAATGCTGAGCATAATTGCAAGGCCTATTATTCTTCCAAATGACATTCCGTAGAAAGCAAGTGTGTCTTCAAATTCCGGTATACTTTCAGAAATATGGTGGAAGATTGAAGGCAGGTCCATTCTTATAAAGCAAAGAAGTCCAGACAAGCTTGTGATAATGCAGCAGCAGAACATCCAGCCAAAGGCCATTATAAACTTGCCCCACAAATGTTCGCCCATTGTAACAGGCAGAGAAAGATTTAAGTAAGCCTCATCTTCCAGCATGCTCTGGCTAAAGCGCCGGGAAATTGAAGTTACTGTCATTACTATTGTTGTAATAGAAAGAGCCATAAAGGCCATAAACAACAAACCAAAGGTCATCTCGCGAGAAAAGTTTTCATCGCTGGAGCTCATGTGCCATTCGTAGTGGTTTTCGTTCAAAGAAACGTCATTTTTAACAGGCTCGGCAAAAAGTCCTGTAAGAAGACCAAGTACAAGAAGGGCTGCATAAAGCGGGAGCAGTCTTCTTGAAGAATGCTTAAAATCATATTTAATTACTTTACCAATTTTTGGAAACGGATTTCTCATTTTATACCTCTCTTATCTAACAGCGAAATTCTTCTCTAAACAAAGCATCAATTGATTTGCCTGTTTCTTCGCGGATGTCATCAACATCACCCTGGCGGACAATGTGACCTTCTTTTAAGAAGAGAATGTGATTCAGTACCGGTTCAACATCTGCAATAAGATGTGTAGAAATGATTACAGTTGCATTCTCCTGATAGTTTGAAATGATTGTATTAAGGATATAGTCGCGGGCTGCAGGATCTACACCACCAATTGGTTCATCTAGCAGATAAAGCTGAACGTCGCGGCACATTGTTGTAATGAGCTGTACCTTTTCTTTTGTACCCTTTGACATTTCCTTAAGCTTGTCATTTGGATTAATGTTCAGGCTTTTAAGCATATCAAGTGCTTTGGCCTTATTAAAGTTTGTGTAAAAATCATCAAGCATGTTCATAAGATCTTTTACATTCATCCAGTCGTTCAAATAAACCTTGTCTGACTGATATGCAACTAAGTCTTTTGATTCTGCACCTGGCTTGAGACCGCAGACAAGAACTTCGCCTTTTGTTGGCTGAAGAAGTCCTGTGGCAAGCTTTAACATTGTTGTTTTACCACTACCGTTTGGACCGAGCAAGCCTACAATTGAACCGCAGGGAATGCTCAAGGTAATGTTGTCCAAAGCAGTTTTATTGTCATATTTTTTTGTTATGTTCTTAAATTCAAGAATTGATTCCATATTTATACCTCCGAAATCATCTTAATTACAGACTCTTTAGAAATACCGATTGATTTCATTTTTTCAAGAAAGACGGTGATTTCTTTTTCTGCAATTTCGTTTTTCATGGAAAGAATAAGATCTTCGTCATCTGTAATAAAACGTCCCGAAGTTCTTTCTGTTCTAACCAGGCCTATCCGCTCTAGCTCCGAAAGTGCTTTTTGCATGGTATTGGGATTTACCTTTGCAATAAGAGCAAGGTCGCGTACCGATTCTAGCCGCTGTCCTTTTGGAAGCTCGCCCGAAACGATTGCCACCTTAAACACATCCATGAGCTGAAGATAAATGGGTTTATCGTTCGTAAACTGATATTCCATAAATACCTCCAAGTGATAATATTGTGATTGCGCGTATCACTGTATTAAGCACATAATACAGTGATACAACCGAATTGTCAACTCTTTTTTTTGTCCAGTCTTTTTTTTGTCCAGGTAAAATGCTAAAATATCCCCATGGAAATAGTTGCAGCACAAAAAGATGAATATGAGCAATTACAAGATTTCCTCATGCAATGGGAGCCAAGTTGTGTAACTCTTTGTTCTAATGTGCGCAAAAAGAAGGATAAGATTTTTGTTATTAAAGGCCCTTCGACAGGCTCAGGGACCACATCCTCTTGCTCAGGGACCGCAGATATAGACGAAATCCTTGGGGTCTTTTTTTTAGATAAAACGCTGCTTTACTGTATTCCTCAGGCCCATACCTTACCAGACCTTACCGCCTGCCTTACAGATTTTCTAAAGGATAAAAAGGTTTGCGTTATAAATGGCGAACCTCTTGCAGGCCAGATATTTTTAAATGCACTTAAGGCTCTTGGACATACTCCATATCAGACAAATCATTACAATATTATGACACTGCAGGATTCACCGCTTGCCCCTCCCGAAGAATTAAGCTGTGATGATGAAATTAAACGCTGTACCAACCCCGATGCCGACACAGAACTTTTACTTCCACTGCAAAAAATGTACCTGGCAAAAGAAGTTGCTCCACAGGGAAAACAGGTAACAGACCTTGAAGCCGGCGCCCAATTAAAATCCATCCTCAAAGATCAGCTATGTTTTGCCCTTTATTCCGACGGAGAGGTTGTAGCAAAAGCAAACACCAATGCCATAGGTTTTAATTATGTTCAGCTTGGCGGAGTTTATACACATCCCCTTTACCGAAAAAATTATTATGCCTGGAACCTTGTTTACACAATCTGTTCACGAGTACAGAAAACCGGCCGCAAAATCAGCCTTTTTGTAAAAGAAAAAAATAATCCTGCCCACACACTTTATAAACGCCTTGGATTTGCAGACGCAGGAAAATTCGAGATTTCGTATTTCTAGGTAACCCTCTACCATATATGATTGTTTTTTAACAAAGGAGTTTTTCATGAAAAATGTTATTCGTGCTCTTCTTTGCACAAGCCTTCTGGCATTCACCGCTATTCCTGTTTTCGCCAACGACTATGTAAAATTTAAAGGCTGGAAACAGGCAGAAACCACTCACTTCAGATTTATTTACGAAGCCGCATCTGAACCTGCAGCAAAAAAATATGCAGAGTTTGCAGACGAAACCTGGGAAAAAATAGCCCGCATTTACGCAATGCCTCAGGAAAAAACCGATGTTTATGTATTCAGCCGCATGAATATTGTAAATGCCTATACAATGTTCAGTCCGCCCGAAATTGTAATGTTTGACTCCCCTATTATTTACAATCACTTTGGATTCCGCGACGACTGGATGAAGCTTTTCTTTACCCACGAGCTCATTCATATTGCAAACATCAACTTTGAAGACAAGGATTACATTTTTACAAAAGTCTTTGGAGAGTCTGTTCGGGGCATGGATTATTCAAGTATCCCAGGCTGGGCTTTAGAAGGTCTTACAACTGTTTTGGAAACAGAACTTACAAACGGAGGCCGTGGCCGCAGCCCATACTTTGAACTTGATTTTAAAGCTCCTACCCTTGATAACGCCCTTATTCCATACCGTTTAATTGGAAGCGAAATGGAACCACCAAGCGGACAGATTTATGTTATGGGTTATCTTATCATGCGAAGCATTGCCGACCGCAGTGGTATTCAGGCACTTGCAGATATTGAACGAAACAGAGAGGACGGCCGTTCCTGGGAAGAAAGCGTAAAACTTGTTACAGGAAAAACTCCACAGGATATATACCGCGAAGTAAAAATTGCCCTTGAAAAAAAATATTCAGGTGAAAGAAAAATCCCGGAAGGAAAGATAATTTCACCAAACGATATGAATACCTATTACTGCCAGCCTGCCATTATTTTTGATGATGGTTCTATGATTGCCCTTCGCCAGTCGGGAAACTCAGATGCTTATGCTGTTCTTCTTGATCCTTCAAAAAAAGACGGCACCCGATATTATGATGAAGAAGAATTCATTCCAAAAGAAACCCTTTTGTTCAAGGCATACTTTCCTGATGCAAAATCTCTCACAGCAGACAAAGATAAAAATCTGTATTTTGCTGCCGGAGCTTCGCGCTATGACAGAAATCCAAGTGCCGAAACCCAATTTAATCTTTATAAGTGGAATGAAGAAGATGGCATAAGTCAGCTTACAAATGATACAAGCTCTTACTATCAGCCTGCGGTTAGTCGTGATGGAAAAGTTCTTGTTGCCGTAGAACAAAAAGGTCTTAAAATGAGACTCGTTCAGATTGACACAGAATCCGGAGAAAAATCCCTTTTACTGGAAGACGATCGTTACAGCTTTATTCAGCCTGCTTTAAATGAAGACGGTTCGCAGCTTGCTTTTGTTCTTTTAAAAGAAGATCGTGCCTGCATTGCGCTTGCAGATATGGCTACAAAAGAATATAAAATTGTAAATAACACCGACCATGATTTTATTACAGATCCATCTTCTCCTTCTTTCAACAAAGATGGAAGTTTAAACTTCTGCAGCAACGACAGAGGTCGTCTTGAAATTTTCGAAGCCAATCCAAATTCGGATGGAGCAACTTTTACCTGCATACCTGCACTTTCTGATCCTATTGCAGCCTTGTGGGCATATAAAAATGATTTTGCAGTCTTTTATACTTCAACCTCTTCTACAGGTAATGTTATAAAAATTAAACCGCTGACCGAATGGAAAAATGTTCCGGATTTTGAAGGCCCTTCTCCTGCAGGCGAAATTATGACCTTCCGTACTCTCGAAGATGACTACCCTGATTTTAATCCTTATGCAGAAGTTGCCGAAGATACAGAAGACCAGGAAGTCTCAGAAGACACTGAAGATCCGGAAGACACAGAGGACCAGGAAGATTCAGAATCTGACAATAAAAAATCAAAGAAAAAGGATACTGTAAAACATCGTTCCGAAGAAAAAATCGCACAACTGGATGAATTAAAACCTGCAGTAAAAGAACTGACAAAGGAAAAACGCTTTGCCGGAAAACTTGTTCCGCTTTTGTATTCACCTTTCATAAATATTCTTTCCGACAAAGACAATGCCTATTTTGGTATAGGAGCCTTTTTTGTAGGCCAGACAGCCCGACTCCAGATGACAAGCGGCTTTATGCTCTTTGATGCCTTCTATTACCCGACACTCAATAACATAACCGGAGAGTTTGTTGCAGAGTTCCCAATTGGCCCAAGTACCCTTGATATTTTCCTTAGCCGGGACACTTCTTTTTTGTCACTTGGTAACAGCAATAACGAGGATTTGTTCTGTATTCAAAATACCGCACTTTTAGGATATTCACTTCCTATTATAAATCGCTCCGATTTGCAGACTACAAAATCTCTCAGTTATTTCTTGTATGCAGGAGGAGTATTCTATCAGCAGAATGAAAAGGCCTTCTCAATTACAGACGATATTCCTTTTACAAAGGACATTTCTTTCAACACAGGAATTGACTATTCACAGTTCAACTGGCTCAAACACGATAATATGCTGGAGTTTTCAGCAGTAAACCTTTTGCTAGGAATGTTTGACTTAGACACAAAAAAAGTATTTGCTGGCTACGAAGGAGAATTCCTTGTTAAAGCTTCAAATAAAACAACAACACATGAGCTTTCTGCAATAATCCGTTATACCGACTTTCCAGGATCAACAATTCCTTTCTTGAGTCGTGCGCATTTATCTGGTCAAAAAGAAAACTGTACTTACCCCGGAAAGCTTTTAATAAACTATTCTTATATTATGCCAGGAGTTCTAGGTGGCTTCCTGGATGGAAGTTTTGGAGTTCAGGCTTTGGCTTCATTTGGAAACAATTCCGACGGCTCCACTCCTGATAACCTAAAGCCTTTAAACTTTTACATGGATAAGCGGCTTGCTATGAATACAGAATTATCTTTGCCGCTTGGAGTTGGTCAGAAATTTGCGGCCGGACTTTCTATGCTCTTAGATTGTAATGACACTTCTGCTATAAAACCGGACTTTAAATTCTATGTGTCATGTAAATGTAACTGGATAAGACTTTAAAAAGCTCAGTGTCTTATTTACTAACGAATCTAAGATAATCTTCAGGTGAAAGAGGATTTGAGAACATAAAGCCCTGGATGTAATTGCAGCCAAGGTATACAACCATGTCGTACTCTCCCATATCCTCTACACCTTCGGCTACAACCTTCATATCAAGGTCCTTTACCATAGAAACTGTTTTATGAAGAATTATACGTGCCTTTTCGTCGTTTACGGCAGCCTTTACTAAAGTCTTATCAAGCTTGACATATTTAAATGGATATTTTACAAGAGTGTTTGTATTTGAAAGACCTGTACCGTAATTATCAAGCGAGAAGCTCATTCCGTGATCAAGCATAACATTCATGTTTCGTAATAAAGTTTCGTTTGCAATAATTGCAGTTGTTTCAGAAACATCAAGGTCTATATATTTATAATCAAGATCATAATAATCCATTATATCAAACAAAATCTCGTATAGTTTTTCCTGCATACACTGAATTACAGAAAGATTTACGTGAATATTTTCTATACCCTTTTCCCAAAGTTTGTTAGCCGCAACAAACTTACACACCCGCTTAAATACAAAATTTCCAATCTGCAAGACAAGACCATTTTTTTCTGCAAGCGGAATAAATTCATCCGGAGTAATATCTCCAAGCTCCTCTGTACGTAAACGCAGTAAAGCCTCTGCCGAAGTATAACCTCCAACATCAATATTGTAGATTGGCTGGTATACAATATCAAAAGAATCTTCTGCCATTGCATTTTCAAGAATCTGGATAATTTTATGCTCGCGTCTTTTATGATCAAGAATTGCTGGATCAGCTCTAAAGCAATTTCCATCTTCGATACTTGATTTTGCTTCAAGAGAATCCTCTGTCAAATCAATTAAATCTTCCAGATTCGAAACGTCTTGTGGGAAAAGCACAGTCTGAATATTTACCGAAACAGAAATTTCAATATTTCCGCATTTAACGGGCTCTTTAAAGAAGTTATGTAAATTATTTACAATTTCATTACAGTCTTCTTCTGGGACCTCAGAAAGAAGAATTGCAAATTTTTCATAAGTAAGGCGATAAACATTTTCTTTACCACCCACATCTTTTAAATAAGAAAAAACTATATTGTAAAAAATCTTTCTGTTTTCTTCACCAATTGATCTTAAAATATGAACGAGCGGTTCGCTGTAAAGACCTATTACAAAAACAGGCCTATTAAAATCTATGCTTTCCTGGGCTCTAATCATAAATGCCTGGCGATTATAAAGACCCGATTCATTATCGATATAGTCATCCGGATTTTCCAGAGACAGGAAGGTTATTAAAATTGAAAGAGAAAAAACAAAGCTTGTTATTAACAAATTTGGGAAAACTGTTTGCAGTACTGAAGCAAGAAAGCAGGACGATGTAAAAAACATGAGCGACCTGATTTGATTTGTTGTAAACTGTTTTCGATGACGTAAGAAATGTACAAGACCTACAGAAACATAAAAGAAACCAAGTGCATAATATCCGTAGAAAAGAAGTCCATGCCTGTAAACCAGATTTTTATCAAACCAGAAAACAAGATGTGTAAACGGAGATGTTATTGTAAACAAAGTATAGAAAAGATAAATGCCAAACATTATCCAATATTGCTTTAACGGCATTTTTCGATTTCCTTCAGAAAGGAACCAGAAGCACATATAATACATCAGAGGCATTGCATTAAACATAATGTAATACCCGATAAGGACAATATAATTAAGCCAGAGATTTCCTGGTGAAATATATTTCATTAACTGCGCAGAAGCAATATCAAGAATACAGGCCGAAAAGCACTGCCAGGTAAGAGCCGTAAAACAATCCGAGATTTTTGTTTTAATTCTTCTTTCACGGAAGTAGCTTAACATTACTGCAATAGAAATGAGAGCTGCCGCAATATCAAATCTTATAATATAATTAGTCATATTCTCTGCGTCGCCCCGTATCATCACTTATTAATTGTATAAAATCATCCCTGCTTATTGGTTTTGAATAATAAAAGCCCTGAACAAAATCTACGCCCATTTCGCGAAGCTTTTCTACCTGTTCAGGAGTCTCTGCACCTTCGGCAACAATTTCCATATTAAGCATTTTTACCATTTCTATTGTATTTCTTAAAATGATTTCGGCTTTACTGTTATGCATTGCATCCCAAACCATGCCCTTATCAAGCTTGATTGTATGAAAGGGATATTTAATAAGAGTAGCAGTATTTGAGAATCCTGTACCAAAATCATCAAGAGAAAAATTCATATTGCGTTCTATGAGTCGGGCCATGTTATCCATTAAAACATCGCTCGAAGCAATTGCAGCAGATTCTGTAACTTCAAGATTTATATATCGGTAATCAAGATTATATAAATCCATAATGCGGAAGAGCTGGTCTGCAAGTTTTTCCTGCATACACTGAATTACCGAAAGATTTACATGAATATATTCAATTCCTTTTTCCCAGATTTTGTGATGCAGAACAAAGCGGCAAACAGTTTCAAAAACAAATTCGCCAATCTGCAAAATCATTCCGTGGCGTTCGGCAATAGGAATAAATTCTTCAGGACTTACTTCACCAAGTTCATCGTTTTCCAGGCGGACAAGAGCTTCGGCTGTTGTAAAACGATTCTGTTCAAAAGAAAAAATCGGCTGATAGACAACATAAAAATCTCCACGACGAACAGCCTTTTTCATTACCTGTAAAATCTGCAGCTCACGGCTCTTTTTTGCAAGCACAGTCTGATCAACTTTAACAACTGTTCCCGGCTCTTCATCATAAATTGCATGAAGAGTAGAACGCATTAAGTCTTCTGTATCAACAAGTTCAACCGAATCATCCGGATATTTATAAACTACAATATGTTCTGTTAAAGAAATCCGAAAATCGGACATAAGAATTGATTCTTCAAAGACCTTGTGAATTCTTTCAATAACCTGCTCTTCTATTTTGTCATCATTAGGTATGAAAATATAAATACGACTTCCCGAAACTCTGTATAACCTATATTTTCCACAGGCATTTTTAAGCTTTACCGAAAACTGTCGTAATACTTCCTGTTTGTTTTCCATACCTATAGTTTCTGTAAGAAACCTTATGCCTATCATTTGAAGACCAATAATTCTGAAGGGTTTATTTTTAAAAGCATATTGTGCATAAACATCACGGAAAGCTGTAAGATTGAGCAAATCCATTTCTTTATCAAAATAATTGGTAGGGTTTACGAGTGAAAGGAAAACCATCATTGTAGAAACAGCTGCAATAAAACCTATGATAACAAGACTTCTGTTCATTCCCTGAATAAGGGCAGCAATTACACACATAGTAATATAAAAATAAACTGTATATCGCTGTGAACGCGAAGCTTCTTTTCTAAGAAGGATGATTTTATATACCGCACTTAGAAGGTAAATTGCAGCAGAAACATACATTAAAAGATAGCCCCAGCCTGTCCTGAATTTCAAAGCAGAATCAAAGTAGAAAATGGCATGAGTCCATGGAGAAGAAAGAATTATTAATGAAATAACACTAATTGGAACAAAATATCTTATGCGGTGAAAGGTGTTTCGTCTGACATTTCCCGAAAGTGAAGTTCTGATGCAATCATAGAAAATCATCGAAAAACCGGCATTTAACAGATAGTATAGAATATTTACAGCATAACAAAGCCAGAGATTCTCTTTCGTAATATGTTCATTCATTATTATTGCAATAAGATCGACAGAACTCATTAAAATAACTTCAATTATCAAGAGAAAGAAGATTCTGGTTAGTCTTGTATTAACCAGTTTTTTTCTAAAAAAACTGAACAGAACTGCGAGAGACAATATTACGGCTGCTATTTCATATTCTACAACGAACTGCATTCTATTTATTTTACACCATTTTTACCAAAAAAGATAGCAGAATATGACTAGCAATTAAAACTAGCGCGATTTTATAAAGGGTGCTATAATTTATGTTAATCATCAATTTTAAGGAGATTAGAATGAAAAAACTTTTTCTTATGGTTGTTCTTGCTGTAATGGCAACAGGTCTTTTTGCCCTCGACTTGGGCGGAATTAAGGGAACTTGGCAGGATGCTAAATGGGATGCAGACTGGACATTCTCTGCTGATGGTCACATTGTTCTTTCACTTACAAGCACAGGTGAAAAAATATATGATTTTAACGATTCAACAATTCAGAATTTCAAGGTTGATGCCGGTACTAAAGGTGTAACAATTTCGTTCTATTGCAAAGATACAGAACGTGCCTACAAGTTTACAAAAGGCCTTTCACTGAATGCAGACCTTGATATGGTTGTAAATCCAGACTGGACCGACGAAGATTACAGCGTAACAATTAAAATGAAATAAAAAAGCACAAATCAAAAAAAAAAGCTGCACCTCAAACGAAGTGCAGCTTTTTTATTTAACCTTTACGGGTCAAATTATTTTTTTGCAGCTGGTTTAGCAGCAGCTGGTTTTGCAGCTGGCTTTTTAGCTGTTGTTGCTTTTTTAGCAGGAGCCTTCTTTGCAGCAGGCTTCTTTGCACCCTGAGCAGCCTTAATAACTGCCTGAGCACCAGCAAGACGAGCAAGTGGTACACGGAATGGTGAACAAGAAACATAGTTCAAACCAATCTTGTAGCAGAGAGCGATAGATGCTGGGTCACCACCATGTTCACCACAGATACCAAGGTGGAGGTTAGGTTTAACTGAACGTCCCTTAGCTTCTGCAATTTCCATGAGAGCACCTGGACCATCTGGATCAAGTGTAGCAAATGGATCGTCTTCGAGGATTCTCTGATCGAGGTAAGATTCAATGAACTTACCATAGTCATCACGAGAGAAACCGAATGTTGTCTGTGAAAGGTCGTTTGTACCGAATGAGAAGAAGTCTGCGTACTGAGCAACCTTGTCAGCGATAAGAGCTGTGCGTGGGAATTCAACCATAGATCCAATTTCGAACTTAAGCTTTGTTCCGCAATCCTTGTTTACAGCAGCAATTACAGCTTCGGCCTGAGCACGAATCTGTTCAACTTCGCGGTAAGAAACAACGTTAGGAATCATAATCTGAACCTTGTGTTTGATTCCTTCCTTATCAAGTTTAGCAGTAGCACGGGCAATAGCTTCTACCTGCATCTCGTAAATCTCTGGATAAGTGATAGCGAGACGGCATCCGCGGTGTCCGAGCATTGGGTTGTGTTCGTCAAGAGCAGCAACCTTTGTAGCAAGAGCAGCAGGCTTCATACCAAGCTTTGTAGCAAGAGCGTTGAGCTGTTCTTTTGATTCTGCCTGAATAAATTCATTAAGAGGTGGGTCAAGGAGACGAATTGTTACAGGGTAACCATTCATAGCCTTGATGATTTCGTAGAAGTCCTTCTGCTGGAGAGGGAGAATCTTCTTAAGGTTAGCCTTGCGGTCTTCTGTATTTTCAGAAACGATCATCTTCTGGAATGCAGTAAGTTTTGGTTCGTCGAAGAACATGTGTT
>Ga0310697_10003471_pt1 | contig 15979 bp, 11 predicted proteins | sample 172DNAGHGlowgp2_FD_203883 | JGI IMG/M metagenome (GOLD analysis project Ga0310697, IMG submission 203883) | Sheep rumen microbial communities from Palmerston North, Manawatu-Wanganui, New Zealand - 1728 DNA GHGlow gp2 (v2) (version 2) | ecosystem: Host-associated > Mammals > Digestive system >... | reverse complement strand
ATTCTCCACGGGCAAGAGCCGGCTTTAGTAAGTTAGAAGCATCCATACTTCCTTCGCTGGCACCGGCGCCAACAAGTGTATGAAGCTCATCAATAAACAAGATTATCTGACCTTCGGACTTTTGAACTTCTTTTATAAGAGCCTTTAATCTCTCTTCAAACTCACCACGGAATTTTGCACCTGCTACAAGGCTTCCAAGGTCCAGGGCAAGTAAACGTTTATTTTTAAGAGACTCAGGAACATCACCGCTCGCAATACGACGGGCAAGGCCTTCTACAATTGCAGTCTTACCTACTCCAGGCTCTCCAATTATTACAGGATTATTTTTTGTACGACGACAGAGAACCTGCATAACACGACGGATTTCTTCATCTCGTCCAATTACAGGGTCTATTTTATCCTGGCGGGCAGCAGCAGTTAAATCGCGGCAATATTTTTCAAGGGAACGCATTGTGCTTTCCGGGTCCTGCGAATCTACAGTCTGATTTCCACGCACAGCCTTAAGAGCATCAACAATAGCTTTATGAGTTATTCCGCATTTACGAAGAAGGTCGCCTACCGGGCAATCTGCTTCTGACATTGCAAGAAGAAGATGTTCTGTAGAAAGATACTGATCTTTAAAAGCAGCCATCTCCTTTTCGGCATTGGCAAGAATCTTTTGCAGTTGTGAGGAAAAATAAACCTGAGCCGCACCAGAAACCTTTGGATTTGAGCGTACAAGGTCCTTTACTTTATTGTTGAGTTCTACAGCATTTACCCCAATTCGCTCAACAACAGGAACAATAAGTCCATCCTGCTGTTCAAGCAAAGCTTCGAGCAAATGCTCCGGAGAAATCTCGGCATTATCATTTTTATTGGCAATTGAAGAAGACTCCTGAAGAGCCTCCTGAACTTTTATTGTAAAATTTTCGTAATTCATAGACATCACCTATCTATAAAAATAATAATAAAAGGGGGAAAAAGGCAAGTTTTTTATTGTATTGTTAGTCCAATTTTTCTTTTACAATAAAACTTGCAATTTAACTCTTTACATAGTATATTATAACTAGATAGGTCCTAATAAGATGAAAGTGGGCGTCGTGCCATGCGTTGTGAAAACAACCTAGTCTTATACAGGGTCTATTTTTTTTGCCTCAAGAGGATTTGTTTCTGAATAAAAATTATCTGGATATTTTTTTGAATCAAAAATATCATAGACAAGTTTTATTTTTTCCTTCAAATAATTATAGTAACGAAAATCACTCCGTTCATAAGCACGTTGTATTGTCCATAGAACATAATCCGAAGCCTGTAATAAAGGGATTTCAGATGATTGTTGAATTAGAACCCTTATATTACTTTGATTATCTATCTGATTTCTTTCATTATATGACATTATAGCAGCATCAACTGCTTGTTGCATACTTGATTGTCGTACAACACTTCCCATAGAACTAAAATATAAATCAATATTCTTGAATTGATGCAGCCTATTCTCCAATAATTTCGAAACTAGATATTTATACAATGCCTTTTGACTCATATTAAACTTTTTGCGAAACAAATCTTCGTTTTTACGAGCAACTATACAATAATATGAAAAATCCTGTGTCTTCAAAAGCTTAAAAACTTTTTCACGAACTTCTGAGCAATCTTTATTCGCATGAAACATTTCAAGACTATGATGAAAAGACGGTATTTCCCTTAAATAATCATCAGCAGCAAGCTCAGAGCGCAAATCATTCAAAGCTTTTGTAAAATCTTTCGGAGAAATTGTTTCCAAATACCCTACCATAAAAACTTTACTGGCTGTTCCTCTTTGAACAAGATTCACTCCCCTATGCCCAAGAATTTGCGGTTCTCCAGCCTCATCAAAGTAATAATTTGCTTTAATCTCTTTATCCATAAATTAATCATACATGATATTTATTAAATTGCAAATGTTCGTGACTGTTTTTTTGACAGTTAAATTATTTTTTCAAACTCTTTAAGGCCAGAAAAAAACATTCCGCCACAGTCTTTTCGCATTTCACACGATTCACATTTTTGTAAATATTTTACTTTCCAAGGAGAAATAGACTTTACAAGGAATCTTCTGTATGGTTCATCAAATAAACAGAATGGAAGATTATAAATCCAAGCAGTAACACCACAACAATCTAGGCATGAAACTGCTTTTTCTAATGGTTCAATATAATCTTCTGGATTTATCCAAAGTTCATTTTTATTCTTATGAGATTCTGCAGTTAGTTCCATTCCCATAAATGCAACATCCTGAACAAAAGGAAGATTTCTCCAGACAAAGCGTGCATACTCTTCAAGACAATTGTAATTTAATTTTGTCATTACAAAACGAAGTTCTATAAGTGTTTCGTATTTTGAAATCTTCATAAGATTTTCAATGACTTTATAGAACGATTTAGAGCCTGTCATTTTGTTATGAAGTCCATCAAAAGGTGCATAAAGAGGAACACATAATTTGCAACGCAAGGATTTAAGAATTATTTCACTTGGCATTATAGAACCATTAGTGAGAATTGAAATAAAAATCTTTTCAGGAGCCTTTTGAACAACCTGTTCTATTAAATTCATTTTTAATAATGGCTCACCACCAGTAAAACAAATTTCATCAAACATATCATAATCAAGATTGTCTATAACTCTTTGTAATATTAAATCGTTATCAGATGAATCAATATCTAATTGTTGTGGACACATTATACAATGATGATTACATTTTGAGGTAACAAAAAAAGTTAGCTCTCTGTTTTCAATTCTAAACAGAAGATGTTTTTTATTTTTCTCTAAAATAAAAAAATCATTGATTTTTTCAGATTCTATTTTAGGTTGTGAATATTTCTTTACTTTTCCACTAACTAAATCTACTGCTTTATAATTTTTTATTCCAGGAATAAGAATAAATGTATCGCTAAGCATTTGCCCACCTCTTAAACAAATTTAATTTTTGCTCATCAGCAGTTTTTATCTGCTCAAATACAAATTGGAATAATTCTTTTCTTATACCACAATATGATTCATATTCTTTACCAGCAATATTGCTTATATACCATTTCTTTATTGGATCAGCATAACAGAATGGACTATAAACACAATCCTTGCATTCTTCATAGTTTTCAAGACGCCCATTTTCCAGAATCTCAGCACGTTTTTCTTTCATAGTTATGAGGCAGTTTTTATCATTCACATTTCCCATCTTCCAATGCTCATTACCCATTTCAGAAATCATACGAGATTCATCAGATGGATACACATCACCATTTTGTTTTACTAACATACACATCTGACCAAGTGCACATGGATTTTGCATATCAACAAATCCGTCATTGAAAGGAGAAAAAATCTTTCTAAGAATTATTGAAAACATTTCTTCACGAAGATTAATATTTTCTTTAAGATTCCGTTCTATCAAATAAAGGATTGCATTTTTATATGCAGCAATGTAATCATCAAGTTTGTAATAAACATTCTGATTCTTAAAAGCACAGCCATAATTATTCAAAGGACGAATAAAAATTGACTCGAAATGATTTTCGATGTAGGTATCTATAATCTCGGTCATTCTAAGTAAGTTTAAGCTTGTTACCGTTACAAGAGCTGATGGATAAATCTTATTATTTCGGGCAAGTTCCACATTTTTAACTAATGCCTCATAAGTAGATGGATAGATTGTTGATGGTCGGTTTTTGTCATGTACTGATTTTGCTCCATCTAGTGAAGTAGAAATTGCAATATTATATTTTTTTAATATTTTAATTTCATGTTTAGAAAGATTTAAAAGATTCGTACAAATTACATACTCAATATTTTTCTTATTCTTTCTATTCAAATGTGTCACACGACGTGCAATTAATTCTATAGTATCAAACCGTAAAGACGGTTCTCCGCCCTGAAATTCAATCTTTATATTTTTATGAGGAAGTGCAAATACAAAATCACAGAAAGATAAAGCTGTTTTTAAACTCATGTCATTTTCAGCAGTATTATTTTTGCGACTGTTTACCTGACAATAAATACAACTGCAATTACAAGATATTGTTGGTACTACCATTAAGAGTAAGCTTTCATTTTCAAGATATGAGTGTTTTGTACGATATTTTATATCGTAAATTTTCTTAAAGATTGATTCAGTAGTTTCTTCGCATAAAAAGAAACGCGATTTCAATAAAGACTTTGTTGAGTTTGGAAGATTATCAGGACTATTTGAAAACGTTTCAAAATCGGTCTTTGAAATAAAAAGATGTTCTCCTGCAGTATTTGTAAGAAGAACAGAATCTGTAAATTGCTCCGAAAAGTATTTAAGCTTATTCATTTTTTTATCAATCTAATTTCTTTCCACAATAAGGACAGAAATGTTTTTTTTCACTATCTTTTTCATTTAATTCTATAAAACCAGAAGAGATAATGCCTGTTGGTACAGCGACCAAAGCAATTCCCAAAACTGCCATTATCATACTTAGGATTCTTCCGGGGGTTGTAATTGGATAAATATCTCCATATCCTACCGTAGTAAAAGTCGCGACAGCCCACCATAAACCTGAAAATCCATTTTTGAATATTTCTGGTTGAACAGGAGATTCAATCGTATACATAAAAACCGAAGAGATTAACATCAATATAAAAACGACAAAAATCGAAGAAATCAATTCTGATGCTTTGTTTTTAATTACATTAAAAACTGTTGTCAAAGCATTTGTATAACGATTCATCTTAAATAGTCTGAACAAACGAATAAGACGTAGTGCTCGAAGGATTCTTAAATCTATTGAAATAAAGAATGGGAAATAGAATGGTAAAATTGCCAATAAATCAATCAATGCCATGAAAGAAAAAATATATTTTATAGTCGCTTTGCTTTTTGAAAGTTCTGGATATAAAAAAGGCGCTGTCCAAACTCGTAAAATATATTCAATTGTGAATAGTATTACTGAAACTATTTCTATCCAACGAAATACAGTACTTGCTTCATCACTTATTGAAAATGTTTCTATAAAAATAGAAATAACATTTATACAAATCAAGATAATAATAAATCTATCAAAGAATGTACTTGCTTTATCACCATCACGGCTCTTTTCTATTATTTCAAATGCTCTTCGTTTAACTTTCTCATATTTCATAAAAAACTCACTTCTTTGGAATAAAGGCTTCTTTCTCTGTAAGTATATTTCTTTCCCGAACATTAATAACTTTAATTTTTATTTTAAACATTTCCTGATTAAACTCTAATATTTCACCATAAAAAACATATTCTGAAGAAGAACTTGTTCCATATTGAATTGCGGATAAATAATCTGGAGTACCCGAATCAACTTTCATTTGTCTTGTAAGTTCATCAGATGCAGAAATGAGCTCATATTTTTTTAATGAATTTAAAGCCCTCTTTACAGAAACTGCAGTTTCTCTTCCTAATGAATTTTTTACTTCAGTAGAAGTAAAATCTGCTACAAGGACTTTTGCATTTTCAGGTAGATCAACAGTATTTTCAATTGCTTTTACAGTTTTTTCAATTATAGTATTTAATTCATTGGTTGAAACAGGCAATGATTTTGAATCATATTTAAATGGGTCATCCCCAGTTTTTATCGTAACAACATTTGACCAATATGATTTTCCAGAGTCTTCGACCTTTACTTGAAATTTATAAGTAGTGTTATAATTCAAATAAGAGACTTTCATATTTGATGCCGAAGTAGCTGAAGCATAAGTATAAGATGCTTCTGTTTTTCCGTTCCTATACTGATATAAATAGAAAACCGTTCCAGATGAAAAACCATCTGATTTACAACTAATATTTACATAATTATCTACGGAATAATTATCAGCAGGCAAAGAACCACTAAGTGTCAGTTTTTTTGTAACACTCGGTTCGGCAGAGTTATTTGCTGATTTGTAACTAGATGTTGTTCCACTACCATAACTTCCACTTGTGTGGGATGTGTGAGAATAATGCTTGTTTGTAGTTCCACTAGAGTGAGAACGATGTGAGCTGTGGGATCTATGAGAACTGTGTGCTGAAAATCTCAGGAATCTTTCTGAATCATCAAATTTTCTTAATAGTAAAGAATGTTCTATTGAGGCATCTTGATATACGGTTTCATCATCTTTATCTTGCTGAGGAATAATAGGCTCTAAATAATTGTTCTGTTGAGGCAACAAAGCAGCTGCCGCAGGTATAATAAAAGTCAATAATTTCATTTTTCAACTCCTACATTCTTCTTAACAAAACTTCTTGCAACTCTAAAACCTATATACATTTCTCCCGTATCTGGTTTATGTTTTGTAATTGATTTTGATAATTCAAGGTATTGTTCTGAGTTTCCATAAAAACCACCACAAACAATACGATAATTATCGTCGATAGAATCCCAACACCATTCAGCTACATTTCCTGACATGTCATATATACCCAAACGATTTGATTCTTTTTGTGCGACTTTTTGCATTTTTTCTGATGAGTTTTCTATGTACCATGCGGCATTTTCTATTGTAGTTTTTTCTGCACCAGAATAATTTGTAGGGTTTTCTTTTTTAGCACCACACGCAGCCCAATACCATTCTTTTTCTGTTGGAAGTCTATATCCCGGTTTTGTAAAATCAGCGGTAATTGTACCGTCTTCATTTATTTCATAAACACATGCAAGATTATTTTTTTTGCTTAATTCATTACAAAAATTAATAATATCATACCAAGACATATTAACGAGAGGAAATCCATCTTCATCATGTTCTTCTGTTTTCGAAATAAAAAAATTGTGATCTACTAACTTACCATTAATAAAAACTTCATTGGGAGTTCGATAATACGACTTATAGTTTAAAACATAGAAACCTATACCGATTCCTAGAAAAACTAATAAAACTAATGATACTAAATTTTTTGTTTTATTAATGGATTTATTTGCAGTTTCTTTTTGATGGGGAGTGCAGGAAAAATTCTGATTTGATTCTGTATTTGAAGTAGTTTCTGAATCAGATTTACTTTCCATAATAGTATTATTATCTGTAGAAGACTCATTTTCTTCAGTTTGGTTTATTTCAAGTCCTTTATTTTCTTCTTCTATTAAAGCTGGATCAACTGTGTAATATTCAGTTTGTTCTTCTTGTACAGTTGAATCTGTTTTTCTATTTTCAGAATCCCGAACATTAATTGTTTTTAATTCAAACTTAGAAGTTATATCCATCGTATATTCAAAATTTGTCAAAGCTTGAATAGGATCTATTTTTTCAATATTCAATTCTGCAAATTTATTTCTTGGGAATGTAACTGAATAAACATATTGATCTTCGATATTACCAGTTTTAAGACTTGTTCTTTGCGTATAACCAGAAATAGAAATTTCATCAATTGCAGGGGATATATTAAATAAAGTACTTGCAAAGAAAAATGCTAAACCAGTAACACCAGTTGCATAATCTTTATTTAATTCACTAATTGATTTTGGTTTTATTGAAAGTTTTCCCGTAGATAAAATTGAACATGTTTTTTGAGGAAAGTCTTCAATCTCCGGAAGATCTATATCTAGTTCAATTTTCTTATTTGAAACTGAATAATCAATAGAGAATTCTACAGGCAATTCAATCTGGCTCAAAACATCTTTTACAGTATTAATCAAATAGTCTTCAGAAGGATTCAATATTTGATCATAAATATATGCTTGTTCTGATACACGCAGCTTATAATCGTCTTCATATTCTTTATCCTTCATTTCTTTTACTTTTTGTTCATTAATATAATATTCTTCACGTCGTTTTCTCCAATCTTCTTTTGCCTGCTCGAATAATTCATACATTTTATGATGAGTTTCCCAATGTAATTTCTTTTTTCTATTCCAGAAATGAGTTTTTACATTTTCTTCTGCCCATTTTCTAGCAATATCATAAAAAGGAGTTTCCCTAGGTTCTGGTTCTGAAAATTCATGAATGATATATTCTTTTTTAGTTATATTTGAAGGATTATCGCGTTCTTCAATAACATCTTGAACAGTTATCAGTTTAGGAGATGATTTATAAATGTAAATACAATTATCATTTTCTTTCTTAATGTAATCATACTTTGTTTTCCTAGTAACCTCCAACATTTCGCGATACATTTCACTTCGTTTTACGCGACGCATCATTTCTTCATCAACAAATGTTGTACCATCTGGAGCTTCCATATATACAAGTTCTTTTCCATCATTATCAATTTGAATTTTTAAATTAGACCCCTGGATATAACTACAACTTCTAACATCTGAATCCGATAAATATGTTTCATTGGAGTTTGTTTTGGAAGTAGTGCTACTTATTTTTTGACGATATGCAATACCTGTACCAGGAATCCCAAGATGCACATATTGCCCCCTTGGACCTGTTGAAATGGACGCACCTCTCATACCAAGTGATATTCCGACACCCGATTTAGAAACATTTAGATGTATTCCTTTACAAATTCTGATTCTTCTATAAAACCGTAATCCCAAACTTTTTCTCCCTTTTTTCTATATCTATTAGATTGAATTTTCTTATTTTAGAAAATTATAAGCCCTAATTATTCATTTTTCAATACTTATTCGATTGGTATAATAGAAGAAATTTAAAAATCCAACTTATTAGAATTACATTATGACTAATATCAGGACTGTGCTTGCCGTAAATATGAAGGCAAAACGAAAAGAATTAAACCTTTCTCAAGCAGAACTTGCTGAAAAAATAGGAACATCACCAAACTATATATCGAAAATCGAGGCTGAGAAACAATTTCCTTCTGTACAGATGATGGAACAACTCGCCAATGCTTTGAATTGTGATACTGTAGATTTATTTTCAATAGAAACAATAAAAAAAGACAATCTTGAAGAAATTCAAAAATCTCTATGCAATGGCATAACTAATTTAATTCGAGAATCATTCAGTTCTATAAAGTATTAAACACTGTAGATTGCTTCGTCGTTCACTGCGTTTGCTCCGCAAGCAATGACAAAGTATTTTAAATCACACCATCTTCTTCGTGACCAAATTCACATTCGGCATTTGTGATGGTTGCAAACTCAATCTGTTCAAGAGTTTTGCGGGTCTTTTTGAAGAGTTTTATTTCGCCGGTGCCGGTTGCGCCCTGTACTACATTCAGGATTTTTCGGTTTCCTTCAGGCAGTTCAAGAGTTCTGTTTGCAAGCTCACGTACACGGCAGTACAAATCAATATCAATTACCCAAAGCTTACTGTTTATACTTACAGACCAGTGAAGTTTTTCTTCTTCAGGATCTTCGGTAGATGGAGCCTGAGTACAATCCCAGACACAGGTATAAAGACGTTTGTTGGAATCGGCAGGGAATAAAATATCGGAATCTTCAAAGCTGCCCATAAAAGCAAGACGATCTTCGAAAGCTCCCTGAATTGCAAAATATGAATTTTTAAGCACACGGCCAGAAATAATACTCTGAAGGCTTGAGGAATAAATATGGAACCAATCATAAGGAAGAGTTTTTCCCCAGTAGCGGTCCATGTAACCGTGGCATTTACGAGGCTCAACTACATAATCGGCACCGTCAAAGCTTACAATTCCGGAAAAATCTGTTCTGATTCCGTAAGGGAACCACTGCTCTGTTTTGCCTTTGTAGCCTTCTGCCATGTCGCGCACGACTTCGTATTTTAAGTTCCAGGAAGCATACCCTTTATCGCAAAGATATTCAGGATGCTTTTGAAATTCCTCTTCACTGATATTTATAAAACCGCTCAGCTGATCTTCTGAAAAGAGCTTATTATCCATTTGAATGGAAAAAGGTTTGCCCGAAAAACGCATGCCTTTTAAAGAATGATAGGCGCAAATCTGTTTTGGCTGGCTGCCAAGTTTTCCAAAACGCACTACAATATATGATGGCTGTACAATATTTTCTGATTTTAATTCTGACGCAGAGGTTGTGCCAGCAAGAGCGTATTGAAGATCTTCTTCTGTAATTGTTACACGAGGTTTAAAACCCAAAAGTGGTTCGGCAACCGATAAAGACGGATTAACCATTTCAAGTTCAAGAAAGAATTTTTGTTCTGAAGCAGAGTTTTTTTCAAAAGCAGTAAAGAAACAGCGCCATAAATTTACACCAAGTTTCTTTGAGGTTCCAGATAAACCGTATCTGCTGATTTTTATAGTTTTTTTTGTACCACCCATTACTATAATTCACCTTAAATAAGTTATCTCTCTTATTTTCGGTTAGTAATGAGCTTTATGTTAGGATTATTTGAGATGTATTTTAATCAAAAAGTTTGTCGATTGATTTATTAAGTTCTTTCTGTTCTTTAGGAAAGTTAGCGTTCAAGAACTCAAAGCATTCTACAGCAGCTTTCTGTGCATGCTCATACCAGATTGCATATAATTCTGTATCGATATCGCCGCCAGGAAAAGGTGCACCCTGAACATCAGAAACCAATCCGCGCATCATTTTCACACATTCTTTTGTTTTTTTATCCATACGCATCTCCAGATATCTCTATTATAATGGTAATTCAAGATTTTTTCCATAGGAATCTTTAGAATTATCGCAGAAAACTACCCTGTGAGAGCCTTCCTTTGACATTTGGGCAAGACGCTGTGCAGCATTTTTAACATCCTGATCTTTTACAGCCAGCAGCTTGTCCACTTTGAGCTGTTTAAAGCCATTATTTGCATAAAGGAAGGTTTCAAAGGCCTGTTTACCCCTGTCCTGTGGAGTTTGTGGTGTAATTGCATCGCTATAGCAGGAAACTATAGACTTTTCTATATCCTCGTGGGTAAAATCTGTATCTGCAAGTTCCTGAATTGTCTGAGGCAAAAGCTCTGCATGCTTGATAGGGTCCGGGTCGCGGTAGGTACTCATCTTTAAGCAGCTTTCCCCTGCATCAGGATAAACTCCTGAACCATAACAGCCGCCAGTCGTGCGGAATTTTTCCCAGAAGGTGTGGCTGTTGAGCCAGGTGGTGTATACATATTCAGAAGCAGCTTCGTCTGTAAGATATGGTGAACACTTTGTAACAACTGTTGCATAGCCTGTCTGAGACTGAGTTTTAAGGCTTTCTTTAGTTTCTTCTCCAATTGAGTTTTGTGCGGCCTGAACATAAGGCAAAAAGTCCTGCAGAGTGTAATTTCTTGAAGGAAGAAGCTTTGTAAGGCCTGCTTCTTTTGCAAAGTCTTTGAAAAGCGGCAGGATTTTTTGCAGAGATTCGTCATCGGCTGTAATGTGGAGTACGGCGCCGGCTTTAAGACATTCGCGGTAGATGTATTCAAATTCCTTAAGGATTTTCTTTGCATCCTTTTCTTTGTAGCCGCTTACTGTATAAAGCTGGGTTACTCCCCAAAGGATTTCTGCAAGGGCATAACCTTCGCTCCAGGTGGCAGTACAACGCTTAAAGGCAAGCTCTCTACCCTGGTTTACAATAGAGGCTTTTCTACCTGCCCTCTGCTCCTGAATCATTGTCTTAAGGCGGGCGGCATCTTTAAAGTCCATTTTTGTTATTATTCTTGCAAGCAGGTCCAGAGATTCCTGGGCTTTTTCTGTAAGTGCCTTGCAGCTTATTCCAAGCCATTTACGGCCACAGAAATTGTAGTCCTTGTATTTGGCGGCAAGTTCTTTGCACTGTGGAACATCGTATACAGAGCCTGTAAGAATTCTTCCCCAGACATCGCCCATTATGCAGGCAGATTCGGCGATACATTCGTCCCATTTTTTACCTTCCCAGCCTATGTTTGTAATTACATCAGAAAGGAATGGAATATGCTTAAAGTATTCAGGAGAAAGGCGGTCAAATGGGAAAAGCACGTCTACATAAAAAAGTCCGTTTGTTTCTTCGCGGCTTACCATAAGAGGAATTTCTGATCCATCGGCACCAGGGACAGTCTGCAGTTCTACTTTTGGTTCGTCTACAGTTTTTTCAAGTTCTGCCACCTTTGTATGAGGAATGCAGGCAAGCTCTTGGGGAGTTTCTACATGGGCCTGGAATTCGTGAAGTCGGTCCAGGTCTTTTTTAAGTTCTTCCTTGTTTACATTTGCGCTTAGCTTTTGAATAAGGTCTGCTTCTGCCTTGGCACGGTCTTCAAGATAGGCTTTTGAAGGACGGACTATCATGCGGCATTCTATATCTGAGTCAAGGAAGTATTTTTTTATGAGCTTTTGAACATAGTTTTTGTCGGCTTTAAGTTCTTTTTTAAGCTCTTCAAACTTTGTTATAGGACAAAGCTGGCTTGTACAGGAATCTCCCCATACCCAGCCTTTAAGAGCCTTTTCCATAATGTTGATGGAATATGGACCCCAATAACGGTTTTCTTCGCGAAGATTAAAATCAATTCCCATTACAGCAGAATCTATATCTTCCTGAGAAACTCCATTTTTATAAAGCTTGAGGATTTCTTTTTGCATGAGGTCAAAAACCTTTTTCTCTTTGCCTTCTTTTACCCCGCCTATACCGCATACCCAGAATTCTTCCTTGAACTGGCCAAAGTTTCCAAGATAAGGCATGTCTCCAAGGCCGGATTCTCTTACGGCTTTGAGGAAAGGTGAACTGTCGTTTCCACAGATTACTTCGCCAAGAAAATACTTTTCGATATTCGGTTCACCGGTGTATTTTGCAATTAAGGCAAGGTTACCTGTTGCGCCCTGCTCCGGTGCTGTTTTTTCAAGGAATACAGATTTTTGTATTTTATTGAGTTTAAGGATTTCTTTTACTTCCGGTTTTACATAAGGCAGGGTTTGATTTGCCCAAGGGACGTCGTTTTTACAGTTGAATTTTTCTTCAAGTCGGCGCATATAATTGTCGTCAAGAAAGTCCAGCTGGTCGGCTGTCGGAATATCTCCATAAAGGAAGAGACAGCAGTTGTCAGGGCTGTAAAAGGTTTTGTGAAAGTCCAGGAACTGCTGGTAAGTAAGACTTGGGATTTCTGCAGGGTCGCCGCCACTTGAAAAAGCCGGATAAGAATCCGGGAACATGGCAGCCATAATTTCGTTATTTGCAATCTGGTAGAAGGTTGTAAAGTTAGCCTTCATTTCGTTGTAAACAACACCCTGAATACTGAAATTTTCCTTGTCGTCCATTTCCAGACGGTGGCCTTCCTGAATAAAGGTGTCGCGGCTAAGACGAGGGAAAAATACGCAGTCTGCATAAACATTGAACATATTGAAATAGTCGCTGCGAACAAGTGAGGCGCCGGGATAAACTGTTTTATCGGGGTAAGTCATGGCATTTAAAAAGGTAGAAATACTCTGGCTTACAAGAGTATTAAAAGGCTCTTTAAGAGGGAATTTTTCTGATGCACAAAGAGCCGAATGTTCCATAATATGGGCGGTTCCTTTTGAATCTTTTGCAGCAGTACGGAAGGCAAAGGCAAAAAGATTTTCGTGGTCGGCCTTTATAAGATGAAATACTTCAAGACCTGTGCGTTTGTGGCGCAGGAATACAGACTTACACTTGTAGTCCGGCACGTCTTCTATTTTTAAAAGGATAAAGCCTTTGTATTCTTTTCCAAGATTGTCAGGGTTTAGAAAGTCAAAATTTTTCATGGTATGTTCCTTTTTTTGGGCCCTTCGACAGGCTCAGGGACCCCGCCAATTATATTGTGGCCCCTGAGCCTGTCGAAGGGCCCTCTATAAATACTATTATATATACGCCTCATCGTTTCGTCCTTTAATTACCAGCTTGCCCTCTTCATAAGCCCGTCGTAGGATTCCTACAAAGCGGCTGGTAATTTCTTCGCAGGTAGAGCGGCGCATTGGCTTTAGGATATCTTCCTGTGTTGCAACTTCGTTTTTGCGGGCATGAGAAATATTGTCAAAAATCTTTGCACGGAATTCATCAGACTTGGCGGCAACCAGATACGCCAGTTCTTCATCTGAAAATTCACGCAGGGTTTCCTGAACAAACTTATCATCTGCGGCAATAACATCATCAAGGGTAAAGAGGCGCTTTTTAAGGTCGTAACCAAGATCAGGGTCTTCGGCAGAAAGAGATTTAATAATATCTTCTTCGGTACCGGAATCCATTTTTTTAAGAATCTGAGCAAGGGCATTGCGACCGTCTATATTTTCTACTTTTTCGGTTGTAAGGGTTTTTGATTTTTCCTGCATTGCGTGGTCTACACGTTTAAGAATTTCAGGCGAAACAGGTTCCATTTTTGCAAGACGGAGCATTACTTCTTTTTTCTCTTCATCGTCCATCTGCTTTATTACATCGGCGGCTTTTTGAGGTACAAGATGAGAAAGCACCAGAGACTTAACTCCAACATTTTCATCCTTGAGCAGCAGCTTTATTTTCTCGGTTTCTTCATCATTTAAATATTCAAAAGGCTTTTTGTTACTGGCAGGCATTGCCTTTTTGAGCATTTCATCTGCCCTATCCTGCCCATAAGCCTTGGTAAGCATTTCGCGGGCAGTTTCTGGCCCACCGCTTTTTTTTGCATTTTCTAAAAGAGTCTGGAACTCTTCGAGAATTACAGCAGCCTCGTCCTTATCTACAGAACGAATTGAAGCAATTTCGGGGATTATTTTTTCTATCTGTTTTTCGGTAAGATGAGGAAGGATTTTTGCAGCTTCATCTTCACCAATAAGAAGAAGGAATTTTGCAACCCTGCGGTAAACAGACTCTTTACCTTCGGGACTTTCCTCTTGAACAGGAACCTTTACCAGCCCCTGATTTTTAAGGATTTCGGCAGCAGCTTCGGCCCCAAACTTTTTAAAACCCTCTCCATCTTTTTTTTGAGCCGAGGCAGCCTTTATTTCGTCACCAGTTTTTCTGGCATTTGTGTATGCATTGTTTCTTAAATCGTTGAGATTCATATTTTTATTATACCATAACCTCGACCGTACTTCCACCGGTACGAGCTTTTTTTACCACAATCTGCTTGTCTATTTTTTCTTTGAGCAGGTCTACGTGGGAAATTATTCCAACAAGGCGGTTACCTTCTGTTATACCCGAAAGGGCCTTAAAGGCTTTTTGAAGGGCATCGCTGTCCAAAGTTCCAAAGCCTTCGTCTACAAACATAGAATCAATTTTTATTCCACCAGCAGAAAGGCGGACTTCATCAGAAAGTCCAAGCGCCAGTGCAAGAGAAGCCTGGAAGGATTCACCGCCTGAAAGAGATTTTACACTACGCTGACCACCGTTATAATGGTCAATTACATCAAGTTCAAGACCGGTCTGACTGCGAAGATCTGCGGCCTGCTTTTTGCGAACAAGTTCATACTGCATGTCGCTCATTATTAAAAGACGCTTATTTGCATGGGCAATAATTCTGTCAAAATAAGTCATCTGAATATAGGTTTCAAGTTTGATTTTTTCTTTACCGCCCGAAAGATTACCGTTTGCAGTTTTTGAAAGAGCGCTTACATAGGCGTATTTTTCCTGAATTGCGCTAAGCTCCTGAGCATGCTCATTTATATTTTTGAGGGCGGTATTATTTGAAAGAATGCGATTATCTACTGCAGATTTTTTATTGTTTGTTTCTGTTCGTTCTTTTTCAAGATTATCAAGTTTCTGCTTTAACTCCTCTGCATTTATTTCTTTTGTATCTTTAAGCTGAGCTTCGAGCTGTTCAAGCTGACTCTTAAGCGCTGTAAACTTTTCCTGCGCCTCCTGATAATTTTTCTGCGCATTTTCAAAAGCTTCTTTCATCTCTTCAATCTGATTTTCAAGAGCAGAAATTTCTTCCTGGGCAGCGGCAATATCCTTGAACTTTAACTTTGCTCTAAACTCTTTAGCCTGATTTTCTTTTTCATTCAAACGCGCTCCCCATGCCGAAAGCTCTTCGTTATTTGTCTGCAGGCTTTGAGTTTTTTCTTTGAGTAAGTCCTGAACTTTTGGTAATTCTTCAGTTATCTTATTTTTCTGATTTACGCGGGCGCTTTCCTCGTCCAGTTTTTTATTGCAGATTTGCAGTTCTTTAAGAGCTTCTGCTTTTTGTACTGAGATTTTTTCTTTTAATTCCAGAAGTTCAGATACACTGTCATCTTTTGTTAGTTTTAAATAACTTTCTTTTACAAGC
>Ga0310697_10003469_pt1 | contig 15987 bp, 9 predicted proteins | sample 172DNAGHGlowgp2_FD_203883 | JGI IMG/M metagenome (GOLD analysis project Ga0310697, IMG submission 203883) | Sheep rumen microbial communities from Palmerston North, Manawatu-Wanganui, New Zealand - 1728 DNA GHGlow gp2 (v2) (version 2) | ecosystem: Host-associated > Mammals > Digestive system >... | reverse complement strand
AACTTTCGTCAAATTTTCACGACAGATTCTATCGGCATTATAGCAGAGACGACACCTAAAGAAATAGACTCATTCTTTACCACTTATCTTTCGGTTGAGAACTTGATTCTTTTTATCGTTGGAGCCATTTCTATTATTTGGTTTGTTGTAAGGCTGGCCCGCAAGCTGATCGATAATAGGGTGATTGCGTTGGCTTCAATGGTTCTATCACTAATTGGTCTATTGCTTTATGGGCAGATGGCTTGCAGTCATGTGATTAAAGGTGAAGGTGGTATGTCTTTGTCTCAATTACACTCGTTCACTCGAATGGGGTACTCGCTAGTTGGTTTTAATAAATCAATTCAAACTATTGAGCATATGCGGGACATCAATCAAGGAGTCACTGCTTCCAAAAAGCAGGATTGTGTCCCCGTGGTTGTAGTAATTATTGGTGAGAGCTTTAGTCGATATCATTCTTCTTTGTATGGTTATTCCAAGCAGACAAATCCACTCTTGGCTGAATGGGAAAAGGAAGGATCATTGATAGTATATGATGATGTGGTATCTCCACATGACCATACGGGGGTTGTGATGTCTATTGTATTCAAGGTACAAGGTTCTAATGAAGCCAATTCTAATGCTGTCTTCTTTCCATCGTTTTTTAGAAAGGCTGGATATAAAACGGTGTTGGTTGATAATCAATATTTTGCTGGTAAAGGTGTTTCGTGGATAACTGATGAAAAGCTTTCAAGAATTATGTTTGATTACCGTAATTCTGATGATATGGGGTATGATGAGAACCTGATCACTGAAATACCTAATCTTGTTGATCCTCAATTAATTCTGATTCACTTTTTTGGTCAACATTACATTTATGCAAATCGCTATCCTTCAAAATTCAAGCGCTTTACTGAAGCAGATTATAGTGAGAATTTGTCCAAGAGTGAGCGGGAAGAAATCGCCCATTATGATAATGCGACACTATACAATGATTATGTTGTTGATAAGATTATAAGGAAATATCAAGACAAGAATTGCATCATTGTTTATTTCTCGGATCATGGAGAAGAATTGTTTGAGATAGATGATTATATGGGTCACGGCAATGCGATTTCTAGGCCCACTATCAAATACCAGGTAAGGGTGCCACTGATGATTTGGACATCAAAGGAGTTCCAATCACATTATCCCGATATCGTCAGGAAACTTAACGAGGCAAAGCATGTGCCGATCACCACTGCATTCATGTCTCATTTCTTGTTTGATGTTGCTGGTATTGAAACGAAGTATTATTGCCCGGAAAGGAGTTTTATCAATGATAAGTATGATGTGTCCAATTCAAGATATGTACTTGGTGGGCCGAATTTCAATCCGATTGATTTTGACACGATTAGAGAGAATGTGACATTTAAACCCAGATACTGATAACTTGTCGCGTAATTACTATATTTAGATTTTATTTATAGAAATATGCCTAACAATTGCAGAGAGAAGAAACTGGAAGCCTTCGGGCGATTGCTTGACATCCTGGACGAGCTGCGCGTGAAGTGTCCGTGGGACCGCAAGCAGACTAATGAGAGCTTGCGTCCCAATACCATCGAGGAGACTATGGAACTAGCCGACGCCATCATGGGCGAGGACGACGATAAGATTCGTAAAGAGCTGGGCGACGTATTGTTGCACATCGTCTTCTACGCCAAGATTGGAGACGAGAAAGGCAAATTTGACATCGCCGACGTGTGCGATGCTCTGTGTGATAAGTTGGTTTACCGTCATCCGCACGTCTTTGGTGAGGAAAAGGCCGATACTGCCGCTCAGGTGCTCAAGAATTGGGAACTGATCAAGATGAGCGAGAAGGACGGTAATAAGATGGTACTCAGTGGAGTGCCTCGCAGCCTGCCGTCGCTCATCAAGGCTGAGCGTGTACAGGAAAAGGCTGCCAACGTGGGCTTTGACTGGCAGCAGCGTGAAGATGTCTGGGACAAGGTGCGTGAGGAATTCAATGAAGTTGAAGCTGAGCTGAAGGGAAATAGCGACGTGGACCGCGAGAAGGAATTCGGAGACCTGTTCTTCTCGTTGATCAATGCGGCGCGTCTTTATGGCGTGCGTCCTGACAATGCCCTTGAACGCACTAATCGCAAGTTCATCGCTCGTTTTAACTATATTGAGCAGAAAGCCAACGAACAGGGGCGCCATGTCAACGAGTTGACCCTAGCCGAAATGGATGAGTTCTGGAACGAAGCCAAAGCCCTGGGATTAGGTGAGTAGTTATATGAACTATCACTTTAATTATAGACAAATAAAATACTAATAATTAGATACTAAAAACTGAATTAATCAATGAAGGTTTGTGTTACTGAGAAACCCAGTGTGGCGCGTGACATTGCCCGATTGCTTGGTGCCAATGATAGGCACGATGGCTACTTCGAGGGCAATGGCTATCAGGTGACATGGACCTTCGGGCACCTGTGTGAGCTAAAAGAGCCTAATGACTACACAGACCAGTGGAAGTGGTGGAGTCTGGGCCAGCTGCCCATGATCCCTCGTCGATTCGGTATCAAACTCAAGGACGACGAGGGTATCAAGAAGCAGTTTAATGTGATTAAGACCTTGATTGACAGCGCCGAGGAAGTGATCAACTGTGGTGATGCCGGTCAGGAGGGTGAGCTTATCCAGCGTTGGGTTTATCAGAAGGCAGGCTGTGACAAGCCCGTCAAGCGACTGTGGATTTCATCGTTGACCGACGAGAGTATCCGCAAGGGTTTTGAGCAGCTGAAGGATGCCAAAGACTTTGATAATCTGTACTTTGCGGGGCTTTCTCGCGCTATCGGTGACTGGGTGCTTGGTATGAATGCTACGCGCCTCTATACATTGAAGTATTCGCGTTCGCGTGATGTGCTTTCAGTTGGCAGGGTACAGACGCCTACGCTCGCCATGATTGTCGCCCGTTATCGTGAAATCGAGAATTTTGTCCCTGAGGATTACTGGGAACTCAAGACCAAGTATCGTGGCGTGACCTTCAATAGCACCCGAGGGCGCTTCAAGACCGAAGGCGAAGCTAGCGCTATTGTTGAGAATATCAAGCAGTTGCCACTTGAGGTGACCTCGGTTGAGACCAAAAAGGGCAAGGAGGCACCACCACGCCTGTTTGACTTGACCAGTCTGCAGGTGGAGTGCAACAAGAAGTTCGGCATGTCGGCCGATGAGGCGCTCAAGACGATCCAGTCCTTGTATGAGAAAAAGGCGACTACCTATCCTCGTGTGGATACGACTTACTTGAGCGATGACATCTATCCACAGATTCCAGGCATTTTGCAGGCGATGGTGCCCTATGCCAACCTGACGGCACCGTTGCTTGCGCTCAATAAGCTGCCCAAGACAAAGAAGGTGTTTGATAACAGCAAGGTTACTGACCACCACGCTATTATACCCACTAATGTCAATCCTGCAACCGTGGCGATGACGCCCGATGAGAAACGTGTCTATCATCTCATTGCTTTGCGTTTTATCGCGGCATTTTACCCTGATTGTGAGTTTAATACGACAACCGTGATGGCTCAGGTGGGGGAGTATGGCTTCAAGGCTACAGGCAAGGAAATTCTCAAACCCGGCTGGCGCGAACTGTTCAACAAACCAGGTGACAAGAATACTGACGAGGACACCAAAGAAAAGGCTGATGATGAGGATAATGGTGTGATGCCGCACTTCGAAAAAGGTGAGAGCGGTCCACACGAGCCGTCTGTACTAAAGCGTACTACACAGCCGCCTAAGCCCTTTACCGAGGGCACTCTGCTGCGGGCGATGGAAACTGCGGGCAAGACCGTTGACGATGATGAACTGCGAGACGCCATGAAGGAAAATGGTATCGGTCGGCCATCAACACGTGCAGCCATCATCGAGACGCTGTTCAAGCGGCGTTACATCCGCAAGGAACGCAAGAGCATTTCGCCCACGCTGGCTGGTATCCAACTGATAGATACCATACATGAACCATTACTTAAAAGTGCATCACTTACAGGTTTGTGGGAGAAAAAATTGCGCGAAATTGAGAGAGGTGAGTACCAAGCGGCTCAATTCATTGATGAACTCAAGAAAATGATCGACGAGATTGTCCTGAACGTCCTGCGCGACAACAATAGTGGCAGCATCGCTGTGGAGCAGGGCAAGCCCACTAAGCCAAAGTCTCCGTCAGGCGGAGAAGGCAAACCCAAGAAAACCAGGGCGCCTCGTCTGAAGAGTATTGAGGAGATTCCGTGCCCTGTTTGTGGTAAAGGCCATCTTATCAAGGGCAAGACAGCCTTTGGCTGCAGCGAATATAATAATGGTTGCCACACTGTTCTGCCTTTTGCCGACTATCCTGCCGACTCAACTCCTGCCCAGCTGAACAAACTGGTGAAAAAGAATTTCAAGGCCAAATAATCATTATATTATATGAGCAATGCGGTCCAATATCTACTTGCCGGCCTGATCGTGGCCGCTGCGGTGTTTGTGACAATCCGTTCGATCGTGCGTGCCGTAAGGGGTCGCAAGACCGCCTTAACTGCCTGTGCTGCATGCAAATTAAAGGACATTTGCCAGAAACCAGAGAAAAATTCTGTGAAAAAATGTGCCGATAAAGTTGCACAGGTCAAAAATCCGCAGTAATTTTGCACCGCTAAACACGAAGGGTCGCTTGGATGAGTGGTTTAGTCACCGGTCTGCAAAACCGGGCACAGCGGTTCGAGTCCGCTAGCGACCTCACGAAGAATCACCGACTGGAAGTTCCGGCCGGTGATTCTTTGTTTGTACCCGATACTGTTGATTGATGTTTCGGATCCTTATTGATAATAGACTTATTAACCGCTAATAAACAATTGATTATTTAATTGATTATAAAGTAATACTTTATATTTTTGTTCTTAGTTGGTTCGCCATATTTCAGGAATGTGATGGATGATTGATGTTAAATTTCTATAAAATCCTATGATGAACGTGAAATAATTGTCGCTTTTCTTTGAAAAATCTCCTTTTTGCAGTAATTTTGTGGCACTAAAATAGTGGGGTAGAGACCGCTGGTGGCATCCTGTCGATGGGGCTTTTTGAAAACCGGCGACTCAACAAGCTGATCCCCAATATGATATATACCCCTTTCTCCACGTGCTCGCTGCGACTGCGGTAGTGAGCCCCTGATATTGCATATTAAAAAATAAACATAAATGATAAGTAAATGGAATTACTTACCTCTAACATCCGACGAACGCATTGCCCAGGAGCAGCTGGTGGCCCAGTTCCCCAACTGCCCCGCCATCGCTCGGCTGTTGGTGCTCAGGGGCTTGAAGACCGCGGACGACGTCCACGACTTCCTCTACCCGTCGCTGCAACAGCTGCACGATCCGTTCTTGATGAAGAACATGGACAAGGCTGTGGCAAGGCTCAACCAGGCGTTAGGGGCCAAGGAGAAGATCATGATTTACGGGGACTACGACGTGGATGGTACCACAGCAGTAGCGCTCGTCTATAAGTATCTTCAGAACATTTACTCCAATCTGGTTTACTATATCCCGACGCGTGACGACGACGGATATGGCATTTCCCTGCAGAGCATCGACTATGCAGCATCGATTGGGGTGAAATTGGTTATTGTGCTCGATTGCGGAATCAAGGCAATCGACGAAATCGCGTATGCCAAGGAGAAGGGCATCGAGTTCATCGTCTGTGACCACCATGTGCCGGACGATGTGTTGCCTGATGCTGCGGCAATCCTTAATCCAAAGCTCGTTGACGATGAGTATCCCTACAAAGGCCTGTCGGGCTGTGGGGTAGGCTTCAAGTTCATGCAGGCGTTCTCCAAGAGCAACGGCCTGGGGACGATGTACAATCTCGAGGCCATGCTCGACCTCGTGGCTGTGAGCATCGCCGCCGACATCGTGCCGCTCACGGGCGAGAACAGGGTGATGATGTTCTATGGCCTTCGCCGGTTGAACAACAATCCCAATGTGGGGTTGCGCAGCATTATCCGCACCTGTGGACTGAACCGTCATGACTTGACAATCAACGACATCATCTTCAAGATCGGTCCGCGCATCAACGCATCTGGTCGCATGGAGTCGGGTCAAGAGTCCGTCGAGTTGTTGGTGAGCCGCAATATGCAGAGTGCGATGGAGATTTCCAAGCGTATCGACCAGTATAATAGCAACCGCAAGGAACTGGATAGCCAAGTGACCGTAGAGGCCAATGAGATCATCGATCGTCACGCCCAGGTGCTTGACGGCAAGAAACCCATCGTCATCTACGACCGCAATTGGCACAAGGGTGTCATCGGCATCGTGGCAGCAAGGCTCGCCGAGCTTTACTTCCGCCCGTCGGTTGTGCTTACCTATTATGCCGACGGTATTGCCACGGGCTCGTCACGTTCGGTGCGCGGTTTTGATGTCTATACAGCCATCAAATCGTGCCGCGATCTGCTGGAGACCTTCGGCGGCCATACTAATGCTGTAGGCCTTTCCATTAAGGAAGAGAATATTCCTGAGTTCCGCAGGCGCCTGACCGAGTATGTCGAGAATCACATTGAAGACGAGCAAGTCACTCCGGCAATGGATATTGACTGCGAGATCAAGTTCAGTGACATCAACGGTCCCTTGTTGCGTTACCTGCGTATGCTCAATCCCTATGGACCAGGCAATAGCAAGCCCGTGTTCGTTACCCGCAAGGTCTATGATGCAGGCACGAGCAAGGTGGTAGGCAAGAAGATGGAGCATATCAAGCTTGACCTCAAGGACGAAGAGGGCAACACCGTGAATAATGCCATTGCCTTCGGTCTGGCTCAGTTCAATGACGCGCTCAAGGCTGGCCATCCTATCGACATCTGCTACACGATCGAGGAGACCAGGCATCGCGTGAACACTTCGGTGCAACTTATGGTGAAGGCTATAAAACTGCACGATGATGCCGACTTCATCCAAGCCGATTCTTGACATCCTCAAGAAATACTGGGGCTATGATGCCTTCAGGCCGTTACAGCAGGACATCATTGAATCGGTTCTTGACGGCCGCGACACGCTGGGGCTGATGCCCACCGGCGGCGGCAAGTCCATTACATTTCAGGTACCCACAATGGCCATCGACGGCATGGCCCTCGTTGTCACGCCCATCATCTCGTTGATGAAGGACCAGGTTGACCGCCTGCGTTCACTGAACATCAAGGCGACCTACCTGTATGCCGGACTGACTCGCGCCGAGGTGAACCGTACCTATGAGAAATGCCTCTACGGTAATTGCAAATTCCTGTATATCTCCCCCGAACGTCTGCAGTCGCACTCTTTCCTTGAGCGATTGCGGCAGATGCCTGTCAAACTCATTGTCGTTGACGAGGCGCACTGTATCTCACAGTGGGGTTATGACTTCAGGCCGTCGTTCCTGCGCATTGCCGAGGTACGGAAGCTTTTCCCCGCGGTACCTGTCCTGGCGCTCACTGCTACAGCAACCCCCGTTGTGGTCGAGGACATCCAGCGTTGCCTTAAATTTAAGGCGCCTAACGTCTACTCGATGAGTTTCGCCCGCACCAATTTGTCCTATGTCGTGCGTCCCACCGAAGAAAAAGTGGCCGAGCTGATCCACATCCTGCGCTCTGTGCCCGGTACCGCCATCGTCTATGTGAGGTCCCGCAAGCGCACCAAGCAGATCAGTGATGAACTCAATCGTGCTGGCATACGTGCCGACTATTATCATGCCGGCCTATACGTCGAGGACAAGGAGGACAAGCAGAACAAGTGGACAACCGACGAGTGCCGAGTCATGGTTGCGACCAATGCTTTCGGCATGGGAATTGATAAACCCGATGTGCGCCTCGTTGTTCACGTCGATATTCCTAACTCTCTTGAGGAGTACTATCAAGAGGCGGGTAGGGCAGGCCGTGATGGCAAGCGGTCCTATGCCGTGTTGCTGGTAAAGCACACCGACCAGCGCACCCTGCGGCGCCACATCACCGAGGCTTTCCCCGACAAGGACTTTATCCGCACCGTCTATGAGCGTGTGGGTGATTTCTTAGGGGTCTGTCTGGGCGAGGGATTCCAGAAGATGTATGACTTCAACTTCAACCTGTTCTGCCGCACGTTTGACTTACCCATATTGCCCACTCACAATGCCTTGAAGATTCTCACTCAGGCCGGCTATATCGAGTTTGTCGAGGAGATCGAGACCCAGTCTCGCGTGATGATTCTGGCTCGCAAGGAACAGCTCTATGACTTGGATACCAGCACGCCGGGTGCCGATCAGGTGTTGCAGGCCATACTGCGGCTCTATACGGGTCTCTTTGCCGATTACGTTTTTATCAACGAGGATGTCATTGCTTTTCGCACCGGGCTTAATCAGGAGACCATCTATAATTCCCTGCTGGAGTTGACGCGCATGCACATCCTGCACTATGTGCCCCGCAAGCGAACACCTTATGTTATTTATACGACATCCAGGGAGGAGCCTCAGCACGTATTGATTCCACGAGCTGTCTATGAAGAACTGCGTCAGCGCATGAGTGACCGAATAGAAGCAACTATCAACTATGCTTATGGTAACGTAGGTTGCCGCGAGCGTATGTTGCTCAGCTACTTCGGTGAGCAGACTGGCGACCAATGTGGCCACTGCGACCTGTGCATCGACCGTCGCAAGCGTGAAGACCATGAACCTGCAGATGTGCAGCAGGGCATCTTGTATATGGCAGGCTTGCGCCCACGTCGTTTGGAGGAATTCCTGAACACGCTCTCGTTCCCTAAAGACGAAGTCCTGTCCATGCTTTCTTTCCTCGTTGATGAGGGTTTTGTCGAGCATCTTGACGATGACACCTATCGCGCAGTGAAGTGAGTTCTCACCGCAACTTCCCCTTAGACATCATAAAAATGGAGACGCTGGATTCAGCGTCTCCATTTTTTCAGTTTAAGCTGTTAGCTTGTAGCTTTCAGCTTAATCAATTTACTTCATCACCTTGATAGCTTTGCTGCTGCCATCGGTGTAGGTCGTTACGATGATGGTGAGACCGTTGGCCTCCTTCATCTCCTGACCCATAATGTTGTAGTAGCGTACACCAGCGACAACCTTGTCGGTATCGTTGATCAGCTCCTCAATGCCACCAACATCGGGACGATCGCCCTTGTACAGCATGTAAACGGCCATGCGACCACCGGGATAGTACTGATAGATGGTCACGTACTCCTTGCCATTGTTGTCAGTGCAAACCTCAGCATTCAGCCAGTCAGCCTGATAGCTATTGGCGTTGGCAGTAGCAACAGCGGGAATCTCTACAATGGGAGCCTCGGCGCCAGCTTCAGCTACAGCGAAGCCATCGAAGTAGTTGGGCAGAGTGGGATATACAAAGAACTCCTTCTCGTCCCAGATGAACGGGAACGTACCGTTGCAAGCACCCTTGCCAGGCAGGGTAATGGCTTCAGCTACGAAGTTGTCGCCATCAGCAGCGAGCTTCTGGAGGGCAGCGTTGCGGGTTACATAGAGCAGAGACTCCTCGCCATCGAGGTCAACGTAATAGTTGATTACAGTCGAAGTGGTCGAAGAAATACCCTCGCAGGTGGCCTCATAGCACTCATCGACGTTCACCTCGCCACCACTGATGGTCAGGACAACCACGCCAGTGTTGAAGGGGTTGGTTTCGGGAGTGGCATTCACGTTACCACCGGTCAGGTAGATAACACCATCCTCCATGAGGTTGCCCTTGGCAAAGCCCAGGAAGTCGCAGCGGCCAAGCAGACCACACTCCTCAGGAACGATGTATTCCTTCATCTCATTAGTCTCGGGGTTGATCACCTTAATGGTAGCCTCGGTCCAGGGATTGGGGAAGGCAGCGTTGCTGACAACGATGTTACCGGCCTCATCACGGGTGATACCACAGTTGGCACCGCCTTCAAACTCAGCGTTGGAAAGACCATTCTCGTCAACAATGAGAACCTTCTGGTCGGCCTTGTTGTTGATGTAGAACTTGCCGTCCATACCGAAGCCCTGACGAACATCGGCGGTGGGCAGGAATGACAGGTCGTCGATAACCCACAAGGGCTCAATCTTGTAGTCGTCACCAGGCTCGTCACCAACCTTGGCAGGAACGGTGATCTCCTCGGTAGCGGTCTCGCTGATCTCCTTGCCCTCTTCCTGAGCGGTAGCGGTAACAACAACGGTTACATCCTCCTCGCCGCGCGGGATGATATAGGGATTCTCAACCTCCACGCCGTCAACATAAACGTGAACCTCACCATCACCGGTTACGGTAATGATAACGTTGTCGTCGGTCACCTCGTAGGAGATGACGGGGGTAGCGGTCTTCTCAATCTCAATCACCTTGGTGATTACCAGGGTCTTGGCACTCAGGTTAACGGTTGCCTCATAGGTGCCGGCAGGAATCTTGAAGCTGTTGGTATTGGCAGCCAGCTTCTGCTCGATACCCATCTGATCGTCGCTCATCAGGAAGTTCTCCTCGATAGCACCCAGACGATAGGCCTGGATGGTGCTCCAATCGTCGTTCTCGGCGAGCTTGGTAGTAAATGAGAAGTAGCTGTAGCCGATGCCGTCAGTCTCGTCAATGCTCTCACCCTTGGTGGTGAATGTAGCCTTGAAGATGTTCTGGTCCTCAGTTTCCATCTGGAGACCGATATTGGCACCCCAGGTGTTATCGTTTACCTCACCCAGGATAAACAGGTCGCCCGTGTTGGTGTCGATAGTGCCAACAAGCGAAGCCTGAACACCGCAGAAGGTGGTGGCGGGGTCAAAGGTGAAACGCAGGTTGTAGATACCGCTCTGGTCAAGGGTGATCGTGCGGTTCTCATCGGGCCATGAATAACCCCAGTCATGGTTGCCCACAACCTTGAACTCCAGCTCAGAACCGGCGCCCAGAGCGACATTGTACTTGTCGAGCTCGTACATGCCGTCTTCCATCAGGGTCATGTCATTGTCGGTGTTGGTAGCGTCCCACTCGGTGCCAAATACTGATGCGGGAGTACCTGCTACAGTATAGGTGTCGATAACGATGGGCTCTACATAGCCGTCAATTTTGAACTTGTTGCTGAAGGGGTTCAGCGTGATTGTGTACTCGCTACCGCTACCGGTAAACTTGTAAGCACCCTTGTCACCTCCAGCTTTCTGGAACGGGAGCCATTCGCCAGCGGTAATCTCAATGTCAGAGCCTTCAGTCGGGCCAATACGCATAGTGTTGTTAAAGGTTGCCCAGTCGCTGCTTGACTCAGCAAGCGCATCGGCAAACACGAACCAGAGTGAACCGTTGACAGTAGCCGTGAAGCTATAGGTACCATCAGCGTTCAGGGTCATCTCCACTCCGTCTGCAGGATTCCATCCTTTACCGAAGGGTTCTTGACCAACAAGGTAATAGGCTGCCTGTGAAGAGAAGGCAAGCGCTACCACCATCGTCAATAAAGTAAAAATTTTTTTCATAGACGTTAATGTTTTAAAATTAATATATGAAAATAAACTCGCTATCAAAGTAATACACACTTCTGAACGTATAGTCATCCTTGACAACAATACATATCATTCAACTTGCAAAGATAGCAAGTTTATTTTTAATAAAACAGCATTTATGTCAAAAAAAATGCCCTTGCTGTTAAAAACTTTGTGAAAGAATCGGTGCAGTTTTCTGCCGATTGATGCATCATGGTGGCAGTGGCATTGATGGGGTAGGAGATCGTTGCTCACCAAATGTGCAGTTTTATTCAGTAAAAGTGTTCTAGTCGGGAAATTAATTGTAATTTTGCAGCGATTTTTATAAGGCTTATCAAAAATAAGAACTGTTACAATTTTTTTCGGTTAACATGGCAGAAAAAACAGAAAAAGCAAAAGTCCAGTTCCGTCAGAGTATCGTCGTGCGCTTTTCGGGCGACAGCGGCGATGGTATGCAGTTGGCTGGCAACATTTTCTCTAATGTGAGTGCAGGACTCGGTGACCGCATCTCTACTTTCCCAGATTATCCCGCCGAGGTGCGCGCTCCCCAGGGTTCGCTGGGTGGTGTTTCCGGTTTCCAGGTTCACATCGGTCACGGTGTACACACGCCGGGTGACGAGTGTGACGTACTGGTGGCCATGAATCCTGCTGCGCTCAAGATGAACGCTCAGTTCCTGCGTAAGGGTGGTGCCGCTATTGTTGATATCGACACCTTCAACCAGGCTGGTCTTGACAAGGCCCTCTACACCACCGATGACCCCTATGAGGAGTTGAACCTCAAGGCACAGGTAATCGAGGCTCCCATCACCACCATGGTCAAGGAAGCCCTCAAGGACACTGGTATGGACCTGAAGGCACAGCTGAAGTGCCGCAACATGTTTGCCCTGGGCCTCGTTTGCTGGCTCTTCAACCGCCCCATGGAGGCGCCGTTGAAGTTCCTGAAGGCTAAATTTGCCGAGAAGCCCGAGATTTATGCCGCCAATGAGCTTGTTATCAAGGGCGGATACAATTACGGTCACAATATTCATGCTACGGTTTCGACCTACCGCATCCAGAGCGACGATGTGCGCCCCGGTACTTATACCGACGTGAGCGGTAACAAGGCTACGGCCTGGGGTCTGATCAAGGCTTCGGAGATGAGCGGACGTCCCTTGTTCCTCGGCTCCTATCCCATTACCCCCGCTACCGACATCCTGCATGAGCTGGCCAAGCGCCGTGACTTGGGCGTGAAGGCTATCCAGATGGAGGATGAGATTGGCGGTATCTGTTCTGCTATCGGTGCAGCCTTTGCTGGCCACTTGGCAGTGACAACCACTTCGGGTCCCGGTCTGGCACTCAAGAGCGAGGCGCTGGGACTGGCTGTGATGGCCGAGTTGCCTCTCGTGCTCGTTGACGTGCAACGTGGTGGTCCCTCAACGGGTCTTCCCACCAAGACCGAGCAGACCGACCTGCAGCAGGCACTCTATGGCCGTAGCGGTGAGAGCCCCCTCGTGGTGCTGGCTGCAGCATCGCCCACCGACTGCTTCAAGATGGCTTTCCAGGCTGCCCGCCTTGCCATCGAGCACATGACCCCCGTTATTCTGCTCACCGATGCCTTCATTGCCAATGGTTCATCGGCATGGCGCATCCCCGAGGAGGGTGAGTATCCCCCCATCAAGCCTAACTATGTCCCCGAGGCCCTGAAGCCGACGTGGACCCCGTTCATGCGCAATGCCCTGGGCATCCGCTACTGGGCCATCCCCGGCACACCGGGCCTGGAACATGTTGTCGGTGGTCTGGAGAAGGACTACAACCTGGGCGTGCTCAGCAACGACCCCATCAACCATGCCCACATGGTCGAGACGCGTCGCATGAAGATTGCGAATGTGGCCAACGACATCCCCGAGCTCAAGCTCAAGGGCGACAGTGGTGCTGACACGATCATTCTGGGTTGGGGTAGTACCTATGGTCACATCTTGGATGCTGTCAACCGCTTGAATGATGAGGGTATCCGTATCGCGATGACCCACATCCGCTACATCAACCCGTTGCCCAAGAACACCGCCGAGCTGTTGAGTCGCTTCAAGACGGTGATTGTCGCCGAGTTGAACACCGGCCAACTGGCCAACTACCTGCAGAGCAAGATACCTAACCTGAACATCTGCCATATCAACAAGGTACAGGGACAGCCGTTCCTGGTTCAGGAAATCGTTGACGGAGTTAAAAACATCATGATGGAGGAGGAAATCTAATGGAACAGAACAATAATCAACAGCCTATGGCTCACAAGCCCTTGGATTACAAGAATAACCAGCCCGTGCGCTGGTGCCCCGGTTGCGGTGACCATGCCGTGCTCAATGTCTTGCTCAAGGCGATGGCACAACTGAATATCCCGCCCGAGAAGACCGCAGTGATTTCGGGTATCGGTTGCAGCTCGCGCCTGCCTTATTACACCAAGACCTACGCTTTCCACACCATTCACGGCCGTGGTGGCGCAGTGGCAACTGGTTTCAAGACCGCCAACCCCGACATGACTGTCTGGCAGGTATCGGGTGACGGTGACTGCCTCGCCATCGGTGGCAACCACTTCATCCATGAGGTGCGCCGCAACATCGATGTCAACCTGTTGCTGTTGAACAACCGCATCTATGGTCTGACTAAGGGCCAGTTCTCACCCACAAGTGCCCGTGGCTTCAAGTCCAAGTCGTCCCCATATGGCACGACCGAGGATCCGTTCATCCCCGCTGAGTTGACCTTCGGCGCGCGCGGCACCTTCTTTGCCCGTAGCCTCGATGTGGCGCTCGACATCAGTCAGGAAGTGATGATGGCAGCTGCCCAGCACAAGGGATGTGCCGTAGTCGAGATTCTGCAGAACTGCATGATTTTCAATAACGGTATCCACAACTATATTACCGACCGTGAGAATCGCCCTGACCGCACCATTCACCTCGTCCATGGCGAGAAGATGATTTTCGGTAAAGACATGAACCGTGGTCTCGTGCAGGACGGTTTCGGTCTCAAGGCTGTGACCATCGGCGAGGACGGCTACACGATAGATGATATCCTGGTTCATGATGCTCACTGCGAGAGCTTCTTCCTGCACCAGATGCTGGCAATGATGGACGGCACTGACCTGCCCGTGGCACTCGGCGTCATCCGCGCTGTCGAGGCACCCACCTATGAGACTGCTGTTGCCGAGCAGGTCGAGCAGGCCAAGGCTCAGCACGGTTTCTCCTGTCTGGAGGACGTCATCATGGCTGGTGACACCTGGCAAGTGGAGTAAGAGAATTGTGATATTTCACAATCAGTGATAACAACAGTGAGAGGGTGTGTCATAATTCAGTTATGGCTCACCCTCTTTGCAAATCAACCGTCTGAGAATGCGATATTTTTCAGGCGGCTGTTTTTTCTGTATTTTGCCAGAACATCCGATTCTCATGGAGTAAAAAATGAACTGTTACGGCAAAATGAGAAAAATGGGGTGTATTTCCGCCGTTGTGAGCGGATTTTGCCATTTTTGCGGCCATTTTCTTGATGTTGAAGGCGATGGCGAAGAAGGCAAAGTCCATGGTGACCTTGTCTTTGCCGAAGTGTCGGAAGCGCTTGTAGTGCATGTTGTTCTTCATCTGCCCGAACACGGCCTCGGGCTCTATGGGTCTCCTGGAGCGGTGTTCGAGTCCTTTGTCGGAGTTGAGGTTTTCCCTTGCCCTCTGCTTGTAGGCGATGAGTCTGTGGCTGACCTCGATCACTCGGTTGCCTCTTTTCTTCCTGTAACACTTAGGCCTCAGCGGGCAGCCATGGCAGTGCTGTGCGCGGTAGGCGGCCATCTCGACGATGTAGCCGCTCTCAGTCTTTTCGTGGCGTGTGCTCACGCGCCTCATGTGCTGTCCCATCGGGCAGACGAAGTAGTCGCCCTCGGCATTGTAGTGCAGGTTCTCGATGCGGAACGGGTTATCGCGGAAGGCGCGCTTCTGCTCCATGTGGAAGTAGTTGTACTTGACGTAGGCCTGGATGCCGTTCTCCTCCATGAAGCGGTAGTTCTCCTCGCTGCCGTATCCCGAGTCGGCCACCACCGTGGAGGCCATGCGCCCGTAGCGCCGCTGGAACGAGGTCAGGAACAGGGGCATCGTGAGCGTGTCGCCGGGGTTGTGGAACAGGCCGAAGTCCACCAGGAACTGGTTCTCGGTGGCGATCTGCAGGTTGTGTCCGGGCTTGGTCTGCCCGTTGTTCATCGCGTCCTCCTTCATGCGCATGAACGTGGCGTCGGGGTCCGTCTTGGACATCGAGTTGCGTTCGCCCATCTGCTCGAGGCGGCCGTCGTACTCGTCGAGCTTGTCGCGCTGCTTCTCCAGTTCCCGGGTCTTTCGCTTGAGTTCGCGAAGCCTTGCCTTCTCAGCCTTGTCCCTGGCCTTCTCAGCCGAGGCACGCTCGATGGAGCCGCGCAGTTCCTCGCATATCTCCGTCAGCTGGGCGGGCGTGAAGTCCACCGACTCGTCCTGTGCGGCATTCTCCTGAACGATGGCATCGTCGATCTGGCTCAGCAGCACGCGTATCTTCTCCATCAGGCGGGCGCGGTTCCTCACCACCGTCTTCTTCCAGACG
>Ga0310697_10003468_pt1 | contig 15995 bp, 11 predicted proteins | sample 172DNAGHGlowgp2_FD_203883 | JGI IMG/M metagenome (GOLD analysis project Ga0310697, IMG submission 203883) | Sheep rumen microbial communities from Palmerston North, Manawatu-Wanganui, New Zealand - 1728 DNA GHGlow gp2 (v2) (version 2) | ecosystem: Host-associated > Mammals > Digestive system >... | reverse complement strand
GATCACCCTGCACGAGAAAGCCCGCATGATGAGGGAAGCCGAGGTGACGGCTCGCGCAGCGCAAGTGGAGATGAAGGCAGACACCTTTGTCTATAACTCCGACGCCTTCCGCATCCCCGAAGGTTCCAACTTCGAGGCTCTGCTGAAGAAGTTCCCCGGGGCAGAGATTACCGAGGAGGGCACCATCAAGATCAACGGCAAGGAGGTGAAGAAGATACTGGTGAACAACAAGGAGTTCTTCGGCGGCGACACACAGATGACGCTCAAGAACCTGCCCGCCAAGATGGTGAGCAAGGTGAGGGCCTACGACCGTCAGAGCGACTACAGCCGCGTGACGGGTATCGATGATGGCGAGGAAGAGACCGTGCTGGACCTGACGGTGAAGAAGGGCATGACCGAGGGCTGGAACATCAACCTCGACCTCGGCTACGGCACCGAGGACCGCTTCGCCGAGAAGCTGAACCTGTCGCGCTTCACAGACAACCTGAACTTCTCCCTCATCGGGTCATGGAACAATGTCGGCGACCGCGGCTTCGGCGGCTGGGGCCGTGGCGGCAACGGCATCACCACCATCTTCAACCCCGGCATGAGCATAGCCTGGAAGAACGGCAAGGAACAGAACGAGGCCGGGCGCCTGGAGATTGGCGGCAACGTGCGCTATCGCTTTGAGAAGAACGATGTCCAGACGAGAACCAACAGCGAGTCGTTCCTCACCTCCACCGCCTCACAGTTCGTCAACAGCGCCAGCCAGAGCCTGAGCAAGCGCAAGAGCGTCAACAGTGACTTCCGCTTTGAGTGGCAGCCGGATTCCATGACGAACATCATCTTCCGCCCCGCCTATTCCTATAGCACCAACGACAGCGACGGCGACAACAGCAGTGTCACCTTCAACAGCAGCCCCTACGAGGCCGGCATGACCAATCCGCTCGAGGAGTACGCCTCGCGTGCGGGCGACGGGAGCCTGCTCTACAAGGACATCCTCGTGAACAGCAACCAGCGCACCAACATGAGCGACGGCCACAGCTACAACATCAACGGCTCCCTGCAACTCAACCGCCGCCTGGGCAAAGCCGGGCGCAATGCCACGCTGGACTTCGGCGGAAGCATCGGCGAGAGCACAGGCAACAGCTACAGCCGCAGTCTGGTGAACTACTACCAGACCCAGATCAAGGGCAAGGACTACACCTTCACCAATCAGTACACCAAGAGCCCCTCGGAGAACTGGAACTGGCGCGTGCGCGCTTCCTATAGCGAGCCCCTGTTCCAAGGCGCCAACCTGCAGTTCAGCTACCAGTTCCAGCGCCGTTTCTCTGACAGCGACCGCTCCATGTACAGCATCGACTCGCTGTTCTACAACAAGGACAAGAATCCCGAGTACGCAGCGCTTTGGGGCAGCATGACCGATGAGGAAATCATCCAGACGCTGGTGCTGGGCTACAAGCCCTCCGACGAGCTGCTGGCAGGATTGAGAAATATCGAGAACTCGCAGTATGCCACATACAATGAATACAACCACGATGCCAGAGTGATGTTCCGCTACAGGTTCGGCGATTTCAACCTGAATGCCGGCGTGAGCTTCCAGCCGCAGACCACGCACATGGACTATGCCAAGCACAAGCTCGACACCACCGTCACACGCAACGTCTTCAACTGGTCGCCACGCATCGACCTGCGATGGAAAATCAGCAACACCAGCCAGCTCCGCGCCCGCTATAATGCGTGGATGAGCCAACCCTCGATGACGCAGCTGCTGGACGTCGTAGATACCAGCGACCCTCTGAACATCAGCCACGGTAACCCAGGTCTGAAATCTTCGTGGTCGAACCGTTTCTTCATCTTTTATAACGATTACATCGTGGACAAGCAGATGGGCTGGGTGGCCAATGTCCGCTTCAACAACACACTCAACAGCATCGCCTACCGCACCACCTACGACCAGACGACCGGTAAGCGCGAGACCACACCCGAGAACATCAACGGCAACTGGAACGCCGGTGTCTTCGCGATGTTCAACACGGCTATAGACCGGAACAAATACTGGAACATCAATAACCGCGTGGATTACAACTACAACAACAGCGTCAGCTACATGAGCGTGGACCAGAAGTCCAGCTCTGTGAAATCCACAACCCGGCAGACCAACATCAGCGACTATATGCGCCTGAACTTCCGCAACGACCTGGTGGAGGTGGGAGCTAACGGAGGTTTCAACTACAGCCACGCCCGCAACGATGTCCGCGAGACAGCCAACCTCGACACCTGGAGCTTCAGCTATGGCGGCAACTTCCAGCTCAACACGCCCTGGGGCACGAGCCTGGCCACCGACCTCACACAGGAGAGCCGTCGCGGCTACGAAGATGCCTCGATGAACACCAACGAGCTCATCTGGAATGCCCAGCTCTCGCAGACGTTCCTGAAGAACAAGGCTCTCACGCTGTCCGTACAATGGTATGACATCCTGCGCGAGCGCTCCAACATCAGCCGCGCCATCGATGCCATGCAGCGCAGCGATTCCTGGAACAACGCCATCAACTCGTACGTGATGGTGCACCTGATCTACAACTTCAACCTCTTGGGCAACAAGGAAGCTCGTCGCGAGGGTCTCGACAATGGCCCCCGTGAGGGCGGAGAGGGTCGCGGTCCTCGCGGTGGAGGCCGTCCCGGCGGTGGCTTTGGCGGAGGTCGTTCGGGTGGCTTCGGTGGTCGTCCATGATAAAAAAACAGCGTATTTTGAAAAAAACTCCCGACAATCAACGCTTAACTCTAAACTTTTTACTACCTTTGCGCCCGCTTTCGGCACGGGTCGCTGGCAGGATGCAGAGTTCCCTGTTATGCCCGTGCGCGACCGACAACAACAATTTAAACCATTCACACAATGGCAGATTTCATTAAAATTGCTGAAGAAGCATTTGCTACAGGCAAGACCTATCCTCAGTTCAAGGCTGGCGACACCGTCACTGTAGCTTACAAGATTGTCGAGGGTAACAAGGAGCGTATCCAGCTGTACCGCGGCGTAGTCATCAAGATCAGCGGTCACGGCGACCAGAAGCGTTTCACGGTTCGCAAGATGAGCGGCACCGTAGGCGTAGAGCGCATCTTCCCCATCACAAGCCCGAACATCGACAGCATCACCGTCAACAAGGTTGGTAAGGTGCGTCGCGCCAAACTCTACTATCTCCGCGGCCTCACGGGTAAGAAAGCCCGCATCGCCGAGAAGAAGTCTGGCAAGGGCGAAGAGGTTGCAGATTAATCTGCCACTCTTCATCAAGACAGAAAGCAATGCAGAGGGTCGCAAACGGTTTGGTTGCGACCCTCTCATTTTTCGCCAGTCAACAGGTCACTTGCGCACCTTGCGTCCTTTGACAATATAGATACCTGAGCGGAGATGGCTGTCCGAGAGACTGTCTGCCACGCGACGCCCGCTAAGGTCATAGACGGGTCCGTCCGCCTGCGTCAGCTCTTCATCGGTGCTGTCAATTCCGTCGATTTCATCGTAGCGTATGCGTATTTCCGTAGGACTGTTCCACGTATTGGTGCTGTTGCCACTGCACAGGAGACGGACATACTTTGCATCCACGGGATTGAAACGATAACGCTCCATCTGGTTGGTCAGACCACTGCTGACGAGGTTGCCCGTAGCATCAGTCCATGTGCTTCCGTTGGTGGAAGTCTGCACCTTGAAGTTGAACGTGCGCTGGTTGCCATTGTAGAAGGCCACATCCACGGCATAGACGCTCACTAATTTCTTCAAGTAGAAGCGAATCCACTGGTTGTTGCCGTTCTGGCTCCAACGGGTAGAAAGGTTGTTGTCGTTGACGTTGCCCTCTACATTTGTGCTGTTCTCTCTGCCGATGGCGGAGATGGTGAGTCCCGCCTGCTTGCCGTCGAGCGGCACGGTGCGCAGCAGTGTGCGGCGCTGATTGTCGGCCATCTCGCCGCCGTCGGCAGAGTGGATGCCGGCTACGGAGAGCGTGTAGAGGCCATAGTCAAGGGCCTCAGCCAGGGTGATGGTGATGGTGCCATCGCCAGCCATCACAATGTCTTCGGCCTCTAAAGGCGCGTCGGCACTCATGTAGGGATCTCCCTCAATGGCCGAGCGCAGCAGATAGTTGGCAGCCACTTTCGCATCCTCCTCATTGGGCAGGAGATTGAAGCGCACCGTAATATGCGTGGCATCGACAAGGGTAGCGCTGCTCACGCGCAGCTTGGGCAGCGACTCGGAGGCCACAGCCAGACGGCTCATCTCAGCGGCAGCGAGCAGGTAGGCGCCCACGCCGAAGTCATGGTAGCTGTTGGCATTCACGGTGGTGCCGGGGCTGGCGCTCTCGCCGATGGGCTGGATGTAGCCCACGGTGCCGTCCTCCTGCAGGGCGATGGTTGCCAGATAGTTCCATGCTCGTTCGAGCGTGCTGCCATAGTCCACTTCGGAGAGGATGCCGTTGCGGATGCCCCATGCATAGCCGAAGGTGTTGAGGGCCGTGCCGCTGGTCTCGCGTCCGGGCGCCTGTGCAGGATCGAGGAGGGAGCGTGTCCAGTAGCCCTCGTCCTGCTGGCATTCCTTCAGCGCCGCAGCCATACGGCGGTAGTAGCTGATATACTCGTCGCGGTGGGCATCGTCCGCAGGCAGCTCGTCAAGCACCTTGGCGAAGGCCGCGAAGATCCATCCGTCGCCACGTGCCCAGAAGTCCTTCTTGCCGGCATTGGTCTTGTGCGCAGGATAGACATATTTGGCATCGCGGAAGTAGAGCCCCGTCTCCTCATCGTACATAATGGAGTTGGCGTACTGCCAGTAGGCGTACATCTTATCGAGATACTTCTGCTCGCCTGTGATGTGGTAGAGCTTGGTCATGATGGGCATCACCATGAACAGGCCATCCACCCACCAGAGATAGTCGTCGTTGTCGGTAGAGATCTCGTAGCCCATGACCTCCAGCGCACGCTCAATCTTCTTCGCGTCGTGGGCAGGGTCGAGGTTGTAGAGGTCGGCATAGACCTGGAAACACACCTGGTTGTCGCCGAAGAGCACAAAGTTAGCCCCTTCGCCATAGGGCGTGTATTTCCATCGGCTCTTGTCTGTGCCCGTTGCTCCCCACCAGTTGCTACGGTTGGCCCAAGCCGTTGAGAAGTCGAGGTAGGCGGCATCGCCCGTGACATCGTAGGCGGCCATGTTACCGATGTGATAGACGGCGCGGTTCCAGAAGTAGTTGCCGTGGGTGGGATATTTGCTCTGCCAGGTCTGGTTGACGGTGTTGAGGATGCTGAGCACGTCATCCTTCTGGGGCAGCGTCTGCATAGAGGTGAGCGTGAGGGGATTCTCCGTGGCCTGCTTGAACTCGGTCAGGGCCTCGAACCAGCCTTCGTCGCTGTCGTAGCTCCCTGCCGGGAAAATGTTCCAGCCGCCACCGAAATAGAAAGTCAGTTCTGTGCCTACGGTGTAGTCCACGGTCAGGCAGAGATGGTCATCGATCACCTCGGTGGTCACCGTTCCTGAGTGCTCGCCCGAAGGAATAAAAGCCCCCTGGAAGAAGCGCGCACCGGCGCTGGTGATGCTTCCCTCGCTCTTGGCCTCAGCCCACCCCACGAGCCCCGGCACCTCGGTGAAGGCGTTGCCGTTCACGAGATGCGTCATGTCCGTGTGCTGATAGACCGCCACGGCCAGACGGAAGGTCTTGGCAGGTCCGTCGAAGCGCACGGTGGCCTTGTTGAGCAGCGCTCCGGCCGTGGTCTCCACGGTGAGCGTCTTGGTGTAGGATGACCCCTGGATGCTGACATTCTCGTAGGTCGTCGTGAAGCCGGAACGCAGAGCCTTCTGCTCCCCAAGGGCGCAGCTGGTGTAGGGGTTGTGCATCTGCAAGTGGCCGTTCACCACAGCTGCCGTGCCGCCGCAGCCGAGGCGCTTGCCGTTCACGGAGTAGGCATCTACGCCGTACTGGCTCTCGTTGTGATAGTTGGAGAGGCCGTACATGTCGTCGATGACAGGCGTGGCCTTCTTCTTGAACCACACGTCCACGCCCTGCGCCGTATTCGGCTCGTTCTTGAGCAGCACGGTGCTGTACATACGATAGGCACAGAGGTCGTTCTCCCAGGCGATGTCGGCACGCGTAGAGGGCATCTTCACTGCGGCGTAGGTCACCTTTTCAGGAGCTACGGGCGTGCCCTCGCGCAGCACGTAGCCAGCCGTGGCACCAGCGCCCACGGTAGCCCTGAAGCGGACAATCTGCTCGCCGGCCACCTCGAAGGGAACGGCCTCGCCGCCCGCGGTGAAGAGAGCGGAAGCGGCAAGGTCAATGCCTTCAGGCACCGCCACCTCCACGGTCTCTGCCGTGCGCTGGAACGCCAGCGTGTTCTTCAGCCGGAACGTATAGTCCTCGGCCGCCGCCCCGACAGGGCAGAGAAACAGCATATGATAAATGATAAATAATAAAAAATTGGAGCAGTGGGAATAAGATTTCTTGTTCATGTCATTTATCATTAGGAGTTTCGGGTATTCTTTTTACACCACGAATTACACGAATTATACGGATTTCTTGGCTGGCGCATTGCTCTGATTATAACGAATTACTCGAATTTAGGCGGAGCCTTTCGCACAATAATTCGCGAAATTCGAAAAAAATTGAATCATATCAATAGGACATGGAATTCGTATAATTCGTGAAATTCGTGGTGCTAAAAATTTCTATTTGTATTTGTCTTCAGTCCTTGATCAAGCAGCGTCCCGTCATGGCAGCGGGCTGCTCCAGACCCATGATGTGCAGGATGCTGGGTGCCACGTCGGCCAGGATGCCGTTCTCCACCGTGGCGTTCTTGTTCGCCGTCACATAGATGAAGGGCACAGGGTTCAGGCTGTGAGCCGTGTTGGGCGTGCCGTCGGCGTTGAGGGCGTTGTCGGCATTGCCATGGTCGGCAATGATGATGACCTCGTAGTCGGCAGCCTTAGCGGTCTCCACCACCTCTTTGACGCACTGGTCAACAGCCTTGACAGCCTTCTCGATAGCTTCGTACACGCCGGTGTGGCCCACCATGTCGCCGTTGGCGAAGTTGACAACGATGAAGCTGTATTCCTCTTTCTTGAGGGCCTCCACGAGCTTGTCCTTCACCTCGAAGGCGCTCATCTCAGGCTTCAGGTCGTAGGTAGCCACCTTGGGACTGGCCACGAGGATGCGGTCCTCGCCCTCGTAGGGAGCCTCGCGCCCGCCGTTGAAGAAGAAGGTCACGTGGGCATATTTCTCGGTCTCGGCCGTGTGGAGCTGCTTGAGGCCCTGCCGCGAGATATATTCGCCCAGGGTGTTCTCCACGTTCTCCTTGGGGAAGAGGATATGCACGCCCTTGAACGAAGCGTCGTAGGGGGTCATGCAGTAGTACTGGAGGCCGGGGATGGTCTTCATGCCCTGCTCCGGCATATCCTGCTGCGTGAGCACGATGGTGAGCTCCTTGGCACGGTCGTTGCGGTAGTTGAAGAAGATCACTACGTCGCCCTCCTTGATGGTGCCGTCCACGTTGGCATTGTTGATGGGCTTGATGAACTCGTCGGTCACCCCGTCGGCGTAGGAGAGTTCCATCGCCTCCACCATGTCTTTGGCCTGATAGCCCTCACCGTTGATGAGGAGGTCGTAGGCAATCTTCACACGCTCCCAGCGCTTGTCGCGGTCCATGGCATAGAAACGTCCGACGATGCTGGCGATAAAAGCGCCGGTTTCATCGCACTTTTTCTGCAGTTGTTTGATGAATCCCACGCCCGAGCGGGGGTCAGTGTCACGACCGTCCATGAAACAGTGCACGTAAGTCTCGCGCACCTTGTACTGCTGTGCAATCTCGCAGAGCTTGAACAGATGGTCGAGCGAGCTGTGTACGCCGCCGTTGCTGGTGAGGCCCATGAGGTGCACGGCCTTACCCTCGCGCACGGCATAGTCGAAGGCACTCTGCACCTCCTTGTTCTGGAGGATGCTGCCGTCCTTGCAGGCTCGGTTGATTTTCACGAGGTCCTGATAGACCACGCGGCCACCGCCGATATTGAGGTGTCCCACCTCCGAGTTACCCATCTGGCCCTCGGGCAGGCCCACGTTCTCGCCGTCTGTAAGCAGCTGGCTATGAGGATAGTTTGCGTTCAGATAATCCATGTAGGGCGTAGGTGTCTGGTAGATCACATCGCCTTTTCCTTGATTGCCGATGCCCCATCCGTCGAGGATCATCAGCAGAGCTTTCTTTGCCATATCGTTATTTTTAGTTTAGAGTTTAGAGTTAAGGCCCCCAAGCCCCCTAAAGGGGAGTGTTGGGAAGGGGCAGAGGTTAATAGCTAATAGTTAATAGTTAATAGTTAATAGTTGAGAGTTAAGAGTTAGTATTTAGTATTTAGTATTTTGTATTTTGTATTTAGTATTTAATTGTTGAGAGTTGAGTGCTTATCGTTTAGCGCGGCAAAGGTACAACTTATTTAGCTAAAAGTGAAAGTTAAAAGTTAAAAGTTCAAAGTTAAAAGCTAAAAATTCCATGAGGGGATAAGAAAAGAGATTAAAATATGATGAAAAAATGAAAATCAGACAGGGAAAAACATTAAACATTAAACTTTTTCCGTAACTTTGTCCCCGAAATCGAGAACGCAGCCCACGAGGCAGCACAGTATTCACCTTTATAAAAAACTTCAACACTATGAAAAAGTATGTTTGCGACCCCTGCGGTTACGTCTATGACCCTCAGCTCGGCGACCCCGATAACGGCATAGCTCCCGGCACCGCTTTCGAAGATCTCCCCGAGGACTGGGTATGCCCCATCTGCGGCGTAGGCAAGGAAGACTTCAGCCCGGAAGATTAAAGATATGTCTTACGACGAAGGCTTGAGCCAGATGGCGGCCCTCTGCAGCGTCAGCGAACATTGCGAGAGCGAGATTCGCGAGAAGCTGCTGAAGGCCGCCGTTTCTGAAGATGATGCCCGGCGCATCATCGAACGCCTTACTGCCGATGGCTACCTCGACAGTGCCCGCTATTGTCGCGCCTTCTCTCGCGACAAGCTTCGTTTTTCTCATTGGGGCCGCCTGAAAATCCAGCAGGCCCTGCGGGCGAAAGGGCTTCCCGGCGACGACATCCGCGAAGCCCTCAACGCTCTCGACGAGGAACTCGGCGACGACTACGCCGCCATCCTCCGCAACACCCTCGAACAGAAGAACCGAACCCTCCGCGACGCCGACGACTACGTCCGCCGCGGCAAGCTCATCCGCTTCGCCGCCTCCCGCGGATTCACCATGGACGAGATCCTCGACGCCCTGGACTGACGGCCCTGAGACCCGAACTAGCCGACAGGTTCCAAGTCCGCATAATCCAGAAGGACATCGAAGCAGGGACATTGCATCATTTTGTTTTACCATCATGCCTTGTTCATGGTGTTGAAAATATGGTTGTCTGTCTCCCGAGCGGGCGTTCCAGGACGCGTATATACAATTCCCGCTTTTGTATAGACGTGTTAGCGATTTCGTATATACGTGTTTTCGGGCGTCGGCATTGCCGTTTTGCGCGTACGCGCCTGCGCCCGCACTAACCGCCACGGCGGCGGGGGCATTCTTTCTGTCTTTACTTTCTTTGCTACTTTCTTTCATTTCTATCTTTCTTTTTTGTGTGAAACCACTGCAAAGAAATACATAAGAAAAGGCATCCCATTGCCCTGCAACGGAATGCCATCATTGTGCCATCGGTTTGCCTATGGAATCACCCTAAACTCCTCATTCTTCATTTTTTCTTTACACTCCCCTTTAGGGGGCTTGGGGGCCAAACAGCAGTGTGCGAGCATCCGAATCGTGTCCACTTCATTCTTTGCTCTTTATTATTCTTTCACTCCTGCCTCGAAACATTCGGTAGGTTCTATTTCACATCTGAAAACGCGGTTGGCCTGATTGCCCTCAGCATTCGGGGACGGCCGAACTGGTCGTTGCGGAGGGTGACGCCTGCGTAGCCGTAGGAGGCGAAGAGGGCACAGGTCTCGTCGGCGAGGGCTGCGTTGATTTCCACGAGGACGCAACCGCCGGGAATGAGTGTCCTGAGGCCGATGCGGGCGATGGCATGGTAGAAGCGGAGCGGGTCTTCATCAGGCACAAAAAGGGCAAGCGAGGGCTCATGATCGAGCACCGTGGGGTGTATGTCGGCTGCTTCGCTGTTGCGGACGTAGGGAGGGTTGGATATGATCGTTGAACATTGAACTTTGAACTTTGAACTTTGAACTTTGAACTTTGAACTTTGAACTTTGAACTTTGAACTTTGATTTCCCAAGACATCCTGCTGAACGAAGCTGACGTTCGGGGCTCCGAGGGCGGAGGCGTTCTCACGGGCGATGGCGAGGGCAGGGGCGCTGATATCTACGCCGACGACGCGTGCTGCAGGAAGGGCGAGGGCAAGGCTGACGGCAATGCAGCCGCTACCGGTACAGAGGTCGAGGACGCGGAGCGGAGAAGCCCCCAAGCCCCCTAAAGGGGAGTGTTGGGAGGGGGTGTGTTGGAAGGGGGAGTGTTGGGAGGGGAAAGTGGGGAGAACTGGCGCTTGCTCGATGGCCCAGTGGACGAGCTCCTCGGTTTCGGGTCGGGGAATGAGGACATCGGGGGTGACGCGGAAACGGCGACCGCAAAAGGTGGCATAGCCGAGGACGTGCTGCACGGGCTCTCCGGCGAGGAGGCGCTGTGCAATTTTTTCGAATTCCGCGCGGTCAGTTCGCGATAATTCCGTATCTTTGCCGAGCAAAAGGTCGGTCTGGCTGAGCCCGAAGCGCTCTTCCATCACCAACCTGACGATGGCACGGGCCTCGCCGGCGCTGTGGAGCGGCGTGAGCGCAGTGATGAGTTCGCGATGATTCATGGCGCAAAGGTAGGCATTTTTTAATGAATAATGAAGAATGAAAATGAAAAATGAGGCCCCCAAGCCCCCTAAAGGGGAGTGTAAAGACCCCAAGCCCCCTGAAGGGGAGTGTGAGGCCCCCAAGCCCCCTAAAGGGGAGTGTGAGGAGAATGAAGGGTAAAGAATGGAGAATGAATAATGAAGAATGAATAATGAATAATGAAAAGTTGAGAGTGGAGAGTGGAGTGTTTAGAGTCAGTTGAGAGTTCAATGTTCAATGTTCAAAGTTCAATGTTCAATGTTCAATGTTCAATGTTCAATGTTCAAAGCAAGCTTGATTGCTCTCGCTGCTCCGAAAGTTCAAAGTTCAATGTTCAAAGTTCAATGTTTATGACTGAGGACGAGAGATATATGGCTCGGTGCCTGCAGCTGGCACGGCACGGGGAGTTCACGACAGCGCCGAACCCCATGGTGGGGGCGGTGATTGTCCACGAGGGCCGCATCATAGGCGAGGGATGGCACCGCCGCTATGGCGGGCCCCATGCCGAGGTGAATGCGGTGCGCTCTGTGCGGCCGGAGGATGAGCCGCTGCTCCCCCACTCCACGATATATGTGAGCTTAGAGCCCTGTTCACACTGGGGCAAAACGCCGCCATGTGCGGAGCTGCTGGTGGAGAAAGGTTTCCGACGTGTGGTGGTGGGCTGTCTGGACCCCAACGAGAAGGTGGCGGGTCGCGGCATCCGGCGTCTGCGCGAGGCGGGTGCCGAGGTGGTTGTGGGTGTGCTGGAGGAGGAGTGCCGGTGGGTGAACCGCAAGTTCATGACTTTCCACACGAAGCATCGGCCGTACATCACGCTGAAGTGGGCTGAGAGCGCCGACGGTTTCATAGACCGCTGCCGCAAGAGCCGCGAGGACGGCGAGCCCGTGAAGTTCTCCACGCCCTGGACGCAGATGCTCGTACACCGCCTGCGCGCCACACACGAGGCTATCCTTGTGGGGCGCCGCACATGGGAACTGGACCAGCCGAGCCTGACAACAAGGCTGTGGCCGGGGAAAAGTCCGAAGAGATTGGTGTTGACACAAGAGGCACACAAGCCCCAGGCCCCCAAGCCCCCTAAAGGGGAGTGTAAAGCCCCCAAGCCCCCTAAAGGGGAGTGTTGGGAGAGGGAGACCCCAACCCCTAAAGGGGAGTGTATTCCATTCGCACAAGTAACCGCTCCCTCCCTAATAGGGCGACTGGGGTCTTCAGAGAAGCCACTGAATGTGGCTTCGGCCCCACAAAGAGGAGCGAATTCCTCATTCGCGACGGAGGGCAAGGCGGGGGGAGAGTCTTTGGGGGGAGAGTCCGTCGGGGGTGAGGCTGTCCCTTATCAATCCCTCTTGGTCGAGGGTGGCACGCAGACGCTGCAGTGGTTCATCGATGCAGACCTGTGGGACGAGATCTACGTGGAGCGTTCGGAACTGGTGCTGGGGGACGGCATAGCAGCTCCGAAAATGCCAACAGACCCTAAAGGAAGGCCCATTCACGTTAATTTTGCCTAATAAGAGGCCTGTTTACGCACTTTCAGGGCCAAGATTTCGTTTCATATATAAATAATGTGTACCTTTGCACCGTTTTTGACATTAGCATTATGAAAATAATTCTCTATAGCGCCCTCACGGCAGCCTTGACAATCCTCTTTGCAGGTTGCACCAAAGAAGATTCAAGCGTCATCACGCCCACCAGTGACTGCTTCATCAGCAGCGTCACCTTAGGGACCATGTACCGCAATGTGACGCAGGGAGAAAGCACCTATCAGACTTCCTTCTCAGGCTCGACATACGAGATAAGCATCGACCAGATCAACGGCATCATCACCAACACGAAGCCCCTTCCGGCTAGCACTGTGCTGACCACCGTGCCTCTGTTCCTCGAGGCCAAGGGCTCTGTGGTCTTTGCTCCCAAACCGGACAACTATCCGACAGAGCAGCCCAGCGGCTGGTACTCCTACACCTCGGCAGGAGGAACGATTGACTTCCGCAAGCCTGTCATCTTCCGCACCTATGCCACCAACGGCTTCGGGTATCGCGAATATTTGATGTTTTTGACGGTGCGCGAATACGAGGAAGGAACCTACACATGGGAAGCGCTGGAGACGGATGTGCTGCAGGGACGCGGCGCACGTCAGGCACTGCCCTGGCAGGACGGATTGCTTCTCCTCAGTGCCGACGGCGAGGGTAAGCTCCACAAGGTCACTTTCATCGACGAAGTTTGGAGCGACGATGTGCTATGCACGGGTGCTGACGGCGCCCAAGTGAAGACGCTGCTGAGCTTCAGCAACAAGCTGTGGATGAGCACGGCGGCGGGTGCCGTCATCTGCTCTGACAACGGCGAGACATGGGAACCCGTGGATCAGGCCAAGGCGGGCGATGAAGTGACGCTTCTGGCAGCCACCGAGAAACTGCTCTACGCCCGCATCCATAACGCCGACGCCACACCTGCAGACTGGACGGCCTGCTCTGCCGACGGTGAGACGTGGACACCCCTTGCTTTGGAGAGCGACAAGTCGATGGACCTGTTCCCCAAGGATGCAGCAGCCCTGAGCTTCAAGATTGAAGCTGTGCCATACGTCATGGTGGTCGGCAGAACCGACGACGACAAGACCGTCGTATGGAGGCGCCACGAGAAGGAGAACGAGACGTGGGGCCAGCTGGAACCCGGGAACGAAGCGTCGGCACTCACATGGCAGGACGGCATGACACTCCTGCGCTACGACAACAGCACCATTGCTCTCAGCGGCAGCCAGACGGAGACCTACTACAGCCCCGACAACGGACTCTCCTGGGCGAAACAGAAAGAACTGGTTCTGCCTGTCACAGATGCGCACTTTGCAGCAACAGCACAGGGCGGGCACATCTACATCTTCGCCGGAGAGAAAGTCCAGCGCGGCCACGTCAACTAATCTCCCGACACTGCGCATGAACCTCCACCAGACCTTACTCACCACATTACTCCTCCTCGCTGCCTTGGCGGCGAGGGCACAGGACGGCGAACTGCTGGAATACCAGCAGGAGATAGGCGGCGGCATAGGCGTCAGCAGCTATGTGGGCGATGCGGGCGGAGGCTTCATGAAGCATCCGGGGCTCATGGCCACAGCCCTCTGGCGCCGTAACCTGAACGCGCGGATGGTCATCAAGGCCTATGCTGCCATGGGCCACATCAGCGGCAACACCAAAAGTGTATATATCCCCATCGACCCCAAGAGCGGGACACCGGCAGGCGGCGAGGAGGCTCAGAGAATCAACTTCAGCCGTAACGTGGCCGGCGCGGGCGCACAGTTCGAACTGAACTTCCTGGGCTACGGCATGGGAGCAGCCTACAAGGGCCTCTCACGCTGGACGCCCTACCTGCTGGCAGGCGTGGGCTTCACCATCGGGTTCGGCGACGGCGGCAAGACAGCGGGCGGACTGAATGTGCCCCTGGGCGTGGGCTTCCGCTACAAGCTGCGCCCCCGACTGAACATCGGCATCGAGTGGACCATCAACTTCACGACATGCGACAAGCTCGACGACACCGACTTCAGCACCAAGCTCAACGACCCCTACGGCATCAAGAGCGATGTGTTCAAGAACAAGGACTGCTACATGAAAACGTTCCTGTTCATGACCTACGACATATCCCCCAAATATCGCAAATGCAATAACTGAACGACAATGACAGAACTCGATAAAAACCGAATCCCCGAGCACATTGCCATCATCATGGACGGCAACGGGCGCTGGGCGAAAGCCAAAGGACAGCCACGCACGGCTGGCCACATCCAAGGCGTGGAAACCGTTCGCGCCATCACCGAGGAGTGCGTGCACCTGGGCGTGAAGTACCTGACGCTATACACCTTCTCTACTGAGAACTGGAACAGGCCCCCCGAGGAAATCAAGGCGCTCATGGGGCTGCTCTTCAAGAATCTGGAGGACGAGATCTTCATGAAAAACAATGTCCGCTTCCGCGTCATCGGCGACACCAGCCGTCTGCCCGAGGACGTGCGCAGGAAGATGGAGGCCATGATCGAGCGCACCGCCGGGAACACACGAATGACGCTGGTGCTGGCCCTGAGCTACTCTGCCCGCTGGGAAATCACCGAGGCGGCACGACAGCTCGTGCGCGAAGGCATTGCTCCGGAAGCCATCACCGAGGAGGTGGTGAGCCGACACATGCAGACCGCTTTCATGCCAGACCCCGACCTGCTCATCCGCACGGGCGGAGAGATTCGGGTGAGCAACTACCTGCTCTGGCAGATTGCCTACTCCGAGCTCTATTTCTGCGACACCTTCTGGCCCGACTTCGACACCGAAGCGCTCCATCTGGCTATCGCCGACTACCAGAACCGCGAACGTCGCTACGGCAAGACCAGCGAACAAGTGAAAGACCTCACGACACCCTAAGCGGTTCCCCCGGGACAATGTATATAAAATTGAATGATAGATGAACAGTTACTTCTCATATAACTTCTTCTCACATAGATTATTCCGGCTCACAGCCCTGCTACTGCTATGGCACATACTCCCCTCCCCCTTCGGAGGGGATACAGCGGCAAGGCTCTATGCACAGACCGACGAAGAACGCATCACAGAACCCGTCATCGACTACGCACGAGCACCTCAGCAGTATTATATCGGCGGCATCACGGTCGAGGGTGTGAAGAGCTACGACGACTACGTACTCATCGGGCTCTCGGGACTGACAAAGGGGCAGGTCATCTCCATCCCCGGTGAGGAAATCACCAATGCCATCCGCCGCTACTGGAAGAACGGCCTGTTCAGCAATGTGTCCATCAGCGTGGACAGCCTCGTGGCCGACTCGGCATACCTCCACATCAAGCTGGCAGCACGCCCCCGCATCTCACAAGTGACCTACAACGGCATCAAGAAAGGCGAGCGCGAGGAACTCGAGGGCAAGCTCGGACTGGTGAAGGACGGACAGATAACGCCCAACATCATCGATCGCACGCGCCTCATCACCAAGCGCTACTTCGACGAGAAAGGCTACAAGAACGCCGTGGTCAACATCGTTCAGAAGGATGACATCAGCGAGCCGGGCAAGTCGATTCTCGAAATCAACATCGAGAAGAAAGACAAAGTGAAGGTTCACCGCATTGACGTACGCGGCAACACAGCCCTGAAGATGAGCCAAATCAAGGGTACGAT
>Ga0310697_10003467_pt1 | contig 15997 bp, 25 predicted proteins | sample 172DNAGHGlowgp2_FD_203883 | JGI IMG/M metagenome (GOLD analysis project Ga0310697, IMG submission 203883) | Sheep rumen microbial communities from Palmerston North, Manawatu-Wanganui, New Zealand - 1728 DNA GHGlow gp2 (v2) (version 2) | ecosystem: Host-associated > Mammals > Digestive system >... | reverse complement strand
GTCGGCATAGCCTTCCACCCTTGCGTATCCTGTCCTGCAGAATGTTCCCATAGCGACAAGCACCGCGCCCCACATGCCCGGGTACGTATCGAACAGCGGAGCCAGGGGGTTCTTTTTGCTGCTGCGTTTGATGTCGGAGGCCTTGAGCCTCGGCACTTCTTCGGTTGCCGGGATGCGCGTCCATTTGATGACGCTCCCGTTTTGCAAGGTCTTGCCGCCGGAGCCTGTCCACGACTTGCCGTCCCATTTTGCGTCTGGAACGAAATCGTAGACTTCTCCGATGACGGAGTTGAACTCTGCGGCGGCAGCGGCCTCTTTGGATTTTATTGCCATTTTTTTGTTATTTTTTAATGAATATTTTTTTATGCGATGAAGTGGCACTTGACACCAGCCTTTATAAGGTTTTCCCTTATGTCGTTCAAATAGCCGGCACCAAAGACCAGTATGGCGCGGCCCATCATATACGCCGGCGGGAATCCTGGAGCATGTCCAGCCGTCTTTGCCGCATCGTCGTCGAAAGTGTAGTAGTTGCCGTCCTTCCTGACGAATACTATATCATTTTCGAAGACAGCCTTGTACTGCTTGTACTTGGCTTCGATAAGGGCTATGTCCCCTTTGTAATTGCGGAACATAAACCAATCTTCTATGATTTTTACTCCTTCGGCTTCGTCGTATCCGTCATCTGTAATATATTTGAGTGGACGCCTGAAGTTCCACGGCTCTTTGAGCCTCCAACCATGCACATACCAGCAGCCAGCGTCGTCGTAGCAGCATCCGTCATCTATTACGTACATTTTGTACGTTGACGGGCTGTACCCGCAAATTTCCGCCCCGGATGTCCACCATAGCGTGTCTTCGGGGAAGATTCTGCTCAGAGTTAGCATATTAATGTTGTATTCCATTTTTTTGTTGTTTTAGAATGAATTGATGCCTATGCACATACCAATCATCTTCGCAATCGTCAGGGATTGGCTCATACCAATCATCTTCGCAATCGTCAGGGATTGGCTCATACCAATCATCTTCGCAATCGTCTACGTAGTTGTCGAGCCCAAAATCGGAGTCTTCTTCGTCGTCGAAAGTTGGTATGCCCAAATAGTCGCAACCATCGTGGATTGGCGTGTGCCAATCATTAGGTACGTCTTCGTAGTCGGGCCAATTAAAATCGTCGAAATCGTCGTCGAAATCGTCGTCGAACCTACATTCTCCCTCTTCGGGGCAGTGTGTGATTTTTCCCATAGTTATTATGTTACAGTGAAAATGAATTGCGCAGATTAGCCCTTACACGGAACGAAACTTGCAACGTTCTTCCCATGTATATACCTTGCCTTCGATGATGTTGTTTCTTTTTATGAATTCTTTCATCTTGGCAATGTTTTCTTCCATGGTTGGCTCTGTACAAGTTTCCAAGGCTTCCATTGCGTAGTGACAAGAATATGACAGCACGCAACAATTATGGCGGTGCTCTATCAATTTGAACTCGCCGATGTCGACACCTCTAAGTCCTGCACAATCAACCTTGATTACTGCAGGAAGCCCGTCTATCACGGGATATGTGTCATGTCGGTGTTGGATTGTTCCGTAATCAGCCATGTTACTATCGCTATTTCTTGAATTTTATATCATAGGCTGCTGAGCCTATGAGAATAAAACCAATAACCATTCCATAAAAATAGAATTGGTTGATAAACGCCGTTCCCGGCTCAGCTACCATGAGGTGCCATCCGGTGTACAGGTCAATGGTTGCCCCAAAGAAAATTTTTATTAAGTTCTTCATTTTTGTTTTTTTTGTTTTAAAATGAATTGACGCCATTAGTCTTAGAGCCCTGCGGCGGCTCTTTTTATGTTTTCTTTTACATTGTGAATATAACCGGGCGTCAGCTCGATTATGTTCACTTCAGGGCGTTTGCACATTTCAACCAACAATAGTGGATTGTGCAATACGCCTATAATTTGAGCGTCTTCCCGCTCAAAGCGGAACGGGTCAAGAGCTTCAGAATTGATGTTGTATACATCCAAATTCCTGTCAGGCTCATCCAACAGGAATGTCCATTGGTCAGCACACACTACAGTGTGCTCCCTGGCGTATTTCCCCATATCGGGGATTCCCTTATTAGGAAATTTTTCTGAAATTTTCGTCGCTTTGGCATAGTCAAAGTACAATTCTGAGCACTCACTAAAAGCATAGGCAAGCAGACATTGCATTGCGGTCATGTATCTTTCTCCTGTCGACTTGTTGTTCGACTCCGTCTTCTGGAACACAGAGAATAATGTTCCTGCGTTGGCCTCAGGAGCATAAGCAAATGTATTGCGCCTATAATCGGCGTACACGTCTATGCCCAATTTGCCTGAAGATAGTTGTCCTTTGAATACATTCCTGTCTCTAAAAGGATAGATGACAGGCGGCCAATTCGTGGCGTCAGTACGCCACGAACAGAATTGTTGATAGACCATAAGATAGGTCTTTAGGATTTTTAACAACGTCGACTTTCCTGAGCCGTTGCGCCCGACAACCAAGTTGACGCCTGGCTTGAAATTGTATTCCTTGCCATTGGCGAAGGCTGGGAGAGTCGAGAGATGCTCAAGCCCTCCTGGGACAGCCTTGTTGTCAATTATTTTTAATTTTGTAATCATTTTTTTATTTTTGAAATGAATCTCGAAAGCAAGTTACCATGCGACCCTATTGAGTTCATAGGGGATGTCTCGCCTTGCTTTCCCGCGACGTGCCGAAGCTTCGGCATTGTCTTTTTCGTTGTCAGCATAGACTATCAATCCATATTGGTCCCACATAGGGAATACCTTCCCGCCATGTCTGACGGTTGTGGATTCCGTCCAGAAATAGCCTTTACAAGGCTTTTGGACGCCTTCCACCTCTACGTCGGCAATACCGTCGAAGTTCATTTCCCTACGTTTATATTGAGAGTATATGGATGTTACCTCGCCATTCTCGATACTTTCGTAGTCGAGCTTGTCGGAGGCAATGCCAAGCTCCTCGCAGTTTGTAACAAAGCCTTGGTCAATACCCAAGGCTTCCTTGACGCTCCCGAAGAAGTGCCAGAGGCCAGGGAACCATTCTCTGTCGGGAACGTCATCAGCCGACGGATAATGCGACTTGTATAAAGTCTTGCCATCGGGGAGGAAGGCTGTAATTTTGAGTTTTTGCATATTTTCAGTTAAAAAAATGAATTGTTTTTAAGCCAGAAGTGTAACTACCTCGCCTTTGCTTGTCACGACGGTGTCGAGATACATGTATACGTCCTTGTCGTTTCTGAAGACAGAATCCACTTCCTCCAGTTTGCCGTCCTCAAGACGACGGTAGTACGACCTTTGGTTCCAGTCGCCAGCGATGACTTGGCTTGAGTCGAGGCAGCATTCGCCGTCCTCGTCGTACCAAGTGATGGTCGCCGACCTGCCGTTGAAGTTGTCCCAAAAGTCGGACACAATCGCGAAGCTTCGATACTCGAATGGCACTTCGTCGATTATGTATTTCTCGGCATCAATCAAAGTCTGGTCCGCTTCCTGCGGATGCTCCGGATGATACCCGCGAGCAATGGCCGCGCTGACGACCCCAATCCAACGTTTCGGAGCGTCGATTTGCTCCAATATTTCGTTAAACGTGGCAAGAGCCAGCGTCGTGTCGTACAGGTCGCTGTTTGCGCTGTCGGCACATATGGGTGTCCTGCCGAGCATCAGCTTAAAATACTCGTCGTCGACAGAGACCTCTACCGAAAAACCTTTGCGGACGAGCTTGTCTTCAATGCTTTTTGCTTCGTCGGCGGTGTGTTTTATTTTTTCCATTTTATATTGTAAAAAAAATGAATTGCCGTCAGATGACCAGGTGCAGGTTTTGCATGACCTGCTCTATGGCTTCATATGTCGCCATGTCCTGCGCTGCGGCCTGAATCGCCGCGTCTATTTTGGCACATATAGATTCCGCCTCCCATTTCTCCGTGCATCGCCGCACTTCCTCAGTCATCGGACGCCGTATGCAAACGGCGTAAAAGCCAGGACTGGGATGCTCTACATGACAGTATTTCGTGCGAGGAGTCACATCTTCCGGATTCTTGATTCCGTCATGAACGTCAAATTGCTCCTGCGGGGTGGGCTTCCTGTCAGCCTCGGAGAATCTGACGATTAACTTGTCGTCAGAATCAATAAAAACTCCAACACTGCCAAATCCAAATCCCTTCAGACAGCAACGTCCTGTGGAGAACCTGTAGCCATCGGGAGCTTTTTCGCTCGTCTCCCATAAAAAACCCAGCGCCTCGGCTTGGGTCAATGGACGGAAGTCGTCCCAATATTCGAGCTTTTTATCGACAAATTTGAAATGGGTATAAGTGTATTCGCATTTCGCACCATTGTTAATGATACGACGAATTTTATCCATTCCATCCAGTCTATCAATATACTCTTGGGACATCATGCAATATGACATCTTTTGTTATTTTAGAAATGAATTGTTCTTATTCGATTACACAACTGGACGAAACATCGTCCAGGGCGAGAATCAAATTGATTACAGTTTTTATCAGATTCGAGCCTTCTTCGTCGCTTTTGCCTTGCAAATCGACTATTCTTCCGATTGTCATATTGTCGCACTCCGAACACGGGTGCCATGACTTGTCGGAGGTGAGCACCACCTTGAAATCGGCGATGTCGTCCGTGGCGAAAGCCGTGACGCCGGCAGGCAGGTCAAGGGAAGCACGGAGGATTTTTTCTTTCTCCTCGCGAGCCTTGAGCTGCGCAAGCTTCAAGTCCGCCTTCTCTTCGACAAGTGATTGCTCCAACTTCCTGTAGGAATCGAGTTTCTCTGCGCAATCACTTGCAACTGGGATTGCAAAGAGCCCATTCTTGCTGTAGTCGTTGTTCACTTCGGAGCAATAGACTCCAAGTTTATTTGTGCCATAAAAATCATTCTTGTCCTTGCACAAATACACGCTCGGGAAAAACTGGCATACGTTGAATATGCGGACGTCTCTTGCGTTGACATCTGCCGCCGATAGATAAGACCCTTCTGCAATAACTTTCGCCCTTAAAGACTCGAGTATTTTTACGGCTTGTTCTTGCTTTGCAAGCAAGGCCGCTTCTTTCGCTTTGTAAAGTCCAAGTATTGCGTCACACTTAGACTTCAACTCTTTGAAATCTGTCATTTTTTTTGTTTTTTTTAGAAATGAATTTCGTTTCGTTTCGCTTAGTCAAGGTCTATCTTTAGATAGTTTCCTCCGCGCTCTCCAGTTCTCTGGTTGTAAATGTCGACGATTCGGGCGTTGTGATAGCCCTTACTACGACAATATTTTGCGAAGTCTTCTGCCGCCGAACGAAAATATCCGGTGGTCCACACCCAGATGTGTCTTTCTCCCTTCTTAATTTGGGTTTCCAACTCTTCCACCAACTTTCGCGGTGGAACATAGTCTTTAGTGTACTTTTTAGCTTCTTCTGCTGTAATCATTTTTTTTATTTTAGAAATGAATGTTTTGTTTTATATTTTTATTGCTTGCTCTGGGGAAAGGAATTCCCTGTAATGTGCAATGTATGACTCATCGGCAAGTTGGACACATTTATAGTACACCACTGTCTGCGAGGAGGTCAGGTTCGCAGCGATTGTGATTTCTCCCGAATCCTTATCCGTCTCTACTGATGTAAAGGCAGAATCAGGAATGTTGTCTTCATATGTTACCTTCACACGAGGGGTGCTTACTGACGCGACCTTCGTGCCATTTAGCCACGGGCTCCCGATTTGAGGCAGTTCATGAGCGTATTCGACGGGAAGCGGGTTTCCGTCCGGAAGACAATACATATCCTCCTCTCCGTCCGTTATTCCCTTGTACACTACCTTGACAGCGTATATTTCTGTTCTTATTTTCATTTTTTGTTTTTTTTAAATGAATTCTCGCTGTTTTGGGTTACAACGCCGCAAACTCTTGTTCGACAGCCTGCTTTTCTGCCTGGAGAAGACCGAGATAGTATTCCCAAACCTTCTTATTAATTGCAGCAGCCCTTTCCGCGACAATTTCGCCGCCTTCGCTATTAGAAATCGACAAGGGTTTGAAATCGCCATAGCGGTAGTTCCCCATTGAGAGAGTTATGTACGCCTCGTACGCTCTCAATGCTTTAGCATTTTTAAATGCATCTTCTGTCATTTTTTTTGTTTTTTGAAATGAATGTCTGTTAGAATTCGGCCCTTTTGAGGGTCATATCCATCAATTTCAACCTAGTCCTCGCTGTGGCCTTGTTAAGCCCATTTATAGAGGCTTTTAAGCGAGCGACTTCGTCCTTTTGGTGGGACTCAAGCCAGTCGTTCAACGCCAAAATGACGGTAGTGAGGTCGGAGTCAGGAACATCTATTTCCGCCTCGGTCAGGTCGTTATCCGAGTCGTATACATAGACTTTGTTCCCTTCTACGGAAACGACACCGCCTGTGTCGTATTCAGTCTGCCATATGTTATTAATGGCAGACAATTCTTCTTTTGTCATGTTTTTTGCTTTTAAATGAATTTTCTCTTACCTCAAAGGCGCGAGGTAAGTCACAAAGGAAAGGTTCCTCTCGAATCCAAACACTATGCCATTTTGTGCGGAATACAACTTTACAAAGAGTCGTTTCGCCATGTCCATGGCTTCCCCTTCTTCATCGGGAATTTCATTACAACCGTCGTGATGACGCAGCAAGTCTTTTACTCCTTTGCCCCAATGCATCTCCTCGCCAAATTCATCGAGGAAGTAGGCAAAGTTGGTAATACGTGCTCCTTGTCGGGACAAGAACTCATACAGGGCTTCTGCGAATTCTTCGTTCCCGATAACGCCACGGCCCCAATCGAAAGAGGCTTCCGTTATCATTTTGACGAACCATTCTTTGCTGATGGAGCCTTTGTCCATCACCTCTGCCTTGAACAGTTTCGTGGCTTCTTCCCCGATTTTATTAGAGAAAGAATCCACGTAATAATCTTCGTCGATTTTTGTTACGTAAATTGCCATTTATTTTATTTATTGAAAATAAAAAGCAAGTAGATTGCTCTACTTACTCACTATTAAGGGTTTCGTCCGTCCAAAAAAGACACTGCAAAATTATCCATTTCGCCAGCATCTTGCATTTTTTTTGTGCTAAAAAAAGTTAATACGGCATGTCGCATTATAATTTGTTGTATTTTTGCGCAACAAAAAAAATATAAAAAATGAATAATATACATTCAATATTAACCCGTAAAGGGTTGTACCGCAGGGATGTCGCCGACCGCATAGGCATCCCATTGCAGATGATGCACAATTATTGCAACGAGCAGGCGAGGATACCTTTTGACGTCCTTGTCTGCATAGCCAAGATGCTTGGCGTCGGAGTCGAAGACCTTGGTTCTGTAAAAGTCGGAAGTCCAAAGTATGCAAACGCCTCTGATGAAGAGAGGAAAAAATTCATTGACATGGCCAAGGGGCTTGGACTTGACACCAATGACCTGGGGTATGGGGATGCCGACAGGATGGGCATGCCGGAGGACGCGAAAGCGATAGACTCACGCATAGAAAAATTGCGGGAGGACATAGCTGGCATCCAGAGCCGGATAAACTCCATCACATACCGCCATCCCGACTTCACCGGGCTTGTGTCGTCGCTAAACTCCAAGTGCATAAAATTATGCGCCCTCGAGCGAGAGAGAGATAAATACTACAGCACGCCGGAAAATTTTGATGATTAGGCGGACAGAAATACGGCGGCAGTGTGCCGCCGTATTTCCTACATGTCTTTCCCTTTTGCGTATTTGTGTTTTTTTGCGGCTTCCGCGCCAAAAACTCGTTCTACAGTCTCCCGTGTCGGGCTTAGCCAATGCGTGTTGTTTCGCAGTGTCTGCAGACTTTCTTTTGAGTATTTGAACTTTTCCCCATAGGGGAACTCTATCCCTAAAAACTCGATGTTATTGTCCGCGAGGAATCTTTTCTCGACAAAATCCAAATGGTCCGGATAGTGTAGCGATTTGTCCACCTTACTTCTGTCGCCCTGCCTGAAAACCACTCTGACAATCTGACTGCTCCCATGCCTGAAGGCATGGGGTTCCCAAGCAAGCATATCCCAAGTGGATTACTTTTCGCTTAGCAGGGACAGTCCTTCCCTGTCAATATTCTTGGCTGCGTTAATATCCCTGTCGTGGGATGCCCCGCAGACAGGGCATGTCCAATGCCGCAGCTTCAAATCTTTCACTTCTTCATTCTTATGCCCGCATGTAGAGCAGGTCTGAGAACTTGCATAGAACCTGTCTACCTTCTGTAACACGCAGCATTTGTATTGCAGCATGGTCATGAATTGTGACCACGCCACATCACTAATCGCCTGTGCGAGTTTATGGTTCTTTTGCATGTTCCTCACAGACAAGTCCTCCACGCTGACATGGTAGAAATTGTCCGCAATGTACCTGCTGACTTTGTGGTTGTAGTCTTGACGTTGGTTCGCGACATGCAGGTGCAACTTGGCGATGGCCTTCTGGACTTTCCTCCAGTTGTTGCTCTGCTCCTCCGTCTTCACGCCCCTTTTGTATTTGCGTGCCGCGCTGCGTTGCAAGACCCTCAGTTTCCTCAAGTTGGCTTTGAGATATTTTTGGTTTTCAAACACCTCTCCGTTGCTCAAGGTTGCAAAAGTCTTGATGCCGACGTCAATCCCACAATGCGTGGTCTCATCGGGGGTCGTCCTGCGCCCAGCATGGTCTTCATATAAAATTGATATGAAGTACCTGTCAAGTGTAGGCTTGACCTCTATTGTATAAGAATGAATGTGGTCTATCTTTTTGTTGTGCCCCCTATATATTTTCACGGCGCCTATCTTCGCAATCTTGCAAGTCCAGTCGCCGTAATCAATTTTGCAGGGTTCTGGCACGCGAAAAGTTTCGCGGCACCTCCCTTTCTTTTTGAACTTCGGGAAGCCCGCGTTTGTCTTGCGCATGTTGCCGAAGGCGTCGCACATGTCGTGCACCTTCTGCTGCAGTGCGTGGACGGGGCAGTCCGAGAGAAAGGTGTTCTCCTTCTTCCATACAGTTATCATCTTGTCGATGTCATATTTGGAAAGCGACACGCCGTCCTTCTCATACCGCTCCTTCTTATATGCCAAGGCCTTGTTATATACGTACCGGGCACAGCCGCAAGCCTTCCTGAAGGCCTGTTTCTGTGCTTCTGTCGGTTTCAGTTCGTATATGATTGCCTTTAACATGATGCTGCAAAATTAACTGTTTATTGCCAACCATGCAATTTTTTTTTTTGCGCCCAATTCGTCAGACATGATTCCCATCGCATTTTTGAGCGTAGTGTAATGGTCGAACAACGACGGGTCGCAGCCTCTCCTTGGGATTGCATCGGAGGGGTCGGGCAGCCCGTCGTCGAAGGAAAACATTTTGCAAAAGCTGAGGGTTCGCATCAGTAGTAATGTATTATTGTTGCTCCGCTCTTTTCGATGCGGCTTTTGTACTCCGACAGCCTAATCTTGTCGGGCATCGGCATGTCGTCAGGCCTTTGTATGAAGAACAGCGCGTCCTTAGGTTCTCGCGGCTCTACGGTGCTGAAGTCCGCGCATGTGATGTACGCGCACACTTCGTCCAACAAGCCTATCCGCTCCTCCATCTGGCCGCAGTCATAGAACGGCAACGTCTTACCGGGGGAGAACTCCGACATCGGATTCCCGTCCACGCTGAAGTGCGACAGGAACATTTTGACCGCCACCTCCCGCTCGTCAGTACGTTTCTCACCGTTAGTGAGAAACGCCTGCAGACTGTTGTAGAAGGCTTCCATGTCGTTTGCATGGGCCGCCTCGTGTTCTATCGCAGCCAGTTCCTTCAGCAGGGACGCACCATGTTTGGACATCACCTGCAGCCTTTGGATGGCGTCGGGGTCTGTATCTGCGATGGTGACGGAGCGGACGCAATAGTCCCTTAAAATGCCAAAGATGGCGTCCTCGTTGGTCGCGAACGGGGCGTATAGGTCGAACCCGACGCTGTCAAAGCCATAAGGTATGAATCCTTTTAGCCTTTCATATGAAATGTATGGTGTAGCCATTTTTCCTTATATTTTTATGAGTCCTGACGACGCTATTTGGAATACGTCCTCCTTCCTGAACCTTGAAACCCTGTCGTCCATGAGCAGCATCCTTGCGCACGGCATCTCCAAAAACGTGTCTTTGTCGGAGGCGAGGGCGTACTTGGCCTTGTCCATGTCCGACCCTATGAGGTGCCTGATATGCTCGTTATTGTCAAGGATTATGTTGCAGTTGGTCTCCATGCTGACGAAAACCATGTTGTTGACCCCCACCTGGAGGGTGTTGTCCTCTTCCTCATTCCCATAATGGAACTCCATGGCTCCCACGAGTTGGTAGTTGGCCTCTTTCATGCCGACGTCCGGCAGCATGAGGTCAAGGCACCATATCCGCATGCTGCGGTAGTCACGGCGTACAGTCTCTTTGACAGGCAAATCCACAGTAAGGCAGTAACCTCCCTGTACAGGCGCCGTCATGGCGGTGTAAAGGGTGGAGCCGCCCGACTGCAGCTGGCTTACGGCGTCGCCTTCAGGAGAGCGCATGACGTCAGTGCTGAACTGGTAGTAGAACCCCTTGAACATATATCCGGCCAGGGATGCTTTTCTCTTGAACGTTTCTGTATATTTGATTGCTGCCACTATATTGATATTAACTGTTTCCTTGTCCCGTCATGGGCGAACCCATAGCGGAGCCCCTTGTATGAAACATGGGCCGCCACGTCGGTCATGGGCGTGCTGGTCCTGCGCCTGGCTATTTTATATATGGAGGGGAAGAGGCATCCCGACGGGCTGCGCTGTCCGAAATACGAGACGTCCCAACGGAACTCGTTGCCCTCGTTGACCAGCTCGGCCACCTGCCATACTTCCGTCTCCGTGCCATGCACCTTTTTAATGAGGAGCACTGCGCGGTTTGACAGTACGCATACGTCGTCACATTCGCACAGGAACCTGTCGGGATAGTCGCCGCCGTTGACGACGCTCTGGCACGAACACAACAGGAACCCTTTGGACATCCTGTACACGACCAGGCCGTCTGTGGCGGCGACAAGTTCCCCGGGCTGCTCCTCGCTGTCAATCAGCAGCCCCTCCAGGATTCTTTTCAGTTCTGGCGACGTCGCTTCGAGGTTGATGGAGTTGCCGTCCTTGACGCAATAGAACATGCTGCGCGAAGTTACGGCATCAGTCACATATTTGATGGTGTCGGCTATGGGCAACGGCTCCATGTCTCCGGCCTGCAGGTCGACCACCCGGTACATGTTGCGTCCGGGTGCCGGGAAGCTGTTTCCGTCGCCATGGATAATGACAGCGTCGTCAAGCACGGCCTCTATCTTGTCCCTCCGGATGCCGGAGAGGAGGACCGCAGGGTCGGGGTCCTCAGTTTTCGCCCATACCTTGCCGTCGTAATAGTAAGAGAGCGCCTGCACGCCCCCCTCCAGGGTTACGAACCCAAGAATGTCGTCTCCTTCGTATGTGAAGGCGTTGCCGCCGAGCTTGTAAGTCGTCCCGCCATGCTTGTAGAACAGGTCTCCGGCGTACTTCATCATCCCCTCGCTTGCAGCGGCAAATTCTTGCAGGCCTGCATAATACGGATTCCTGTCGGTCTCTATGAAGTATATGTCATCCTTGCACATGGCGACCTTGTCCCCCCTGTATTCAGACGACAACAGATGTTTGTGGACATTCCTCTCGTTGCCTATGTGGGAGTGGTAGTCGAGCGTCAGCACAAGGCCGCCTTTGAAGTAAGTCTCCACATCGTACTCGAATGTTACCGTTATCTTCCTCGTCCCATACTTCGCTGGCTTTATCGGAGAATCCATCCGTATGAATGCAACGGTGTTGTTCGTTTCGTTGAGCACCAAGACATTGTTGAACTCGAAGTCATCGTAGTCGGGGACGTCTATTATGTCGGTGGACAGCACGCCGTTCTCGTCGGCAGTGATGACAGTCTCGTAGGCGAACATGCCTTGCCCGACTACGTAGCCGGGCATATTCTCTTTCTGGAGCAGGTATGGAGAGTAGATGAGGGCCACCCTCTTGCAGTCAAAGAGCGAGTCTATTGAATAGTAGTATTGTGTAATCACGATTTGCCTGTGTGTTTAGCCTATTGCCGCAGAGCGTATGGCCTTGCATGACGTTATCCTGTATTCTGTTACCGTTGGGTCGAGGCAGTACAGCACTATCCGCTCTTCGTTGAACATGATGACGAACGACGGAGTCTTTTTCATGTCGGTGATGACCAGGCGGATTGGCGCGTCTTCAGAGGAAGGCTGCCCCTCCCTCTGGAACCTGGTTTTCGCCGGCGCCGCTGCGGCTTCGGATGTTTCCGTAGTCCGGACTTCTGTGTCTATGGTGGCCACGGAAGTGTTGGCGTAGACGTACCTTGCAGTCATCATGTCCCTGAACGCGCACCCGTCGTCCCTGCGCTTGATTAACAGACGCTGTGTGGAGCACTTGCACACATGGTGCGTCACCCCGTCGATGTATTCGTCCCGTTTGTATTCTATGCGCACTTCCACAATGTCGCCCTTCTTGTCCCTTGTAAGCAAGGGTTCCTTTATGGGCACGTACTTGCAGGACTGGTGCAGAGTCCTCACGGGCGTGGTCGCGTTGTCCTGGGACAACGTGCACACCACGGTGTCGTCGCTGATGACGTTGTGCGACGCGCTGCGCATGGGGTACTCCCTGTATCCTGAGATGCGGCAGCAGTCTCCGAGCGACACATAGTCAGACACGTGGGACGGGTCCCTTAGCTCTTCGCAAGAGTAGCCGCTCCTGTCGTCAAACAAAGCTTGCAAGGTCTCGCTCCGAATGCTTGATGCGAGTTGCGCGACGCCGGAGATGCGAGACTCCGCCTCCTTCAGTGCGCCTACGTCCACCACTGGTGCAGAACGTCGCACGACGCAGTCCTGTGTCGTACCTCCCGACACCACGACAATCTTCGCGGGGCTGCCGGGGGCGGCGTCCTGCGGCGCCACGGATATTCCGTCCCCACTGACGGGTTGTCCTGACACGGACGCGAGTATTGGTTTAAGCGAATTAGGCATTGTCCGTAGAGATTATTGTTCCGACCCCTTCTATGCGTTCGACAAGCAGGGTGCCCGCTTCGACGCTGCCGGCCTTCGGGGCTATTGACACCGTATAGGTGGAGCCGGATTTTGTAATGCTGCACGACAGGTCCTCGTAGTCGCGGAGATATACGTTTGTGCGGTCTGTAAGCACGAACCTGAGCATGTCCTGGGTGTAGACAACCCCCGCAGCAGACGTCGAGCCGGAAGGCGCGTATGTGACAAACACGTCCAGTTCCGTTATGTCGGCGTCAGGCACGTTGCCGGGATTGAACTTGAACGTCGACCCCGACGCCGAATCCACCTTGTTGGTGACTATGCCGTCGAGCGTGTAGGATATGCTTTCGTATGCTTGTATGGCCTGCATTTTTGCTATCTTCGCCATCATTTCCGATGTGGAAATGCCGCCGACCGCCCTTTTAATCACTGCGGCGTGCACGGCGCACGACACCAACTTGCCGTTGTTCGGCTCCCTGTCGTATGTGCCTATGTCCTTGACCGCCGAACCGTAGGCGTATTCCTCGTAGTCCAATGACGTCAGGGAGGGTTCCTGGGATGTCTCCGCCAGCACCTTGTAAAGCACGTTGGTCCCGCCTTCCTGATGTATTACAATGTCCCCGGGCGTATACGTCACTCCTTCTTTATAGATGAAGGCCCCCGTGTATTCTTGATTCTCGCTAATCATTTAATTTACCAATTAGATATTGCAGATGGAGAAAGGGAGCTGCACATGCTCACTCCGCTCCTGGCGTCCCTTGCGCCATCCATCATGCCGCCTGCCGTCGCCTTGGAGAACGACCTGACAGTAAGGACGTCGTCGTGAAGCCTCATGTGCGGTTGCCGCGACTTCTCATGTATGGCGACGGGCACGTTGAAGTTGTATGCGTTGGCCTCCGCGATTACCACATACCTGCAACAATCCTTGTGGTCTTCAAATACAAGGCCTTCGAGGTTCTCCAGGGGCGAGCCGTCTTCGTCCGTCACGCTCACGGACGTCTGCCCGGGGGCGAGCACCACAGCCAGGATGTCCGCTCCGTTGGCATACGTCTTGCACACGATGTCGCCCGCCAACGTCGCGGCGTCCGACCCCTGGTACGCGAATACGGATTCAAGCAGCAGCATATGCCCCTTGTATAATGACCTTGTCTGGTAGTCGAGGGACTTCCACAGCACCCCGCGCCTGTTGCGGTCTATGAACACGCTCGCGCTCATCGCCTGGATGTCATCCTGCAGTTGGGCGGACTCCACGACAGGGACTGCAGTCCCCCCGTCTATGATAACATAATGTGCGTTCACTCTGCCACCTCCTCCGTATTGATTATTTTGTACGGCGTCGCCGACACAAGAATGTATTGCTTCAGTGTCCCCGTCATCTTCATGATTAGATGCTCTATGAGGAACTTTATCTGGTCGTAGAACAACAGCACATACACCATGCGCTCGAAACTGGACAGGAATTGTTCGAGGTTGGACACCTTGAGCTCGTTGAAGCTGACTCCAGTCAAGTCGGGAAACTTGTATTCGTACCCGATGTGGAAATCGACTCCGGCGCCGGGAGCCTCCGGCGGGATGTCGAACACCTCGTCCATGACATTGAATATTTCCACGCCGCCCTTGGCCGCATACAATCTGTTGATGATGTAGTTCCTGTCCATTTCGCTTACATGAGCGCCCTGGTCCTCGAAGTACAGGTCAAGGAAGTCCCTGACCGGGTCTTCAAGCGCCTTGATGGACTTGAGGCTGTCTGCGGTCTTGAGGTCAAGCTCTCCGGACTTGTATGCGCCCTCCAGAAGGCGTCGGGCGTTGTTGAAGATTATGATGTCGTCAACCTTGTTGTAGAAAAACAGTCTCATGCTCTATATCTCCACAATATAATTGATTTGAGGCTCTATCTTGAGGTACTGGCCTGTGGCGAGTACGCAGCCGCCATTAAGGTCGATGTCTGCGGAGGTGCGGAGCTCAAGGCTCTTTATGTACTTCACGTGTTCAAGCTTGCTTATCATTGCTTTCAGCAGCTCCTTGTTGAAGGTGGTGCCGAGCTTCCCGTTGAACGTGGACTCCAATATGGACTCCACATCGTCTATGATGGTCTCTGACTGGTCCACCACGACGTTAAGCTCCATGTCAACCTCTATCTTGTCGGCCTCTTTTATCTGGATGTTCTTGTCAAGGAAGTACGGCCCGTAGTTGTCGACGAAGTTGGCGACCTCGGTGGGCGTTATCTCCTTGGCGTTGGGCTTCCTAATGTAAAATATGCGGATGGTGTCGGCCTCCACGCCGTCCCTGTCCTTGCGCAGGAAGTCGAACGTCGACGACTCGACCTTGCTGATGAAAACCTCGGAGAAGAGGTAGTTGACATCGCTGTTCGACTGAATCTCGTGGTTCACCCTCCCTGCGTAGTTAGCTTCATAAGGGATGGTGCTGATGTCCTGCCTCTCTATTTCGGGGTCGTATGTCACCGGCTCCGTCGTCTGGATGATGGTCTGCATCGGGTCGTCGGGGTCGGGCGCCTCCATGGTCGTCCGCTTCAATGTGATGCCGGGGATTGATATTCTGGAGAACAGCGCCGTGTTCACGCCGTTCATGGACGAATACACTATGCCCCGCACCCTTATTGTCGAGCCGACAGGGAACCCTCCCTTCTTGAACAGGCGGACGCCGTAGCCGGGGATTGTCAGCGCGAATATCAGCGACTTGGAGTCCTTGCTGTCGTAAGACTTGGCGTGGTCGCAAAACAACCTCGTGACAGGATATTCTGTCATCTTGCCGCTGCCGGACGAGTCCACGTCAGAGAGGAACACCTGCAGGTCGTCGGAGATGTCGTCTATGGTGTTGCCGTTGTTGTCAGTAAGCTCGTATCCGTACCTTGACTCCACCCTGATAGTGTCCGTATTGTCCACGAGGTCGTACTTGGACAAGATTGTCTCTATTGT
>Ga0310697_10003466_pt1 | contig 16000 bp, 13 predicted proteins | sample 172DNAGHGlowgp2_FD_203883 | JGI IMG/M metagenome (GOLD analysis project Ga0310697, IMG submission 203883) | Sheep rumen microbial communities from Palmerston North, Manawatu-Wanganui, New Zealand - 1728 DNA GHGlow gp2 (v2) (version 2) | ecosystem: Host-associated > Mammals > Digestive system >... | reverse complement strand
AGATCCACAATCTGATGCTCTACCAATTGAGCTACTCTCGCCAGCAAATGGTCGGAGCGGAGGGATTTGAACCCTCGGCCTTTTGGTCCCGAACCAAACGCGCTACCAGACTGCGCTACGCTCCGAAATGAGGACGGCGAATAGTATACTATTTCGCGGCGCGGAGGTCAACGGGTCAAATGTCAAATTTTCGCGCGAGTTCCGTGTTGGTAGAAAGTATCATCGTGGGCTTGTTCCTGGGGCAGACGTATGGCTGGCGCGTGGACATCAGCTCATCCACTAGCTTGATGGCGCCTTCACGGGTGAGCTTGACGTTCGCGCCGGCGTACGAGCGGGCGACGCTGCGGGCGACGAGCTCGTCGCGCCAGCGCGTGCTGCCGCGCTTCGCGCCTGCCTCCGCGATGTCGGCGGCGATGGTGGAGAGGAGGTCGGTGGCCGAGAGGCCTACGGCGAGGGTGGGGACGGCATCCAGTTTCCACACATCGCGCCCGAACTCCTCGATGGCGAATCCGATCGCCTGCAATTCGGGTAGGAAGGAGCGTATGCGCGCGGAATCGGCCGGCGGGAGGTGGATCGTTTCGGGCAGGAGGAGCGGCTGGGAAATGGTGCCGTCGTGCCGGGAGAGGAGCCGCTCGTATGCTATGCGCTCGCGCGCGGCGCGCGGGTTGAGGGTGACGATGCCGCGGTCCGTTTCAAGGAGTAGATAGCCGGTGGTGGTGGTGGCGAGGTAGGCGGGGGACGGCGCGGCCTGAAGGGCCGCGCCTACTGGACGTGCGGGCGGGCTGGACTGCGGATCGGCCTGAAGGAACGGGCTGGCAACCCGTTCTACTGCGGGCGGGCTGGACTGCGGATCGGCCTGAAGGAACGGGCTGGCAGCCCGTTCTACTGCGGGCGGGCTGGACTGCGGATCGGCCTGAAGGAACGGGCTGGCAGCCCGTTCTACTGCGGGCGGGAGCGGCTGGGGAGTTGGTACTGGCTGTGGAATGGGCAACCTTGCGCTGGAGAAAGGCGCTACAAAAGGCGCCTCCCGGAGGTCCCGGTTGTCGCGGAGGTCTCGGAGGTCCCGGTGGTCCCGGCCCTCCCCCAGCCCCCCCAGCCCCCCCAGCCCCTCCCGGCCCCCCTCCGGCCTGAGCGAGGCGGCGATGGCGGCTATGAGGGCTTCGCGCACCTCGGCTGGCCGTCTAAACCGCACCTCGCGCTTGGCGGGGTGGACGTTGACGTCCACCTGCGTCGGGGGAAGGTCGATGAAAAGTATCGTGGCGGGGCGGGCTTCGGCGCGTGCGCGCGGGCAGGCCTCGCGAAGGGCATAGCTGATGGCGGCGGCGGTGGAGGGGCGCCCGTTCACGAAGGTGAACTGGTCGTGGCGCAGGAGCGTGCCGCTGTCGGGCCGCTCGATGTAGCCGTGGATGGAGACTGAAGAGCCGTGCTCGCCTGGCGGCGTGGCGACGGGGACGAGCGATTCCGCGAGAGCGGGGCCGAAAAGGTCGCGGATGCGCTCCTCCAGGGTGGCGCCAGGGGCGAAGCGGTAGGTCTCGCGCCCGTCGAGGACGAGTGAGAAGCCGATGTCCGGGTGGGCGAGCGCGTGGACGGTGAAAACCGAGCGAATGTGACCTTCCTCGGTGGCGAAGGCGCGCAGGAACTTGCGGCGGGCGGGGACGTTGCAGAAAAGGTCGCGAACCTCCACGCAGGTGCCGGGCGGCGCGCCGCAGTCCGACACCTCGGCGAGCATGCCGGCGTTGACCACGAGGCGGGTGCCGGAGTCGTCGTCCGGACGGCGGGTGACGAGCGTGAAGCGCGAGACGGCCGCGATGGATGGGATTGCCTCGCCGCGGAAGCCGAGGGTGTCTATGCGCTCGATGTCGTCCACGTCGCGGATCTTGGAGGTGGCCTGGCGTTCGAGGGACAGGAGCGCGTCCTCGCGCGTCATGCCGCAGCCGTTGTCGCGCACGGAGACCAGGTTGCGTCCGCCGGCGACCACGACGACGTCGATGCGCGTGGCGCCGGCGTCGATCGCGTTCTCCATCAGCTCCTTGAGGACGGAGGCGGGGCGCTCGACGACCTCGCCAGCGGCGATCTTGTTGGCCACGTGGAGCGGCAGAAGGCGTATGTGTCCGTCGCGTTGCACCTATCGGTCCAGTGAGAGTGAGCGGCGGATGTAGGTCGGGATGTCGAGGTCCTCGTCGTTCCACATGGTCTTCTCCGCGCGCTGGAAGCGTCCGTTGCCCGCGAGCGCGGCGTGCTCGCCGCTGGCCTTGCGATGGGTTCCTTCGGCGGCTGCTGGCGCCGGGCGTGCGGCGGCGCTCTGCTCGAATACCAGGACGACGACCGCGAGGCGGCCCGAGAAGGTGTCCTCGTCGTTGACGGTGCCGAGCTCTATGTTGGCGTCCGTGCCGAATGCGGCGGTGAGCCCGCAGACGATCATGTTGATCTCCGAGAGGCGGAGGTCGTCGCCGGCCAGGACGCCGACCAGGATCGAGCGCACGGGATGGGAGGACTCGTTGCGGGCGAGCAGGCGGTTAGCGGCGAGGGTCGCGAGGACCTGCTGGACGCGCTCCGGGCCTTGCGCTACGGCCGTGGCGAAGTGTCCGCGCCCGCAGGCGGAGAGCGTGGCGCGGAGGCGCTCGGCGTCGAAGCGGATGTAGCCGGGCTTCTCGATGACGCGCCAGAACAGGGTTACGCCCGCGGCGATCGTCTCCAGGCCGTGCGCGAGCGCCTCGCGCATGTTGTCGGTGCCGGCCTCGGCCACGAGGTCGTCGAGCGGCAGAAACACGGAGACGTCGGCGTTCTGCTCGATGGGGCCGGCGGCGGTGCCTGCGGAGCGGCGACGCTCGTCGCCCTCGAACGCGAACGGGAGGGTGGCGAACACGAGCGTGACGACGCCGAGGGAATGGAGGTGCTTGAGGATCTCGCCTGTCGCGCCGCCGCCGGTGCCGCCGCCGAGGGCGGTGACGATGACTACGGTGCGCACTCCCTCGAGGGCCGGATCGAGGATGTCGGGATTGTCCTGGAACGCGGCGCGCGCGGAGGCGGGCTGGCCGCCGGTGCCGCGCCCGGCGAGGCGGTTGCCGCCGAGGAGCGTGAACGGCACGTCGCCGTTGCCGCCGGTCTGGGCGTCGGTGTCGAGCAGCAGCGTGCGGATGCCGGGGCCGAAGGCGCGGAGTATGCCGCGCGCGAGGACCGCGCCGCCGCCGCCCACGCCGAGCAGCAGGAGGGAAGGATTCGTGCTGGTCATTTTCTGAAGACTCCCTTGAAGATGCCGGTGAAGGAATCCATGAGCGAAGGCTTGCTCTCCACGGCCGACGCGCGCAGGAGGAGCCCTGCGATCGTGGCGCAGGCGAAGGGTGGCGCGCTCGTGACCTTCTCGATGCCCTGGACGTCGGGCACGATCGCGCCGAGGCGCGCGCTGCAGCCGAACACGGACTGGGCCAGCCGGACGACGTTGGCGAGCGCCGCTCCGCCGCCGGTGAGGACCACGCCGCCGTTGAGCAGGTGGAGGAGGCTCTCGTCGTCGAGCTTCGTCCGGATGATCGTGAACAGCTCCTGCATGCGGGCGTTGACCACGGTGTTCAGGGCGCGGCGCGAGATCGAGGCGGCCTTGAAGCCGGGCATGGGGGAGGGGACCGGCACGCGGATGGAGCCGTCCTCCGCCGCGACGAGGGCGGATGCGGCGGTGGTCTTGATCTGCTCGGCCTGGTCGCGCGAGATGCCGAACGCGGTGTGGATGTCGTTCGTCACGTGGTCGCCGCCAACGCCGAGGACGCCGGCGTACACGAGGTGGCCGCCGGCCCAGGCGGTGAAGGTCGTCGTGCCGCCGCCGAGGTCGACGACGAGCGTGCCCTCGCGCCGGTCCTGCGGCGTCAGCACGGCGTTGGCGGCGCACGTGCCGGCGAAGCACAGCTGGGTGATCTCGAGCTTGGCGGCCTTCGCGGCGGCGGCGCGGGCGTCGTTGATACGCTGCGTGGAGCCGTGGATGCAGAGCGACCGGAGCTTGAGCAGGTTGCCGTGCATGCCCTTGGGCGAGGGGATGTCGGAGGTCTCGTCCAGCCCGTAGGATATGGGGTGCAGCTCCAGCTGCGTGCGTTCCGGCGGCAGGTTGGTCTCCTCCGCCCGGGCGTTGATCTCGGCGATGTCGTCGTCGTGGACGAATCCGCGCTCGAGCTGCCACTGGTTGCTCATGAACGTGGTGCGAACCTGCGGGCCCGAGACGGCGAGGCAGGCGTGGCCGATCGTGTAGCCGAACTGGTCGTCGAGCTTCTTCAGGACGGACTCGATCGAATAGCGCGTCTGCGTCATCTCGATGATCTGGCTCTTGCGCACGCCCGTGGAGGGGATGCTGCCGAGGGCGGTGACCTCGAGCCGTCCGTCGTCGCGAGCCTCGCCGATGGCGATGACCGTGCGCGACGTCCCGATCTCGAGGCCTGCTACTGGGGCTGATAGACTCACGGTTCTGCTGTCCTTTCTCCTATTGCCCTTCGGAGCGGGCGGGATCCTTGGCGTGTATGTACACCGGCTTGCCGAAGTCGGTGGCGTCCCACGTGGTGGGCTGGGTGATCATGCGCGTGGCGATCGCCTGCGACAGGAACTTCAGCTGCCGCTGGAGCGATTCGCGCGACGCGCGCGTGTCGTCGAGCATGTGGTCCCAGGCGATCTTCGCGCGGGAGTAGTCGCCGAGCGTGGCGAGAAGGTAGTCGGTGTGGCTGGTGTCCACCTCCAGCACGGAGAAGCCCGCGAGCTCGGGCGCGGCCGCGGCGTCGATGAGGCGGAGCGCGGCGGCCGACATGCCTGCGAGCCGCTTGCCCGGCGCGGCGCCCGCGCTGTCCGCCTCGCGGATGACCGGCAGGGCGGACACGTTGCTGGAGAAGCGGAAGACGACGCCCTCCAGGTCCGCGACGAGCCCCGTGTCCGCCTTGCCCTTGAGCGGGGCGACGCGCACGGCGGGATCCCGCTCGAAGACGTCGATCGTCACGCGGTTCGGAAGGCGGCGCTCGATCTTCAGGTCGTGGATGTTGGGGATCCGCGCGAGGAGCTTGCCGCGCAGCTCCGCGAACGGGATCGTGGCGAGGTTGGCGCCGTTCGTAAGGCCGAACCACATCGTGACGATCTCGGGGTGCACCATGCGGCGCTGCTCGTCCTTGTTGCTGGTGATCACCACGTTCAGCTCCGGATCGGTGATCCGGCACTGCTCGCGCCATGTCCCGCGAAGCGCGCCGAACACGAGCGAGAAGCCCGCGACGACCGCGGCGAGGAGCACCAGGGCCAGGCCGATCGCCACGATCGCCCGGGTGCGGCGCTCGCTGTCACGCGTCCTCCTAATCATGCGCGGCGCCCTCCAGCACCTTGGCGCACAGCTCCGCGAACGGGAGGCCGACGCGCGCGGCGGCCTTGGGGACGAGCGAGTGGCCGGTCATGCCGGGCGAGGTGTTGAGCTCCAGCACGTACATCCCGCCCTCTGGCGTCACGCGGAAGTCGACGCGCGTCACGCCGCGGCATCCGCAGGCGTCGAACGCGGCGACGGCGATCCGCTGCATCTCGGGGAGGAATGCGTCCTCCGGAAACGGGTAGCGGGTCTCGTTGGAGTTGTACTTCTCCTCGTAGCCGTACCAGCCGTTCGGGGCGCATATCTCGATCACCGGCAGCGCCTCGTGCCCTATCACGCCCACGGTCATCTCGCGGCCGGGGATGAAGTCCTCCACCAGCGCCTCCGGCGCGCCGCCGATCCCGGCGCGCGCGCGGTAGCCGGCGTCCGTCTCAAGCGCGAGCGAGAGCGCGGCAGGCCAGGCGGACGCGTCCGGGACGCGCGATATGCCGACGCTCGAGCCGTCGCACGGCGGCTTGGCGACGCACGGGAAGGGGAGCGGGCAGGCGGACGCCGGATCGGCGACCACGGCCCACGGCGCCGTGGGGACGCCGGCCGCGTCGAGCGTGCGCTTCGTGGCGATCTTGTCCATGGTGAGGCGGCACGCAGCCGCGCCAGGGCCGGTGTACGGGATGCCGCGCGCGTCGAGCGCGGACTGCACCCCGCCGCTCTCGCCCCAGCCGCCGTGAAGGGTCACGTAGCACGCGTCGACGCCAGCCGGAAGCGCGTCGAGATTGTCGTGGTCGAGGACGACCGGGACGACCTCGTACGCGCCGAGGGACGCCAGGGCCTCGGCCACGTTTCGGCCCGAGACCAGGGACACTTCGCGTTCGTTGGACGTGCCGCCCATGAGGACGGCTACTTTTCTGAAATTTGACATGTGGCAATTATACCACACCGCCGCCCCCGCCGCCACAACACGATGCGGCTATTTGCCTGACGGCCCCGCCGGTTGTCGGTTGCTGCCTTGCCGGTAGGCTGCCGGCCTGAAGAGGATCGCCGTCAGGATCGCGAGCGCGGCGGACATCCCGAACGCGAGCAGGTACGGCGTCGCCCAGTCGTGGGTGCCGTCCGGCCTTGCGTTCGCCGCGAGCACGGCGTTGAAGATCGTCACCGAAAGGAACACGCCGACGCTGCCGGTGAGCGTCATCGTCAGCCCCTGCGCCTGGTTGCGAAGCTCCGGCGGAGCCACCTCCGTGGCGTACATCTGCGCGTTCACGATGATGAGGCCGAACACCGCGCCGTGCAGGAGGATGCCTCCGAAGTCGAGCGCCGGGCAGCCCAGCCTCACGCTCCCGTAGAAGCACGCGTAGCGTGCGGCGAGGAGCGCGATGCCGATCACCATGGACCACTTGTAGCCGCAGGCCCGCAGGAGGAAGGGCAGGGCCAGCATGAAGGCCAGCTCGCCGACCTGCCCGAGGTTCTGCGTGAGGGTGAGGTAGGTGAAGCCGGACTCCCTGAGGTACAGCGCGTTGTAGTTCATGTACCACTGGAATGGAATCATGGTGGCCGCCAGCAAAAGCCCGAAGGCGAGGAAGCGCGGATTCCTGAAAAGCGAGAACGCCTTGAGCCCGAAGGCGTCGACGAGGCTTATCGGCGTGCCGCGCGCCCTCGGCGGCGTGGGCGGCAGGAGGAAGGCGAGGCCCGCCGCGACTACGGCCGTGGCCGACGCTCCGGCGAAGATCCACGGCGAGGTGTCGAAGTCGGCCCTGCCGAACCACCGGATGCCGACGAACGAGAACACCCCCGAGGCGATCCAGCCGAGCGTGCCGAACACCCGGATGTGCGGGAACGCGGCGGGCGTGGAGTGCGTCATCGCGATCGTGGCCGTGAGCGACCAGCCGGGCATGTTGACGAAGCACGCGATCAGGAGGAGCGCGAAGAGCAGGGCGGGCGAGCGCACGAAGAAGCAGGCCGAGAGAAGGGCGGCGTAGACAAGGTGCGTGAGCGCCAGCACCTTCTCCGCGTTCAGGAAGCGGTCCGCGAACATCCCGACGAGCGGCGAGGCGAGCGTGCCGAATCCGATGAACATTCCGCACCACACCGTCCAGGGCTCGCCGCCCGGAAGCGTCTTCACGTAGGGGATGATCGTGTTGAACCACACCGGCAGGGTCATGAACTGCAGGAACATCATCGCCGAGAGCTTGACGCGGAGGCCGAGCGGCATGGAGATGTCCTGCCCGGAAATGCCTTCGCACGCGATTTCTTCCTTCATCGGCCCTGCCCCCCTTGTACGCCCGGATCGATCCCCAGCAGCTGCCGGGCGCGCGAGAACTGCTCGGAAAGGTCGATCTTGCGCGAGCCCCCGAGATGGCCAGAGGCGGCGAGGCCGTCGATGAACCGGCGGAACTTGTGTGGGCCGCGCTTCAGGTTGTCGAGCACGTGCACCTCGGCGGCGCCGAAGGTGCAGGCCTCGGAGATCATGCCGGTGGACTCCGCCGTGACGTAGATGACGCTTGCGAGCGAGACGAACGCGGGGATCGGGTTGAAATGGTCGCGGGAATAGAGCAGCTTGTAGTCGAACGGGAACGAATCGACTACGGCCTCCACCTCCGGCGGGGTGCGGCGGGACGTCGTGACCCAGATCTCGTGTCCAAGCGATTGCGCGATCGCGGGATCGGGCGATGTCCCGGGCTTGTGCTTTGCGAAGATCTTCTCGAGTTCGGCGCGCATCCAGTTGGCGGAGAGGGTGGAGCACTTGTTGGGGCCGCCCACGATCACGGCCACGGCGGGGCGGCCGGACGGCGTGTGGCGCTCGCGGAACGCCTTGACGCCGGCCTCGTAGAAGGCCGCGTCGGAAGCGACGAGGTTGGCGGGGATTGGGATGACGTTCGGGACGAGGTCCGGCCGGTCGAAGGACGGCGCGAGGATGCAGTCGAAGCCGGCGAGGCGGTAGCCGCGCGGGTACAGCACCACGCCGCACGGCACGCCCAGCTTGCGCGCGAGCGTCTTGGCCGCGTAGAAGGTGCCGCTGCCGGTGCCTAGGACGGCGGCGTAGTTCGTGTTCTTGATGTCGGGTGTCGGGTGTCGGGTGTCGAAAGGCTGGAAAAGTGATAGCGTATGGATGCCGAACAGGTCGAGAATGTATGAGAGCGACTTGTGGAAGGCGGACCTGAACCGCACCGGCAGCATGACCGGCTCGCAGCCCAGCGCGCGCGCGAACGCCCGCGACTGGTTCTCGTGCCCCGCCTTGCCGTCGGTAAGCACAAGGACCTTGTTCATGTTAGCGACATTCGACATTCGGCGACCGACATCCCTTCAACCTTTCAACCTTTCAACAACTCCCGCACCGCCCGGCGTATCTGGCGCTTGGCGACGCCCATCGCGCCCTTGATGGTACAGCCGGCCGCCCGCAGGTGCCCGCCGCCGCCGAAGCGTGTGGCGAGCCTGGTGGCGTCCCACGGGGCGCGCGTGCGGATCGAGACGCGCGTCTCGTGCGTGCGGTCCGGTATCTGGTAGAAGAAAAGCGCGATCTCGTTGCGGGCGACCTGGCGGGGTATCTCGATCACGTCCTCGGCGTCCGCCTTCGTTCCGCGCACCTCGCGGAAGTCGTCGCGCGTGAGCGACACCTCGGCGACCCTGCGGTTCTTCCAGATGTGGAGCGAGCGCCAAGCGCGGCGCTTCAGCTCGATGGCCTTGGCGGCGAAGGAGCAGTAGAGGATGTCGTTGATGAGCGCGGTGCGCACGTCGTGCTTCAGCAGGTCGCTGGCGGCGCGGAGGGTGCCGGGGCGCGTGGAGTCGTAGGCGAAGCGGCCGGAGTCCGTGACGATCGCCACCCAGAGGGCCTCGGCGACGGCGCGGTCCAGGGGCCATTCCATCCACTTGGCGAAGCGCCATACGATCTCGCCCGCGGCGGCGGCCTCTGGGTCGATGATGGAGACGGTGCCGAACGCCGTGTTGGTCATGTGGTGGTCGAGCACGAGGAGCGGCAGCTTCTCCGCGAACGGGCGCGTCTCGGGCGGAAGGCGCTCGAAGGCGGCGCAGTCCACCGAGATGAACAGGTCGAACTTGCGCCGCTTCAGGCGGCGCGGCGGCACGAGGTCGGCCACGCCCTCCAGGAAGCCGGGCTTGCCGAGGGCCTTGTGGTCCGCCGTAGCCACGGCGTCGTGCCCGGCCGCGCGAAGGAGGCGGGCGAGCGCGATCATGGAGCCGAGGGAGTCCCCGTCCGGGCTCAGGTGGCCCGAGATCAGGATCCTCCTCGACTTCGCCAGCAGCTCCTTCGCCGCCTCGAAATCACGATGTGTGTCCAACTGCGTCATGCGGGCAATATTAAACCATATCTTTAGCCGACTGGAAAGCCAAAACCGCATGTGCTATAATCGGGGTCCATGAAGAGGAAGGCGCAAAGAACGGATCCCGTGGGGTTCTTCGACAGCGGACGAGGCGGACTGTGCGTCCTGGAGGCGTTCAGGAAACGCCTGCCGCGCGAGAGGACGATCTACCTCGCCGACACCGCCCACTGCCCCTACGGCAACAAGCCGCCGGAGGAGATAGTGGCGCGCGCGAAGGCTCTCACCGAGGAGCTGCTCGCGCAGAGGTGCAAGCTCGTGGTGGTGGCGTGCAACACGGCCACGGCCGCGGCGATAGACGTCCTGCGCGCCACGTGGCCGGACGTGCCGTTCGTGGGCATGGAGCCGGCCGTGAAGCCCGCCGTCCTGCGCTCGAGGAGCGGCATCGTGGGCGTGCTGGCCACGGCCGGCACGTTCGGCGGACGGCTCTACCGCGAGACGTGCGCCCGCTTCGCGAAGAAGACGCGCGTCCTCGCGTGCGTGGCGGACGACTGGGTGACGCTCGTCGAGCGGGGCGAGACGACCGGTCCGCGCGCCGAGGCCGCCGTACGCGCGTGCGTGGAACCTCTCTTGGCGGCAGGAGCGGACCATCTCGTCCTCGGCTGCACGCACTTCCCGCACCTCAAGCCCCTCATCGAGAAGGTCGTGGCAGGACGCGCGGCCGTGCTCGACCCCTCCGACGCCGTTGCGCACCAGGCGGAGCGCCTTCTCGCGGCGCGCGGATTGCTCAATCGGGAAGCATGATCCGACATATCTGCCATTTTGGGCCGGATTACATCATCTTGTGTGTCCGAAATAAAAAATACACAACATATAGATTTTTCCGCTTGCGCTCGCCAGGGGAATTCTGTATCATTGTCGCCGTCTCTGCGCGGAGGGATTCCGGTGGTGGGTCTGGGCGGCATGGTGCTGTCCGGCATCGGGAGTGCGCGCCGAGACGACGACAGGAACGTAAGGCGACATGAACATCATAAAGCGCAGCGGCGAGGAAATGGAATTCGAGCGGGGCAAGATAGCCGCGGCAATCCGCAAGGCGAACGAGACGGTTGAGGATGCGGACAAGCTTACAGAGGCGCGCATAGAGCGAATCGCGCAGCAGATCGAGGATTTCGCGCGGACGTACGACCGCGCGCTGAGCGTGGAGGAGATCCAGGACCTGGTGGAGACGAAGATCCAGGAGGCGGGCGCCCACGCCGTGGCGAAGAAGTACATCAAGTACCGGTTCATCCAGTCCCTCAAGCGCCAGCACAACACGACGGACGGCGAGATACTCACGCTCATCAACTGCACGAACGAGGAGGCGAAGCAGGAGAACGCCAACAAGAACCCGACGATCAACTCCGTCCAGCGCGACTACATGGCCGGCGCGGTCTCCAAGGACGTGACGAAGCGCCTGCTGCTGCCGGAGGAGGTCGTGAAGGCGCACGACGCCGGCATCCTGCATTTCCACGACATGGACTACTACGCGCAACGGATGCACAACTGCGACCTCGTGAACCTCGAGGACATGCTCCAGAACGGCACCGTCATCAGCGGCACCACGATCGACCGCCCGCACTCGTTCTCCACGGCGTGCAACATCGCCACGCAGATCATCGCGCAGGTGGCGTCCAACCAGTACGGCGGGCAGTCCATCTCGCTCACGCACCTCGCGCCGTTCGTGCAGGTGAGCCGCGAGAAGATCACGCAGGAGCTGGACGAGGAGCTGGCGCTCGTGGGCGCGAAGGTCGACGCGGACAAGAAGGCCGAGATCGTGGAGAAGCGCGTGCGCGACGAGATCGTGCGCGGCGTGCAGACGATCCAGTACCAGGTGGTCACGCTCATGACGACGAACGGCCAGGCGCCGTTCATCACGGTGTACATGTACCTCAACGAGGCGCGCAACGAGCAGGAGAAGAAGGACCTCGCGGTGATCATCGAGGAGATGCTCAAGCAGCGCATCCAGGGCGTCAAGAACGAGGTGGGCGTGTACGTGACGCCCGCGTTCCCGAAGCTCATCTACGTCCTCGAGGAGGACAACGTCAAGGAGGGCACGCCCTACTTCTATCTCACCGAGCTCGCGGCGAAGTGTACCGCGAAGCGCATGGTGCCGGACTACATCAGCGAGAAGATGATGCTCGAGCTGAAGGGCGACGTGTACACCTGCATGGGCTGCCGCTCGTTCCTCACGCCGGACCGCTTCACCGACGCGGGCATCGGCAACATCTCGAAGGCGAAGAACTACACGCCCGGCAAGCACCGCTACTACGGCCGCTTCAACCAGGGCGTGGTGACGATCAACCTCGTGGACATCGGTCTCTCCGCCGTGAAGGCCGCCGGGGCGGACGCCTCCGAGGACGCGCGCATGGCCGAGTTCTGGAAGATCTTCGACGAGCGCATGGAGCTCTGCCACCGCGCGCTCAACTGCCGCCACGACCGCCTGATGGGCACGCTTTCCGACGCGGCGCCGATCCTCTGGCAGTACGGCGCTCTCGCGCGTCTCGATAAAGGCGAGAAGATCGACGACCTCCTCTTCCACGGCTACTCCACGATCTCGCTCGGCTACGCCGGCCTCTGGGAGTGCGTCTACGCGCTCATCGGAAAGAAGCTTACCGAGTTCCAGGGCGAGGCGCTCGGCCTCGACATCATGAAGAAGCTCAACGAGTACACGGCCAAGTGGAAGAAGGCGTCCGACATCGACTTCTCTATCTACGGCACGCCGCTCGAGTCCACCACCTACCGCTTCGCGAAGTGCCTGCAGGAGCGCTTCGGAATCGTGAAGGGCGTGACGGACAAGAACTACATCACGAACTCCTACCACGTCCACGTGACCGAGCCGATCGACGCGTTCGACAAGCTCGCGCTCGAGGCGAAGTTCCAGAAGCTCTCGCCCGGAGGCGCGATCTCCTACGTGGAGGTGCCGGACATGCAGCACAACATCCCGGCCGTGATCGCGATCATGCAGTTCATCTACGACCACATCATGTACGCCGAGCTCAACACCAAGAGCGACTACTGCCAGGTGTGCGGCTTCGACGGCGAGATCCAGGTGGTGAAGGACGAGAACGGCAAGCTGATCTGGAAGTGCCCGAAGTGCGGCAACACGGACCAGAACAAGATGAACGTCGCGCGCCGCACCTGCGGCTACATCGGCTCCCAGTACTGGAACCAGGGACGCACGCAGGAAATCAAGGAACGCGTCCTCCACGTCTCGTGAGCCGATGAACTACTCGGCGATCAGGACGTGCGACGTGGCGAACGGCCCGGGCGTGCGCGTATCCGTCTTCGTGAGCGGCTGCACGCACTGCTGCCCGGGCTGCTTCAACCCCGACACCTGGGACTTCCTCGCGGGCAGCCCGTGGACGGTCGCCGCGCAGGAGCAGGTGCTCGCCGCGTGCGAGCCGGTCTGGATCCAGGGCCTCTCGCTCCTCGGCGGCGAGCCGTTCGAGCCGCCGAACCAGCGCGCGCTCCTGCCGCTCCTGCGCGAATTCCGGAAGCGCTTTCCGCAGAAGGACGTCTGGGCCTGGACGGGATGCGTCTACGAAGACGATCTCCTGAAGGAGAGCCCGTGGCGCTGCGAGGCGACGGACGAGATGCTGTCGCTCATCGATACGCTCGTGGACGGCCCGTTCATCGAGGATCAGAAGGACGTCACGCTCGTCTTCCGCGGCTCCTCCAACCAGCGCATCATCGAATTGCAACGATAAAGCCGAACACGCCACGTATTGCCCATGAACAACGACTTTCTCAGGAACTTCCGCTACACCGCGAACGGGGCGACGACTCGCGCGGACGCGCTGTGCGCCTTCATCAAGGACGAGATCGCCTACGGACGCCTCAAGGCGGGCGAGCCGATTCCTACGATCAAGGATCTTGCGTCGGCGAGCGGCCTCACTTTCCGCGTCGCGCGCGGGGTGGTGGAGCTGCTCGCGCGTGAAGGGTACGTGCGCTCGCGCCCGCGCGTCGGCACGGTCGTCCTGCCGCGAGACGTCAGCGTCATCTGCGGCCGCGTGCTGTTCGTGCTGCCGGACGTGGACGCCTGCAGCTACCACGTGACCATGATCGCGGACGCGCTCCGCCGCCGGCTGGGTGCGGCGGGATATGCGTTCACCACGGTGGTCTTCTCGCACGACGAACGTATCGGGCTGTCGTTCCTGAAGCACGAGCTCGTGCGCACTCCAGACGTGGCGATCGCGATCTACGGTACGCCGCCTGTCCGCAAATGTCTCCGCGACGCGGGTGTGAAAAGCGTGTTCATCTACGGGGGGCCGCCGAAGAAGGACGAGGGACGATGGATCAGGTTTTCGGCGGAAGAGGCGATCGGCAATTTCGTCCGGCACTGCGTCCGCGCAGGCGTGAAGCGCGTCACGCAGGTGCGCTTCGAGGGCAACGAGACGCCGGACGCCGGGGATGCGCTCGAGGCCAAGGGAATCAAAAGCGGCTGGATCACGGTTCCGCGCATGGACGGCCTGGGCCGCTACGAGGGCATCGAACGGTCCGCCTACAACGCATTCATGAACCTTCCGCGCGCCGGCTTCCCCGACGTGTTCCTCTTCTGGGACGATTTCGTCGCGCAGGGCGCGCTCACGGCGTTCCTTGGGCGTGGACTCCGGATCCCGGACGACATCAAGGTGGTGTCGCTTTCGAACCGGGGGCTCGGCCCCGTCTACTCGGAGGCGCTCACGCGCTTTGAGTGCGATGCCTTCGAGGCCGGCGAGAAGGCCGCCGCCTTCGCGCTCGCGCTCCTCGCGAAAGGGCGGCTGCCGGCCCCGCCCGCGATCACGCCGCACTACGTCTTCGGCCGCACGTTCCCGTACTGAAGGGTTGAAAAGTTGACGGATGGGAGAGGTGGATAAACTCGGCTGGGGGGTGCGCTGCTTTTCGGCGTTTCCACCTTCGCCATCTCCCGAAGCCTGGATGCCGATATTCGACAAGTCGAAGACGAAGTCGTGGGACGAGAAGATCTACGCCCGCGACGTGGAGTTAGACGGCAAGACGATCCACGTCATCGGCTTGTAGCGCGCGTCCCGCGTGACCGTCCTCATTTTGCCCATTTTGCCAAAAAAAGTCAAAATGGAAAGTGCCATCCTTACTCCGTTTGGTGCTATAATCACGCGCAAGGCTAACCAGAGATGGTCAACTAAGCGAGGACAAAAAACTATGAAAACAGACATGGCGAAAAAGTTGCGTTCAATCAGCCGCAGGTTCTGCGGCGCGTTGAAGGCGTTTGTAATCGGCGTAGCGATCGCGCTCACGGGCGCGGCGTGGGGCGCCACCCAGAAGATCGGCACGCAGACATGGACGTACGATCTTGTCGTCGAAGGCGGCAGCACCATCGTGGCCAAGGTCGCGAGCGTGTCGCCCGCTTCGGAATCGCATCTGACGATTCCCTCGTCGCTGGGCGGCTACCCCGTGCGCATCATCGGAAACGAGGCGTTCCGCAGCCAGCACTGGACCGGCGTCACCATCCCGAATACCGTGACGAACATCGGAATGCGCGCGTTCTACGCATGCTGGCTGCAGGGTACGCTGACCATCCCCGGCAGCGTGGTCCGGATCGGGGCCTCTGCATTCGCGGGCTGCAACGGCGTCACGTCTCTTTCGATCAAGGATGGCGTAAAGACCATTGAGGGCGAAGCCTTTCGCGCCTGCTCGTCGCTGACGAGGGTGACGATCCCGGACAGCGTGACGACTCTCGGCTGGAATGCGTTCATGTCCTGTACCGACCTGAAGAAGGCGGATGTCCTCGGCGCGACGTTCGACGGAAAACTCGACAAGGAGGTCGACAGGGACGAGGTCTTCAATAACTGCGCCCCGGGCTTCACGCTCGTCTTCCGCGAGACGGTCGGCGACATCACCTTCTACTACACCGTCAACAGCAGCAGCAAGGCGACGATCGAGAACGGCGGCGAGAGGGCCATGAAGCCCATGGCGGCCGCGAGCGTGGCGGTGCCCGCGAAACTCGGCGGCCACGACGTGATCTCAATCGGCTCGAGCGCTTTCGAGTATTGCTCCATGACGAGCCTGTCGCTTCCCTCCGGGCTGATGTCCATCGGCGAGTATGCGTTCCTCAGCTGCAAGAAGCTCGCGGCGGTCTCGTTCCCCGACTCCCTGCTGATGATCGGCAAACAGGCGTTCTACGACTGCGACGGCCTCACCTCCGTCAACCTGAACAAGGCGGGCGTGATCCTCGGCGACAATGCGTTTGCGCAGTGCGACAAGATCAAGACCGTGAAGTTCCCGGACGCCATCGTCGCCGCGGGACTTGGAACGGGCGTGTTCAGCAGCTGCGCCTCGCTCGAATCGGCGACGATGCCGGCGAGCGCGCTCAGCGCCATCTCGGAAAAGCAGGTGTTCAAGAACTGCCCGTCCACCG
>Ga0310697_10003465_pt1 | contig 16000 bp, 13 predicted proteins | sample 172DNAGHGlowgp2_FD_203883 | JGI IMG/M metagenome (GOLD analysis project Ga0310697, IMG submission 203883) | Sheep rumen microbial communities from Palmerston North, Manawatu-Wanganui, New Zealand - 1728 DNA GHGlow gp2 (v2) (version 2) | ecosystem: Host-associated > Mammals > Digestive system >... | reverse complement strand
CATCCCCATCATGGAGAACTTCGCCAAAAAGCGCTGCCGCCTGGGCCTGTATCTGGACAACGTCCGGAGTATCCGGGTGGAGAATGTGAAGCTTGAGGGCGTGGTGGGCGAAAAGCTCATCGCCGACCATTACGAGACACTGGAAGCCGAGGGACTGTGAACACAGAGGAGGCTCTCTATGTACGAAAAAATCGACGCCTATGTCCAGCGCCTGATCCGGGAATCCACGCCGGAATACACGGCCTGGAACATTGAGAAGGTCCGGCAGGGCAAGCCCGCCAGCTGGAACTACATCGACGGCTGCATGATGACCGCGCTGCTCGCCATGGCGGATATCACCGGCGAGAGCCAGTATTTCGACTTTGCCGAGGGCTATATCGACTGGTTCATCGGCGAGGACGGCTCCATCCGCAGCTATGAGCCGGAGAAGTATAATCTGGACGACATCAACGAGGGCCGTGTGCTCTTCCCCCTGTATGAGAAGACGGGGAAGGAGAAGTACCGCCTCGCCGCGAAGACCCTGCACCGGCAGATCGAGGAGCAGCCGCGCACCTTCGAGGGGAACTTCTGGCACAAGGCCATCTACCCCAACCAGGTCTGGCTGGACGGCCTGTACATGGCCCAGCCCTTCTGTGCGCTCTATGAGAAATACCTCGGCGCCGGCGATTACAGCGACATCCTCTCCCAGATCGAGAAGGTGCACGAGCATATGCGCGACCCCGAAACGGGGCTTTACTACCACGGCTATGACGCGAGCCGCACGGCCTTCTGGGCGGACCCGGTGACCGGGCGCTCAAAGAACTTCTGGCTGCGCAGCATCGGCTGGTTTGCCGTGGCCATGGCGGATCTCTGCGAGATCCTGCCCGAGGGCGCGGACAAGGAGCGGCTCTGCGCCATCTTCCGCGAACTGATGGAGGCTGCCGACCGCTGGAGCGATCCCGAGACCGGCCTTTACTGGCAGGTGGTGGATCAGGGCGGCCGGGAAGGCAACTATCTCGAGACCAGCGGCAGCAGCATGCTGGCCTACGCCATGCTCAAGGGCGCCCGCCTGGGCGTGCTGGGCAAAGAATTTACCGCGAAAGGCCAGAAAACCTTCCGCGGCATTGTGGACAGGTATTTATCCTTCACGGACGGGGAGCTGAATCTGGGCGGCATCTGCCTGGTGGCAGGGCTCGGCCCCGAATCCAATCGCCGCCGTGACGGTTCCTATGAATATTACATCTCCGAGCCGGTGGTGCAGAACGACGCCAAGGGCGTCGCGCCCTTTCTGCTCTGCTACACCGAGATTAAGCGCCTGGAGAGCTGATCAGAGCCGGATCTTCAGGCTCTCCCCGTCGGCCGATGGCAGCGCCTGTTGGCGGCTCTGGAACTGGCTGGGGGACAGACCGTACTTCTTCTTGAACATGCGGGAGAAGTACAGCGGCTCCCGGAAGCCGCAGAGATGGGCGATCTCCGAAATGCTGGAACCCTTGCTGTCGGCGTAGCCCAGGCGCTCCGCCGCGGCCTGCAGCCGGGTGTCGCTCAAAAGCTGGTGCGGGGTCGTGCCCGTCTCCCGCTTGAAGAGCTTGCGCAGATAGTCGTAGTTGAAGGGGAGGGACTGCAGATAGCGGTCCAGCTCGAAGTTCTCGTCCGGATAGCTGCGGATGATGCAGCTTTCGATCTCCTTCACCACGGGCGTGCGCGCCGGTGCGTCGAGACTGGCGAGGATCAGGCTCACGATCAGGTTGGCGTAGGCGTTGAGCAGATGGCTGTTTCGGCCGGGATCGCTGCTGAAGACGAAGAAGGCCGCCTGAAAGGCCTCCCGCAGAAAGTGGTTGGCGTCCCCGTGGAGGATCACAGGCTCCCGGAAGGGGAGCTGCGGCTCCACAAAGTTCAGATGGATGTTGGTAAAGCCCGCATCGCTCTCGTTCCGGTGGAAAAAGAGCGGCGGAATGATGACCAGATCGCCCTCCCCGTAGCTCAGGCTGCAGCTGTCAAAGAGCAGATGGCCCTCGCCGCCGGTGCAGTAGATCATCTCCCAGTTGCTGTGCGCATGGCGCGAGACCGAATAAGTCAGCAGATGCTTTCCCGCATAAATGATCTGATTCATGCAAAACCACGTCCTTTCAACATTTTATTGTAGCAAAAGACATCCGTTTTGTCCATATCATAAATGTATCTTCATACGATCAAGGGGGATAAAAAATGGCCTACTTAACGCTGAAAAACATCAACAAGATTTACCCGAACGGCTTTCATGCGGTCCACGATTTCAATCTTGAGATGGAGAAAGGCGAGTTTATCGTCTTTGTCGGCCCGTCCGGCTGCGGCAAGTCCACCACGCTGCGCATGATCGCCGGTCTGGAGGACATCTCCAACGGTGAGTTCCTGATCGACGGCAAGCGCGCCAACGAGCAGGGCCCGCGGGAGCGCGGCGTCGCCATGGTTTTCCAGAGCTACGCCCTCTATCCCCAGATGAGCGTTTACGACAACATCGCCTTCGGCCTGGAGCTCCAGGGCGCCGATGAGGACTACATCGACGAGAAGGTGCGCAACACCGCCCGCATCCTGGGCCTGACCGACTATCTGGACCGCCTGCCCAGAGCGCTCTCCGGCGGCCAGCGCCAGCGTGTCGCCATCGGCCGCGCGCTGATCCGCAAGGTCGGCATCTTCCTGATGGACGAGCCTCTCTCAAACCTGGACGCCAAGCAGCGTGTCACCATGCGTTCCGAGATCACCCAGATCCACCGGGAGACCGGCTCCACCACCATCTACGTCACCCATGACCAGACCGAGGCCATGACCATGGCCGACCGCATCGTCGTCATGAAGGACGGCTATGTGCAGCAGGTGGGTACGCCCCGCGAGCTGTACTTTGACCCCGTGAATGTCTTTGTCGCGGGCTTCATCGGCGAGCCGCCCATGAACTTCGTGCGCGGCAGGGTGCAGGGCGGCAAGCTGGACGTCGGCGGCAACGCGGTCGATCTCAAGCACAAGCTGGGCGACAAGCTCTCCCAGTACGAGGGCAAGGAGATCGTCTTCGGCTATCGCCCCGAGAGCATCAAGCTGGGCGAGCACAAGGACGCCTACGTCCTGCCCGCCAAGGTGGAGCTGACCGAGATGCTGGGCGACAATACCAACGTCTACATCGAGATGAACGACGTGCACTCCATCCTGAAGGTCGATCCGCATGACACCCCCGAGGTGGACAGCGAGATCTGCTTCTCCATCCCCTACGAGAACGTCTATCTCTTCGACGGCGACACCGAATTTGTAATCAAGTAAAAGGAGGAATCCTATGGACATCCGTTATTCCGCAAACCCCAATGACGTCAAGCGCTACACCACCGAGGAGCTCCGGAAGGAGTTTCTGATCGAGAACCTGTACGTGGCCGACCAGGTCGTGGCCGTCTACAGCCATGTGGACCGCATGGTTACCCTGGGCTGCATGCCGGTGAACGAGACCGTCTCCATCGACAAGGGCATCGACATCTGGTCGAACTTCGGCACGAAGTTCTTCCTCGAGCGCCGCGAGATCGGCATCTTCAACATCGGCGGCTCCGGCGCCATCACCGTGGACGGCACGGTGTACGAGCTGGGCTACAAGGACTGCCTGTACATCACCATGGGCGCGAAGGAAGTGCTCTTCAAGAGCGACGATCCCGCCCAGCCCGCCAAGTTCTACATGGTCTCCGCCCCTGCCCACCGCAGCTATGAGACCCGCCTCCTCAAGCTGGCCGACGCCAACAAGCGCCCCTGCGGCGACGCCGCCACCTCCAACAAGCGCGTCATCAATCAGTTCATCCACCCCGCCGTGCTCCCCACCTGCCAGCTCTCCATGGGCATGACCGTGCTGGAGTCCGGCAGCGTCTGGAACACCATGCCCGCCCACACCCATGAGCGCCGCATGGAGGTCTACATGTACTTTGAAGTGCCCGAGGATCAGGTGGTCTTCCACATGATGGGCCAGGGACAGGAGACCCGCCACATCGTCATGACCAATGAGCAGGCTGTCATCTCCCCGTCCTGGTCGATCCATGCGGGCGCCGGCACCTCGAACTACACCTTCATCTGGGCCATGGGCGGCGAGAACCAGGAATTCGACGACATGGACACCATCCCGACCAATAAACTGAAATAAAACAGGAGGCTGATATCTTATGGACATTATGAAGAGCTTCTCCCTCGAGGGCAAGGTCGCCCTCATCACCGGCGCATCCCACGGCATCGGCATGGCCATCGCCAACGCCTTCGCCGCCGCCGGCGCCACGATCTGCTTCAACTGCTCCAGCGAGGGCTCCAGGGTCCGCGCGCTGGAGGCCTACAAGGCCAACGGCGTCGACGCCCACGGCTACGTCTGCGACGTCTGCGACGAAGAGGCCGTCAAGGCTCTCGTGGCGCAGATCAGGGAAGAAGTCGGCGTGATCGACATTCTGGTGAACAACGCCGGCATCATCAAGCGCATCCCGATGCTCGAGATGAGCGCCGAGGATTTCCGCAAGGTCATCGACGTGGACCTGAACGCCCCCTTCATCGTCTCCAAGGCCGTCATCCCCGGCATGATCGAAAAGGGCCACGGCAAGATCATCAACATCTGCTCCATGATGTCGGAGCTCGGCCGCGAGACCGTCTCCGCCTACGCCGCCGCCAAGGGCGGCCTGAAGATGCTGACCCGCAACATCTGCTCCGAGTACGGCGAGTACAACATCCAGTGCAACGGCATCGGCCCCGGCTACATCGCCACCAGCCAGACCGCGCCCCTGCGCGAGCGCCAGCCCGACGGCAGCCGCCACCCCTTCGACCAGTTCATCATCGCCAAGACCCCCGCTGCCCGCTGGGGCGAGGCCGAGGACTTGATGGGCCCCGCTGTCTTCCTGGCTTCCGACGCCTCCAACTTCGTCAACGGCCATGTGCTGTACGTGGACGGCGGCATCCTGGCCTACATCGGCAAACAACCGTAACTATAAATGCAAATCGTTCGATTTGACGCAAATGACGCGCCGGTCATAGGTTATTTACACGACGACCATGACCGGCTCGTCGCACATAAGACGCGGCCCGCGATCATTATCTGTGCGGGCGGCGGCTATCACTGGCTCTCCCCCCGGGAGAAGGACCCGGTGGCCCTGCGCTTTTCCGCCCTGGGCTATCAGGCTTTCCTGATCGAGTATTCGGTGGGGGAGCGGGCCGGGGAGCTGCGGCCCCTGCGGGAGCTGGCGGCCTGCGTCCGCATCCTGCGGGAGCGCGCTGCGGAGTGGCACATCGAGCCGGAGCACATCGCCGTGCTGGGCTTTTCCGCAGGCGGGCATCTGGCCGCGAGCCTCGGCATCCTCTGGAACCACCCGGACTTGAAGCTTGGTTTCACTTGCCGTCCGGATGCGCTTGTGCTATGCTATCCTGTGATCACGGCGGGCGAATTTGCCCACCGGGGTTCCATCGGCTTTGTGACGCAGGGCGATCCCGGGCTGACGGAACTGCTGTGTCTGGAAAAGCAGGTCACCTCCGATATGCCGCCCACCTACCTCTGGCACTGCGTCGCCGACGGCGACGTGCCGGTGGAAAACTCGGTGCTGCTGCTCTCCGCCATGCAGAAGGCGGGCGTGGACTATGAATGCCACCTCTTTGCGGGCGGCGCCCACGGCATCTCCGTCTGTACACAGGAGGTGGAGACGCCATACCCCGACATTGCCCCCTGGTTCGATCTCTGTACAAGCTGGCTGAACTGCCAATTTCACTATATCCCGTAATACCAAACACTTTATACACCACAAGGAGGAATTTCCCATGAATGCCATGAATACCGCGATTTCCAAGATCGGTGTTGTGCCGGTCATCAAGCTCAACCACCCCGAGCGTGACGCTGTGGGTCTGGCCAAGGCCCTGTGCGCCGGCGGCGTGCCCGTGGCGGAGGTCACCTTCCGCGCGGCTGGCGCCGACAAGGCCATCAAGCTCATGAAGGAAGCCTGCCCCGACATGATCGTCGGCGCCGGCACCGTCACCAACACCGCCCAGATCGACGCGGTCATCGCCGTCGGCGGCGACTTCATCGTCTCTCCCGGCTTTGATCCCGAGCTGGTCGCCTACGCCCAGGAGAAGGGCATCCCCGTGTTCCCCGGCTGCACCACCGCCTCCGAGTATCACCAGGCCCTCAAGTTCGGTCTGGAGCTCATCAAGTTCTTCCCGGCCGAGCAGTCCGGCGGCCTTGCCAAGATCAAGGCGCTCTCCGCTCCCTTCCCCATGTTCAAGGTCATGCCCACCGGCGGCATCAGCCTGAAGAACCTGAAGGAGTACATCTCCAATCCCGTCATCGCGGCCTGCGGCGGCAGCTACATGGTCACCGCCGACCTGATCGACAACAACAAGTGGGACGAGATCACCGAGCTGTGCAAGAAGTCCCGTGAGATCGTCGAAGAGGCGCGCGCGTAAAAATGGAAAGGCCCCCTTGCCTAAAGGGGGCTGTCACGGAACGCGCAGCGTGCCGTGACTGGGGGATACACAAACTTTCTGATCACTTTCCTTCTGCGGTTTTGAATCCCTCCGACCTCGCTTCGCTCGGCCACCTCCCTTTAGGCAAGGGAGGCATTCACGCGCGAAGCTGCACCTTCTGCTGCTGATTCTATCATTATTCTTTGCATAAAGGAGAAATGCTGTTATGGAACTGAATTTACGTCCGAGAGAAGAATGCAAGTTTGACGCCGTGAGCCTGGGCGAGGTCATGCTCCGCCTGGATCCGGGCGAGGGCCGGATCCGCACCGCCCGCTCCTTCCGCGCCTGGGAGGGCGGCGGCGAGTATAACGTCATCCGCGGCCTGCACAAGTGCTTCGGCATGAACACCGCCGTCATCACCGCCTTCGCCGACAACGAGGTCGGCAAGCTGATGAAGGACTTCATCGAGCAGGGCGGCGTCTGCACCGACCTGATCTTCTGGAAGAAGACCGACGGCATCGGCCGCATCTGCCGCAACGGCATCAACTTCACCGAGCGCGGCTTCGGCATCCGCGGCGCCGTGGGCTGCTCCGACCGCGCCAACACCGCCATCTCCCAGGCCCGCCCCGAGGACTTCGATTTTGACTACATCTTCGGCACCCTGGGCGTGCGCTGGCTGCACACCGGCGGCATCTACGCGGCCCTGAGCGAGCAGAGCTGCGAGACCGTTATCGCCGCCTGCAAGGCCGCGAAGAAGTACGGCACCGTGGTGTCCTACGACCTGAACTACCGCCCCTCCATGTGGAGCGCCATCGGCGGCCTGGAGAAGGCTCGCGAGGTGAACCGCGAGGTCGCCAAGTATGTCGACGTCATGATCGGCAACGAAGAGGACTTCACCGCCTGCCTGGGCTTCGAGATCGAGGGCAACGACGAAAACCTCAAGGAGCTCAACATCGACGGCTACAAGAAGATGATCGGCAAGGCCGCCGAGACCTACCCCAACTTCAAGGTCGTGGCCACCACTCTGCGCACCGTGAAGACTGCCACCGTCAACGACTGGAAGGCCATCTGCTGGGCGGACGGCGAGATCTACCAGTCCAAGGAGTACAACGGCCTGGAGATCATGGACCGCGTCGGCGGCGGCGACTCCTTTGCCTCCGGCCTGGTCTACGGTCTGATGACCACCGGCGACGCCCTGCAGGCCGTCAACTACGGCGCGGCCCACGGCGCGCTCGCCATGACCACCCCGGGCGACACCTCCATGGCTTCCAAGAACGAGGTCGAGGCCATCATGGGCGGTGCCGGCGCCCGCGTCAAGCGCTGATATGGAACATGCCAATCCTTTGATGACCGGGGGCTCGTCCCCCCGGTTCATCACCTTTGGCGAGATCATGCTCCGCCTGACGCCGCCGAACTACGAGAAGATCCGCGTGGCCACCAGCTTCGAGGCCAGCTACGGCGGCAGCGAGGCGAACGTGGCCCTGGCCCTGGCAAACCTGGGCATCGACAGCACCTTCTTCACCGTCGTGCCCAATAACAGCCTGGGCAAGAGCGCGGTGCGTATGCTGCGCTCCAACGACGTGCACTGCACGCCGGTGATCCTCTCCACCCCGGAGGAGACGCCGACCCATCGCCTGGGCAGCTATTATCTGGAGACCGGCTACGGCATCCGCCCCAGCAAGGTCACCTATGACCGGAAACACAGCGCCATCACCGAGTACGATTTCAGCAAAGTGGATCTGGACTGGCTGCTCTCCGACTTTGACTGGCTGCACCTGAGCGGCATCACGCCCGCCCTGTCCCCCAGCTGCGCGGACTTTACCCTGGCCTGCATGAAAAAGGCCAAGGAGAAGGGCCTGACCGTGAGCTTCGACGGCAACTTCCGCAGCCTTCTATGGACCTGGGACCAGGCACGGGACTTCTGCACCCAGTGCCTGCCCTACGTGGACGTGCTGCTCGGCATCGAACCCTACCACCTCTGGCGGGACGAGAACGACCACTCCAAGGGCGACTGGAAGGACGGTATCCCCATGCAGCCCAGCTATGAGCAGCAGGACGAGATCTTCCAGGCCTTTGCCGAGCGCTACCCGAACCTCAAATGCATGGCCCGGCACGTCCGCTTCGCCCATACCGGCAGCGAGAACAGCCTCATGGCCTTCATGTGGTATCAGAACCACACCTTTGAAAGCCGGCTCTTCACCTTCAACATTCTGGACCGCGTGGGCGGGGGCGACGCCTTTGCCAGCGGCCTCATCTACGCGATGATGAAGGGCTACAAGCCCATGGACATGATCAACTTCGCCGTGGCCAGCTCCGCCATCAAGCACACCATCCGCGGCGACGGCAACATCACCGACGACGCCGAGAGCATCCGTCAGCTGATGAATATGAACTACGACATTAAAAGATGAGTAAGTGATGCCCCTCCGCATTGGCGAAGGGAGCCTCACTCACTCATAAGAGAAAGGCGTTGAAAAGTCTATGAGAGATTTTATGGATAAGGATTTCCTGCTGGAGACCGAGACGGCGAAGCACCTGTTCCACGATTACGCGGAGCATATGCCCCTGGTGGACTACCACTGCCACATCTCTCCCCGGGAGATCTATGAAAACCGCCGCTTCAACAACCTGACCGAGGTCTGGCTGGGCGGCAAGAACCCCGACGGCAGCTACTTCGGCGACCACTACAAGTGGCGCGTCATGCGCTCCAACGGTACGCCCGAGGAGTATATCACCGGGGACAAGCCCGCCTACGAGCGCTATCTCAAGTTTGTCGAGGCCCTGCAGATGGCCATCGGCAACCCCATGTACCACTGGTGCAATCTGGAGCTGCGGCAGTTCTTCGGCTTCACAAAGCCCCTGACGCCCGAAACCGCCAAGGAAGCCTGGGACTTCTGCAATGACAAGCTGCAGAACGATCCCGGCCTCACCGTGCGCGGCATCATCGCCAAGGCGAACGTCGCCATGGTCGGCACCACCGACGATCCCATCGACTCCCTGGAGTGGCACCAGAAGATCGCGGAGGACCCCACGATCACCGTGAAGGTCTGCCCCTCCTTCCGCCCGGACAAGGCCATCAACATCCACAAGCCCGGCTTCGCCGACTATATCGGCAAGCTGGCCAAGAGTGTCGGCAAGGAAAAGCTCGCGACCGCCGACGAAGTCAAGGCCGCTCTCATCGAGCGCCTGGAGTTCTTCGCGAAGATGGGCTGCCGCGCCAGCGACCACGGCCTGGATTACATCCCCTTCCGCCCGGCTTCCGATGAGGAAGTAAACGCGATCTTTGCGCGCGTCATGGCCGGCGAGGGCATCAGCATTGAGGATGCGGAGAAGTATCAGACCGCGATCCTGCTGTGCCTGGGCAAGGCCTACCACCGCCTGGGCATCGCCATGCAGCTGCATTACTCCTGCCTGCGCGGCGTGAACACCCGCATGAACCGCCTGCTCGGGCCCGACACCGGCTTTGACATGATCGCCCAGAACACCTGCGGCGGCGACATCGCAGCCTTCCTGGCGGCTCTCGACGAGAGCGGCGAGTGCCCCAAGACCATCCTCTACTCCCTCAATCCCGCCGACAACGAGCAGCTCGGCACCATGATCGGCTGCTTCCAGTCCGACGAGGTGCCCGGCAAGATCCAGCACGGCTCCGCCTGGTGGTTCAACGACACCAAGTCCGGCATGGAGGCGCAGATGAAGTCCCTGGCCAATCTGGGCCTTCTGGGCAACTTCGTCGGCATGCTCACCGACTCCCGCTCTTTCCTGAGCTATGCGCGGCACGACTACTTCCGCCGCATCTTCTGCAACCTGGTGGGCAACTGGGTCGAGAACGGCGAGTATCCCAACATCGACGCGACGCTCAAACGCATCGTCGAGGGCGTGAGCTACAAGAACGCAGAGAGATACTTTAATCTCTGATTCTTCAATGCGAAACAGACGTTTCGCATTGAGTACTCGCTTTTATCGCGCGCGGCGGTGCGTGACGCGCCGCTCTTGGTCGAAGCGAGGGCTCACACGGTTCGCCTCAAGGTGTTTCTGAGGCGGCAAAGCTGCCTCAGAAACGGTTGAAAATCCCTTCGGGAAAAACAAGCTGCCGAGTGCTTTCTGCATTTGGCGATTATCTCTGAAAAGGAGAGAAAAAGACAATGGACAGATTGAGTTTTGCGACCCTGGAGAAGCAGGGCTATACCGGATACCTACTGAAGGATGCCCCCGAGAAGATCGTGCAGTTCGGCGAGGGCAACTTCCTGCGCGCCTTTGCGGACAATTTTGTGGATGAGATGAACGAGAAGGCCGGCTTCAACGCCAAGGTCGTCCTCGTCCAGCCCCGCGGCGGTCACCCCGAGGCGGCTGATCGCTTCGGCGAGCAGGACGGGCTCTATACCCTGATCCTGCGCGGCCGCGAGAACGGCCAGCCCGTGGAGCGCACGCGCGTCATCTCGGCGGCCTCCCGCTGCCTGGACCCCAAGCGCGACTGGGCAAAGCTCCTCGACTGCGCCCGCAATCCGGAGCTGCGCTTCGTCATTTCCAACACCACCGAGGCCGGCATCGCCTTCGATCCCGCCTGCAAGGCGGACGACACGCCTCCCTCCGCTTTCCCCGCCAAGCTCACACTCTTCCTGCATGAGCGCTGGAAGCTGGGCTACAAGGGCATCATCATCCTCTCCTGCGAGCTGATTGACCACAACGGCCAGGAGCTGCACCGCTGCGTGCAGGAGTACGTGAAGCTCTGGGGCCTGGAGGACGAGTTTGCCGCCTGGCTCGAGCACGACAACGTCTTCTGCTCCACGCTGGTGGACCGCATCGTCACCGGCGGCGCGAGAGGCGAGGCCGCTGCCGCGCTCTGCGAGAAGTTCGGCTACGAGGATCAGCTCATCGATACCGGCGAGGTCTTTGCCGCCTGGGTCATCGAGGGTCCCCAGTGGATCAAGGAGGAGTTCCCCTTCGAGAAGGCCGGTCTCCCCATCCAGGTGGTGGACGACGTGACGCCTTACAAGCAGCGCAAGGTCCGCATCCTGAACGGTGCCCACACCTCCATGGTGCTCGGCGCTTACCTGGCTGGCAAGAACATCGTGCGCGACTGCATGCAGGATCCCGCCATCCGCAGCTTCCTCGAGAAGACCATGTTCGAGGAGATCATCCCCACCCTGGATCTCCCGCGCGACGAGGTGGAGGGCTTTGCCGCCTCCGTCATCGACCGCTTCGATAACCCCTACATCGACCATCAGCTGCTGGACATCGCGCTCAACTCCGCCTCCAAGTGGAAAGCTCGCGTGATGCCGAGCCTGACCGAGTTTGTCAAGCGCCAGGGAAAGCTCCCCAAGCGCCTCACGTTCTCCCTCGCCGCCTTCATCGCCTTCTATCACAAGGGCGAGCGGGACGGCGTCGAGTATGCCGTGCGTGACGACCAGTGGGTGCTGGATTTCTTCGCCGCCCACAAGGCTGACGACAACAAGACCCTGGCCGCTGCCGTCGTGAACGACGAGCGCCTCTGGGACGGCGCTCTCGCAAAGATCGATGGCCTTGAGGCCGCCGTGGCCGCCGCGCTGGACCGCATCGACGAAGTCGGCATGTATGAAGCCATGAAGGAGTGCGCCGAATGAAGCTCATTCGCATTCACCCCAATGACAATGTGGCCGTCGCGCTCACCGACCTAAAGGTTGGGGAAGAGCTTGCGCTGGACGGCCTCACCGTCACCGCCGCCGAGGATGTGGCCCGGGGCCACAAGATCGCCCTGCGCCCGATCGCCGAAGGGGAAGCTGTCGTCAAGTACGGTAACCCCATCGGCCTTGCGAAGGCGGACATCCCGGCGGGCGCCTGGGTCCATGTGCACAATGTGCGCACCGGCCTCTCCGAGAGCGCGGAGTATGAGTACTGCCACAAGAGCTATCCCATGCCCGATGTGGCGCCCCGGAGCTTCCGGGGCTACCGCCGCCCGGATGGCCGCGCCGCCGTGCGCAACGAGCTCTGGATCGTGCCCACCGTGGGCTGTGTCAACAGCATCGCGGCGAACCTGGTGCGGGAGAACCAGCACCTGGTGAAGGGCAGCATCGACGGGCTCTACACCTTTGCCCACCCCTACGGCTGCAGCCAGATGGGGGACGACCACGCCCAGACGCGCAAGCTCCTGGCCGCGCTGGTGCGCCATCCAAACGCGGGCGGCGTGCTGGTGCTGAGCCTGGGCTGCGAAAACCTGACCCAGGAGCAGTTCAAGCAGGAGCTCGGCGAATGGGACGACCGGCGCGTGAAGTTCCTGGTCTGTCAGCAGTTTGAGGACGAACTCGCGGAGGGCGCGAAGCTCCTCAAGGAGCTGGCCGACTATGCCTCCACCTTCGAGCGGGAGGATATCCCCGCCTCGGAGCTGGTGATCGGCATGAAGTGCGGCGGCTCCGACGGCCTCTCCGGCATCACGGCCAACCCCACCGTGGGCCGCTTCTCCGACCGGCTGGTGGCCCTCGGCGGCTCCACTGTGCTCACCGAGGTGCCCGAGATGTTCGGCGCGGAGAACATCCTCTTCTCTCGCTGCCGGGACGAGGAGGTCTTCAACAAGGCCGTGCGCATGGTCAACCGCTTCAAGGAGTACTTCGTCTCCCACGGCCAGGTGGTCTATGAAAACCCCAGCCCCGGCAACAAGGCCGGCGGCATCACCACGCTGGAGGACAAGAGCTGCGGCTGCGTGCAGAAGGGCGGCAGCGCCCAGATCGTGGACGTGTTGGAGTATGCCGAGCCCGTCACCAAGAAGGGCCTCAACCTGCTCTCCGGCCCGGGCAACGACCTGGTCTCCGCCACGGACCTGACCGCCGCGGGCGCTCACATCATCCTCTTCACCACCGGGCGCGGCACGCCTTTCGGCGCCCCGGCCCCCACGGTGAAGATCTCCACCAACTCTGCCCTGTACAACAAGAAGGGCAACTGGATCGACTTCAACGCCGGTTCCGTGGCTGAGGGCGAGAGTCTGGACGACGCTGGCGACCGCCTGCTGGACTATGTGCTGCGCGTGGCCAGCGGCGAAAAGACCAAGGCCGAAAAGCACGGCGCGAAGGAGATCGCGATCTTCAAGGACGGCGTCACGCTGTAAACTTCCCAAGGGAAATCGGAAGTCCGTAGGGGCGGCTATCAGCCGCCCGACGGATTTGTACAGAGACCGACAAGCGGGCGGCTGATAGCCGCCCCTACGCATTGCACGACGATTCAATACGATTTGGAGGACAAGACATGGCACTGCATGTGATGGAGGAGGCCAACCGCTGTCTCGGCTGCAAGAAGCCCAGATGCCGGGAGGGCTGCCCGATCCATACCAATATCCCCGAGGTCATCAAGCTGCTGAAGGCCGGCAAGCTCAACGACGCGGGCTGGATGCTCTTTGAAAATAACCCCCTCACGACGGTCTGCTCCCTGGTCTGCAACCATGAGAAGCAGTGCGAGGGCCACTGCATCCGCGGCATCAAGGACGTGCCGGTGCACTTCTCGGTCATCGAGAACTACATCTCCACCACCTACGCCAACCAGATGGTCAAGGGCCCCGCGCCTTCGAACGGGCGCAAGGTCGCCATCGTGGGCGCCGGCCCCGCGGGTCTCACCATCGCGGTGATTCTGGCCCGCTACGGCTACAGCGTCACGATCTTTGACAGCAAGGACAAGATCGGCGGCGTGATGCGCTACGGCATCCCCGACTTCCGTCTGCCTGACGCGGTGCTGGACGACTTTGCCTATCGCCACCTGGAGCTCAAGGGCATCCAGTTCCGGCCCAACACCACCATCGGCGGATCGATCACGATCGACGACATGTTCCGCGACGGTTATCAGAGCGTGTTCGTGGGCGCCGGTCTGTGGAAGCCCCGCTCCCTGCACATCAAGGGCGAGAGCCTGGGCCATGTGGCCTTCGCCATCAACTATCTGGCCGCGCCAGAGGCCTTCCGCCTGGGCGAGCGGGTCATTGTCATCGGCTCCGGCAACTCCGCCATGGACTGCGCCCGCACGGCCATCCGCAACGGCGCCCACTATGTGACGGTCTTCAACCGCCGGGACAAGATCGCTGCCAGCCAGTACGAGTCGAGCTACGCCAAGCTCGAGGGCGTGAACTTCGAGATGATGAAGAGCCCCGTGGAGATCATGGAGGACTGCGTCGTCTTTGCCGACAACGAGTTTGACGAAGAGGGCAAGCTGCACGCCATCCCCGGCTCGGAGAAGCGCTACCCCTGCACCGGCGTGATCGTTGCCGTCAGCCAGGAGCTGGGCAGCAGCATCATGAACAGCACCAAGGACATCCAGACCAAGCAGACCGGCCTTCTCATCGCCGATGAGGACGGCCGCACCTCCCGCCCCGGCGTCTTTGCCGCGGGCGACGCTGCCCACGGCGCCAGCACCGTGGTGGAAGCCGTGGCCAACGGCAAGCGCGTGGCCGAGACCATGCATGCCTACATGCAGTCCCTGCCGATGCCCGAGCCCTCGGCCTATGCCGACGCCCCGCTGGTGGATGCGGTAGAGCCCTCGGTCCTGGCCGAGCAGGTGATCGGATAATCCCCGAACAAAGAAAAACGGTATGAGAAAGCTTTCTCATACCGTTTTTCTTTGTTCAGTTTTGAGTTTTGAGTGCTGAGTTTTGAGGAACAGGTCGGTTGGTTTTACCGCAATCCGGGAATGGAGACGTTTACACTGTCGGGGTATCGGCGCTCACAGCTCCACGGTAAAGACCAGCGTGCCCTCGCCCTCCATCCGTGCGGAGATCCTGCCCTTATGGAGCGCAACGATGGCCTGCGCGGCGGAGAGGCCGATGCCGAAGCCGCCGGTTTTCTGGTTGCGGGAGCTGTCGGCCCGGTAGAAGCGGTCAAAGATCCTGCTGGTATCCACCGGGGCGGAGACGGTGTTCGAGAGCCGCAGCACGGCCTTATCCTCCTGCCGGAGGGAAAGGGACAGGGCCCCGCCCTCGGGGCAGTATTTGACCGCGTTATCCAGCAGCGTGGAGAAGAGCTGCGTCATCTGCACCCGATCGGCCCGGGCGCTCACGCCCGCCGCGATCTCGCTTCGGATCGTGAGGCCCTTGAGCTCTGCCGGCGCGCGGAACATCTCCAGCTGCTCGGCGGCGAGTGCGGAGAGATCCACAGCCTCCGGCTTCAGGGGGACGCTGTTTTCGTCCAGCCGCGCCAGGGTCAGCAGATTCTGGGTCAGGTTCCCCAGCCGCAGGGCCTGACTGCGGATGTTGCGGCTGTATTTGTTCTCGCCGCCGGTGAGCTCCATGGCGTCCAGATTGGCCTGTATGATGGCCAGCGGGGTCTTTAATTCATGCCCTGCGTCGGTGACGAAGCGGCGCTGCCGCTCCATGTTCTCCGCAATCGGGCGGATCGCCCGGCGGGAGAGAGCCATGACCAGCACCAGCATCGCGCACCAGGCGAGCAGACCCGCCAGCGCGGACAGGGCCGCCACCCGCAGCACGTTGTGCCGCTGGGAGCTCACGTCGAGGAAGATGACGGCCCGGCAGCCCTCCGCGGGCTCCACGATCTGGAAGCGGTAATCGTCCAGCCGCCCGTAGCCCTTGCCGCTCTCAACGGCGCGCAGGGCCAGGACCGCGGCCTCCTCCTCGTCCACGGAGGCGATGCGG
>Ga0310697_10003464_pt1 | contig 16003 bp, 5 predicted proteins | sample 172DNAGHGlowgp2_FD_203883 | JGI IMG/M metagenome (GOLD analysis project Ga0310697, IMG submission 203883) | Sheep rumen microbial communities from Palmerston North, Manawatu-Wanganui, New Zealand - 1728 DNA GHGlow gp2 (v2) (version 2) | ecosystem: Host-associated > Mammals > Digestive system >... | reverse complement strand
TTGATGACGCTTCATCGTTCCAAGACGGGGGGCTGACTTTGATACAGGGGTTTCCAAGCATTGATAAGGGGCTTAACAAGCATTGATAAGGGGCTTAACAAGCATTGATAAGGGGCTTAACAAGCATTGATAAGGAGCGTTCCAAAGTCTGCAACAGAGAAGGGAAAACAGAAACGAGGGTGGCGAAAGGCTGAAACGAGGGTGGCGAAAGGCTGAAACGGGGGTGGCGAAAAAAGGAAACGGGACACACCTCTGTGCGCCCCGCCCCCCTTAAATAAAGTGCTCAGTTGAAAAAGGATAGTTATTGGTTGTTGATGATCTACAGGTCGAACATATAGTGGTTGTCGTAGCCATAGTCATGGCTGCCTTCCATGGCATTGTTCACGGTGATGGTTACCGCCTCGTCGTTGTAGGCCCACTTCTCTGCTTTTCCTTTTTCGTTAATGATATAGCAGAATGGAGTGACGGTGACCTCGCTGACAGGTCTCTGCTTCGATGCGTTCTTCACGAGGATGCGATAGTAGTCTGCCGTCTTTCCGCTGATTTTGCAGTCTTTGACATAGTCTTTGATGCCTTCATTGTGGAATCGCACGGTGACGCCCCAGCTTTGGCATTTTGCCACGCCCATGATGGCGGCATTGATGCCTATCCAGTATTCGCCTCCCGCGAGTCCGTAGTATTTGGCTTCAACGAGTTCAACGGGGTCGCTCGTGCGTGTCCTGCTGGTAGCGGCATATAAGCCCTGATAGTTCATTTCCCACACTTTTCGTGGTTCCTCCAAGAGGAATGCGGCGGGTGATGATGCCGCAAAGTAGTATGGGTTTTTATAGTACTCGTAGTTGTGGATGCGTTCGCCTACCATTTCCGATACGCAGGGTACGGCGTAGTATAGTTCATCGGAGTCCAGTCCTGTGATGGTATAGGTGTATTTCTTATCCACATCAACGTCTACTACTTCCGGCAACATACCCATCATGCCACTGTAGAAATCACCTATTTTCTTTTTGTCTTTCTTTCTGTAGACGCGCACGAAGGTCGTCAACTGATTCCCCATCGTAGCGATGAGTTCGCCCGGTTTCTTGAACTGCATGGTGTAGATAGCCTTTTCGGTGTCATGACTGACACCGTATTGCGTGTCGAACCTGACATTGGGGGAGTTGCTGTTCACTTGCGGATAGATGGGCCATTTTTTATCCAGGGGCTTCCATTCGTTCAGTGTAGTGCGGTCGTTGGGTGAGAACCATTCACTGAGTTTGACACCCCCTTCGAGGAAGAGCCTGATGGTGATATACGGTCCGTAGAAATTGTTTTCCTCGTCGATTTTCTGTTCAGCCACATTTTCGATTTCAGTGGCATTGTCGCCAGCCCTCACATTGAATCCAAATTCACCCTCGCATCCTATGCTGAGCCACATGCCTGCATCGGTGTCTGCGGTTTCTCCTTTCACTCCCACTCCGGCTCCGAGGCTTCCGCTCACTTTAACGTTTGCGTTCAGCTGCCCTACCCAGTTGAGTTCTTTCGCATGGCGTGATGAAGTAACCTGTCCATCTTCATCAATCTGTGATTTGACACCGTTTTTCATTTCCATACCCGTCTTCTTACTGGTTTCCTTGATAAATCGGCACTTGCCAATGGCATCACAGTTAAAATTAACGCTTCCGCTGATTCGCCCTACCAGGACGAAGGGTCCCCATATTTTACAGATGACTCTGGAGTCGCCCATGCCGAAGGGAATGGACACGGTCACTCCCCCCGTTCCAAGAATATCCTTCCCAATGCCCTGTACGAGCTGGGTATAGTATTTGTCTTTGTATTTATATCCTGACTCTATGGACACGTCGTATGTTTCTTTGCGGTCTTGCACAAGCTTGTAGGATCGCTTCGAGGCACTGAACTCAAAGTCGACGTCAACGGTAGCCGTACGTTTGGTTACATACCGGATATATCGGTCGCCGGTGAGGAAAGGCTTTGCCAATTTCAACGTTTCACCAACACCCTTCGTGAACTTCATAAAGGGTTTGGCCCACTTCGGGCTACCCAGTGCTAACACATATTTCTTTGCATCGATACCGTCGTATTGTGTAGTTATAAGGTCAACTAGCCCGCCAGGTGCCGGCTTCCCTACTAGGGGTCTGGTGTCAAAAACATATTCCTCGTCCATCTCCGGAAATCCCTTATGCCAAGGATCCCCCTCATACTGTTTTTCGTCATCCTTATCTTCTTCCCGCATGGGCGGTGCGAAGCTGGTGCTGCTGTCGCTGATGATGTTGCCTTCATCATCGTATTCAGCCATTTCATCGTCGTCAACGCCATAACTGGGAAGGTCAATGTATGTATCGCCGACTCTGTCAGGGTCGTCGGGTGCCAAGGCGTCGGAGCCGGTGAGTCGCTCGTCGGCCGTTGCCCGGACATTGGCTTTTATTTCGAGGTCTTCAAACACATCGTCTATCGCGCACTTCTGTAACTCCACGCGGATGAGCCCGTTGGCGCGTTCAGACTTGGTGACGATACCCATGAGACCGATGGGTGTGGCCTTACATTCCAAGGCAAACACTTTGTCGCCCACATAAGGCACCAGTTCCTCGGGTGTGCTGTCAGAGAAATAGGCCACGCTGTCGCCCTCGACCATGACGATATACTCATCGCCCATGGACTCGGTGAACGACTTCACGCCGTCGTGGAACTGATAGGTGACCTCCACAGAGTCGTTTTTCTCCGTGTAGGGTTCTCCGAAGCCACGCTCAGCCTCGGGTATTTCGGGTGGTTCTTCCATGTAGAGCGTGCAACCTGCCAGCATGAGTACGCCGGCCAAGAAGGTATAAACTCCAAAAAGATAATTCCGCCTCATAATATTCATTTTTTAAGATTACTTATTCTTGATTTCAATGAGTTTGGAGAGGTATCCGTGTGTCTCGCCGTCGAATGCCAGTCTGTAGTCCATCTCGTAGAACTGTGCCGTCTTCCGATTGTACGCCTGGAAGTAGATGACTTCCACATAGGGTCCGTCATCCTCGTCGTTATCCGGGTCGTCATCGTCGTCGCCGCCGGAGGTTTCGGCATAGGGGTCGAAGTCGTCGGGTATCTCGTCGGGCGAGAGGTTGTCGCTGTAGATACGGAAGGCCATATACTTCTTGTTGTTCTGAGCCTCGCGCATCTCGCCGATGCCTCGCAGTTGCTCTCCGCAGAAGGCAGCCACGAGGATGTCGTCGGTAGGTGCCTCGCCGTTGATCTTCACGTCGGCATAGACCATCATCTCCCGTCCGAAGGCACGGGCGTTGAATTCAGTCCACGGCTCTATGACCGTGACCACGCACTCGTCGACCAGCGTCTCCGTGACGGAAGTGCCGTAGACCTTGCAGGTGCCCGGGCTGACGGCATGTAGAATACCGTCGTCGTCGAACGATGCGATGTCGTCGTTTTCCGACATCCAATAGAGCGGCAGATCCTCGTCGTTGAGCTCGTCGGGTGTGAAGGTGGCTTTGAACGTCAGTTGGTCGCCCACCATCAGCGTCACGGCATGACGGTCCAGTTCCATCGTGGCGGGTTCGTCAACGGAATTGACAATGTCATAGTAATCGCCGCATGATGTCATAGACATGAGCAGAAGGGCGAAGAGGCAGAAAGGCAGGAAACCCTTCACCGTTGCCTTCATATTGAATATTCGTGTTCTTTCCATAAATCTATGCCTTTTTTATAGAATTAAACTGCTAATGCTTCTCGGGTGCCTTTACGCTGACGGTGTTCGAGGGGTTACCCTTTCTGCCGTCGTCGAAGCGCACGGTGACGTAGTATTCGGCCTGTTCGCCTGGCCTTGTCAGCTTGTCGCTGAAAGTAGGCTGTTCCGACGGTGTCATCAGGATGAACTGGAAGTTTTTGTCTTCGGGTCCTTTCCGATATACATTATAATAATATGTACCATATTCCTCCTTGATGCCCTTCGTGTCCCATGCCAGTCGTGTCTCGCCGGCCTTCTCGTCGAAGGTGACGCTGAGGCTGATGTCTACGGGCAGGATGGCAGGTCCGGTGAAGAGGAACGTCTGTGGTTGTGACAGTCCTGAGGTGACCCCCGTCAGGTTGACGGTCTCCATGGCGTAAACATACCGTTCCTTCTGTTCGTAGGGCGGTGTGTCGTGTACCTCGATGATGTTCCGTCCGTAGAGGGCCACGGAGTCGGCACGATAGACACTGATGAGGTCGAAGTGGTCGGCCTTGTTGATTTTACGATAGAGCCGGTGTTCCTTCAGGTCGTCTTCGTTGGACTGTATCCATCGCATGTAGATGCCGTGGTCGTCCATCGATACCGAGTCGATGCGGCATACCGACGGCGGGATGTAGTTGGGTCTTACGACACGGAGTATGTCTGAAGGCTTTGAAGCGTTTCCTGTTCCGTCGACCGCTGTGACATAATAGAAGATGTATGCCTGGTTGACGCCGAGTTCCAGTGAGTCCATCCATACGGTCTCCACCTGGTCGATACCGGTGACGTGTGCAAATATCTCGGTCATGTCGTTGGCACGGAAGACCTCATAGTGGTGTACGTCGGGTTCCGGCGAGGGGTTCCACCGGAGGATGACGAGTCCGTCGGGGCTGACGTTTGCACGCAACTCTGTCGGCGGTGTGGGTGGTTTGTGGTCCTCGATGTTGAGCAACATCGGCATCGAGTAAGAAATATTTCCCAACTGGTCGACGGCTCCCACGGCGACATGTCCGGCAGAGAGTCCGCTCACGTCGACATAGAGGGTGGTGTCAGTGGGTGCTGCCAGTTCCTCGTGCAGCGGATGCCAATAGAGGCTGTCATGCTTTTCCATCTGGTAGTAGGCGCGATAGCCAGCGAGGTCTTCCTCCAGGGTGTCCTTTTCGAAGACGATATTCACATGGTAGGTAGAGTCGGTGTGATAGTGCATTTCGAAGCGCTTGACCAGCGGTGCCACGGGTGGCACGATGTCCTTCACCTCCACGCGGTGGGGCAGTGTAGGCTCGCTGACTTCGCCGAACGAGTTGATACCGCTGACACGGTATTCGTAGACACCGAGGTGGTCGATTTCCAAGTCGTGGTAGTAGTCGCGGGCATTGTCGCCTCCGAAAGCGTTCTTGAACGACACATACGGCTGTTCGTTCAGCTGCTTCCAGTCGTTGCCGGCGGTGCCGTACTTTTCGCTGGCCACTTCGCGGCGTTCGATGTTATAGGCAGAGAACTCCGTGAGATTGGGCCAGGAGATAGCGACATTCATGGGTACCGTCAGCGAGTCTTCCAGGATGATGCCTGCCATTGACTGCCGGGCAGTCTTTTCGACCTTGACAGGAATGACTCCGCCCCGTACGTCGCAGATGCTGTCGTTGGAGAGGTTCGGTAGGACGGAATACATGTAGTCGGCACCTTTTTTGGCTGTGCGGTCTATGTAGAGCAGACCCATGGCCTCCGCCAGATCGGGTCTGAGTTCGGCAATCATCATGGCCGTTCCAGTGATGTCCTCCTGCTGCTCCCACACTTCCTGATAGGCCGAGAAAGTGCCTGGCGGCTGCTCGGTCTGGTCGAGTTGCGTCAGGTTGCCCCACATGAGCTGCACGGCCATACCTGCCATCGAGTCGTTGGGTTCGAAACGCTTCTTGAACTCGTCGACCGTCAGTGACCGGACGATGGCCAGCGTGTCGTGTGCCAGCCTCGTCATCGCCGGTCCGCCGATACGTCTGACGACATATCCGGAGTCGCGCAGGGTGCGGAAGGCGGAATAAGACTCTGGAGCCCAGCGCAGGATGACACCTTCGTCGGTGACCTTCGACAGCACAAAGATCTGACTGGGACGGTAGACCTCCAGCGTGTCGCTCGCCATTAACTGTTCCGACAAAAGAGAATCGCCGAAAAGAGTATTTGTTACTATCGAGTCGTTGATAATCAATGTGTCGGGCTCGTCGTAAAGATGCTGGCCGATGGCACCATGGCGAGGAGTGGCCATCATGGCGACGGCCAAGCCCAGGACTCCTGCCACATAAAGCAATTTATGTCTGTTCATATTCATATACCTTACTAATTAACCGTAACACCACTGAAGGGGTTGAGAATTTGTATGCTTCTGACATTCGTACTCTTCATGTCGTAGTCGAGACGATAATAGCCGGGAGACTTGCTGAAATCATAATAGGTGGCCTTCCATCCCTCAAAAGCAACCTTGCCGATTGAATTCAGATAATCCTGATAGTCGAACTTAAAGTCCTTCATATTATTCCAACAGGTGTTGGGTAATCCGCGGCGTTTGTCATATTTATTATAAGCACTGTCGTAGATGATGGACAATCCCTTAACCTTTTTGGCGGCAATCATTGCATTATAGAAGTGCCTCACTTCGAGGTCGCTGCCCTTCAATGTCGTGAATGTTCCTTTATAAGTGCTTCCATTGACATCAGTGTATTTGCTGATTGTATAATTTTTGGAATAGCCGCCGATAGATAAGGTGCCCGTTACATCAAAATTGATGTAGGAAGCTATACCTCCCGCCGCTTCAGCCCTTTCACCACCTTTAAGACCCATATCTTCATACCATGTGCTACTAAGGTAGCCACACAGAGAGAAGATTGTTTCGCAGTTCTTGGCTACAGAGTTGATCTGTTCTGTCAACTTATACATACCGTAGGCATCGGAAAGGGTAGCCTCACGGAACTGCCGGACGACGCGCAGGTCTTGCAAATATTTCAGGTTCTTTTCCCATGACTGCACTTCCATGGCAGTGGTAGCCCAGTAGCCTAAGTTATTGAGCTGGTCTTCAGTCTTGGTCTTGCTCAGCATGTAGCTATGACCATCCCATCGCGGCCTGTAAGGAACAGCTTTTGCGAAGATGTCTGCCCATACCATGACACTGCTGCCATACATGGCAATGGCCACTTTCTTCGTATCACCTGAATACAAATTAAAGGCAGCAATCATGCTATTGGCGGAATTGCTGAGGGAGCCGAACAACCCGTCGAACGTCGTTATCGGCGAATCGCCGGAGCGCAATTCGGGATATTGCGTCTTGATGGTCAGACCCTTCGGATTCCTCTGATTGTGATTTTCGGTGAAAGTAATGTCGCCATCCGTCCAAAGCTTTGTTTTTCCCTGATTCGGGAAAGTGACTTCAAGATTCTTACTCCGTTTGCCTATGGACGTGTCGAAGTGGTATTTGTTGACCGGCATACCTCCGAGGAAGAGGAACTTCGTCAGATAGCCAATCGTCCAATAAGGTGATTTCTCCCATGCTGAAGCATTATAAGCTTTCTCATCGGTGAAATTGAGATTCCAATAATCGCTACCGTAAAACATGTCGCGGAACTTGTTGTTACCAGAGGTATTATTATAGGCAACGTAGTCGAAATTGAAGAACACACGGTCGTAAGGCATGAGACCGCTTGCACCGGAGTAGCTCTTATAGGTTGTCTGCGTGATGTTGTCAAACTCTGAATACCAGTCCATGACACCAGTTTGAAATTCGGCATAGGTGTAGTCCTGCATCCGCTGCGAGGTGGTCTCGATGGTATTCTTCTCATTCTGCTTCTCTTTCTCTTCCTTGGCGAAGAAGTTGTTGATTTCGCCTGCCGCATCGTTGGTGGCACCGAAGTAGGTATTACTCTGTGTCTTTTTGGCATACGCACTGACACCCTTCTGGTTGCTATAGGCTTCCTTCTTGGAATTCACCTTCTTAGAAACGTCGTCGCTGAAGTCGGTCTTTTGGAACAGACCTTTGATTTCGGCAGCACCCTTACCCTTGTCGAAGCGGTAGACGGCCCAGCGATAGTCGTTGGAGGTTCCCGTACCAATGTATTGCTTCTTCATGTTTTCGGAGTATGTACTGTTGACAAAACGCAGGCTCTTGTCGCCGATGCCCCATACCGAGGAACTGGCCGTATTCTTTGCCACGACGGGAGTACCATAGACATACTTTCCATTCTTGAAGAGGATCCAATAGTAGTCGTAGTCGCGCAAGAGGTCGTCGCGGTTACGCTTCAGCGACAGATACGGATAGGACACGTCGTCGCGGCGCACCTGGCTCTGGTAGTTCGTACCGATGCTCGACAGGGCGATATAGTCGGTGACGTTGGGTTTCAGATTGCCTGTCTTGAAGTAGTAGGTAGCCTCGTCGGTCTTCACTTGGCGCTTTCCGTCGATGATGGGGTCATCCCACTTACCCTTGGAAACGTTATACTCGTAGGCTCTTCCCTTGAGATAGAGCTTATATTTCGAGTTCGGCTCAAGGGGAGCACAGCCGACATTGAACGACACATGATCCAGGGTGGTCGTAGTGAGGTTTTTCTGGTTATACTTGGAGTTGGACTCGCAGATGAGGTCCACCTGTACCACCTTGAACATATAGCTGCGCTCGTAGCCCTTACCTTCGTCGAGCAGTCGCGACTGGGTGTCCATGGTGAAGTTGGTGGTGAACTTAGGCCAGAGGTCAGGAGACACGTCAGTCTCCGAGTAATTGTTGTCGTCTTCCTTACCCGGTTCACACTCGGCAAAGAGGTCGAGGTTGTCGAGCGGGTCGCCATAGTCGGGAACGCAGACGCGACCGGCCTTCAACTCTACGCTCTTGTTGAACTTGAACAGGCCGCCCAGCAGTTCGCAGTGGGCCTTCACCTTTCCGTATGCCCATGCCGGGTTGGGGGCACCGCCTTGCAGGAGGGCACCGAAACCAGCCTTGATGAGTGAGCAGCGGCCTTTGAAGAACCACAGGTTGATCTGCACACCGAGCTCACCCTGCACCATGATGTACATCTGTCCCAGTCCGTACCAACCGTTCTTACCCATTGAACGGCCGTCGGCACAGTGGGTGCCATCCTTGTATTTCTTCACCATCATGTCCAAGCCTGCCATCAACAGACCGTTACAGTAGACAAGACCGGCATTGACACCGAAGTCTGCCTTACCATGCAGTCCGAACATGAATCCGCCGGAACCGCCGGCCTCGTTGGCCGCCTTGAAGGCCTTCGCTACGTTATCTTTTGCAGTATTCAACTGGCTCTTGGTTCCAGCACCGGTATCGAGCGTTTTTTCGTTCTTCGAACCATAGAGGTAGTCCATGACTTCCTGCGGCGGGTCAGGCATACCCTCCTCGGGCAGTTCGTTACCCATGCAGAGGTAGCCGTTGACGCCCATGTAGCACCATGCACCGAAGCCACCGATGTCCTTCGAGCCGATGAGGAAGTCGATGAAGGTGAATTCGCATCGGTTGTTGGGTCGGCCGAAGTAGGCGTGCCACTTCACACTCTTGCCGTAGGGCTTGGTCACCTTCAGGTTGAAGTTGACCTTGACGGAGGCACCGCCGATATGCTGCTTCTGTGAACCGTCGCCAGAGGCTTTCTTTTCATCTCCAGTGAGTTTTTCGGCGTCTTCGGAGGATTCGTCGTCCTGTCCCATTGCTGCCAATGAGCCGCCAGGCAGTTCCTTCACCTTCGCCATCATGTCCTTGTACTTGGCATTGAAGACACCGAGTTTTTCTTCGACAGCCTTCTGGACAGCTGCGCCAAGGTCTGTGCTGGCCGTCACCGTGACGTCGAGTTCGAAGGTGCGCTCCTTCTTCGGCACATCGTTATAGGCTATCTTGGCATCGCCCTTGACCATGCCCATCATGGCCTTGATAGAACCGACGAGGACGATGGATGACACGCACTTGTTCTCGCCGTCGTAGATGAACGTCAGGTTCATATCACCGGTGATGGCATCGCCGGAGCTGGCCACGGTGAGTCCGAACTTGCCGCCGTAGCAGCTCTTCTGGTACGTCTTCTCAACGTTGCAGTTGATGTAGAAGCCACCCTCGATGCCCTTGAGGACAATGGGGTCGAAGTGAAGTCCTTCGCCGGCGACCTTCGACTCGAAGTAACCCCATGCAATCTTCTTTCCGCCGTCTTCATGGTTGGCGTAGAGGCCTTCGATGTCGAGTTTGAAGAGTTCGCCTACATGGAGCGTGATGGTACCCTTGTAACCGTCGTCGTCGTTGGTGTCGACAGCATTAAGCGTACCCTCAAAGACGACGCATCCGAAGGAGCTGGTGAAGTGGGCTTCGTTGAACTTCGGCTTTCTGGCCTTGAACGACATATTGTCAATGTCGACGTCGGCCAACAGGTCGAGGGTGCATCCGCAAGAGAGGGCACCTCCCATCAGCGAGATGTCACCGCCGACGGTGAGCGTGGCGACGTTCTTTTCGTACTTGAAGTCGAACTTCTTGACATTAAAGTCGAAGGCAGAGACCTTTCCTTTGCCGGCTTCCTCTTCCGTGACGAGGTCGATGCCACTGACATAGGCGGTCATCGCCGACGGTCCGTGACCCATGTCGACGGGCGTGACGTCGGCCTGTGCGAGATACCAGCGGTCGGTGTACGTTTCGTCCTTGTCGAACATGTGGTAGGCCATACCGCCTCCACCGCCCAACGACAGCGACCATCGACCGAGGCTGAAGTAGAACTCGTCTTTCTTGATGTTATATTCTTCCTTCCATCCGAAGAAGCCGTTCAAGCTGATGCCGCCTCCTCCTTGTTTGGACGGGTCTTCGTATTGGTTCTGGGTGTATGCCGACTTCCAGCGTTCGCAGTTGGCCAGTCGGAGTCCGCTGATCTTGATGCCTGGCAGATAGGCGGTGAGCTTGCCGGGCACGCCAATCTTCTTCAAGGCTCGCTCGGCGATGTCGATGCTCATCACACCACCGATGTTGAGTTCGACCTTGGTGGTGTTCTTCGATTCGTCGTCTCTGAAGCGCTCGGCCTCAACGAGGAAGTAGGTCTGGTCGTGGTCGAAGTCGATCGATGCCAGCCAGAAGTCGAAGTTCAGTCCCTCCAACTGCTGGGTCTTGAAGATGTATGCCGACCGGTTGGGGTCGGTGACGCCATCGGCATCCTTACCCTGTGCGTACATGTCGCACTGATAGCCGATGAGTCCTTCGAGCGGTGTTTCGATTGTTCCCTTGAAATATGCTTTCTTGAAGGCATTCTGGGTGATTTCGAGCATGAACTCATCCATGGAGATGCCCCATCCTCCGAGCTTACCGGTGCTGAGGTCGAAGATGTTCGACAGTCCGATTCGGCAGGAGATGGCAGCCTTGCCTGTTCCACCGGCCCCATCGACAAACATGTCTTTGGCTGCGAAGCAGAACCGTCCGTCGTCGAGGACTTCGGCTTCACCCTCCTTGAGCTTGCTCTTGTCGTTGATGTCGAGCATTCCCGGGAAGATGACCTTCACCTCGCTGACATACAGTCCCTGCCATTCGGTGTCGGGTGCACCCTCTGACGACATACCGGCATCCACCTTGTTATAGCCTTCGGGGAACTTACCCATGTTCTTGCCGTTGCGATAGACAGAGTGGTCGTAGATGATGTCCTTACCGGGCAGGAACGACCATCCCTTGGTGTCATCGGTGGTGAACTCATCCATGGAGCACTCGGCAAACCAGTCGTCCCATGAGCCGATGGAGGCGTGGAAGTTAAGGGTGGGATTTTCCTGTGTGACCTTACCGTCCTTGCCGACCTTCTTCAGCTTGGGTATCTTCATGCTGACATCGATGTCGAGGAGTTCGAGCGTGCCTTCCGACCAACTGATGAAGGTACCGTCGATAGGATTGATGACGTCCTTCGGGGCATTGAAGGTGAACTCGAACTTCGAGTCGGGATCGACAATGGTGAAGTCGCCCAACAGTGCGAAGGTGCCGGATTCGGGCAGTACTTTGTCAGGACTGATACAGAGTCGCGGTGCACCGAGGAGCAGGATCTCATTCTTGAGATACTTGCTCTCAGGCATGGTGAACTCAGCCAGCACGTCCATCGTGGCCTGGTCGGCACTGAACTTCATCGTGGCAATCTGGATGTCGCACGGTGTCTTGTTGATGCTCTTGGGCAGTGAGAGCGGGAAGTGCAGGTCGTCAATCTCACCACGCAGGAACTGGTCGACGACGGCCTCACCCTTCTTTATATAACTGTAGTAAGTACTGATGTCAATTTTTTCGGCAACAGTTTTCTTCACCTGGTCGCCGGCATACTTGGTAATCGTTTCGGCATAGGGCAGGTCGACATCGCCAAAGAGGTTGTCGACACCCCAGTCGGAGAAGAGCTTCTCTACGCACTCGTAGTTGCTCATCTTTGCCTTTTCCTCTTCAGGATAGGTGGTGGCGGTGCCGGAATAGACGGCACCGGCATCGTTGATGCAGATCTCGTCGAACTTCACGGCGATATTCACCTTATAGCCCATAGGCTCCCACAGCACATGGCCTTTACCGCTGTAGCTGTCCTTGCCTTTATTCTTGGTGAGCTGGTCGAAGGTGATCTTGTAGTCGCCGATATAGTAGGCCATCGTGCCATTCTTACTGTTGGCGATAATGTCTTTCTCACTTAACTTCGTGGGTGTGGGTTCGCCAAGAACGGAAACGGAAGAACACTGGAAGTAACGCTTGGAGAGATGGTCGACAAAGGCGAAGTCGATGATGTTCGACTTGTCGTCTTTCTCATAGTCGATAGACGTTTCACCCTTGCAGACGGGTTCGATGCGCAGCACCATATAGCTGCCGGCCTTCACATCTTCCTTGATCTTGTCCCAAGAGATGGTGCTCTCCAAATCCTTGGTTGTGGTCTGATAGATAGGTGTCGTCTTGAGTGTTTCCTCGATGTCAGCATTTTCGTTGGTGTAGAGCTGGACGTTATAGCTGAAGTCGAGGGTGTCTTCCATCTCACCTTCACCACCGATGAAGAGCACACGGCGCCACTCGATGTCGATATCGTCGCCGATATAGAGCTTACGGGCGACATCCTTCTCGAAGATAGGTCTGATGATGGCGGGCTGCTTGAAGTTATAGAGCGCCTTGAAGCCTTCTCCGCCGAAGGCAGACGAGAACTCGTCATCGGCATCGGCATCGTCGGGATTGGTCGGCTCGGGTTCTTCCTCTTCCTCCACGACGGGAATGTCCACCTTACTGGAGGTAATTTTCACCATGAGGATGTTACTCTTACCGTCGTTCTCGATGTCTACATAGTTGAGTTGGTTGGCTCCTGTGCCGGTGGCCTTGGCGGTCACCTGCACGGCATAGGTCTTGGCCTTATCGAGTCTTGATACGAAATTGAAGGGGATGGTGACCATCGGGGTCATCAGGTCTTTGACTTCGTAGAAGACGGCATTGTTCTTAATGGCGACGTCGGGTTGCTGGTTGGGTATCATCTCCACCATGCGGAAGGTGTAGGAGAAGTTGACAGCGGCGGGGTTGCACGCCACGATGGGCTGCTTCCATGTGAAGAAAGGAGTCTGCGTGGACAGGGTAGCGACGCCGAGCTGCGCCATCGGCGTGAGGAACTCCGGCGACTGCGCCTTGTAGCACACGGTGAAGTTACAGATACCTGCCGAGGGACTGCTCAGTGCGACGGGCGTCGCGAGCGTGGGGTTCCACTGGTAGGCAATGACCTGTGCCTTGTAGATGCCTTCGGGCAGGAGCCCGAAGGAGCCGTTGTTATACGAGTCGAAGAGTCCGGGGGTGGCCTTCACCTCGTTCATGGGCACATGGTTGAAGAGTGTCTTCATCTCCACCAGTGACAGTTGCCGGGACTGTCCCGGTCCGACGGCAATAGGCTGCTGTGGCTGTCTATTGGCGGGTATGGACACCGAGAGGCTGTTCGACGGACTGGTCTGCTCGACCGACATGCCGAGATAGACATTCTTCGTTTCTGCACTCGAGTTGATGAGCGTGATGTTGAAGTAGTTGCCGGGGTTAGCGACGTAGAGCAGTGCCTGCGGAGGCAGTATCTGCTGTACGGGGGTAATCACGACGGTGATGTCTTCAGCGTGTGCAGTGAGGACTCCAAAGAGGAGCGCCAACTTGGCAAATATCGAGGTGATTCGTTTCATATCTTGACTTTTTACTTTGTTTCGTTTTGACGGGATGCCGTTATGACGTTATTTCGGGGTGTCGTTAGGATGGTTCGCTACATCGTTTGTTCTTTCTTTTCGCCTTTCCTCTTGATTTCGACGAGCGAGAAGGTATAGTTATAGTTGAACGAGGCGGAGATGTCGGTAGCATCGAGCCCTGATTTCTTCTTGACGAGGTTGACGTCGCCATACTTGTTGATGCCGGCACTCAGCGAGAAGGAATGGACCTCCTTCAGGGTATAGCCGAGTGACATGTCGGCACCCATAGAGAGGTTCTTCGACTGATACTTGATTTCGTTGTAGCAGAGAGAGCCGGTGAGCGAGACATTGAGGTTGTCGTCTTTGAGGAACGAGCGGCTGGTCGTAAGCGAGAAGATGTCGCTTCTATATTCCGACCGATAGCCTTTCGACACGGTGTGGTTGAGAGACGTCGTGATGTCCATTTCCCAAGGCTTGATGCCAATGTTATAGCTTGTGCCGAGTGCCAGGGCCTTGACGTCGCTCTCGCCAGTAGCAAACCGGTTGCGGTCTTTGTTGTTGGTCAGGCTGGCCGACAGGGAGATCTGGTGGGTCAAGGTTTCGCCACCGAAGTTAAACGAAGGTGTGAGGGTAAATCCCTCCATGATGCGGTTGACGCGGATGGTGTCGTTGACGCGGGCCGTTCCGTCGCTCTGTGTCTGTGTATATCCGTTGTAGCCGGCCGCCAGTGTGAAGTGCTTACCGAACCGGGTAGAGGCATTGACGCTGTAGACGAGGCCTCGCGTGGTATAGAGCTGCCGCTTCGAGAGGTTGTCTTCCTGCCCGGAGAAGGTGGCGGAGATGGAAACCTTCTTAAAGAGGTATGTACCGAGCGTGAGTCCGAGGCTATGGAGGTTGTTCGACAGATAATAGGTTCCGAGCGAGCCATAGTCGGGCTGTATCATGCGATAGGAGGCGGTAGCCGTGAGTGAGGGCAGTGTCAGTGTGACATTGGCATCACCGGCAAAGCGTGCCAGCGTGCTGTAGCGCACATCGAACACTTTGTCCCATCGGCGGGCCTCGTCGACCTCGATGATGTCGGCCTGTGCGTCGGACGACATGACGGAGGCAGCGGCATTGACCGACAGGGAGAGCACCTTCAACGGTGTCGTAATGGCTTTCAAGCCCACCACAAGGTTGTCCTTCGGTGTGACGGCGGTGCGCCAACGTTCGTCGATGGACTTCAGCTGGTCGTACGCCTTCAGGAAGTAGAGGTCGAGGAAGTTTTGGGAGTTACCGTATCCCAGCTTGAATCCCCACCCCATTCGCTTATACTCCGGTGTGCGGGCATAGGGGTCGGTGGGGTCGTCGTTGACGGCCTTGCGCAGGCGTCCATACCATGCACCGAAGCGCAGCCGCTTGCCGTCGTTGTATTCGACGCCGACACCATTGAACGCCATACTCATGACGTACTGGCTGTAGGACATGGCCGACTCACCGATGTATCCCGTCCAGTTCTTGTAGTGCGGTTGCAGGTTGAACGAGAACTGAGGATAGGTAAACGACGTGTTATCGTTCGAATAATAGAACGAGAACGGCATACTGAACCCGTAGACGCTGATATTGAGGTTCGCATATACCGAGTTGTTCAGCGGGGATGCGTAGCCACTACCCATAGAGGAGTGATAATACGTGTTCTGCGTGCCCACGGCACCTGTAATGATGAGCGGGTCGCTCTCGGCGATCTGCTTGATGTCCTGGGCTCGCACAACGTTTGGCAGCATAAGGGCCAGCGTCACTGCTATCGTTGCGATATGTTGTTTTCTCTTCATTGTCTGCGGATTAACAAGTTAACGAATTGACAAAAAAACGAATGAATTGTTGGAGGTGATGGAGGATGTGCCGGCACCATTGTCCGGCACACCCTCCACTGTGGAAAATTTAGTTGTTCAATACCTTATGGAACTTACCGTCGGCAGTTCTACGGATGGTCACGCCCTTGTGGTCGGCGTTGACCTTACGTCCGCTGAGGTCATAGAAGTCTTCCTCAACATCATTGCGATAGACTTCGCTGATACCAGTCGTTGTCGTAGAGAGTTTCAACGGTTCGTCGATTGTGCCGGGGATAGGACCGAACTTCACCGTGGTGGCGAGGTCGGTGTATTCACCGGTGATTTCGTT
>Ga0310697_10003462_pt1 | contig 16010 bp, 19 predicted proteins | sample 172DNAGHGlowgp2_FD_203883 | JGI IMG/M metagenome (GOLD analysis project Ga0310697, IMG submission 203883) | Sheep rumen microbial communities from Palmerston North, Manawatu-Wanganui, New Zealand - 1728 DNA GHGlow gp2 (v2) (version 2) | ecosystem: Host-associated > Mammals > Digestive system >... | reverse complement strand
TCCTGCTGCAGGAGATGGAGAACCTTGACGGCATCCTCATCGCCACGACCAACCTCGAGGGTAATCTTGACAGCGCATTCGAGCGCCGCTTCCTCTACAAGATTAAGTTCGAGACGCCCGATGCCACTGTCCGTGCCAAGATTTGGCAAGAGATGATAAAAGACCTTACCGAGGCCGAGGCCGGGCATCTGGCCAAGGTCTTCGACTTCAGCGGAGGGCAGATTGAGAACGTCGCCCGTAAGTATGCCATTAGCAGCATCCTCTATGGTGCGGGTGCCAAGCCCCGTCTGGAGCAGTTGGTGGACTACTGCAAGAGCGAGCAGTTGGCGAGCAAGACGGTTGCCAAGTCAGTCGGTTTTCACACCGCCTGATAGGCAAATCAAGTGAATGTTCAACCCTTAAAACGGAGCTCATATCTTGAGATTTGATTATGGAACGAAAATATAAATACAAACAAGAGAACATTGACGTTGACGGGATGTTGCCGTTTGAGGACTTTTCGTCAGCATTTACAGAAAGCTACTCCGAAAAATACGGGTGTATGGTAAAGGGGTATGCTGACTCTGCGAACAACAACATCATTTTGGAGGGGTCGTTCAATCGCCTGCTCCAGCAGATGGATAGCAAGGATTTCGCAATCATCTCCGCTTACCGCAAAGAGAAAACCAAGAAAGAGAACATCTTGCGCAACCGCAAGCTGCGTGGGATTCTCAACGACAAGAAGATGGGTGTTCATCAGTTGGTCGGTCATTGGCAGGAAGCACCCGAAGGGGGCAACCACAAGGACGCAAAGAAAAGTGAACTCACGGAAGTTGTTGATCGTTCCTATTTCATTGCCCGCCCCGCAGATATGTCATACAGTGAATTCAGGCACATCATCATTGACCTGCTTACCATTGACGGCTTGGCGCAGGACTGCGGCATCATTCACGACAACGGTGGCGACTACAATGTAATCTACCCAAGCGGAACAGTTGAGAAAATCGGCAGCGACATCACTATGGACAAGGTGGGGCAGGTTTATTCACATTATGTGAAGAAAAGCGATAGACCATTTGTGTTTGAGGGTGTTGAGTCCCCTTCTTCAATCAGCGGTATGCGAATGTTTGCCGACAACGGGTTGGAATACCCCCGCATTAACGACTGATACGCAAACCAAGTGAATGTTCAACCCTTAAAACGGAGTTCATATGTTGAGATTAATTGCGCCAAGCAGGGCCGAAAACCTGTTGCTGAAAGCCAAACTGCGTGACGAAGCCTATGCCAAGTGGCTCAATAGCGATGCCGGGCAGGAAATGCAGGGCCGAGTGGCACGCTGGTTTGAAAACAATATGTGCGGATGTACCAGTAACCAAGGAGCCAGATACACCTATGGCGAAATGCTCGACGTGCAGTTGGGCGGGCGGTTTGACATCGTGTATGTAATGCTCAAAGAGTCGGACATCGCCGATCCGTATGACCGGCTGTTTGCCGCCCACAGGCTGCTTGAAATGATTAAACAGTATGATGAATCACATTAACGGAAGGAGGCAAGTTATGGAAACGTTAGGAAGCGTTTGGAACAGTTATCTGGAAAAGAAACTGTGGGATGATGCCTATGCCCAGTGGATTGCAAGCGAGTCCGGGCAGGAGATGGAAGGCCGCGTGAGGCGTTGGTGCCGTGACAATCTGGAGGGTTGTTGCTTCGATGATACAAGAATCTCCTATGGCGAAATGATTGACACCCATTCTGGCAACCGCTATGACATCGTTTATCTGTTCCTGAACGAGACAGGCATCACCGATCCCTATGACCGATGTTTCGTTGTGCGCACACTTTTGGAAGAAATGGAAAAATACGACACCATTGATTGATGCAATGGAGAATCTTCTCCATAGTGTTATTCTCTGAGGAACAAATATTTTAAAAAAGCAGGCGGCGCTCACGCGTGGCCTGCTCTCCAATGTTTAATTCTAACATTATAATTCCAATAAAGATTCAGTGATTTTGTCTAAAATCCTGCGACAAAGCCGATGATAATATCCCGCAGAACGTCCTGCCTACGTTCTCCTCGTAGAACTCCTTCAGTCGCATGACTGAGGCGTAATACTTGCGGGAGAACCAGCGGCGGCGTTTGCGTTTCTTGGCTCTGCCAAGATCGCCGGGGTTGCCACGGGGCGTCTCGCGACCCGTGCCGTAGTCCTGCCACAGGCCGTATTCGAGGAAGGACTGGGACAACCCGACCTCGAAGAAGCGGCCATCGGCGCGCACCGGCAGCGACTTGGGCGATGCCAGCAGTGCGCCCGTGTCGATGACACCGAGCAGCGTGATCTGCTCCTGCCAGATGCGCAGCATCGTGTCATTGAAGGCAGTCACGAACTTCTCGCGCTCCTGCTGGGCCTGTTGCTCGGTAGGCGGCTTATTCCCATTCATCGGCATTGTATCTCAAATCGGTATAGACATCGACGGCTATCTGGAAGTAGGCGCAGGCGCAGCCGGAGAAGAAGTAGCGGTCGATCTCGTTGAACGATATCCTCGGGTCGAGGTAGATGCAGTGCTGCTCCAGCTTGGTCTTTTCCAGGATCAGCAGCGACATGAACTGGCGGAACAGCTCGCGCAGGGTCTCCATGCAGCGGTTGCGGGCCGCCATGTCGTCGATCTTGTGGCGCATGGCCAGGAACACGGTCTTCACCCGACGGGTGTGGGGCGTGTTGTTCAACTCGGTAAAGCCATTGGCGATGTCGCTGACGCACACGAAGGCGGTTGTCCGCTGCATGTGTGCCAAAGCCTCCTCGAAACCGTCCAAGCCGCTGACTTGGCAGAAGGTGAAGCGTTCACTTTTTGCCAAGCGGTTGGTTGCGGTGAGGTGCTCAAAATATTCTGAGGCATCCCAGATGCCCTGAGGATATTGTTCTGTCATTTCGATGGGTATTTACGTTTAAACTCATCATATTCCTTGGCCAATGCGTCAAGCTCGGTGAGTGCCCGCCAGGTGTCTATGGCGAGCACTTCTTTCTCCTTGGTAACGTCGCCCTTGGTAAGGGCGCGGATCTGCGAATTGACTGCCTCGTACAGAATCTCGTACTGGGATTTGGTCTGTTCAAACATATTACCATCGGCATCGCCTGCATTGCTGATGGGCTTGAAGAAATGTTTGAACTGACGGGCGAACATCTCCTTGAGAGAGGCAAACCAGTAGAACACGCCGATGCGTTCCGCCTCAGTGGGCTTGACCTTGGAGGAATTGTAGAGCTGCCTAGCTAGGTCGTCAAGCAGCGTGTCCTCTTTGGTCGAGAGATAGCCCTGGTAGAGGTTGTCGCAGATAATGAACAACTCGAAGGGGACTTCCTGAAAGTCGGCAGTCAATGCACGGTGTTTGCCTATTCGGAAGATGCGCACGGGTTTGGGAGGAAGCTGGACGATCCAGTCGAGCGCAGCGATGGCCGCATTGACCTGCTCGGCCATGAGCACAAATTCGTTGTCAGCGAATTTGCACCACCATCCCTTGCCGTACTTGTACATTACCTGCATGCCTGTCCAACGAAAAAGGCAGTAGGTCTTGACTTGCGGCGAGGGAAAGCCCTGGGCCAGTAGGCCGAACACGTAGCGCAGCTTGTGGTCATCCAGTTTATCCCATCCTGTAGGGACAGTGAGATTGATTGTAGTTTTCTCTTTTTGCATAATAAAAGCGGTTATCGTACTGCGAATGTACGGTAACCGCTTCTATGCGAAAAAGACAGACTACTTTTCAAATAATGGAGTCAGAGCTCTATTAATGGCAATTCTAATATCATCAGCTTCTGTTTCTCCTTGGCCTTCCGCTGTACATATGCAAATAGGTTCGTTTGTTTTTGCGGATAGAATTTGAATTGTCACTTCAATTGTGTATCCAAGTCCTTTATTTCTTCTTCCACTCTCACCATAGTTTACGACAATTGTCTGATCCGACAAATCAGGTTTTAATTCTGGTAAACGAATAAAACCGTTTTTCAAGAAGATACCAGAAATCACATCGCTTGGATTAATGGTTTTTGATGAGTTTCCATACAATCCATTTCCAACTGCATATGCTACGCCAGTACTCGAAGTAAGTTCTGCAGTTGGTGTTATATAAACATATCGGTAACCTTCTATTGAATTAAACTGGTGAATGGTTGGTGCTTTTAATGATCCGCAACTACTAATCAAGAAAAGATTGATTATAGCAATCGTAAGTATATAAATTCTTTTCATAATAATGTGGTTTAATCAATTTTTATCATGTTCCTCGTCAAAACCTGTTGTTGCCCATTCATATAGGTAATGATGACTTTTGTAAATTCCATAGTGGAAGCGTCTCCAGCTACATAATACGATGAATAATCCCAGTTCCAACTTCCAGTTTCATATTGTTCTAATGGTCCTGTTCCTTTGAAATGACCAGTTTTTCTTACGTCTCCAACGTCGTTTGTGACCTTCCAGTAAACATCAATATACTTAATTGTTCTTTTATTCAAATTCAGATAACTAAAGCTAAAAGTGATTACTGAATATTCGTCATCCCAAGCCCATTCTGTGAACAACCCATAGGGAGCTTCCTTTTTTACGGTTTCTACATAGTTGTGTAAAGAATACAAATTCATGTCCCTCGCGAAATCTCCATTATAATCTGGTTTGGAAAAGAGGCTATCCTTATATGCTTCCAAATGCTGTTTGTAATACTCACTTTGCTGCAGTTCATAGGGAATTCTGTAAGCATGGAATTCAAGATAAGAATTATCTAATAACCCGTCGATATTCTCTACAGAGAAAATGGTGTCATTATTGATTGCTGCAACATAAATTGAGTCAGTACTATATGAACTGATTTTTTTATCGCACAAAGCACATTCTAATGGGACAGTACTTGTTCCTGAACTGTAGCTATATTTTGATTTGGTCTTAATAGGAAGCCAATGCCAATTATGCTGAGCCCTATATGAATTGAGTGCTCTTTCTTTATTGACTTTTTCGATAGAATCTCTTCTGGCTTTTTCCCTTGCAATTCTTTCTTGCTCTCTTACTTCGTTTATTGAATCTGAGATATGCTTCTCTCTGGCCAAGTTTAAAGCAGCAAATTTTTCAGCCAAGGACGCGTTATGTAGAGAGATCATATTCTCTATTTCTTCAGATTTTAATTGAGGGATAGTTTTATCCTTCTTTATTTGTTTGGCAAGTTCATCGTCAAGACTGATTCTGAAGTTGCCATAAGGTGTAGTTACATAGAGATCCTTTTTCTTTTTATCATAGGCATACTTATATTCAATATTATCGACTATATCAACCGATACATTCGATTGCTTTTGATAAAATCCCTGATTGTCGATTACATACTGAACTATCGCTATTCTCAACTTAGAATTAGCCACATTAAATGACTCCGCATATGAAAGGAGAGCCAATGACAAAGTGAATAGAAGAATAATTGTTTTTTTCATGATTCTAGTTTTTTTGCAAAGATATAATATATTTTGCAATAAACAATATCATTAGAAAAAATAACCATTGGCCTCTCTTTTGTTCTCGAAAACTGGCGGTTCAAAAAGTTTGTAGGTGTTTGAATTGCGGAAGTGCGGGAACGAGGTCTCGTTCTTGCGCATCAGGTCAACGATGTCACGAAGCGACTGGATGGGCACTTGGTTGCCCTGCAGGGCGGTGACAACGATCTGTCGCAACTGCTCAATGACACGGAAATGGTGCGACGTGGCCACGGTCAGGTCACTGAGCATGGTCATCACCTCGCTACGGAACACAGCCAGTTGCTCGGGCGAGATGTATTCCTCGGCCAGGCGCTGTTCCACGTCGATCGCCTTGGAGCGCAGACCCAGGTAATTGGCCCAGCGGTGTTCGGTGAAGCCGCACAGGTTGGCCAGGTCGATGTTCGGGAACAGCGTTGCGTTGAACCACTGGCGCATGGGGCTGGCCGCCCACGTGGAGTTGAGGAACAGGTTGTGGATCAACTGCTCGATGGCGATGTCCCGGCTCGTCTCCAGCGAGCCGAGGAGCTTTGATATCCTATGCGGGCTTGCCGGAGCGATGTTCTGGTTGCTCACGATACCGAATCCGTTCGGCGTGAGCACCAAGTCGAGCGACGGCACGGCACGCATGAACGCCTCATGGACTACAACGAGCGATGCACAGGTGCGCAGCGGCTCGGTCTCTTCCATGGCGATCAGTTCGGGGGCGAAGTCGTCACCGATGAACTGGGTGAATACCCATCGTTCTGCCTGGTCTAGCCATGGCAATATCTTATCAAAGAAGGTCGTTTCACCTTCCACGGTGTCGAAAGCGTTGGGCAGGTATCTGCGCAACTGCTGGTCTGTTGTAATTAGTTTTGTTTCCATATCGTCCACAAAAATATGTCGTTGTGTTTATATATGAAAAGACATATATTGCTGTAAGATGAAATCATATTACTAGACGAAATGGGAGTTATTGTAGATTAATAATTCTCTATTTTAGAATGAGCCTCTTCCCTTGCTTTAAAGACCTCAAGCCAATACTCTTTTCTTGCTTTCTCTAAAATATTTTTAACACGGGCATCATTAAACCTATACGATTGAGAAGCATCATTTTTTGAGACATACCATAAATCGTTTACATAATCAAAATGATATTTAATACCACAGTTCACAAAACGGACGCCAAAATTCACAAATACGCCCCCTTGTTCATTATTTTCTAAAAACCGACAATCTGCTGGGCATAATGCCACATTACTGACTTCAATACCTGCATTCTTAAAATCATTTCGTATCTGTTCTTTAATTCTATTCTCAATTGAATCTTCTATTACGAGTAGATTCCGAATAATAGAATCATTTTTAGTTAATGTTCTTGTCGTAGATGCAGCAGCAGAATAATGCGATGCATGTGAACCGTGATACCTTTCTTTGACAGAAGAAAAGTCTATTTTATTTAAAACCAACAAACTATCTGTGTCTATTTGTTGAGCCTTCGCACAGGAATAACTACCTAATATGAAGGAAAAAATATACAAAAGAAAACTTCTCATGATAAAACAACTAAAAAAATCCATATGCAAATATACAATGATTTCTCTATCAACTCATATGGATTTAAGTTTTTTATTGCGAAAAGAGAAAAATATGTTGTCAATCAGTGGAATAAAGACAATAAAGCCCCAACAATAACTCGATTGTCGGGGCTAGACCATCTTCAAGCTAGATTTGCATCAATAGCTTGAGTAATGAGAGCTATGGGACGAATGTGACGAATGGGAACTGTGCGACGAGTGCGACGAGTGCGACGAGTGCGAACTGTGCCACGTAGCAGAAGTTTGGCCATTTGTCGGCAAATTCAGAATCAGCTGCTTGCCATTTTGCTGCGAAATTTGTTCATCCTCTGAAGTTGAGACGAACTTTGACGCAACATTATTGCTAGCAGAAGATACGAAGCCTGCACATCCCATAACAAATGAGATTAGTAAAACGGCTAATTTCTTCATTTTGCTAAAATTAAAAAATTAATAATGTTAGTAACTCAAAATGGTCTTATGTGAGAACTGTGATGAATCTGGTTGGATTCAAACAATCCGCCACATTTTTCCTTCAACTTACACTCTTGACAAATTGGCAGATACAGATCTTTCCAATCTGAGATAGAGTTTTGGGCAAACGGCCTAAGGCATTCTGGAAGCACGCATAATTGTGCGTTATAAATGTAAGTCTTGATTCCTCTTTGATCTAACAGCAATACGGCTTCTTGAAGTTGCTTGTTATAGTCGAATGGATCAATCCATAAATCCTTCAAATTCTGCTCTGCAATACCTATAGTCTCCATTTGCAAAAAAGCGACCTGGTTGACAAACGGGAAATTATGATAGATATAATCAGCCAACTGGGGCAGACGTTCATATGTTTGCCTATGCACCACAATTCGAAGACCTATTTTTGTATTGAATAGTGCTAAATTATATAAGCCTTGAACAGTCTTATAGAAAGTCTTAGCACCAACAATTCTGTTATGTTCATCTGCGATATCAGAGAAAATAGGGACGTCAACCTGCAAATCATGGTGTTTGCATAATGCCAACTTCATCGCATATGATTTATCTGCAAATTTCGTGCCATTTGACAACAAACTGATACTTGCTTTTGGTTGATACTTTTGAATTTGCCGAATCAATTCAAAAAGTTTATCACCAAGAAGAGTTGGTTCACCACCAGTAATACCAATTTCGCAAGCATTCTTGTCAATTAGCGAAATTAATTTTAAATTAAATGGAGTTTTATCTACCTCATCTTTTACTGGAGGCTGAGGACACATAATACATCTATGATTACAACGCTCCGTTGCAAATATGGCATTGTGTAGTGAGTTTATTTCAAACAGGAAAATCACCTCGCCCTCTTTATTTAATAAAACTACATCCCCATCATAGAAATCTGAAATAGAATCTACCGTTACAATTGGCGATAGCCCTTTTGTCTCTTTCTGCAATGTTATAACAGCAGCATATCCAGAAGGACACTGAAGCGCATTTTCATCAATAAGAATCATATCCTTACGATTAAATAATGATCTTTTAGATGTAATCCGCCCCATTACATAATCATTAATATTTTTCTGTGTTCCAATGATTTGTTTCATAATTATCTATGCCTATAAAATGCAACAATTTGGACTAAAAGCTAGAATAATGTGAAGCATGATCAGAATGAGATATATGAGAAGTATGAGATGAATGAGATGAATGCCATTCAGCTGAATGCTTATTGTAAAAGTCTTCAGCTTTTCTTGTTGGATAACAATAAATAACACAAGAGTCCTCCCCATTAACAGCAATCACATACTTATACTTGCCATAAATTTGTTTGACAATAAACTTATTATATTTCTCAAGGTCTTTACGCTTTAGTTTTTTTCTCTTCCCATCCTTAATGACCACTATATTATCTTTATCCCAGACTTTTGGATATATTTCAAATATATCTTTGCCTAAATACAACACAAGATTACCATTAGAATTGAGATCTAAAGACCCTGTCATATTTGCATATTTCTCAGGAGCCAACTTAGAATATGCATACATGAATCTATTTTGGCAATAGCCATAGACAGATAACAACAAAGCTGCAATGGTGATAACAATCCTTTTCATACCGTTGAAATTATCTAATCCAAGACCAGAAAATCCTGTTGATTTCAGGGTCGTTCTTTTTAATTAATTCAAACAGATACTGAATGATTGATTTTGTCTTCTTACACATTTCATTCGTAGGCCTAAATCCTATCATATCATTCTGCTCTGACATGTTCCTGACAGGATCCGCACCACAATAAGGTTGGTAAACGCAAGTAGAACAAGCAGGCAAACATTCATTACAAGCATTATGAATGATATTGTGGAGATGTTCACCATTGAACATTTCCTGATACGTATTCTCATGCACATTTCCCAACCTAAAATCATAGCGTTTGAAGCGAGCCATCATCCTGCCTTCGTCGGAAACATATACACTACCATCATAGTCATATATTGCTCCGGCTATACCAACTCCTGCGGGAGACTGCAAATCGACAAACCCCGTAGCGAAAGGTGTAAGCATTCTTCTTAATAGAAGAGATGCAAATCCTTCAACAAAGAAAGTGCCGTTCTTATTAAGCTCGATTATATAGTCAAGTCCAATTTTGTAGTTTTCAATAAAATCTTCAATCGGATAAGCAATTCTGTCTTTGTACTGCTTTGCAAACCCATAAGGATTAAGCGAACGCAAGAAAATGCTAGTAAATCCCAACCTCACATACTCATCAATAATCTCCTTAAAATGACCAAGGCCATATTTAGAAGTAGTCATCAAGGCAGAGACACATCCGGGGTCGCCCCATACTTTGCGAACAAGTTCCAGTTTTTCTTCGAATATTTCAAATGTTTCAGCAGTCGTCTGCAAAGGACGGTTTGCGTTATGAATTTCTTTTGGGCCATCAAGAGATGTCGAAATAAAGCAATTATGCTTTTTTAAGTACTTAATTTTCTTCTCATCAAGAAGTGTGATATTTGTGCAGATAACGAATTCCAACTCTTTCTTCTTGAAAAGGTTCTGTAATTCAGCCTCTTCAATCATATACTTCACCATCTCAAAGTAAGTGGATGGGTCTCCTCCCTGGAACTCAATTTTAATACATGGTGAGGGCGACTGGAAAATCGTTTTTATGATTTTCTTAGCTGTATCCTTCGTCATGTCAGCAGTATGGTCATCCATGTTCTTGCGTGCAACCTGACAATAGATACAACTAGAGTTGCATCTAAGTGTTGGAACAACCATATGTAACGAGGTGAAATCGCGAAGTATACTCTTTTTTGTCCTGAATTTCGTGGCCAGCATATTCACGACATCCTCCACCTTGTCAGTAGTCGCTATCTGTTTTGATGCGAGGTCTTGGAATACTGTTGACCTAATGTCAAGGTCATTATTTATGAATTTGTCAAAATTCTCATTTGACAAAAAAACGTATTCGCCCACATCATTTGTCAGCAAATATTCAGAATCATTGAAACGAGAGAATCGGAATGGGAGTATCTGATAATCACTCATGATAATTAACTTCTAAAAGTTGTAAAGTCATATCTTGTTACTGCTCCAAGAAATTGAAATGACTGCTGGAAAGAAATCAATGTTGATTCTTTTCATTAATTGACAGGCTTAAAAGCTTCTTCAACAATTAGGTCACGAATATGGCCAAAACGGTCATTCGTAGTCACTCTAATTTGTTGATCAATCAAATCATTGCAAAACTCTTTGCATACAGTTTCTGAAACAGTATTATTCTCTTTTGACTGTAATGTGACCATGACACAATTATTCTCTTTATCCATCTCTTGATGGATAAAGAAATCACCAGAAAACTTATAGCATGATGCATTAATCGCTTCAAGAGAATAAATATCTATAGATACTTTAACTTGAAAAGTATCAGCAGAAATTGCTATAACAGGGAAATTAATTTGTTCACTCATGTTAACCCTAATTTAAAATGTATTGTACCGTACCCCTTGGTTTTTCAAAAATAAGTATAAAACATCCACGATTTCCTTTCAAGAGAAATCGTATCGCTTCTATCTTTTTGTCGCGTGCAAATTTACAACTCTTTTTTTAGATTTCTATAGTATTTACTCTATTATTTTCAGTTAAGTAGAGTTTTTTGTAATAAATTCAATTATCTTTGATACGTACTTCTTTTGCGTCCTGATGCTCGTCCAGCGTTGTGAGCTGGATGAAGGGGCAGTCGGGATAGGCACCCGTCCAGCCGTTGAAGCGTATGACGATCTGGTGGACTGTGAACATCAGGTCGTGATACGGCTTCTGCAGGGCTTGGGCTATGGTGTACAGTTCGCGCTTGTCGCTGCCCGAGTTGTTGCTCTGCGACTTCCCGGGCACGCTGCCCACCAGGTTGCTGTGCACGCGCATGGTGAAACATATCATGTTCACCGCCTCCTGGATGTCCGTTGACCAGTCGCCGCCCTCCTTGTCGGAGTCTATCTTGTTGATGACGACCTCGTGCTGGACCTCGCCTGTGGGAGCCACATAGAAGGTGGAGAACCACACCTTGCCAGCGTTCTCAACGCCGGTGAGGAAGTCGAGGATCTGCTGCTTTTCCTTGACGATGCGTTTCTGCTGCTCGCGGCGGTCGGTGATGCCCTCGCTCTTGAAGATGGAGTCCCAATACTTGTTCGAGATCTCTATCTGGTACTTGATGGGGGCGATGTTCTTCAGTTTGGCCTCCTTGGCCATGCCGATGAGCTGCTTGATGTTGTACCACTTGCCACGGAACAGGGCGCCGTAGTACGGTATCGGGTAATAGGTGCTGTCGGGGGTCGGGACCCGCGTCAGCACGGCGAACTTGCGGGACTTGGTGCGGACGCGGCGCTTGCCGTCATCACCGACGATGCGCCCCATGCGTATCGCCAGGTCGCGCCAAGGCGAATTGATGTCGAGCAGGTCGATTACCTCGATATCGTCACGGCTGGCCACGGGCTGGCGCCAGTTGGCGTAGAGCACCTGCTTGATGCTACCGTCCTTCTCCGCAGGGGTAAGACGGCAGTAGCAGGCCTCCTTGCGGATCAGTCGTACGATCCTCGTGCCCTCGGCATTGAGGATGACGACCGAGACGCAGAAGGCGAAGTGCTTGAAGTCTTGGCACACTCCGAGGAAGTAAGAGGGCAAGGCGTTGTCGAGCAGGAAGTCCTCGACCTCCCGCTTGACATCGCCGCCACACGATTCGGTGTTGTACTGCAGCCCGCTGCCGTAGCACACCTCGGCATTGAACATCTGGCAGGTGGCGAGGGTCTCGTCACTCTCGATGAGGTCAATGATGTGGTACGGCATGCTGTTATCGCTTCCCCATGGGATGTAGGACAGCGACTTGTCGATGATCGTCGGCACGATGTCCACATCCTCCTTAAACACCTTGCCGCTGTCGGTCTTGAAAGCGGCCGATGCGTTGAGCACCGGGATGGTTTCTACTGAATTAAAATTTAACTCCATAATCTCGCGGTTTTAGTTTCCGCAAAATTATGGAGCTATGCTTGGATGTCAAAAGACATTATCATCAGACATCCTTCTCTATTGAATCATTATTTAGAAAATCTTCGTAACAAAGATCAATGAGTTTTTCATACAGATGGAGTTTAGAAACAATGCGTTTTATATCAATTATATTAGAGCCAAATAATATTTCTTTATTCACTACCGCTATAGTCATTGTCTCACCATAACCGAATCTCTGTGGTCTTTGGATTTCATTTTCCTCGGTTCTTCCTTCTTTTACTTTCATCAAGGAGTTAAAACAAGCATTTCTAATAACTGAATGGTTCTTATATCCACACCAAATCTTGAAACACAACTTTGACTCCTCAAATTGCAGATAAAACTCAATATTTTTACCATCACCAACCCAATACCAAAATGCACCAAGAAAACCCTCATTTGGGTTAGGTACATATTTCCAACCCAAATCAATATGATTGTTAATCTCTTGATAAAAACCTTGCCATGCATACCAATGCCATTCTGAGACTGGTAAGGATTTATACTTTTGAGTTTCATTTTCTATAAATTGAAGATGCTCTCTAAAGTGATTCACATATATGTTATCCCCAACATAACTTATAAGCATCTTGAGTAAATCATCGCGTAGAATAATACGATACCCATAGCTCAAGATTTTTTCTAAATTCCATTTAGATTCGTTACCTGTCTTAATGTATGTAAAAAATAATTTGTCACGATGACCATCATACTCTGCATGCACAGTTTGTTTGTAACGTTCTAACTGTTCATCATGTTCAGTAGTTTCTGTTTTATCTTCAATAGCTACGAATATGTCATCATTGATTTCAATCCATATATCTATTTTATTCCATTGACGACCAACTTCAATCTTTTCAATGATTAAATCCTCATTGCCAATTATAAGCCTTATAAAATCCTGTCCAAGTCTACATAGATCTGGATCGAGATTTAGATAGATTGGGTCTGCACATTTGATCAGCCAAGCAAAAAAAGCATCTTGGTTTAATTCTGATTTCGCAAAACCAAAAATGTTTGGTAGAGTGATCTTATTCATATCGGTTATCTTTAGTAATTATTTACTGCAAAGATACCTATTAAATATTAAACATTCATTATTATTTAAAAATATTAGAGGAAAACTTCTAATCCGTTGATCTCGAAGATGCAGCAGATGCGGGCCTGTCGTATCTGGTGTGAGTCGAGCAATTTGAACTGCTGGGTACCCTGGTAGAAGTTGTAGCGCAGGGGGATGCAGTTGCGCCAGCACTGGATCTCCCCTGATTTCGTCCAAAGCTTGATGTCAACCGGGTCACCGGCCTTGAGCATCCTGCGAAGGGTGCTGATGTGGATACTTTGTGCCATAGGTCTATTGGAATGATGGGTCAAACTGCTCGGTGAAGATGCGGTCGTGATCCACGGACAGGTAGTCTGTCGGCAGCCACGTCCGCCTGTCTTGGTACTGGTAGGTGAACTTCACGGTGTTGAGTTCACCGTTCGCGTCGCTGATCTCGCAGGTCAGGTCACTGATCAGCACAATCGGCATGCCTTGCGGAGTGTAGCCCTGCGAGTAATCGGTGCGCTTGGTCGCCATGCGCACGTCATGCGAATAGAACAGCTGCTCGATCCACCGTGCCTGCTCCATGGTCAGGCCCGAAGTCTCGACATCGTACAGCTTCTCGTTCTGCTGGTTGTAGAACGTGGAGATGCGGTTCGTCACGGCGATTGAGCGGTCAACCTTGGGCTTATGCGTGGTCACTGCCTGGAGTGCGCAGCACTCGAAGCAGTTGAACGCATTGCGGAAATACAGCGTGAGGTTCGGCTCGCAGTCCTGCACGTAGAATGTGAAGGACCGGGCACCGACCTGGACGCTGCAGGCCAGCGGCCTGATGTGCTCCCTTACCCAGCCGTGGGACTCCACGGCGTCGAGCATCAGCTTCATAGTCACCTCGATCCTGGCGATGGTGTCGATGGTGCTGATCGAGTTTTGCGGCGAGTACTGGAACACCCGTGGCTCGGCGTCATAGACGCTGGCCACGACACGGAAGCGCACGGGCTCCTGGGAGTAAGCCTTGCGGTAATAGTAGAGGAACTCGGTCGCCCCGGGCGCCATGAGTTTCCCTTCCATCGTGGTGAGGAAATTGTTGCGCAGGAACTCCTCGGTGTCGCCTGTGAAGTGCTGCTCCAGATAGACCGCCTGGAAGGTGGCCAGTGTCTGGGTGGATCCGTTGTGTTTGGCCCTGAGCGTGAACGAGCGCAGGGCATGGCTGCCCTGGCGCATGTAATACTCGATAACCGAACGGATGTCGTGGACAATGATATTCCTTTGATACGGGATGTGGGTGGCCGAGAAAACCGTGGCCCCGCCCGAGACGATCGACACGACGGCCTCGTTGTCGTCGCTCGTCGTGAGGTCGATGTCGGGAATCTGCGAGGAAAACATGAGCTCCTCCAACTGGTTATTCAATATGACTGACATATATTCTATCGATTTAAGTTCGTAGCAAAGGTATGTTCGTGTAGTGGGATTGCAAAAGACAACGAAAAAGCCGGGCGTTCCCCATCGATGGGGACGTCCGGCGCCGGTTCCGATCGGTGGGCGATCGCTCGCCCACCTGCGGAACGGGAGGCTTAAACCTCGTGCTCGATGTACTCGCTCAGCTCCTTGAGGATGTCTTCGATGTCCTCGGCCGTGCTGTCATCGGCAAACGTCCATGACCTGCAGGCCTTGGCGGGCGGCTCGCCTTGGTGGGCGAACACCGTCCACCATGTCATCACCTCACCATCGCATCGCACCAGCGTATTGGTGTGGATGCTCATCGAGTGGCAAATGCCCACCTTGTTGTTATACACTGCGTCCTGTACTCGGCGAATGCGGGTAACCGCTTTTTTAACTTCTCGTGTCATAGCTCTTGATTTTTTGCGGTGGGCGGGGGCTGGCCTCGCCCACCTTGTTAAACTTATACTTACTTGTTCTCGGCCTTCTTGGTGCTGCGCTTGCGGCTCTTCTTCTCGGGCTGCGGCTCGGGCAGGCCATCACAGATGGCTACACGCTTGCCTGCTCTGACCAGACGGGGCAGATAGCTGTCGAGGGCGTGAGCGGGGAATGCGGCCTGACGCTCGGTGATGTCCTTCGCCTGCGTGCGGGTGAGCACTATGCCCAAAATCTCGCTAACGGCTACCGCATCATCGCCAAACGACTCGTAAAAATCGCCCACACGGAACAGCAAAATCGCATCGGGGTGCTTGGCCTTCATCTCGCCATATTGGCGGGCCAGCGGCGAGGCCTCGCCCACCACCTCGGCGGTGGGCTGGCTCTCCTGCTCGGGCGCTGCGCTCGGCTCCTGCTGCGGCTGCGGCTGGCTCGCCTTCACCTCGGCCATCAGCTTGTTATAGATGGCCTTCGGGATCACTGCGCCAGTGCGCTTGCGAAGGATGAACGCATACCTCAACGCCTTCAGCGGCTCCGAAAAGTAGAA
>Ga0310697_10003460_pt1 | contig 16013 bp, 12 predicted proteins | sample 172DNAGHGlowgp2_FD_203883 | JGI IMG/M metagenome (GOLD analysis project Ga0310697, IMG submission 203883) | Sheep rumen microbial communities from Palmerston North, Manawatu-Wanganui, New Zealand - 1728 DNA GHGlow gp2 (v2) (version 2) | ecosystem: Host-associated > Mammals > Digestive system >... | reverse complement strand
TGCTATTTGGTAGAAGGTGTTGCCAAAGGAGTTCTCCTTGTCGTCAATCGCCTGTTCCAACTTCTCGTTCTCCTTCCTCAGGGCGTCCCTTGTCTCCAATTTCTGCCTCTTGACGTCGGCAGCCTGGTTGACGGCGAAATATTTGATTATGGCGGCCTTGGATTCTTCGGAGAATGCCGACATGTTGGCCGTAGCCTCCTTGCCGCCAATCATGGAGCCTATTGCATCCTTGCCCAGAGTCCACAACGAACCTGCGACGCCACGCACTCCGTTGCCTATGGCGGCCTGGAAGTTTTGCATCGTGTCCTTTGTGTAAGGGTTTGTCTGCAGTTGTTTGAGCGCCGCCATGCCGTTCTGGCTCGATACCTGTTGAAGTTTGTCTTTCAGGGCCGCGTTTTTCTGTTTGAGTGCGGAGATTTCTGCATCAAGGGGGTCTGCCTGCTGTTGGGGCCGTCCCCGGACGTCCATATGGAGCGGTCGGGGCTCCCTGCCCGGGTTGCACAGGATACTGTGTCTGCGGAGCATAAGACGGGGCCTGTTGTGCCGCGTAGTTGAACATCCTTTGGGACGAGGCGGCTTCCTGAATGGCGATACGCCTGCATTCCGGGTCTTGGAAATTGCTGAAGTGGTGCAGGGTGAGCGGGAATGTGTAATGCCACCCTGGTTTTTCGTTCAAACCCTCCACCTTGCCGTCTTTCTTCCCTTTGGCATATTGCTCACGTGCGTAGGCTTCTCCCTTCCGCTTGGCTTCGTCTACCGCCGCCGCGCTCCTCTGTTTCTCCGCGTTCAGAGCCGCCTCCTGTTCCTTGCCCGCCTTATAGTCTTTCAATCCATAGCCGGCCAAGCCGCCAAGACCTGCCGCCATCATGAGCAAAAGACCTTTTTTGAGGTCTCTGTTCCTCCTTGCGACATGGTAGTTCTCGGCCCGCTCCAACATCTTGTAAGGGTCGTTCTTTGCCTGGAGTTCGGCTTTGAGCCTCTTGTTTTCCGCCCTTATCTCGGCGTTTTTTTGGCGTTCGTATTCAGAGCGGGAGTCATACGGGATGTCGAACGGCCTCTGGTACCTGGAGTTCTGGGGTTTGCCTTTATGAGGTTGGAATTTGTCTCGTTTCTGGGGGACGAGCCCGACGTATTCAGCGCCGGGCTCCTGCCCATCTTCAGAAAAAGTCCTATAATTTTTCATTGTTTTTCCGTTTGTGTGTAATCCTTCGCCCATGGCGTTGTATTTGTCGGACAAGTCTTCCAAGGCCTTGCGCATCCTTCCGTCTTCGTGTTGCGCAGTGTCCTTGAACTCCCTTGACAGGGCCTTATATTCCATCTCCTCGGGGGTCTTTATCCGCTCGCCTTCTTCCATGCCGTTTTCACAGCGTCCGACACTGTGCCCGACGCCGAATCGTAATAACCTTTCCATAAATCCAATGTGGTTTGGAGACCGGTGTGTCTCGCTCCAGTCTTGCCTGCGCGGATGTCGTCGATGTCAGCATTCATGTTGTTCTTGTCAACGTAGTTTTTGAGACCGAGACCCGCTGACAGTATCGACCCCGCCATGCCTATGGCCGCCCTGCGCCTGAGCCTGTCCTCTTTAGTCTTGGGGTCTATGAAAATGTCGTGCATAAGCTCCCTGAAGGAGCGTTTCGCTTTTTTGGTCTTCCTCTTCACAGGCTCTACGACGGGGTCAAGGATGTCCTCTACGGAGAACGTCCTTGTCGCCTCGTCAAATATAATCCTTTTCATTGCTTCATCGGTTAGCCTCTGAGCAAGTACCTTTCCACATCCTCCCTTATGGCGCAAAGCTTGTAGTTGAATATGTAGGGATTGTCATCAATCCTCACATAGAACAACTGCGGCACTTTTGCCCCTTCAGGCATGACCTTTATCGTCACGCCTGTATTGGCGAGCCTCAGTTCGGATTCTGTACAATATAGCTCTATGGAGTTTATGTCGTACCCCTCCAAGTCTGTCACGGGGGTGAATGTCTCGACGACATGGATGGATGCCGAGCTCGTAATAAGTCCTGTGGACGTATGCACGGACGCGGTTATTGTCGCGTCCCCCAACGAAACCCCGGTGATGTTGCCATGGCAGTCCACTGACGCCACTGCAGGGTCGTCAGACAACCAAAGGATGGGGAGCTGGCAGGGGTATATGTCTACCGGCACTTTGAACACCTGGCCGACGCCTATGCGGTACTCGTCACCTCCTATGCCTATTTCACTGACCTTCACATAGCATCTGGCGCGGAGCTCGTCCATGCTTGCCGTTATCGTGGCGTCGCCCTTGGACATGCCTGTCACCATGCCGTTGACCACCGTGGCCACGGTGGGGTTGGACGAAATCCATGTCACCACCGACCCCTCCGGCTTGACTATCGCCCTGATGGGATATGTCTCGCCTATCTTGAGCACAAGGCTGTCTGTGTTCAGCGCCAGCTTGTGGTCGGGGTCCTCGTCCCCGCTGTCGCCACTTCCGTCGTCGATTGGCAGCACGGTGAACGTATATATCTTTTTGCATCCGTCATAAATGACATCAAGGTCGAACTGCCCTTCCGCCACGCAATACAGATAGCATTTTGAATTGTACGGGCAGAAGGTTTTGTCGTATGGCAGGACCTTCGCTATCTCGCTGTTCGACGACAGGAAAGATATTGGGTGTCCAGGCTGCCCGCCTATGGCCGTCACCTCCACCTTGTTGCCTACGATGAAGTCGCCGACCGCCACTACGCTGATGTCTTTTATCGTCATTGCTATTTCTTTTTCGCTTTTATCGGATTGATTTCGCATTCCTGCCAGACTCTCCTGTCAGGGTCGACCAACACCTTGTATTTCAACGGGGCCATCCTCACGACAGTCCTCCTGCCCGAGAACGAAAACACGTCGGAGACAGAGCTGAAAATCATGACGGTCGACACGTCCTGCTTTGGTTCGCTGTCCGCCGGCTGGTCTTTGGCCCTATTCTTTTGGGGCTCCATTTCGAGAGCCTCGTCTTCTGTTTTTTTTCCCATCTTTGTTTCTTTTTAGCGCCTGGCATAATAATTGCCGGGCTCCAGGTCGTTGTAATGCGGAGCCCCTACCACTTCTGCCATGGTCGGGGTTATGGTCATCGCCTCGCCCTCCGCACGCACCTTGGGGTCGGGAGAGTTCATCTTCCGCTCCTTTTCCATTTTTTTGCGTTCGATGGCGTATTTGCCCCATGCGTTCCTGTGCCCGTTAGATATTGCGAATGCGGTGGCCAGGCCGCCGAGTGTCGCAATCATAGGACGCCATGAGAACCTGCGTGTATTTTTGTCAAAAATTAACTTAACCATGGCCTTAATAAAAAATAGGCGCATGTCGCATGATTGTGACATGCGCCCTCAACATATGGAGAATTTCAAGAAACTACGCTACGAGCGTGAACTTCTGGACGAACTCAGGAACGATGGACTCGTTTGCCTCCTGGTAGTATACGCCCTGAGCCAACTGTGCCGGGTTCTGGTACGAACCAGCGACGGGAGTGTTGGTGAGGGGCAGGAAGATACCACGGATGATGGGGGCGAGCTGGCCGTCTGCGGTCTTGTGGACAGCGTAGCCGTCCATGTCGCCGATGAGGGTGTGGCGGTACACGGGAATGCCGTTGAAGTGCCCCACCAAGTCGTTGATGTAGGTCGTGTCGGTGTTCTGAACGAACTCTCCGGTGGTCCTGCACTGCTTGAAGAAGTTGGCGAGGCCCATGCCTACGAAGTAGGCGGTAGCCTGGCAGCCCTTGATGGACTTCTTCGCGAGGTCGTCGTCGACCTTGGTAAGCATTGCGCTGAAAGCGTGCAACCTGGACTTGAAGTCGGTGAACTGGCTCCTTTCGGGGTCGATGATGGTAGTGCCGCCCTGGTAGTTGTTCTGGATGCAGTTGATGAGCTTCTCGTTGAGCAACTTGGTGTAAAGCTCCGTAAGCTTCTGACCGAGGATTTCCTGCGGGTCGGAGCCGAGGGACTTCATGTACTGTGCGTTGCTCATGATGTCGCTCTCGCCAATCAAGATGTCCGGCGAAGCGTCCACCGAAATCTCGTTGTGGGTGATTTTGAAACGGTTGTTGCCGTGTGCTGTGCCGTTCCAGTCAGGTGTGCCGGCCACGTCCTCAAAGAGGGAGATGGTGTATGCGGCGTCTGCGAGACGGCCTACGAAAGGCGCTGTTGTGGCTATTGTGAAGGTGATGCGTCCTGCCGATGTGTAGTCAACGGTGCCTGCCTCAAGGATGCCAGCGGGTGCGAGAAGGTTGTTCTTCTTGTCGTCCCTGATTACGATTGCCTTGGAGGGGTCGTTGTCCGGGATGATGGTGAGCACGACAGAGCCGGGGATAATCTTCTTGCCCGTAGTGATGTCGTATGGACGTTGGTTGTTGGTGAAGTTAGACCTTGTCTCCCATTTGGCGTTGATGTTGTTGAGGTTCTCTTTGCCAATGTTGGGGAGCACCTTGCGGTTGTTGGTGACGCCCACGAGGTCGTTGAAGTACAAGGTGCAACGTGAGTGGTCCATCGCCCTCTCGATTGCGAGGTGTCCTGCAAACGACCTTGCGTAGGACGCCATGGTGGCGTTGAAGAGCTGGTTCGCGGAGATGAGGAAGTCGGACTGTCCGGAGAATTGACGTTGTGTGGACATGTCGTCGTTGTAGCGGCTAAAGAGCTTGTAATACTCCCTTTTCCTCTCGTTGACGGTCTGGGGCGAGTTGGAGTTGGCCGCCAGCACCGATTCCCAAGCTTTTTCGTCGCAGGGGTCGTTGAAAAATCGAATTTGTGTCATGTTTTAATAATGATAAAATTTTGTTAAATTTTAAAGGAAGGCTACGGGTGTGCTCCGCCTCCTTCCAAAGGAAGTGTTCGTTAGGAAGCATTGGAAAATTCACGAGGAATCTCCCAATGCGTATGCTGTGTTCTGACAGCTCCCATCCCTTCAGGGATGGGGTTCCGGAGCAAGCTTGCCCTATTGGGCTACTTTTCGCTCTCGCAGGGACTGTCCTTCCCTGTTTTATTATTTGACGTTGCAAATATGAAAATGATTCAACTGTGCAATTTTTTCGCGTCCAATTCGACCCACGGCTGAAGCCGTGGGCTTACTTGGACGATTTCGTTAGTCGTGTTTTGCGAACAGGAGCCTGCTGAAGCCTGAAGCCGGTTTCGCGGGCGCCGATGACGAGTCGTCCCCAGAGAACAGTTTCATGGCTGAGAAGTTCCTCGGTTCTGACGGGGTGATGTCTTCTGCGGAGCCGCCTACGTTCATGTCTCCGTTGACGGTTATGTTCTCGATTACGACATTGCTGTCAGGCTCGACGCCGCCCAAGGTCGCGTCCATAGGAGCCGCCACTGCTTCTGCCGGAGCCCCGGTGATTGCGGATTCGAGGGGCACCACTGCGTCGCCCTGCAATGTGGCGTCGAGAGGAGTGGAGAACAGGAGTTGCGAGAACCTGGACTTGCCTGCCGTTTTCTTTACAGTTGCAGCGGAATAAGTGCGCTCCTCCATGGAGTCGAATCTCCCTGAAAGGATTTCTTGAGCGTAAGAGTAAGCCTTGTCGCATTGGTTCCTTACGTCCTCGACGTCGCTTCCTTCAGAAACTTTCCCGAGCAATTCAGCCTGAGCCTTTACATTGTCGGCTTCGGCCGCCACCTCCTTCGCAATCTTCTTGTCGCCGTTAGAGTCTTCGAGCTCCTTCACCTTCGCCATCATGTTGTTGGCGCCTTCGGTGATGATGTCCACCATGGCTTCTTCCGAGAAGTTGAAAGTCACGCCATTCTCGTCCTTGCAGGAGAACACTGCGTCCTTCTGCTCGCAACCCACGCACATGTCGTCGGGGATGGATGCGGTCGGGTCTTCGCCCTCGTAGCCAGCCAGGTCATTGTTTTCGATGCCTACATTGCTGGGTATGGCCACCGTGGGGTCGTAGGTGCCGTTTAAGTTGCCCGCGATGTCGTCAAAGGGAAGTTCCACCCTTTCGTCCTCGTCGCTGCCCTCGGTGCCATTGGGGAATGATGCGCTATCAGCCACATCCGCGAGTTGTCTGAGCTCGTCGGCGGAGAACATGCGATAATCAAGGCCCGTAAGGTTGGAGAATGTCTTTGCGTCCTCGTCGTCATCGTCTTCATCGTCTTCATCGTCTTCCTCGTCTTCCTCGGCTTCCTCGGCTTCGGGTATCTTCCCGCCGTTCTCCTCGTCTTCCTCGTCTTCCTCGTCTTCGTCGTCAGGCAAGGAGTCTATTGCGGCTTCGATGTCGTCCGCAGGGGCGCCGCCTTGGAAGGATTTGCTTGGGTCGCCCAAAAGTCCGGCGAGGTCGGCGTCGCTGATTCCTGTGTTGATTTTTGTGTAGACGTCGGGGTCGGCTGCGTCGCCATTGTCAATGTTGTTAACGATGTTCTTTGCGGGGTACTCGCCGACACCATAGCTGCCGTCGGCGGAATCGTCTTCGCCCGAGCCGTCAAGGGGGGACAAGGCGAACTTGCCGTCCTCATCTACGGAGATGAGCGTCTGTTCCCCGGTGTCCTCGTCTTCGGCGACGGCGATGTCACCGTCGCTGTAAAACCTCAAGCCCATCGTCTTGTCGCTGTAGTACGACGTTTTGTTGACTGCTGCCTGCCTGATGGCATCAACGATGTCGGCCTCGAACTGAGTGTCGTTCCCAGAGAATACCCTGGTCATCAGATATGTGTTGTTCATCTTTTTCTGTACGTTTGGTTGTGCCCCGTTGTCGTGGGCAGAGAATAATTTGCTTGTATAGGGGGTGGCTCCGCCTGCCTTTAACGCAGATGCGGACATGGAGCCCGAATTAATGCTTATCTTGGTAAGCTCGTTGCGACTCGGGTCTTCGACGAAGACGCAATCTCCTGCCGCTGCGAAATTAAGTTGCTTGCCTCCGTCCATCAAGGACGTCGCGCCGTAAGAAAACGCCCTGTCCACGGCATTGCCTAACTTTCTCTGGAATTCCCGGTCTGCAGGAGCGTCGGAATAGAGCCTGTTCATTACTTCCGTCCTGTCGCTGAACGTCCCTTGGATTGCGTTCTGGTCAATCTGCTGAAGTCCGTTGACGCCATATGCCGCCGGCTGCTGTGCCATCTGCCCGAGTTGGGGTTGGAGCATTGGGTTCGCAGGCTGCTGCGGCATTATTGGTTGCCCTGTCGCGGGGTCCACTGCATATCCGAGCCCGGGCTGCTGCGCCATGGGGGCCATTATTGGCTGCCCTGTGTTCGGGTCGACGAGAGGCTGCCCCGTGTTGGGGTCAAGGAGCGGTTGCATCGCCATCGAGGGGTCGACTCCCATCGGCGCCGCACCCTGCGCCATCAAGGCAGGGTTGCTGGGCATGGGCGCCCCCTGGGGAGGCATCATCGCCTGTCCTGTCATGTCTGCCGGAGCGGGCATGCCTTGCGGCGGTACGGCCTGCAGCTGCATGTTGTTTGGGTCCATGGGGTTCGGTGTTACCATAGTCGCCTCGTTATATGCGGGGTCCTGCACCATTATGGAGCCGTCTACTTCCGAGAACTGCAACTGCCTGCCTTCGCTGTACATGGACGTGACCCCATGTTTGTAGGTGTCATCCAACGCGCTCGAAAAATTACGGGAAAGCTCCGAGTCGTTGCCGGCAGCACGAAGTTCATCCATCAACTTGGTTGTCTGTGAAAATCCTATCACTTTGTGTGTCGCATTATTGATTAGTTTGGGTTGACTTTCTCCCTGCACCAATTCGGCCTTGACTTCGAACGGCGCAGTGCCGCCGGCAGGGTCGGTTGAAATGCATTTAAAAGTAAACTCCCTTTTGACTATTTCGTTTGGCGTGGCTGTTTCGGAGAAATAGAAGTTAGTGGACACCTTGAAGCCGTCCGAAGACGACCTCGCCACATAGAAGTTCTTGCCATACTGCTCGAACTTCTGTCCTATGTCCTTGACGGCTGCCTCCGACAAGTTGTAAAGGGCACGGGTTATGAAACCGTTTGGAATATCATAATTAAGCCTCAGGGTTGGATTCAGGTCCATTCTGAGTTCTTTCATCAAGGCTTCGTTGTCATAGTTGCCTATTATGACGCATTCGTCCTTGGACCCGAAGGGCTTGTTGACCGACCCCAGCGTTGTCCCCACAAGCGGGTACAGCTGGAGCATCCTGTCCCTTGCCGCAGGCAGGAGCATTTCCGTGACGGGGTCGCCCTTGGCGTTGCTGATTGCAATGACCACGGGGACGCCCCTCCACGACCTGCCTGCGTTGACGCTATTATACAGTTCCTTCAAATCCGCGATGACGGCAGGGTTTATCTGGTCCTGGTTGTAGGACACTGCCCTTTTGTCGGACGGATTTATCAGTTCCGCCATCGTGCCTACGAGATAATTCAGCTCGAATGGATATTTGCTCCCTCCTTTCATGGAGGTGAGCAAAAGCTCCAGGAGGTTGATGTCCTTAGACGATGGATATGTCATTTTCGTATATATAAATGGTATGCTAACGATAGTTCCCCGCCAACATCTGGTTGGTGCTGTTTACGCGCTCGTTTCGCTCCGCCTGCCTCCGCAAGGCTTCGTTGTTGTCCTGCGCGGACTGCCGCATCCGGGCAAACGAGTCCCTGAGGGCGTCGCTGTGGGCCTGCGCGGACTGCAACGCTTGGTTGTTCATGGCTTCGTAGCCGTCCATGATATGCGAATTGAACTGTTGGGAGACTTGGTTCATGTTGCCTCGCGCAGTATTCATCGCATTGGCGATGCGGCCCTGCGCCGCGTTGGCCTTTGCCTGCACCTCTTTCAAAAAGGCGTCGTTGTCATTGATGTTCGCATCAATCCTGCGCTGGTCCGCATATCCGCCCTGGATGGCGGAGGAACCGCTTCCCATTCTGTTCAAAAGGGAGTCCAAATGTTCGGGCGGCGTAAATTGCCCGCCCAGGGCGGAGGTGGCGGCGGAGTTTGGGACGCTGCCGTCCGGAACGGGCGGCTGGGCGTTGTTGCCCGGAGCGGGGGTCGTGTTGGATGCCGGTTGTGCTCCTCTGCCGGGGACTGGATGGGACGACCTGGGAGACGACATGTCAATGCTTCCGAAGTTCCCTAAAAACGAGTCCACCTTGTTCCTTAAATTGTGGCTTATCGCGGTGGCGACAGAATCCCTGTTCATGGCCGGCAGGTACCCCGGCCCAGACAGATACTGCCTGTTGCCGTTGCTATCGACATAATAGAAATGGGCGTTGCTTTCGTCCTTCCCCTCGACGCCCACCTTCTGCCCGATGTAGCGTCCAAGACTGTTGGCGTAATCCTGATTGGTCTGCGCCCACCCTTTGTCCCATACGTCCTGTTTTGTCCCCCACTTTGCGTTGGCTGCGTCGGCCATCCTTTGGTTGAACGCCTGGATGTCCCGGTCGTCGCCTTGGAACTGGTTTGCACGGTATTTCGCGACGTTCTCGATGTTGGCGCGGATGTTCTCTCTCTGTTGGTAGGAGGGCCCTTTTACTCCGTATTCGTCATTCATCATCTTCCAGAAGTCATCGTCGCTCCTGCCTGCCACGCGGTTATGGATGCCGTCTATCTGTGACTGCATGTCCGCGCCAAGACCTTGTTTCAGTTGTGACAAAAGGTCCTGTTCCCTTGCCATGCGTTCCTCCTCCTCCTTGGACATCTGCGGGGGAGGGTTGTGTGGAGGAGGCTGCATTCCCGACGGGTTGTACGGCGGCGGAGTCTGGGCACCAGCAGGTTGCTGTCGCGGGCGGTCATGTGGAGGAGGCTGCATTCCCGACGGGTCGTACGGCGGCGGAGTCTGGGCGCCAGACCCTGCCCCGCCGGCTCCGCTGTGCGGGGACACGTCTACATCCGCGCCTTCCTTCCCTGCGTTCCCTGATTGTTCCTGACTGCTGGACTTGGACTGCGCCTGCGGTTTGGGGTTGTCGCCGGAGTTGCTTTTAATGCCGTCTATTTTCTCTTCTATCCGGGTCATGAAGTTGTTCATGGCGTTGCCCAAATCCGCAATCTGTTTCCCGTAGTCGGGTGCGTTTTGGCCGGAAGCCTGGCGCCCCCCGTCCTTGGATGAAGAGTTGTCATTCGCCTCTAAGGGTCTGCTGTCGTTTTGGGCACCATTTTGCGAAATTCGCGCATTTGGAGTATCGCCGCCTTTGTCCTGGGCGCCCTGAACGGAGCTGCCTGTGTTGCTGTTCCCCGCCGAAGCGCTGTTCGCCGGAGGCCTTTCGGAGCTTGGGGTTTTGCCTTGGTCGTATCTTGAAGGCCTTTCATAATGGCGTGGGCCTCCCCTCCACATGTCCCAAAGCCTCTTGCCAAGCCCAAACATCTTCTGCATGTACTCGTATCCCATGCTGTCGCTCCACATGGAGCCCTCGTCGGACGAGTATGTGCGGGTGGAGGGTTGCACGGTGCTTTTCGTGGTGTTTGTGCCGCGTCCGCCGTAGCCTTTGTACCTGTCCATGCCGGAGCCCTGCTGGAAGTCGCGGCGGGCCTCCTTCTGTTTGTCCTCGGCGTGCTTGGCCCGCTCCTTGTTGCTTTCTATCATGTCGAGCCTTGCGTTGGCGTTCCATGAATCCTTGGCGTACTTCTCCATGGAGTTGCGGTCATGCTCCCGTACCGCCCTCACTCCGTACTCCCCTGCCTGCGCAAGGTCGCGCTTGGCCCTTATTTCGGCAATCTTGTCCTGGATGCCGGTGTCGGTGGATATTCCGTAGTCAGTGACCACCTGGTTGTTCGGGTTGTCCTCAAGTTTCCTGAGCTGCTCGTCATATTTGGCGACCAGCTCCCTCTTCTTGTCCTCCTGTTCCATCAGCTTGCGCCTCTGTTCAGGGGTTATGTTGAAGGTCTCGCGTGCTCCTATGCCGAAATAGTTGGCGCTGAAGCATGCAAAGACCTTGTCCCTCAACACCTGCGGGGCGCGTTCGCAGCAGAACAACGGGAGCAGGCTCGCAAGCGGGTCTGTGGCGACGCTCGCAAGTATGCGGTTCCTGCCCGGGTCGAACGAGCCGTCTGCCGGGCGCAGAATCATGCAGCTCCCGCTGCGCTTGATTAGCGTCTCTTCTCCCGTGCGGTTGTCCACCGCCTTAATGACAAGGTCGGGCATCCGGATGTAGCGCATCTGCAATGTATCCTTGATGCCCTTCCGTTCCGCGTCGCTGACGTCATTGGTGACTTGAGCAAGGAGTTCGTCCTCCCCGTCATCCATGGCGGAAAAGACGCGCTGCATGAATCTGGTCTGCATCTATATTTGTTGTGTAGGTGGTTGGTTGGGTATAGTCCCCTGGGTCGGATATTCGAGCGGCTGCCCCTGCACGGGGGCGTCTCCTGCCTGGGCGGGGTCTACGATGGGCGTCTCCATCGGCGCGGCAGGCTGCGATGTCGTCCCTGTCGGCAGCCCGTCCTTGTTCATGTCGTCGGACACGCCGAGCCTCTTGAGCTTGTACAATGTCAAATCTATGAGGTTGATGATGTCGTCGATGCACGACTGCAACGAGGACTTGTGGAACTCAGGCATCTGCACGATGTTGAAGCCGCAGGCGTCGATGTAGGACTTCAGCCTGTCAAAGTATTCTATGGCGGAGCCCTTCGGGAACACTTCGTTTTTGAAGTTGGTTATCTTGACGCTCGCTATTATCTTCTCCCCGAGCTTGTCCACGAGTTCTTCGATTTCCTTGTAGTACGACTCGAAAGCCATGTGCGCCGCGATGTCGCCGTAAGACACGAAATGATACTCGTGCGCGAACATCTGTGACGCGAGGATGGTGGAGATGAGGTTGCCCACCCCCATGTCCTTGGTGTCGAGGTCGGGAATAGTGAGCCCGGAGAAAGTCAAGGTCTTTGTTCTGACCACGCCATGCAAGGGGGAGAGCCTCCCGTCTGAATCCGACTTCCTGCAGATGTCCCCGCTGAGAATGCCCTTCATGAAGTCTTCATACTCCTCGTCGCTGCCAAAGTCCATGAGCATGTTGGGCACCTTGCCGGGGTTCCTTTTCCATGCCCTGTATTCTTCGATGTCCTTGGACGACACGGTCTCAGGACATGACTCCGCAGAATATGCGTTTTGCCCGACGGAGAACCTGTACTGACTGTAAGAAGGTGCGAACATGTTCGGGTACGCTTGCCCGGTGTTGATGTCCAAGGGACGCCCGGAATGGTCGTTGAGGGCCGCGATGTCGGACTGCCCTGAATAATGTCTGTTGTACTGCATTTTCATGTTTTTTAGCCAGGGAAGAAGCTGTTGTCTTCGACTGGATGTTGGAACTTTTTGTTCAGGCACACTCCCGTCTTGCCCTGGGGACAAGACTTGCAGGTCGTGTTGATGTGGCTTCGGAGAACCTTTACGTCATTGTTGAGCCTCCTTATCTCTTGCTTGAGCTCGGCGATTACGTCGTTGCTGTGTTTCAACGATTCCTTGAGGTCGCTTATCTTCTCGTCCTGCTGCCTGATTGTCGAGGTCATGGTCTCCTTCTCTTTTGCACTCAAAGCCTTCATGTCTTCGAGTGCCTCCCTGTAGAGCTTGATTATGTCCTCTATGTTGTCAATTTCCTGCGACTTCGCCTTGTGGAACTCCTGCCGCGCCTTGCCTTCGGATTGGGCGGCCTCCGCCTCCTCCTTGCGTTTGGCCGCCCGTATTGTCAAGAGGCGTATTATGCCGCCGGTGATGACGTTAGTCACTAACAGCACCACCAGCTCCCAAACATTTTCCGTTGTCATAGTAAATCGAAAGCCTTTAGGTTTACCGCATATTCCTCGTCGTCGAACACATAGGAGAACACTTCGTTGAGGAAGTTGGTGAGCGCATGCTGCCACGTCTTCTTCATGCCCGACGGCACGAAACCCATTACGGAGTTCGTGATGTTGACTCGGCGCATGACCTTGCCGAGCTCCGTGCCGGAATCGTACATCTCGCTGCCGAACCTTGACAACTGCAGTATCGCGGACAACGACGAGCCGCCGGACACCTGCTCCCTGCACGAATTGAGCATCATCCTGACGTCCGAGATGACAAGGTCGCGCAGATGGCGCCTGTCTTCGTCTTCCATGCTCCGCTCCCTGGTCTTGTAGTACGCACGATAGTTGTCAAGCATGCGCTTGAACAATATCGCAGGAGGGAGCACCGCGTACTTCATCCTTTCGTCAATAGCCCTGACGGAAGAGAAAATCCTTGTCCTGCCCGGGATGCCAGACAGGTACTGCATTAGCCGGGACTTGGTGTCCTCGCTGTCGGGGTTGTCCTTTATGATGTCGATTATGTCGTCATAGTGGCGTCTCATGAGCCCGTACAGTTCTTCCTTCCTGGCGTCGCTCTGGTCTATCATCTCCGGGGAGATGATGTTGAACGCTGGTTCAAGCCTCTGGTCCATGGTGCCGTCGAGGATGGAGGATATGAACGCCACAGGCACGGAGTCCATCCCCACCGTGACGTCGGCGACCCTGGAGCCCCTTCCGTACTTGGAGATAATATCCTCCCTGGTGAACGTCTTCTTGCCGCCGAACGGGTCTTCGGAAGCGCCGGCTCTGGAGGTGCGGACGATAGTGCCTTTGGCGTCCCCTGCCGAAGGCGCCACAGACTGAGACACTACTATGGGGCCGTCGTTCTCCTGGCTGATGACGGTCATCTCGGTCGCGAACGACCTCGTCTCGTTCTCAAGCCCGTCCTCGTCCCCCGAAAACATGCCGACACTATCCTTCTTTGCCTCGCCCTTGTGCGACATGACCTTCACGGTGCCCGAGCCTTTGAAGGACGGGTTGAGGGTGAAGTCCATGCCTTTGATGCGGATGATGCGCTCCGCACGGTTCGACGGCGACCACATCGCCTGGATTACGACAGAGCACGGGAGTTTTGTGCCGGCCTTCATCAGCCCTATGAAATTGGTGATACGGTCACGGACTTCGCCAGAGAACTGGTCGGGGTCGAACACCTGGATGTAGGCGTAGCAGTATTTGTCGTTGCTGTCCCTGATGAATATCTGGTCGATGTATCCTATGTGGTTCCCGTGTATGAGAACCTGGTCGTCAGGGCCGACGACATTCTTTAATGCAGGCTCCAGCACCCTGTCCTTGTGGGTTATGCCGCACAGGGCAAGGTGTTCCTCGGTCATTCTCCGGTACTCGTCCGAACTAAGGTAGTTCGACGTCTGCTGCCTTGGTATTATAGACCCGTCGGCAGCGGGGTCTTCCATGTTGTATAGCCGAACAAGTATTTTCATTTTATTAAGGTCTTAATGGGGACTCGTCAAAGAACGCCTTGAACAGTCTGCCGACGCCCTTTGCAACGCCGGCGGCAATTTTGCCTGCGCGTTTCCAGTTGTCTTCCGCTGCACGCTGGGTCATCTCCGCTGTCTTCGCGAGCCACTTCCTCAGTTCCTCTATTGTCAGGAACTGCGAGCCGATGTAGCGGCCTTCCATGACATTGTAATACGACACCTTGAATTTGAGGTCGGTGCCCGAAGGTGTCCCGGGATGTACGCCGCTCGAGTAGTCTGGTATTTCGATGTCGAATGCATCGCCCTTGGTGCCTTCGACATAAACGTTCTTGTAGTCGTTGACAGGGAAGAAGTCGTTTATAAAGCCCGTCTCATAGGCTTCCGCCAGCACAGCGTTGAGCAGCCTGAGCTTGCTCAACGCAAAGGACGGGATGTGCTTCTTCCCGTTATAGTCGAATTTGATAAGGCGCGTCCTGCGGTCGCTCTCAAACGGTCCTCCGCCTTTGTCATCTTTAGGCTTAGGTTGAGGTTTGGGTTTGGGAGGATTAGCGAACTTACGGGTCTCTACAGCAGAGAACTTCTTTGTTTCATCATCATATTGTATTTTCATGATTTGCCGTTTAATAGTCTAAGTCTTCTGGTTCCCCGCCTCCGGCATCCCTTTCCTTGCTTACCTTGTCGGCGGCCTTCTTTATAAGGTCGTCTGTGATGAGCTCGGACAGGTCGAGGTCGATGGACTTGAGCTTGTTGCGCAAGAATTCGTAGGACTTTGTCGGGTCTATGATTTCGTTGTTGCGGACGACGTTGGTCACGGTCGAAACAACGTCGTCGATGGTCCTCATCATGTCGCCGACAATCTCGGCGGAGTTCTTGGCGGCGTTATACTCGACGGTGGTCTTGTTGAACATGTTGCACTCGAAATAGTCGGGGGACACGTCCTTCTCGGTCAACATTTTATAGAATTCTGCCGCCGTGGTTTTCACGCCAATCTCTATGGACTTGCAGAGGGAGTTTATCTTGCTGTTCAGGCGTTCAGAGTTCTTTATCGCCTCGAACCTCGTGCTCCTGCCGACGAACAAGTCGTAGGGGATGCCGACCGAAGTCAGGATGGACTCCCTCGCCGCATCCATCTCCTGCCGGATTTTCTCGACCTTGTCGTAGATGCGGGTGAGGTCTATTGGTTCCGAGTTCCTCACCCCGTTGGCGGAGTCCGAAATGACCCTGACGTTGTTGTTGAGCTGGTCTATGAGCGTGCCGAGAGAAGCCTGCGACGCAAGCACCGACGAGATGTCGAAGGTGTTGTTTATGAGGTTCTCTATGTTGGACGCAAACTGGTTGCTGATGTCGATGGGTGTGTTCTTGTCTGTGGACACAGTCAGAATCAGAGGCTGCACCAAGTCCTTTATACCCAGGAGAGAGATGATTTGGTCTTTCAGAAGGAACTCCTTGACTTTGTTCGCGATGTTGTAATACAAAGGCTTGGCCGCCCTGTATTCCTTGTCGGTGGAGATTTTGTCCTTGCCGAACTCCATGGAATCAGGCGTCTTGTCGTCCTCCATGGACGTGCCGTCGGTCTTGCCGAGCCCCATCCGCTTCAGCTCCTCGTTCTTGTCGTTTATGAGGCGCAGGGACACCATGCCCATGCGCACCACGGCTTCGGGCTTGACCTTGTAAATCTTGCCTTCTTCCGACTTCACAAGGCGGCTTTCCAGAATGCTGCCCTTGTAGACGTCTATGACATTGTGCGGGTAGATGAGGTTCGACTTCTTGTATTTCCTGCCCTCCTCGTCCCAATCGACCTTGTAACAGAACCCGCCGTAATAGATGATGTCGTCAAGCCTGGACTTGCATTCATTTGTATAGTCCA
>Ga0310697_10003457_pt1 | contig 16030 bp, 11 predicted proteins | sample 172DNAGHGlowgp2_FD_203883 | JGI IMG/M metagenome (GOLD analysis project Ga0310697, IMG submission 203883) | Sheep rumen microbial communities from Palmerston North, Manawatu-Wanganui, New Zealand - 1728 DNA GHGlow gp2 (v2) (version 2) | ecosystem: Host-associated > Mammals > Digestive system >... | reverse complement strand
GAAATTTCGCTTGAAAATGATTCCGATTCGGTCGCGCTTGTTGCCAACATTCCGGTAAACTCCATGCGCCACGCCAGATAAAAAATTTTAGAGCGGTCAACGACGACCGCTCTTTTTTCTTGATTCGCAATTAGCCAAAAGCCTGTGGTTAGCGTTACTCTATAAAACGCCCAAAAACCTCTGGGGCGGCGCAAACCTTTGTAGAAAATTTTGATATTGACATGACCGCTAAGTATTATATAATCCCAACGATATCTTTGGTTAGGGGGGTTGCTCGCCGTGTTGAAAGTTTTAAAAATTCTAGGTGGCGCGTTGAGTGTGCTTGCGCTGAGCGGCGGTCTATATATAAATTCACAGCGGGCGGCAATTATTGAAAAGGCATTGCTCACAGCCCAGCAGACAGCTACAAAAACTTTGGGCGTGCCCGTCAAATTCGGTAGCATTGACTTTAACAACATAAATATTTTTGAAAGAGACAAAACCAGCGATATAACCGTTCACAACATAGAAATTTTTGATAAAAAGGACGAACTTCTTGCCCGTGTAGATGAAGCGAATATAAATTTTAAGTTGTTCGCTTTGACCGATGATCCCGTTGCCGCACTGGAAGAAATTAAAATCAAAGGCGCATTGTTAAATATTAAGCAACGCGATGACGAAACTTGGAACTTAAATGATATTAGCGTCGAAAGCGAAGGCGAGAGCACTTTTGACGCGAAAATTTTTTTGGAACGCGGCACGGTTAACGCGGACTTTGACGGGAAAAAAATTTCTGTAGAAGAAATTTCTGCTGAGGCGGACTGCGCGGACATGAACGCCATTGCAACCAAAGTCAGCGCAAAAACTTTGGGCGCGAAGATAAATGCAACCGGCACGCTCGGCAAAGAACAGCAAGTTATAAACGCACAGGTCGACGCGATAAATTTTGATAAAGTTCAGCCGTTCCTGCCGGTCGATAAAATTCCCGAAGGCGTGGAAATTTTGGGCGGCGCGGCTGAAAAAATTTCTGTTCACGTTTTGCACCGCGACGACGTTTTAACTTATCTCGGCTCCACGCAAATTAAAGACGCGGCTGTTAATGTTGAGCGAACTTCTGTTGAAAATATTAACGGCACAGTGACTTTTAATGAACGCGAAATTATTTTGGACGGCGCGGCAACTGCAAACGGGCAATACGCCCAAGCAAGCGGCAAGGTTCGCCTGGATACCGACGAACCTTTTTTTGATATCTTCGCGCAGGCTTACAATTTCGTGCCCGCCGCAATCATAAGCGACATTGGCATTGACGGCGCGGCGGACGTTCGCGGACATCTTGTCGGCACCGCCTCAAATCCCCAAGTCGACGCCGAAATTTATTCTCCATGGCTGGGCTATGAAAATCTTTCTGCACAAAATATTTCTACAAAGTTCCGGTTCGTGGGAGATATGATTTATTTCACAGATATTAGCGCGAATACTTTTGGCGGGCACGTCACCGGTTCGGCTGAAATTAAAACGGATGACTTTTCTTTTAATGCCAACGTTAAGGCGAACGGGCTGGACGCGGCGACGCTTTGCGAATTCAGCGGCTCGGATAAAGTTGTTTACGGAAAAATTTTCGCGGACGTGGGCATTAACGGCATCTCTTCCGAACTTGAACAGTTAAAAATTTATGGAACCGCCGGTGCAACGGCTATTGATTTTGAAGGCTTGCTCGTCGACAAAGTGAACTCATCTTTTTATTTTAAAGACAACAACTTGACGATTGACTACCTTAGCGCGGACTTGCCTAATAAAGGTACGCTCGGTGTTGAAGGCAAAATCACCGGCATAACCAATCTTGACTTAAATTTTTACGGCGCGCACGTGGATATGTCCCTGTTGAAGAGATTTAATCAGCAACTGGACATGAGCGGCTTGACGGATTTTAAAGGCACGGCACGCGGCGACATTGATAATCCCAACGTGACATTGGAACTTTCTGCAACAGATAATTCCGAGCGCGAAGGCGAACATTTCGCCGGTTCTTTATTTAAGCAACCGTTCGATTCAATTTTACTTGCGGCGTCCGGCAGTTTGGACGGCATAAACATTAACAAATTTAATCTGGAAAAGGACGGCAATTTAAAATGGACGGTCGTTGAAGGTTCTGTGGGTTTGACGGGTGAAAAGAAAATTAATCTGCAACTGGACACCACGGCAGTTCGTGCAGAAGATATCGCCGCACTTGTTGCACCGGATCAGCCTATTACCGGTAACGTAACCAACACCGTAAAAATCACCGGCACACTCGACGCACCGCTTGTCACCGGCAATATAAAATTTAATCGCGGCTCTTATCGCGGCATTTTACTCAGCGGCATGACGGGCGATTATTTCCTTGAGGGCGATATTCTTCGCTTGCAGGATTTTGAAATTACTTCGCCGATGATTGATATGATTCTCAACGGCACGATTAATAAAACTACGCAGGAAATGGATTTCGTCGTCCTGGGCAAAGATATTCGCCTGGAACGTTTCCAAAGCAAGCTACCCGAAAATTATTACGCTGAAGGTCACACGACTTTTGAGGGAATTATAAAAGGCACGCCCGCTGTCCCGATTTTTGACGGCGAACTTAAAGCCAACGAAATCTTTTTAAACGGCGTCCCGCTCAAAAATGTTTATGGGCACGTGGAAACGAACGGCGCGAATATTTATCTTGATGACTTCCGCTTCAATGGTTCTAACGGCAATGAATGTCAAGCACAGATCAGCGCGAATCTAAATACGGAAATGGTCAGCGGCGAAATTAATTTAAAGGACGCGAGCATTGCTAACCTTTGCACGATTTTTAATCAGAAAAACGAAATCCTTGACGGCACGCTCAACAGCAAAATTTTATTGAGCGGAACTTTCAGCAAGCCGCGCGGTTCAATAATGGGCGACATTCCCAAAGGCACGCTTGCCGGCTACGACATTCACAACATAGACATAGCCGTAAACCTGCTGAATAATATTCTTTTCGTCAACAAGCTGGAAGGTTATCAGGGCGAAAAGGGAACGTTTAAATTGCTCGGCTCGGCTAATCTCGGCGGCGAACTTGACATGAATTTTGTTGCCAAAGAATTGGAACTGGGAATTTTCAGCAAGGCGGCGGGTCTTGATTTGGAAATGGTCGGCACGTCGAATATCGCGGCAAAAGTCGGCGGCAGTGTTGATAATCCAATGGGTGAACTTATCTGGACGGCGACCGGCGGCATTAAAGGTTCAACCTTCGACCTGTTGCACGGGCATTTTCTGTTAAAAGATTGGCGCGTCAACGTGGAAGAACTCAGCATTCAGCGCGAATTGGCAGGCAAAACTTACGGTGCAACAATGGAAGGTTTTGTGCCTCTGCGCGCTTTGACTGCTAAATCTATAGAAAATCTCCCTGACGACGAACAGCTTAAATTAACTCTCTCCCTTGACGGCGCGGACTTAAGCCTTTTGCCCGTGATGAGTAAAGCTGTTGCATGGGGTATCGGCGATTTGGACGGCGCGGTTATGATTACCGGCACAGCGGCTCACCCGCAAATTAACGGCAAAATTTCTCTGGCTGAAGGCTCCATTAAAATCAAAGGCGTTAAGAGTTTAATTGAGCACATAAATATTTCCACGCTGTTTAAGGGCGAGCAATTCGAGATAGAAAATTTCTCCGGCAATGTTGGTTCGGGCACCTTCGCGTTGACGGGCGGTTTTGATTTCCCCGGCTTAGCTGTTAAAAATTATAACTTCGACTTCGCGGCGGTTGACTTGGAAATTGACAGCGATTTTTACAAAGGACCTTTCAACGCGCATTTTAATTTCAGCGAAGGACAATATTTCAACAAACCCTTGCCGAAATTTTCCGGACACGTGAACATTGACAAATGCCGGTTCAGCATACCGCCTTTGCCCGAAGACGATTCGCCTTTGCCGGAAATTATTATCGACGTGGCGTTGAATCTCGGCGAAAAAGTTCACTTCTACAGTTCGCGGCTTTACGATATGTATTTCGTTGGCAATGCGCGATTCGAGGGCACCACTCTTCAGCCCAAGACCTCCGGCATTATCACCGTTAAGCGCGGCGGTACCTTGACTTATTTGGAATCAGTGTTTAATATTCGAGAGGGCGAAGCGCATTTCAATCAGATTGGAACGTTTATGCCGACTGTGCATTTCTCCGCAGATACAAAAATTGCCAACACGAAAGTTTTCCTTAACATAGATGGTCCGCCGGATAAATGGGACTTCAAGTTGACCTCAAGCCCCGAAATGTCACAGGAAGAAATTCTCAAGCTATTGACGTTGCGCGAGGCTTATTCCAAAGGCGGCGACGTGAACTTGACTGCAGAAGACGCGCTGGCTATCGGTTTGCAAATGACGGTTATTGCCGAAATTGAAGACGTTTTGAAACGCACGCTCGGCATTGACCAGCTCTCAGTGGCACGCGGCTCCGGTTCCATGTTTGAAAGCCACCAGCCCGCCGAACAAAGTACAAGCGCAGACAAAGATTACAACATAAAAATTGGCAAAAACGTCACGGATAAATTCATGATTCGCTATACCCGCGGCTTTGGCAGCCACAAAGTCAATCGTTACGGTTTGGAATACGACTTCAACGACAATCTCGGCTTGACTGTCGAACGCGAAGGAAAAGACTATATCTTCAGCTTGGAAGCACGATATAAATTCTAGCTTTAAGCTTTAAGGAGGAAAGTTACTTTTGAAGATTAAAAAATTTTTGAGTAGGAAGCGCTCAACTTTAATCGCGGCGATGACATTGCCTGTCATGTTCGGTTTCACGTCAAGCGAGGCGGCTCCCGAAGCTACACAACCTTTTGAAAACACCACGCCCGCCCAACCAACATCACCGGCAGATATTTCCGAAATTGAAATCGTCGACCCCGAACAGTCAAAAATCAAACACGCGCCGGTTGAAACACAGCCTAAACCGCCAACACAGCCGGCAGAAACTAAACCGACTGAAACGACCGAATCACCTAAACCAACAGAACAGACAACACCGACTGAATCGGTAACGCCCGCCGAAGATACAATAGCGATTGGTTCGGAACCTTATCGTTCGCAGGTTGATTCAACTATCCTGGAATACATGAAACAGTTCGAGGGCAAAACGATTGTCGATATCGAGTTTGAAGGCGCGAGCGAGGCGACTCTCCCGACTGTCAAAGTTGCTGTTCTTGAAAATGTTGGTGACACGTTCAGCCCCGCGGCGGCACTGCGCGACAGGAACGCTTTGATAAACACCGGCTATTTTTACGAAGCTTATCAGACTTTCGAGACGATACCCGAAGGAATTGTTATAACCTTCCACGTGCTGGAAAATCCGATTTTAAAAGACGTCATCTTTACCGGCAACACGCTTTATACCAAAGAAGAGCTGGATAATTTAATGACGGTAAAGAAGGGCGAAATTTTAAATAGCAACACCCTGCACGATAACATTGCGGCGATTCAAGAGGATTATCGCGGCGAAGGTTTTATCCTAATGAAAGTCACCGACATGAACATTGACAAAGACGGCGTTTTAACTCTGCGAATCAACGAAGGCATTTTGGAAGGCTACACCGTAAAAGGCAACAAGAAGACTAAAGATAAAGTTATTCTCCGCGAAATGCGCCAGGAAGTCGGCACGCCGTTTAATGCCAAACTTGCTCGCCGCTCAATGCAGAGGGTTTATAATCTCGGCTTTTTTGAAGATGTCAATATAAAAATGAATCCCGGCGTTGAACCAAACGCGGTTATTATGGAAGTCAACGTTAAGGAAAAACGCACGGGCACTTTCGGTATTGGCGCGGGCTATTCCACTTCCGACGGCATAATTGGTATGGTCAGTATAAGCGACACGAACTTTCGCGGGCGCGGCGATGCTATCAGCGTAACGTATGAAAAAAGCGGCGACGAAACAGACGCTCACGGTTATAGTTTCACCTTCCGCCACCCGTGGATGGATCGCCACGAAACTGCTTACCGTATTCAGCTGTATAACCGCACCTACGCTTACAACGATTATGACACCGGCGGGCATTTTAAAGAAGAATATATGCGCAGATATTCCGGCGGCGAACTCACCTTAAGTCGACCCGTCAGCGAATATTCCACGAACTTTATAACTTTCCGCAACCGCAAAGATAAATACGTCCGCCACGTTTCCAGCGGTAATGTCGGCAACCGCAGCGGCTGGGAATATGCAGATTGGCGCAAGAAAAATTTCGGCACGACGCGTTCCATTACCCTTGAACACGTCACAGACACCCGCGATAATATTTATTCGCCGACAACAGGAAATAAAGTCGATCTTTCGCTGGAAGTCGGCGCACTTGGCGGTGACTTCGATTTTCAAAAAGCCTCAATCGAACACCAGATTTATAATCCCGCCGGCGATCACAATCAAGTTTGGGCACTGCGCGGCATGGTCGGCTATGGTCACGGCGAATTGACGGAATTTAACCAATTCCGGCTCGGCGGACAAGGCTCCCTGCGCGGCTACCGCGATGATCAGTTCCGCGGCAACAGAATGGTTCTCGGCTCAATCGAATATCGTTTCCCGCTGTATAAAAAAATTCAGGGCGCATTGTTCACGGATTTTGGCGGCGCGTGGGACGACGGCTTTAAACCGAAAAATCTTAAAGCCAGTGCAGGCGTCGGCTTAGCACTTAATACCCCGATGGGACCGTTGCGTTTGGATTATGGGCGCGGCTCCCAGGGCGGAAGATTTCATTTTGCAATAGGCACTTCATTTTAAAAAAAAATCCCCGCAAAATTTCACGGGGATTTTTTTTGAGCAGTTCGTCCGCTTGAGTTTTAAAATAATTTTTATTTTTTATTAAATCTACTTTTCTTTGCTTGTCCAAAGAAAAGTAGCAAAAGAAAAGACCCCTCGCGGGGGCGGATATGTTTTCGTGATTTCAGATTTAAAATAACCCGTGTCGGGTGTGCCCGCTGAGAAAACATCACGTTTTCTGCGCGGGCGAGCCGTCATCCATGACGGCTCAATTTTTTGCGGTGAGAATTTTTTGTAATTAATGTTCTCAAGCCATAATCAAAGCCATAATCGCTTTTTGAGTGTGCAAACGATTTTCTGCCTCGTCAAAGATTACGTGCGCATTGTCCTCCAAAACGTCATCGGTAATTTCTTCGCCGCGATAGGCGGGCAGGCAGTGCAGGACGATTGCATTTTTGCTCGCGCCGCGCAGAAGATTTTTATTTACTTGATAGGGCGCGAAAATTTTTTTACGGGCGTCGTGTTCAGCTTCTTGACCCATGCTCGCCCAAGTGTCAGTAGCAATAATATCGGCGTCTCTTACGGCTTCGGCGGGATTTCTCGTCCAAGAAAGTTTTGCGCCGGTTTCTTCCGCATCAGCAAGCGCGTTCTCGAAAACTTTTTGATTGGGCTTGTAATTTACGGGCGTGGCAACCGTCAACGTCATGCCAACTTTAGCCGCGCCGTAAAGATAAGAATTTGTCATATTGTTGCCGTCGCCAACGTAAGCCATTTTCAGGGCACGGAAATTTTTTCCTTTATGTTCGCGAATCGTCAGCAAGTCCGTTAAAACTTGGCAAGGGTGAAGTAAATCCGTCAAGCCGTTGATGACGGGAATGTCGGCGTATTTGGCAAGCTCTTCGACTTCTTCTTGCTTATACGTGCGAATCATTATGCCGTCAAGATAGCGCGCTAAAACCCGCGCCGTGTCTTTAATCGGTTCGCCGCGACCGAGTTGCAAATCTTTACTCGACAGGAATAATCCCGTGCCGCCCAGCTGAAAAATTCCAACCTCGAACGAAACCCGCGTGCGTGTCGAAGATTTTTCAAAGATCATGCCAAGCGTTTTGCCCGCCAAAATTTTATGTTCAATGCCGGCTTTTTGCAGTGTTTTCAGACGCGCCGCGCAGTCCAAAATTTCTGCGACCTCGTCTGTGCTCAAATCGTGAATCGAAAGTAAATCTTTTCCCTTTAACAAAATTCATTCCCCCAAAACATCATCAAGAATTTTAATCACTTCGTCAACCTGCGCGTTTGTGATAATCAGCGGCGGAATAAATCTAAGTACCGTGCCGACCGTGCAATTTATAATCGCGCCGCGTTTCATGCATTCGTTGACAATTTCCACGCCCGAACGTTTAGGATTATTGAGTTGTGCGCCGAGGATTAAACCTTCGCCGCGAATCTCGCTGATCTGTTCGGGATATTTTTTTTGCAATTCGACAAGGCGATTTTTAAAATACGCGCCGACTTTTTCCACGTGCGCCAAAAATTTTTCATCGGGCACGGTGTCCAAGACGACATTAGCCGCTGCACAAGCCAGAGGATTTCCGCCAAAGGTTGTGCCGTGGTCGCCTGGTTTAAACGCCCGTGCAACTTCTTCCGTGCATATAAACGCACCAATCGGTACGCCGCCCGCCAGACCTTTTGCTAACGTGACAATATCGGGCTTGATTCCGTATTTTTCATAAGCAAAAAATTTTCCACTGCGCCCAATGCCCGCTTGAATCTCATCAAGAATTAAAAGTGCGCCGTGTTTATCGCAAAGTTCACGAACTTTTTTAAAATAATCGTTTTTCGGGGGATAAACGCCGCCTTCGCCCTGAATCGTTTCCAACATCACCGCGCAAGTTTTATCGGAAATTTTTTCGGCGAGTTCGTCCGCGTCGTTGAAGTGCACGTAATCAAAATCGGCGGGCAACGGCTCAAAACCTTTGTGATAATGCGGCTGACCTGTGGCGGTTAAAGTTGCCAGCGTGCGCCCGTGGAAACTGTTCCACGCCGTGATAATCTGCGTTTTGTCGGCAGAAAATTTTTTTGCAAATTTACGGGCGATTTTAATTGCACCCTCGTTAGCTTCCGCGCCGGAATTTGCGAAAAACGCCCTGTCCAACCCGCTGAGTTTGACGAGTTTGGCGGCGGCGTCAGCTTGCGGCTGTGTGTAGTAAAGATTGCTCACGTGAATAATTTTTGCGGCTTGATTTGAAATTGCTTTGACGAGTGGCTGATAATTATGCCCCAAAACATTTACGGCAATGCCCGCGAGGAAGTCGATATATTTTTTGCCGTTGATGTCGAAAAGATACGCGCCCTCGCCGCGCTCCAAAACAATTTTGTAACGTTTGAACACGGGCAGATAATTTTTGTCGTCCCGCTCAAAAATTTTTTCTTCTGTCAAACGAATCACCTCTTAATTTCCTGCAAAAACATTTAATGGTTAGTGATTAGCAGTTAAAAATTTTCCAACTACTAATCACTAACCACTAGAACTGGTCGGAGCAACAGGATTCGAACCTGCGACCTTCTGCTCCCAAGGCAGACGCTCTAACCAAGCTGAGCTACGCCCCGACGCTGATTATTTTACTCGCGTGTTCTTTTACTGTCAAGGAGCATTTCTTTTAAAAATTTTTTGGACTGACAGCAACGAGCCGCGCCGGTAATCCCGTTGCACCTTTTATATTTGGCCAGGCGACAAAGAGTAATGCGCCCGCCGGAGAAACTTTTTCAAGATTCGTCATGACTTCGACTTGAAGTTTTCCTTTAGCAAGCAAGTAACGTTCGCAAGCTAAATCGCCCGACTTGGCAGCTTCAGCGGAGGCGTCCGTGTCTAAAGTTTCGTGACCGTTGGCGGCGGCGTTGCGGACTTCGTAAATATATTTCAGCGCGTCGAGTGACCAGCCGGGAAAATTTTCGCTGCCGTCCGGAGCAATGCCGGAAATTTTATCCATGTCCGGCCAATGTTTAGACCAGCCGCTGTACAGAGCAACAAACGCGCCGTCGGGAATTGCGCCGTAAATTTTTTCGTAAGCTTTGATATCGTCCGCCGTTGCCGCGTAATGAACGTCCTTTGCAACTTTTTCTGAAATGTCCACAATGCACAGCGGGTAAATCATATTTTTAACGCCGTAACTTTCGATATTCGCCGCGCCCTTGATGAAATGTCCGGGAAAGTCAATATGCGTGCCGAATTGCCCGGGAAACTTGAAAGTTTGAATCAAACATTCAAGCATGGGGTTGCCCCAATCAAAACACGTCTTGCAAAGTTCGACGGAGCCTTCCGGTATTCCCGACCAACAGGGGCTTTCGTTATCAAGCGGGTGCGTCAAGTCAATTAATTCATAATCGGTTTGCAGTTCGTTAAAAAAATTCCACAGCTTGTAACTCATTACACTTCACCTCATAAAAAAATTTTACACTTCATTGGCAGTTAAGAGCGCGTCAACTTTTAAATCATTTCGCCGATTTAAATCAATGAATTCGTCTTTGGTTGTCTTTACAATCGGCAAAGCAGTTACTCGCGAGTCGTCGAGATAAACAATTTTTGCACGTTGTCCGTCACTTAAACCGACCCAGCTACCGTTAAGAGCCTGCAAAAGTTTTTTCATGAAGACAACGCAAAAGCGCGTATCCAATTTTCCGGCGAGCACGTCGTTATACAAAACTTTTATTATATCAAAGGGCGAATTTCTCTTGGCGTAAGCGCGATTGGTCGCCATGGCGTCATAAATGTCGAGGATAGCGATAATTTTTCCGAAGTCGCTGATTTTGTCAGCTTTAAGTTTGCTGGGATAGCCGGAGCCGTCGCAGCGTTCGTGGTGATGCAGGACGCCGAGCAATACATTTTTTAATTTCTTAAGCGGCGATTCAACCAGCGCGGCATAACCAAAGACAACGTGCTTTCTGACTTCGGCAATTTCTTCGTTGTCAAGCTTGTCAGTTTTATTCAAAAGACCTTTGGAAATTTTCATTTTGCCAATCTCGCTCAAAAGCCCGCTCATGACCAGTTCGCCGACCTGCGCGGCTTTAAAGTCAAGCCAATGCGCCATAATCCCCGAAAGAATTCCAACGTTTAGCGCGTGGTGAATTACATAATCGCCGTCGCGTTTCATGTTGTGAATTTGCGTGACAGCTTTTAAACCGTCGTCGCACAGTTCAGAAATATTTTCTGCGCGAAGAAGTTCCGCCAATTCGTTTCTGTCGATTTTGCTGGTGTTAGCAAAACCGTAATAAAGATTTTGCGTGGTGGCAAAACATTTTTTATAGCAAGTTACATAATCGTTGTCGAGTAAATGTTCCTCGGTGGCGGCGGTCGGCGTATATTCTTCGGGCGTCACGTCTATATAAACCGAAAAAATACTTTTTCCGCGCAAACTGTCTATCATGTCGCTTGTCAGCTTGACATTGGCGGGAATTAGTGTTTTTCCGTCAAAATCTTTCACGGCGCGCCCAACCAACATTCCTGCGCGAAGTTCCGTCACGTCATAGGATCTTAACATCTCCCATACCTCTTTCTAATGCGTAATGAAAAAAATAATTCGCAATCTTTAATTCCTAATTGCTTTTAAAATTCCTGCGTTGACAATAAATTTCGTTGGGATTTATAATGCCGGTGAGGTGATTGAGTTGGCTGATAAAAAAATTCCGCGCAGCAATATCTCCGCCTACATAAGAAAATATATTCAGCTTTGTATAGGCGCGGTAATTGCGGCACTTGGTCTGGAACTGTTCTTAATTCCAAATGAAGTTATTGATGGTGGCGTTGTCGGTTTATCAATTATGGCGCAGTACATAACTGGCTTGCCGCTGGGAACTTTCCTAATCGCGTTCAATATTCCGTTCTTGTGGCTGGCTTATAAGCAAATCGGCAAGGATTTTGTCATTGCAACCATCGTGGCGATAATTTTCCTAAGTATTTGGTCTGAAGTTGTCGGCGAATATCCAAAAGTCACGAATGACCCGTTCCTTGCGGCGATTTTCGGCGGAATAATTGACGGTTTGGGCGTCGGATTGATTATGCGCGCAGGTGGTTCGTTGGATGGCACGGAAATTGTCGCTATCATCGTCGACAAAAAAACTATCTGGTCTGTCGGCGAAGTCGTCATGTTTATAAATCTTTTTATTTTGAGCGGTGCGGGACTTTTATTCGGCTGGGATAAGGCTATGTACTCGCTGTTCGCTTATTTTGTCATTTCAAAGATGATTGACGTAGTTATTAAAGGTTTGGACGAGATGTACGCCGTAATGATCGTCTCGAATATGCCTTATGAACTGACTGACGAACTTAACGCGAAACTTGGACGCGGTGTAACTCTTCTGCACGGCGAAGGCGGCTACACTCACCAGAGCAAAGAAATTTTATATTGCGTCGTCACGCGTTTGGAAGTCGATAAACTAAAAAGAATTGTTTCCGAAATGGACGAACACGCTTTTATAACGATTTATCCTGTCAATGACATTGTTGGCGGGCGTTTTAAGAAGTCTGGACACTAAAGGAGGAAAAAATATGTCAGCAAGAATTTTATACGGAAAAGAATTCGCCGCAAAGATAAAAGAATCTGCGCGGCTGGAAGTTGAAGAACTTAAAAAGAATTTTGGCGTAACTCCGGGTCTTGCAGTTATAATTGTCGGTGAAAATCCCGCGTCGCAGGTCTACGTTCGCAATAAACATAAAACTTGCGAGGAATTGGGCATAATTTCTAAAGTTATCGCGCTTCCGGAAGACTCAACCAAAGAAAATTTGCTCGAAACGATTGATAAACTCAATTTTGATAAAAATATTCACGGAATTTTAGTTCAACTGCCGTTGCCAGCCGCGATTAAAGCTCATTCGGACGAAATTTTGAACAGAATCGACCCGCGCAAAGATGTAGACGGTTTTCACCCCGAAAATGTCGGAAATTTGGTTATCGGCAACCCAAAACTCGTTCCGTGCACGCCCGCAGGCTGTATTGAAATGCTTGACCTCGCCGGAATTGAAATTGACGGAAAAAATGCCGTGATTATCGGCAGAAGTAACATTGTCGGCAAGCCTTTGTTCCATTTATTGCTTGCCCGCCACGCAACCGTTACGGTTTGCCACACGCACACAAAAAATTTGCCGGAAATTGCCCGCCAAGCTGATATTTTGGTTGCTGCAAGCGGAAAACCGAAATTAATCACCGCTGACATGATAAAACCTGGCGCAACTGTCATTGATGTTGGAATAAATCGCATCGCGCCGAAAAAATTGGTCGGTGACGTGGATTTTGACGCGGCTGTAGAAATTGCCGGCGCAATCACTCCCGTTCCGGGCGGCGTGGGTCTTTTAACCGTCGCAATGCTAATGAAAAACGTCGTCAAAGCGGCAAAATTGCAACTTGAGGATTAAAAAATGTTTATTTTCATCGTTGCGGCGATTTTGGGCGCGGTTATGGCTGTCGCGCTCGTCTCAATCAAGTTTTTATTCAGCGATCACCTTGCAAAAAAATTTTATAAGCTGTTCGCGCTGGCAGATTTGGCAATAATCGCGGTAATTATCGGCGGTTGGGCAATTCGTTCGTTCGTTCCAAGCTGGTTCGTCACGATTTTTGGAAATTTTTCCACGATTTTCCTAATGGCGCAGTTAATTTGCGGAATTTTTGTCTTCTGCGCGGTAATATTCAGATTTTTTTATCGGAAATTCCATAAACCAAGCAAATTCGACCCGCAACGCAGAAAAATTCTTACTCACGCCATGATTTACCCGCTTGCGTCGCTGGCACTTTCAATTTACGGCAACAGAATCGAAAAAAATTCAGACGTTGAAAATTTTTACGACGTTCCGATTAAAAATTTGCCGCACGAACTCGAAAATTTAAAAATCGCGCAGATTTCTGACATTCATTTGGGTGCGTATTACTCTTTGGAACGTTTAGAATCGCTTTTGCAACGAATTGCCGACGCTAAACCCGATTTTTTGGCAATTACCGGCGATATTTTCGATGATGTGCCCATGAATCCCGCCGCGATTAAAATTGTTGACGCTTTTACAGATAAATTTAAATTTGGGATTTTTTACATTCACGGCAACCACGAATACCTTAGAAATATTCACGTGATTGAAAATTTGCTCGCTCAAACGAAAATTCGCGTGCTAATCAATCGTTCGGAGCACGTTACGTCAAATTTGTACGTTCTCGGCGTCGATTATCCACGTGGCGCACCCATTACCAGCGCAAAAGATCACGAACGTGAAAAAATTTTTGCTGAAACCAGAAAAAATTTCGTCGATAAGGCTATGGAAAATGTTCCGGACGATTCGATTAAAATCTTACTAGCTCACCATCCGGAATTTATCGACGACGGCGCACAAAGAAATTTTGCTCTGACTTTGACCGGACACACTCACGGCGGGCAAATTTGTTTATTCGGCGTGCCGATTTTCCCCGTTTTTAAATACACTCGCGGAATTGTCAAGCGCGGCGATTCAATCGGTTATGTGCACGTCGGCAACGGAAGTTGGTTCCCATTCCGCCTTGGTTGCCCGCCCGAAATCGCTTATTTTACGCTGAAATTAGCTTAAAAAACGCCTTTCGAGGCGATTTTTTTGTGTTATAATCTTTAAAAACGCTTTGGAGGCGATTTTTTTGGAGAGATTGCAGAAATTGATAGCTAAAGCCGGCATTTGTTCACGTAGGGAGGCTGAAAATTTAATTTCGGCGGGGCGTGTCACTGTTGACGGTAAAATTATAAAAGAATTGGGCGCAAAAGCCGATTTAAATCAAAAAATCCGCGTTGACGGAAAAATTTTGCACTTCAACACGGAAAAAATTTATATTTTATTAAATAAACCGCGCGGATATGTCACAACCGCTCACGATGAGCGCGGACGAAAGACAATTTTAGATTTAATCGACATTCCGGAGCGAATTTATCCTGTCGGCAGACTGGATTTGAACTCGGAAGGGTTAATTTTGCTTACAAACGACGGCGATTTGACTAATTTATTGATTCACCCGCGTTTTAAAATCGAAAAAACCTATCTGGTTAAAATTTCCGGCGAAATTACCGATGAAAAACTTGATAAAATTCGCGCAGGTATCGAATTGGACGACGGATTAACTGCACCGGCTGAAATTTATTTGCTGGACGAAAATTTTGTTGAAATTACGATTCACGAGGGCAGAAATCGACAAATTCGGCGAATGTTTGCCGCGATTGGTTGCGATGTAAAGAAATTGCGCCGAACTCGATTCGCAAATTTAACTTTGGACGGTTTAAAAGTTGGCAAGTACAGGTTTTTAACCGCGGCAGAAATAAATTCGTTAAAAAAATTGGCAGGAAAATGACGATATTGGCAGAATCAAAAAACAGCGTAAATATTTAATACGGGGAGATTTTTTATGGGAATTGGTCAAGAAGCAAAGAGTTGGATAATTTCAATCGCATCAGCTATAGTTGTCGCGTTATTTATTCGCACTTTTATTGTGGAATTATATGTTGTGGACGGACCTAGTATGCAACCGACACTTCAGGACGGAGAAAGATTAGTCGTGAACAAATTTATTTATCATTGGCGCGACCCGATTAAGAGCGAAGTCGTAATTTTCCGCTATCCGCGAGACCACACGCGAGATTTTATTAAAAGAGTGATTGCAGTTGGCGGCGATACGATAGAAATTAAAGATGGACACGTTTTTGTAAACGATGCGATAATAAATGAGGACTATATCGCCGAAAAAACGCGCACTGAATACCCAAAACAGACCGTTCCGGCGGGAACTTTGTTCGTTTGCGGCGATAATCGCAGAAATTCTTTGGATTCGCGTTTTCCGGACGTCGGTTTTGTTCCGCTGGAACTTGTAAAAGGCAAAGCGTCGTTAATTTTTTGGCCTATAGATAATTTTACCGCATTGCCTTGATATATGGAGAAAAAATTTTGGAAAATTACAAAGTTGAAGGAATTGTATTAAAAACGGACGATTTTGGCGACGCAAACCGAGTTATCACGCTTTTTACGAAAGAATTTGGCAAAATTGAGGCAAATGCATACGGGTGTAGGCGCGTTCGCAGTTCACTTTCGGGCGCGTTGCAGATGTTTAATCACATTTCAGCGCAAATAACACGCGGAACTAAAATTGATACGATAAAAGACGCGGATATAATTCATTTTTACGACGAAATAACTAAAAATTTGGAGCGATTAGCTTATGCATCGCTCCTTTTTGAAATTATTAATCGAATGACGCTACCTAGGCAGTCAGAACCGGAAATTTTTCGTTTGCTGAAGAAATTTTTGCCCGTAAT
>Ga0310697_10003453_pt1 | contig 16036 bp, 13 predicted proteins | sample 172DNAGHGlowgp2_FD_203883 | JGI IMG/M metagenome (GOLD analysis project Ga0310697, IMG submission 203883) | Sheep rumen microbial communities from Palmerston North, Manawatu-Wanganui, New Zealand - 1728 DNA GHGlow gp2 (v2) (version 2) | ecosystem: Host-associated > Mammals > Digestive system >... | reverse complement strand
TCGAACTCGCCAAGGCCGTCGTGGAGAAGGGCAAGGACCTTCCCGCCAATGTTGAACTCGTCGTGGCTCCGCCGTTCACGCACCTCGCTTGCGTCGCCGACGTCCTGAAGGGTTCCAAGGTCGCCCTGTCCGCGCAGAACTGCGCCGACCACGAGAAGGGTGCCTACACCGGCGAAGTCGCCGTGAACATGCTCACTTCCATCGGCTGCCGGTACACGATCCTCGGCCACTCCGAGCGCCGCCAGTATTACGGTGAGACCGACGAAAAGCTCGTCGTCAAGACCAGGCTCGCCCTCGAGGCCGGACTGAAGGTCATCCTTTGCGTGGGTGAGAACCTTGACGAGCGCGAGGCCGGCAAGCATTTCGAGGTCGTGACGGAGCAGACCAAGGCCGTCCTTTACAACTTCACCGCCGAGGACATGAAGAATATCGTGATCGCCTACGAGCCCGTCTGGGCCATCGGCACCGGCAAGACCGCGACCGCTGAGCAGGCCGAGGAGATCCACGCCTGCATCCGCACCGTCATCGCCGAAAAGTTCGGCCTGGAGGTCGCCGAGGATATGACCATCCTGTACGGCGGTTCCTGCAAGCCGTCCAACGCGAAAGAACTCTTCGCGCAGAAGGACATCGACGGTGGTCTGATCGGCGGCGCCGCCCTGAAGGCCGACGACTTCATCCAGATCGCCCTGAGCTTCTAATTCAGGATTTTCACGACCGCACCGGTCTTGTCGGAGGCACTCCAAAGCCAGACAAGGCCGGTGTCGTTGTATTTCTCCACCTCGAAGGTGATTCCCGTGGTGGTCTTGACGGAACTGCCGGATCTCCACTGGACATCGGCCTTGACCTGCTGGCCTTCCCGGGTGGGAAGCTGGTCGCAGGTGATGACGAAGTAACTCGTCATGTCGTCGTTCCCGGCGCGGAACTGGTGTAGGCTGCGGTTGAAGGAAAGCTGCATCGTCCCCTCCGTATAGGTGAACACGCTCTTCCCCTTGACCTTCAGGCCCACCTCGGTCATCCCCGAGAGTTCCGGGTCGATCTTGTGCGTCCGGTCGCAGGCCGTCAGGACCAGGACGAGGCAGGCGATGTATAGAATCTTCTTTGTCATTTCACAATCATCTTTTTGGTAATGACTTCCGTTTCCGCCCCCCTGTGGATGACGGCCTTGAGCTCGCCGCTGCGGGCGATGTGCCAATAGCCGTCGGGGCCCGGGGCGATGGCCTGTCCGTCGAAGTACCAGGAGACGCCGTCGGCCTCCGGGGCGTTATACACGCGCAGGGGGAGGGGTGTGTCCGGGGTGAAAGAGCCGTCGGAGCCTCTCGCCGCGTCTTTCAGGTAAATGTAGGGCCAGCTGCCGGCCTTCTTGTCGGACTTGGTGGTGAAGGAGGCGTTGCCGTTCACCGGACCGGGGACGGCGCCCCTGCGGCACAGGAGTTGGACTTTGTAGGCGGTCGTGGGCTTGAGGCCCTCGATGACGCAGGCGTAGCGGCCGGTCTCGTAGGGGGTTACCTCCACTTCGGTCAGCCGGGTATCATCGGCCAGGCCCCAGCGGAGGATGCTGTTCCCTTCGAAGGTGGGGTCCACGGCGCTCCACTGGATGATGGTGGCATCCTGGAAGACGGCCTGGCTCTCCACCTTCACGGCCGGGGCTTTCTCTTCCAGGTCGTTGAAGGCGATGAAGGAGACGCTGCCGTCGGCATTCAGGCAGATGTCGGAGATGCCGATGGGGGAGTCGGCCCCGCTCCGGAAGCGGAAGGCGGGATCCGTGTCGCAGGTGAGGATGTTTACGTCGCCGAAAGGCCAGAAGGCATGTGAGGCCAGGGTGTAGATGGCGTCGTAGTTGCGGTTCTTGATGGCGTTCTGGTAGTTCTGCCGGGCCGTCGGGTCGGGCTCGATGAGGTCCACGCACTGATACTCCGGGCGAGCGTTGACCTCGTTCAGCGACCAGCGGTCCAGGGCCGTCACCACCTTCGAGGCCGATGTGGATTCGCCGGCGGGACGCTCGGAAAAGTCGATGTGATACACCAGGAGACCGTTTCCGCCGATATGTGCATCCCAGCCCGTCGCGCGGCGGCACTCCAGGAGCCAGATCTCGGACTCGTCGTCCGTGGTGAGATAGAAATAGCCGTTGTCCTCTTCCACGGGCCGGAGCGTGTGCCTTCCTTCGGTCAGGGCCTGCCCTTCGCCCATCCCGAAGTACCAGCGTTCCACCGCGCTATAGTTCGGCGGCGTGCGGCCGCGGTCGTTGTGGTTGCCCGCGTCCATCAGGTCGATGCAGTTCCACATGGCCTCCGCATACCCGCCGCTGCCCTCGCTGTCCGTGTCATACAGGTCCGGGATGCCGAAGGTGTGCGTGTATTCGTGACAGAACGTGCCGATGGAGGCGAGTGTCGTGTAGCCGGTGTAAGTGTCATCCGACATCAATTCGGAGGTGCAGGCGTAGTTGTTCACGATAACCCCGTCGCAGGGGTAGGTAATGCCGGCGCCGTCCAGGACATACCACATGTGCGGCCACATGTATTTTTCCCCGGCGCCCTCCGCCTCGTTGGGGCCGGCGAAGAAGACGAAGACATTGTCCACCTCGCCGTCCCCGTCGTTGTCATACATGGAAAAATCCCAGTCGGGATCCGCCTGCGCGCAGGCGTCAATGATGAGCTGCGCGGCGTTCTGGTCCTCGTCGTCGTCATTGTTGGTGCCATAGTAGGCGTAATCCTGCGGGAGGGTGACGACCGGGGTGATGTCGAACTTGAATTCGCACTGGTCCTTCCACTGGTCCTTGAAATAGGAGATGGCGGTCTTGGCCCCGTCTCCGTTCACCATCTCCTCGAAATGATCGCGTGTGAAGGTGAACTTGAGGTCCTGGAATTCGGCGAGGATGATGAGCCCGTGGCGCAGCGGCCGGGCGCTTCCTTCCGCCCCGAAGCTCCGCGTCCGGGCCCTTTCCCGGGCCTGCAGCGGGGCCAGGCGGGCAAGCCGCCGGTGGCGCTTTTGCGCCAGGCGGTCCCAGGGGATGTTCCGGCTGGCGGCGACCACCTCGCCCGGGGCGTCGGGAGCCCCGGCGTGCACGCCCGTGTTCAGGCGGTTCCCGTAGAAGTCGTAACGGGCGTAGCACCACCAGCCTTCCGCGTCCTGGCTCAGGACGCAGCCGTCCTCGGTCATCGTGATGTGTCCATGTTCGTCACCGGACAGGAAGGCCCGGACGGAGGAGCCGTCCGGCTGGCGGAGGTTCACAAGTCCCCTGCGGGCAGGGGAGGCCTGCACAAGAAGGGTGCAGACAAGCAGATATATAACAAGCGGCCAGCGCCGCAGAGTGCCGGGTTCAGGTTTCATACATTCCAAAGTACGGCAATTTTTTGCGCATTCGCAAGGGTATATGCAAAAAACCGGCCCCAATGGATGGGAACCGATTCTTTGACGTGTACTAAAACCTAAACCTGTCTTATAGATGCAAGTGAATCGGGCTTTGTTGCACGAAAATGAAAAAACATTCAAAAAAAATTAAGCGGCTGCCGCGGCAGTCGCTTATCCGGTGAGGAAAACCGCTTATTTCGCGGCGTCCACGGAAACCTTGCGGAATTCCTTGAGGTCCTTCATCAGGTTGAGGGCGGCCTTGCGCGCACGGGCGCCGGCAGCTTTGTTACCCTTTACGATCTGCGCCTCGGCGTTCTTGGCGAACTCAGCGGCTTCCGCGTTGATTTTTTCAACAAGCTCTTTCATGGTGACAGAATGATTATTAATGTTCGTTAAATGTTAATTATCACAACTTTGACGCAAGATAGCAATAAAAACCCGAAAAATCCAAAAAAAACCGCAAATTTTTACTTGGACGGCTCTTCGGGCGGGTTCTCCGGTTTCTTCTCCTCGGTTTTTGGCTTGCTGTTCAGGAAGTTCATGGCCCGGGCGGGCCCGATGGTGGAAAAATCCTTAATCCCCTGGATGACCCGTCCGGCGATGGACGGCATCTGGGCCATCTCCTCCTCGGAAAGCGCGCCCAGGACAAAGTCCACCTGGCCGCCCCGGGCGAAACCGTTGCCGATGCCCACGCGGATCCGGGCCCAGTCCTCGGACTCCAGCGTCCAGATGATGTTCTCCAGGCCGTTATGCCCCCCGTCACTGCCGCGCTGGCGCATCCGCGTGGTCCCGAAGGGAAGGTTCAGGTCGTCGCAGACGACAATGAGGTTCTCCAGCGGGAGATTCAGGCGCTGGAGCCAGTAACGGACGGCGTTGCCGCTGAGGTTCATGTAGGTGGAGGGCTTCAGCAGGGTGAAGTGCCGTCCCTTGAACGAAACCTCCGCGACGGCGCCATAGCGCTCCACGGAAAAAACGACATTGGATGCCTGGGCCCAGGCATCCAATATCATAAATCCCATGTTGTGGCGGGTCCGGGCGTATTCCGCGCCGATGTTCCCCAAGCCGACAACGAGGTACTCCGCCATTATTTCGCGGCCTTCGCGGCCTCGGCAGCGGCCTGCTGCATCGCACGGGTGGCGGTGACGCGGCAGATGATGGTGTTCTTGTCGGACACGATCTGGAGACCGTCATACTTGAGGTCGCCGGCGGTCATGCGCTTGTCGATGTCCAGCGGGGTGACGTCCACGTCGAGCTGGTCGGGGAGGTCCTTCATGAGGGCCTTGACCTTCAGGGAACGGGAAAGCTGGGTGAACTTGCCGCCGGCCTGGACGCCCACCGGGTGTCCGTAGATGTTCAGGGGGACGCTGATGACGATGGGCTTCTCCTCGTTCACGGCGAGGAAGTCCACATGCAGGCAGTTGTCATCCACCGGGTGCCACTGATACTCGTGGGCGACAGCGGTGTACACCTTGCCGTCGAGGTTCAGGTCCACGATGAAGGAGGCGGGCGTATGGGTCAGGCCCTGGAGCTCTTTCTCCACCACGGTGAAAAGGATGTTGTCGACACCGGCGCCATAGAGGTTGCAGGGGACGAGGCCCTGGCGGCGGAACGCCTTGATCACGGCCTTGTTCCCTTTCTCACGGATCTGGCCGTTCAGCTGAAAATGCTTCATTGTTGTTTGTTTTAAAAATGTGTTACTCAGTCTGATTTTTCACAGACCCCATTGCACCAAAAAGCCTTGCGCTTTTTTAAGCGCGCAAAGATACGCACTTTTTTTCAATCAGACAAGTCCCTGATCCACCATTGCGTTTGCGACCTTGATGAAACCGGCGATGTTGGCGCCCTTGACGTAGTTCACGGCGCCATCCTCGCCGGTTCCGTACTGGAGGCAGGCGGCGTGGATGTCGGACATGATGCGGCGAAGCTGGGCGTCCACTTCCTCGGCGGTCCATTTCTGGCGGATGGAATTCTGCGTCATTTCCAGGCCGGAGGTGGCGACCCCGCCCGCGTTCGAAGCCTTGCCGGGGGCATAGAGGAGGCCGGCTCCCTGGAAAACACGGATGGCTTCCGGCGTGGAGGGCATGTTGGCCCCTTCGGCGACGCAGCGGCAGCCGCCGGCGACGAGATTCTCCGCATCGGCCTTCTCGATCTCGTTCTGCGTGGCGCAGGGGAGGGCGATGTCGCAGGGAATCCTCCACGGACGCTCGTCGGGGTAGTAGGTGGCGGAAGGATAGCGCTCGGCGTATTCCCTGATGCGGCCGCGGCGGTAGTTCTTGAGTTCGAAGACGAACTGCATCTTCTCCTCGTCCAGGCCGTCCGGGTCGTGGATGAAGCCGTTGGAGTCGGACAGGGTGACCACCTTCGCCCCGAGGCGCATCGCCTTCTGGGCGGCGTACTGGGCCACGTTGCCGGAACCGGAGATGAGGACGGTCTTCCCCTCGAAGGTCTCGCCGCGGGTGGCGAGCATCTGCTCGGTGAAGTAGCACAGGCCGTAGCCGGTGGCTTCCGGACGGAGGCGGGAGCCGCCCCAGCCGAGGCCCTTGCCGGTAAGGGTGCCGGTGAACTCGTCGCGGAGCCGCTTGTACTGGCCGAACAGGTAGCCGATCTCGCGGCCGCCCACGCCGATGTCACCCGCCGGGACGTCGGTGTCCTGGCCGATGTGGCGCTGGAGTTCGGTCATGAAACTCTGGCAGAACCGCATGACCTCCGCGTCGGAGCGGCCTTTGGGGTTGAAGTCCGAGCCGCCCTTGGCCCCGCCCATGGGGAGGGTGGTGAGGCTGTTCTTGAAGGTCTGCTCGAAGGCGAGGAACTTCATGATGGAGAGGTTCACGCTCTCGTGGAAACGGATGCCGCCCTTGTAGGGGCCGATGGCGCTGTTCATCTGCACGCGGTAGCCGCGGTTGATGTGGATCCCGCCGCGGTCGTCGGTCCAGGGGACGCGGAACATGACGACGCGCTCGGGTTCGACCATCCTTTCCAGGATCTTGAGCTCCATCAGGTGGGGATAGGCGGTCACGTAGGAGGCCACGCTCTCCACCACTTCGCGGACGGCCTGGTGGAATTCCTTCTCGCCCGGGTTGCGCGCGGTCACGCCGGCCATGAACCCGTCGATGTAGTTCTGGGTGAATTTGTCCATTTTATATACACTTAAGAAAACTAACCGTCGCAAACTTAATTAAATAATTTTATAAACGCAAGCGCAGGCCCCGATTTCTTTCCTATTTCCCGAAATATGCGTACATTTGCCAAAACGGGGCACAATGGTTTCCGAACTCATCGACAAATACATCTGGCTGGTCCAGACCTTCATCGACGCGGGGCCGCAAGGGCTTTCCCTCGGCGAGATCTCCGCGCGCTGGTGTTCCCGCTACGGCGGGTCGGAATACGCGCGCCGCTCGTTCAACAACCACCGGGAAGCGATCGGCGAGATCTTCGGCATCACCATCGCGTGCAACCGGGCGACGAACCGTTATTACATCGACGAAGGAGAGAGCGCCGTGGACGGCCGCGAATCCGTGAACTGGCTGGTGAACACCTTCACGGTGAACAACCTCCTCACCCTCGGGAAGGAGCGCCTTTCCGGCCGTGTCTCCGTGGAGGACATCCCCTCCGGGCAGAAGTACCTGACGACGGTGATGCAGGCCATGCTCGACGACCGGAAGATGACCCTCCGCTACCGCCGCTACATGGGCGAGGAGGAGATCCGCCATATCCGCCCCTACGCCGTGAAGGAATTCGCCAAGCGCTGGTATGTCGTCGCCTTCAGCGAGGAGGCCGGCGCCATCCGCGTCTATGCGATGGACCGCATCCTCTCCCTGGAGATATCGGACGAAAAGTTCCGGATGCCCCGGAATTTCCGGGTCGATGAACTCTTCGAGGACAGCTACGGAATCTATCCCCCGGAAGGGGAGAAACCCGTGCTCGTGAAACTGTGCACGACGGCCCGGGAAGCCGCCTACCTGCGGGACCTTCCGCTGCACCCGAGCCAGGTGCTCCTGGGAACGGACGAAAAGGGCCGGAGCCTCTTCGCCCTACGCCTCATCCCCAATCCGAACTTCGTCATGGAACTGTGCAGGCACGGAAACCGGCTGGAAGTGCTGGAGCCGGAGCCGCTTCGGCGACAAGTGGCGGACGAATTGCGCAACGCTTTGAAATTGTATGAATAAAACAAATATGTTTAATATGCGAACAAAAGTGTTAACCCTCGCGGCGGCCGCCATTTCGGCCCTCGCGTGCAATCAACAGGAACAGATGAAACCGCAGACAGGCTACATCGGCCCCTCCGACATCCAGGTCACGGACGGCCGGATGACTCCGGAGGTCCTCCTTTCCCTCGGGCGCCTCGGCGACCCGCAGCTTTCCCCTGACGGAAAGACCATCCTGTACGGGGTGAGTTACACCAGCATTCCGGACAACCGCAGTGTCCGCAACCTCTTCACCATTCCCGTGGGCGGCGGCGATCCCACGCAGCTCACCATGGACGGAAAGAGCCTTTCGAACGCCCGCTGGTCTCCGGAAGGCGACGCTGTCTATTTCCTCCAGGGCGGCCAGGTCTGGAAGGCCCCTTACAAGGCCGGCAAGCTCGGGAGGCGCACCCGGGTTACCGACATCCCGCGCGGTGTCGATGAGTTCACCCTCTCTCCGGACGGCGCCCAGCTCATGTACGTGAGCACCGTTCCGAGCGCCGTGGAGCGTCCCTCGGATTCCGATCCGGCCCTGGACAAGGCCGACGCCTATGCCACCGAAGACCTGATGTACCGTCACTGGGACCACTGGGCCACCGACCTGAACCATACTTTCATCGCTCCGCTGGCAAACGGCGTCATCACCGAAGGCCTGGACATCCTGGGCGGGGCCGATGTCCCGTTCCACCTCCCGAACGCCCCTTACGGCGGCATAGAGAACCTCTCCTGGAGTCCGGACGGCCGCTACATCGCCTACTCCTGCAAGAAGAAAGCGGGGAAGGAATACGCCTTCTCCACCGACACCGAGATCTACATCTACTGCATCCTCACCGGCGAGACCACCGTCATCCCGATGGCCGGCGGCTACGACACGGTCCCCGTCTGGAGCCCCGACGGCAGCAAGATCGCCTGGCTTTCCATGGCCCGTGACGGCTACGAGGCCGACAAGGTCCGCCTCATGCTGGCCGATGTACTCTACGAGCCGGAAGGGGAGGGGCAGACCGCCAATCCTTCCGTCGAAAACATCCGGGACCTGACCGCCGGGTTCGACTACAACGCCGACGGCCCCGTCTGGGCGGCTGACGGCCAGTCCCTCTACTTCAATTCCCTCGTGGAGGGTGTCCAGGGCATCTTCAACGTGATTCCCGGACCCGAACCGACCTTCATCCGCCTCACCGCCCCGAGCCTGTGGTTCGACTTCGGTTCCCCGTTCGCCGTGCTGCAGGACGGAACCCTCCTCACGACCTACTGCTCCATGGACTTCCCGACCGAACTGGTCGCGGTCAATGACAACTCCATCCACCAGCTCACCTTCGAGAACGCCCATATCCTGGACCAGCTGGACAAACACGAGACTGAGGCCCGGATGGTTCCGACCGCCGACGGAGGGCAGATGCTCACCTGGGTCCTCTATCCGCCGCAGTTTGATCCTACCCGGGAGTATCCCGCCATTGAGATCTGCCTGGGCGGTCCGCAGGGCACCCTGTCGCAGGGCTGGTCCTACCGCTGGAACTACTGCCTGATGGCCCACCAGGGCTATGTCGTCGTCCTCCCGAACCGCCACGGCACGACCGCTTTCGGCCAGCCCTGGTGCGAACAGATTTCGGGCGACTACATCGGCCTGAACATGCAGGACTATCTTGCCGCGGGCCGGATGATCAAGGCCGAACCCTATGTCGGGAAACTGGCCGCCTGCGGCGCTTCCTACGGTGGCTACAGCGTTTATTATCTGGCCGGTATCCACGGTGACCTCTACGACTGCTTCATTGCCCATGCGGGCATCTTCAACGAGGAGCACATGTACATGACCACCGAGGAAATGTGGTTCCCGAACTGGGACAACGGCGGCATTCCGCACGAGTACGCTTACGAGGCGGGCCAGATGGGCCCTGCCGGCGACGGCATCACCTTCGGCGGTCTCCAGCAGGCCGGTTCCCCGTGGTCCAACGCCCCCAAAGCCGTGCGCCATTACGCGAACTCCCCGCACAAGCTCGTGCAGAACTGGCATACCCCGATCCTTTGCATCCACGGCGGCATGGACTTCCGCGTCCCTTACGACGAGGGCATGGCCGCTTTCAACGCTGCGCAGATGATGGGCGTCCCTTCCAAGCTCATCGTCTTCCCGGGCGAGAACCACTGGATCCTCCAGCCGCAGAACGCCCTGTACTGGCATCGCAGCTACTTCGACTGGCTGGACCGCTGGCTGGTCAAGGCTAACTGATCTGGGAATAGTCCTTCCGGACGTATTTGTCCTTTCGAAGCTCGGCAGCGAGAGATGCGTTGCCGGGCTTTTCCAATGCCGGGTCCTGCTCCAGGACGTGCTCCGCGTAGAGGCGGGCGTCGGAGAGGATGAGACCGTCCCGGGCGAGGGAGGCGATGTTCAGGGTGATGGGGAGGCCGGACTGCTGGGTGCCTTCGAGGTCACCGGGACCGCGCATCTTCATGTCCTCCTCGGCGATCTCGAAGCCGTTCTCGGTCGCGCACATCAGGTCCAGGCGCTTCTGGGACTCCTTGGATACCTTGTAGCCCTTCATCAGGATGCAGAAGGACTTCTCGGCGCCCCGGCCCACCCGGCCGCGCAGCTGGTGCAGCTGGCTCAGGCCGAACCGTTCGGCGCTCTCGATGACCATGACCGAGGCGTTGGGAACGTCCACGCCCACCTCGATAACCGTGGTGGACACGAGGATGTTCGCCCGCCCGGCGACGAAGGCGTCCATGTGGAAGGCCTTTTCCTCGGCCGACTGCTTCCCGTGGACCATCGCCACCTGGTAGCGGGGCTGCGGGAACTGCTTGATCACCTCCTCATAACCCAGTTCCAGGTTCTTGTAGTCCACTTTCTCGCTCTCGAAGATGAGCGGGTACACGATGAAGGCCTGCCGCCCCTTTTCAATCTCGTCGCGGATGAAGTTGTACATCGCGATGCGTTTGTTCTCGCCCACGCACAGGGTCTGGACCGGTTTCCGGCCCGGGGGCATCTCGTCGATGACGGAGACGTCCAGGTCCCCGTACAGGGTCATCGCCAGGGTGCGGGGAATCGGGGTGGCCGTCATCACGAGCACGTGCGGGGGAATGCCGCCGGCACCCTTGGCCCAGAGGCGGGCCCGCTGGTCCACTCCGAAACGGTGCTGCTCGTCCACGATGGCAAGGCCCAGGGACTTGAAAACCACCGTATCCTCGATGAGGGCGTGCGTCCCCACGATGAGGCCGATGCTGCCGTCCTCCAGCCCCGCATGGATTTCCCGCCGGGCCGCCGTCCCGGTGGACCCGGTCAGGAGCGCCGCCTTCACGCCGGTGGGGGCGAGGTACTTGGAGATATTGTTGAAGTGCTGGAATGCAAGTACTTCAGTAGGAGCCATCAGGCAGGCCTGATAACCATTGGCGACAGCGATCAGGGAAGAGAGCACGGCGACCATGGTCTTGCCGCTGCCCACGTCGCCCTGCAGGAGCCGGTTCATCTGGTGACCGCTCCGGAGGTCCTCCCGGATTTCCTTGATCACCCGCTTCTGCGCCCCGGTGAGGTCGTAGGGAAGCGCCTGGTAGCAGCGGTTGAACGCCTCTCCCACCCGGGGCATCGGAAGGCCCACGGCGCTCCGGCTGCGGACGTACTTCTGCTTGAGGAGGGACAGCTGCAGGAGGAAGAGTTCCTCGAACTTGAGCCGGTAGGTGGCCTTCGCCAGGGCGTTCTGGTCGGCCGGGAAATGGATCTGCCTCAGGGCGTAGCTCAGCGGAACCAGTCCCTTTTCCTTCAGGACATAGTCCGGAAGCGGATCCTCCAGCGTGGGCAGGACCAGCTCCAGCGCGGCGGACATCAGCCGTACCATCACCTTCCCGGTGATTCCGCCCGTCTTGAGCTTCTCCGTGGACGGGTAGATGCCGGTGAGGACTCCGGCCTGGGCCGATTCGGGGACGTCGAACTCGGGATGGACCATGTTGATCCGTCCGTTGAACGTCTGGGGTTTTCCGAAGAACAGGAAGGTCTTGCCGGGAATGAGCCGGCCGTGCATCCATTTGACGCCCTTGAAGAAGACGACCTCCATCTCGCCGGTATCGTCGCCGATGATGACGGAGAGCCGGTTCGCGAGGTTGAATTTCACCTGCTCCGCGGTGATTTCCGCCCCGTTTTTCGCAAAGAGCCGCACCTTCAGGACGGTACCCAGGATCTGGACGTAGGCCTGGTCCGGACGGACGTCCGCGATCTTCTGGACCGTGCTCCGGTCGATGTAGCGGAAGGGATACAGGTGCAGGAGGTCGCCCACCGTGGCGACCTCCAGTTCGCTCCTCAGGAGCACGGCCCGCTTGGGCCCCACCCCGGGAAGGTACTGCACATCCGTCTCCATCGCCTTGCTCATAGCGCAAAATTAATAAAAACTTTGTTAACTTTGCATCCGTATGGAAAAGATGGTAGTGGACAATGATTCGTTCTTTGCCGATGTCCTCGGCGTCCTGGCTGAGGGCCGGCTGGCGACCATCCCGGTCAAAGGGTACAGCATGCTTCCGTTCATCCGCGGCGGCAAGGACCTCGTGGTCCTGGAAAAAGCGCCGGATGTGCTGAAGGCAGGCGACATCGTCCTTTTCCGTATCGGGCCGGCCGACGCCGGCGGCCGCTGGGTCATGCACCGGATCCTTTCCATCGACGGGGACGCCGTGGATATCATGGGCGACGGGGTACCCAAGGCCCATGAGCATGTGCGTCGCCGCCAGATCTACGCGAAAGCCGTCACCATCCTCCGGGACGGCAGGCGTCCCGTGGACCCTTACAGCGCCGGGGAGCTGCGCAAGGTACGGTTTTGGCAGGGACTTCTTCCGCTGCGGCGGTACCTTCTTTTCATCTACCGGCACCTGCCCTGGAACCGAAGTTGGATCAAAGAAAACGTAACGATATGAAAATCAAGGAAGGATTCGTCCTCAGGAACATTTGTGGCCAGCATGTTGTCTCCGGCGAGGGGACGGCCAATGTCAATTTTTCCAAGCTGGTGAGCCTCAACGACTCCGCCGCCTACCTGTTCAAGGCGGTGCAGGGGAAGGAATTTACCCCGGAATCCCTGGCTGCGCTGCTGCTGGAGGAATACGAGGTGGACGGGACGACGGCCCTGAAGGATGCGACTGCCCTTTGCGAGACGTGGAAGGAAATCGGGATCATCGACGAGTAGAGCGGCAGTTCTTCACGCTCCTGCGGTCCGGGCTTTGGAACGAGGTCCCGGACCGGAGCCTTTTTGACTCCGGCGACACGGATTGGGAGGCCCTCTACCGGCTCGCTTTCGAGCAGACCTCCGTGGGGATCGTGACCGACGGAATCAACCGCCTTCCCAAGGAGTGCCTGCCGGCGGAACCGGAAAGGCTGGATCCCTTTCTCGGGGACATGCTGAGCACCGCCCGCAGGAATGCGCAGCTGGATGCCTTCATCCCCAGAGTGTTCAAGGCACTCCGCGGCATCCCTGTCGTCCTGGTCAAGGGGCAGGCGCTGGCGCAGGACTATCCGGATCCCGCCCGGCGGATGCCCGGGGATATCGACCTGCTCCTTCCGCCTGCATCTTACGAGGCGGCGAAGGCCATCCTTCTCCCCAAGGCGACGAAGGTGGAGGAGGAAGCGCCTGCCATCTGTCATCAGGGAATGTTCTTCAACAGCATTGAAGTGGAGATTCATGGAAGCATCAGCACGTTGATGTCCAGGAAGTTGGACAACCAGCTTGCAGCGATGCTTCAGGAACAGTTCGACGCTCGTCCGCTTCCTTCCGTGCGGGTCGGCGGAGCGGATATCCCCGTCCCGGAAGCGAACTTCAACGCGGTCTATATCTTCATCCATTTCCTGCAGCACTACTGGTCCGGCGGAGTGGGCCTGAGGCAGCTGACGGACTGGATGACTTTCATTTCGGTCCATAAACGGGATATTCATCCCATCCTTCTGGAAAGCGACTTGGACAAATTGGGAATCAAGTACTTGTGGCAAGTTTTCACCGGCTTCGCACAGGAATGCCTGGGCTGTCCGGCGGAGAAGCTTCCCCTCTCCGCCCGGCCCGATCCCGCGAAGAACGCCCGCATCTGGCGGTACATCCGCCGCTCAGGGAATTTCGGCAAGAACACCGACCGGACCCGGGGACGGGAATCCTACCTGGTCCGGAAGTTCCACTCTTTCTGGCAGAAGGTGGTCTGCGACCGCCTGCGCCATTTCCGCACCTTCCCGGAAGCCTCCCTGCGCTTTTTCTTCGGGGCCTTCGGCTATGGACTCCAAAGACTTTCCGACGGCGAATGAAAACGATCCTGAATTACCTGCGCTGGCTCTGGGCGCATTCGGTGGGGGCGCGGGGCGCCGTCCTGGTGAATATCCTGCTGGGCACCCTGAATGTGGGACTGAACCTGTATTTCATCTGGCTGTGCAAGCACCTGGTGGACATCGCCACCGGTGTGGAGGCGGGAAGCCTGCCTTTTTATACAGGCGTCGTCATCGCGGTGGTCATCTTCCGGCTGGCCGTCACGGCCTTCAACGTGCGACTGGAAAACCTCACGGGGTCCAAGATGGTTTTCATTATCCGGAAAGGACTCTATTCCTGTCTCCTGCAGTCCGAGTGGCTGGGGAAGGAACGCCGGCATACCGGCGACACCGTGAACCGGCTGGAGACGGATGTAAGTACGGTGACCGGGGTTATCTGCTCCGACGTCCCGCAGATCTTCACGACCCTCGTCCAACTGGTGGCGGCCATCGTTTTCCTGTGTACGATGGAATGGCGTCTCGCCCTCCTTCTGGTCGTGGTGACGCCGTTGTTCGTTTCGTTCAGCAAGCTGTTCTTCCGCCGTCTGCGCGAAATGACCCGAGGTATCCGGGAAACCGAGAGTGAGGTGCAGAGCCATCTGCAGGAGAGTCTCCAGCACCGGGTGGTCATCCAGTCCATGGAGAACGAAAGCCGGATGGAGGACCGCCTGGACGGGCTGCAGGGCCGGGAATACGGGCAGATCGTGGAGCGCACCCGTTTCAATGTCATCGCCCGGACGATGGTCAGCGCCGCATTCTCGTTCGGTTATATCGCCGCATTTCTCTGGGGCGTGTACGGAATATCCAAAGGGGCCATCACTTTCGGCGTCATGACCGCTTTCCTGCAGCTGGTGGGCCAGGTCCAGCGCCCGGTCGTGAACCTGACCCGCCAGATCCCGTCCTTTGTCTATGCCACCGCCTCCATCGACCGCCTGATGGAACTCGAGGAGGCGCCCAAAGCCGAAGCTGCCGATCCGGTGAAGCTGGATGCTCCGGCCGGCATCCGCGTCCAGGGGCTGGGGTATCATTATCCGGATGGGAAAAGGATGATCCTGAAGGACCTGGATTTCGACTTCCCTCCCGGTTCCCGGACAGCCATCGTGGGCGAAACCGGGGCGGGGAAGAGCACCCTGATCCGGCTCATGCTGGCCCTCCTGAAGCCGGTCGAAGGCTCCGTCATCCTGTACGACGGCACCCGGGAAGCGGAAGCCTCTCCCGCGACCCGCTGCAACCTGGTCTATGTTCCCCAGGGGAATACCCTTTTCAGCGGAACGGTCCGGGAAAACCTGCTCATGGGCAATCCGGATGCGACGGAGGCCCAGATGCTGGATGCCCTCCGGACTGCCGTCGCCGACTTCGTCCTGAGCCTTCCGGAGGGGCTGGACACGCGCTGCGGGGAAGGAGGCGCCGGCCTGAGCGAGGGACAGGCGCAGCGCATCGCCATCGCCCGGGGGCTTCTCCGCCCGGGCAGCATCCTCCTGCTGGATGAATTCAGCTCTTCCCTGGATCCCGCCACCGAGGCGCAGCTGATGGAAAACCTGACGAAAAAAGCGGCGGGCAAGACGATGATCTTCATTACCCACCGCGAAAAGATCGCGCAGCACTGCGAGCGGACCTGTCCGATCCGCAGACTTGCTTAGTCCCTTCCCTGGTGCAGCTGGTCGTATTCGAGCCGGTGATGGAAGATGTCTATCGCCGCGTAGATGGCGTGCATCATCGAACGCGGGTCCGCCTCGTCGCGGCCGGCGAGGTCGTAGGCCGTACCGTGGTCCGGGGAGGTGCGGATGACCGGAAGTCCCGCCGTGTAGTTCACCCCGTCGTGGAAGGCCAGGGCCTTGAACGGAGCCAGTCCCTGGTCGTGGTACATCGCCAGGGTGGCGTCGAACCTGGCATAGTTCCCCAGGCCGAAGAATCCGTCGGGGGAATAGGGACCGAAGGCGAGGATGCCCTCCGCCTGCGCCTCCAGCACGGCAGGCAGGATGATGTCCTTCTCCTCGTCGCCGAGCAGGCCGCCGTCCCCGCAGTGCGGGTTCAGGCCCAGGACGGCGATCTTGGGAGCTACGATGCCGAAATCCCGCTCCAGGGAAGCATGCATCAGGCGCAGTTTCTTGAGGATTCCCTCCTTGGTCAGGGAGCCGGAGACATCGGCCAGGGGAATGTGCCCCGTCGCGACGGCGACCTTCAGCTGGCTGGAGACCATGATCATCGCGATGTCCTGCGCCCCGAAGGCTTCCTGCAGGTATTCCGTGTGGCCGGT
>Ga0310697_10003452_pt1 | contig 16038 bp, 14 predicted proteins | sample 172DNAGHGlowgp2_FD_203883 | JGI IMG/M metagenome (GOLD analysis project Ga0310697, IMG submission 203883) | Sheep rumen microbial communities from Palmerston North, Manawatu-Wanganui, New Zealand - 1728 DNA GHGlow gp2 (v2) (version 2) | ecosystem: Host-associated > Mammals > Digestive system >... | reverse complement strand
AATCATTCGTTTGATACCTACGCCACTCGTGGTGCCGGAATTTTCTCCAGGACACCATGCTCAGTGAAGTGTCTGCATGACTCAAGGGGACGAAACTCTCAAGGGTCCAATACCGGGTGGGGTTATGGTCCCACAGCCACATCCATTCACGATAACCGGTGTTTTCGAGCGCGGGTAAGGTGACCCACCCGTAGCTGCCGTCGTTGTTGAGTGCGGTGCCTGCCACCACGAAAGAGTCCTCCACCACGATGGGTTTGTCGAACATCGTTTCGTATAAAGAGGCGACAGGGGAAGGGTCGACAACCATCGTGCTGTCAATAAACTGCCAGACCTCTTCGGGTGACATTGAGGGTAATGAATTATATGCTCTGCCTCTTGATGAGAAGAGAGATATAATCGCTGCTGGATTGTGGTGGTTGAAAAGTTTTGGGGGCAATGCCATATACCTGTGAGGTTGCTCTATGCGCCACGGGGCAGAATTGAGCAGAACCAACCCGTCGGGCGTGGGTTTGTAAAGAATCATGGAATCGGTGATGCGGTTGTATCGTGAAGTATCTCGTGTGTTAAGGATAACATGCCCAGGCAGAACAGTCCTGAGGTTCTCCAGCATGCCTAACCAAAGACTCGTGGTTGTGTCGCTTGGGGCTTGCATCAGTGCGCATGCTGCAATGCCGACAATCTTTATCGGGCGGTCGGTTACCAGTTGGTTGCCGATAATGATGTTGCCCAGATTACGTTGGTTATATACATTATAAAAATATTCAACATCATATTCTGCAGCTTCTATGGAATCTGTGTTCGGGTTACCATTAAGCCAGTCGAATGACATTCCGTCTCCATGCATGGAATACATGTGGGGGTTGCTCGCTGTGTCCAAGTTGTTTAAAGGGTTGCAGCCGTATGTTGGTGGCGGGAGTTGCAGGGTGTCGCCATAGTGCTGTGCAGCGGCTGTGCCTGATAATCCTAATATTGCAGTGGTAAGCAAAAGGTTATAGAGAAAGAACTTTTTCATGATATATTTTTATTTATTTGCAAATAATTGTACATTTCTCTTGTTGGTAGGGTTGGGGTTTTTCTGCCACAAATGCAAGGGGGGTCCAACTTGAGGGTGTATGGGGATTGGTCATGTCTTTGTGTAGCATAGTGGGCAATTCATTTACGGCATTGGGAACGGTTATGTGGCAGTCCCCATCCGGGCCGCCAATTTGGTTTTGCCAAAAGTAGTACGCCATCGTGGGGTAACTATAGTCATGGCCGCTGACTGTATATTTAGAGCTGTTGACTAAGCACATGCTGCATGGAGCCCATACGCTGGTGGTGCTGAAGTGTATTGTAGTGTCGCCGGGATGGGAGCAGGCAATATGGTTGCCAGAGACTGCGTCGTAGCGCACTATGTTCTGTAAACCAATGAAAGGTGCTTTGGTTAATATGCCTGTACTTTGACAAAAGACGTTCCAGCTATACATAGTGAACATGAGCAAGGTGATTATAAATGTAATAGTTTTTATTCTGTTCATTTTTTTATAATTTTTATGTTTTTCTTCTCTCTCTCCCTCTTTTCTAAGAGGTTGTGAAAGAATATGATAAATAATATTTATGAAATACTTTCAGTATACAAATATACATTTTTTTTTCAATAGGCAAGCAGTGGGGATCTTTTTTAACATTTTGATTTGGGTGGAGTTTGACTCAGGGCAAATTGTGCAGATTGGATGCAGGAAGGACTCGTGAGGTAAGGGAGTCGGCATGTTTGACAGGGCAAAAAAGCTTTTCCCTGAGTTTTGAGGGTTGGATAAGTTTGTTTTTGGGTGGTATTTTGATGTGCAGTAAAGAATGGTAAGGAAGAAGAGGGACATTATTGCCGTAGAATGTCGGGATAAGGAGTTTTGATGTCAGAGCCTAAATTGTCGGCAGTATTTTTGCATCGTCTTTCAGGGGCGAACAAGATGCTGCCGGAGGCTGACGCGCGGAGCTGCAAGGCGGCACCCGGCCGTTGAAGGATGCGGAACCCACTAACAACCCCGACTAAGGACCGGGCGGGTTCCGGAAGATGTAATTGTTATGGCTATTTTAACAGGAATCAACACAAGAATGCGTGGCACGGTGGGTGACTATACCTTTGCACGCGTAAACGGACAAACTGTAGCCCGTCAGAAGGTGGACAAAAAGAGTGTGCCGGTACGTACCCGGTCGCAGATGCTGACCCGCATGCAGATGGCTAACCTCGTACACATGTACCAGTCGTTTAAGGGGAAACTGCACCCCAGTTTTGAGGGGAAGGCTCCCAGGCTGAGTGACTACAACGAGTTTGTTCGCACAAACCTCAGTTCCAATCAGGTTTACCTGACCAAGAACCAGTCGTTGCAGGGTGGCTGTGTTGTGGCTGCCTACCAGGTTACCCGCGGGTCGCTGCCCAGTGTGGGCGTGGAATTCGGGAACAACAACATAGCTGAGACCGACCTTGCATTGGGCACCCTGAGCATTGGCAACAGCACGACCCTTAAGGCGTTTAGCGAGGCGGTTGTGCAGAACAATGCTGGATGGCAGCACGGCGACCAGCTGAGCGTGTTTATTGCCCGCCAGCTGATGGATGCCACTACGGGTGTGCCCCGTGTGGAAGTTGAGGCCGTCGAGGTGACACTGGATGTGAACGCTGACACCATGCTTTTGGGCGATGTGGTGGATGCAACACTCCTGTCAGTGGCTGACGGATGTTTGGCATTGTCCAGTTCGCTGACAGGCGGTGTGGCTGTTGTCCACAGCCGTAAGACTCAGAGCGGCACGAAGGTGAGTACCCAGTTCTTTGTGGTGAACAACAGCAGCCTTGCCCAGTACCAGGGTGCCGCTGCCTTTGCCGCTGCAGTGTCGAGCTATGGGGGACTGACCCAGGACGAGTTCCTCACTCCCAATATGGACGACATACTGGCACCTAATGTTTGAAACCAAACATTTGTGAAGATGAGAAGCAAGAACTTGAAGGATACAATTAGCAGGACCCGGTCGATGCTGAATGCCGGTTCGGTTGACGAGAAGGCATTGCGCGAGGCGTTGGATGAACTGGAAGTTGCATCGAGAGGGTCTACCCCCTGGTGGGTAATTGTGTTGAAGACACTGGCGTATCTGATAGGTTTGCTGCTGGCCGGTTATGGCACTACGGCAGCGGCCCAGACGCTGTTGTGCATGTGGCCGGCATAAGTCCGGTGGGTGGTGGGTGGGTTTATTTTATGGGGTCGGGGAAACGGTATATTCTGTTTTCGTTTGGGTTGGGTGTATGGAAGCTGAGGTATATCCATCCGTCTTGGATGTCGATGCCTTCGGGTTCGAGTCCGATGTTGTTGAGGTCGATGGTGTGGACTTCCTGTCCGGTGTCGAGGTTGACGATGTGCAGCCAATAGTGGCCAGGGCGGTCGCCGTCGGGCAGATAGGCGTGGCCGTTGTGGATTTTGCTGCCTTGGGCCACGGAGACACAGTTGATGGGTATGGTGTGCAGCACGTCGGTGTCGGTGAGGTGTACTTCGGCAGTGGCAGGAGAGGGGAGACGGAATTGTTTCAGGAACATGGGTCCCCCTTTGCGGCCACCATAGGCATAGAGTTTACCCGTTTCTGCGTCGAGACACCAGTCTTGGGCCACGGGGAAGTTGGGACTGTCGTAGTAGATGCGCTGCACGATGGAGGAGCCAACGGGGGAAAGCCTGGTGACAAGACAGGCTTTGTCGCCGTAGCAGGAGGAGATGTAAAGCAGAGGGAAGGCATCGCCGTAGAGCCGTAGGGTGGAGAACGAGGCGTTGTTGCAGTGGGTGTTGTTGTCGCGAAGTTGGAAAAGGGCTACGGCCTGCCGACTTTGGAGGTTGAGCACGAGGCACTGCCCTCCGTCACGAAGCATGACAATGTGACCGTTGTGCATGGCCATTCCTTGTGTGCTGCCGGAAAGGGTGGTGTGGCTTTGCAGCCAGTCGCCCACTCGCGGCACAACAATCTGCTGTGCTGCGGTACGGATTGGCAATACCGCAAGGAAGAAGGCAAGGATTGATAAGCCTTGCATAAACTGCAGAAACCGCAGAGGACTGGGATGTGATGGCCTAAGGTTTATAGTTTAGAGTGTTTAGTTTATGGTATTAGGCAAGCCCTAAGAATTTGGTTTGTTGCAGTGTGTTGGTTGTAACTCGTTGACTCGTATAAGGTGTTAGCTTTGGGCCATATACATCTTAACTAAATTAGAGCCGTTTTCAGCGTTTGCCTTTATGCGTTGTTGTGGGTTCTATAATTATGTTTTGAGAACAGGAGTCTCCGGTATGCTGAGATGCATTGGCATAGTATTGCCTCGGAGAGGTGGTTTATAGAACTCCCCTTATATGATTTCAGTGATATATCAACACATTCAAAAGGTGTAGCTAAAGCCGACGCGAACCCAGTTGCGATTGGATACGAGGGGGGAACCCGTGACGCCGAATCCCATCTCGGTGGAAGTGGTGGTGGCGTCGATGGTGGTGCGACGGGCCAACACGCGGGGCAGGGTGGTGTAGTCGTACTCGTCGATGACGGTGCGTTTGAAGAGCACTGTGCGGTCGAAGGTGAAGGCGAGAACATCCAAGTATAGGTCAATAAAGCAGTGTGGGGTCAGTTGCCAGCTTAAGCCGGGGGTGATTTTGGCCCCGATAGAGGTGGAGTTTTCAGGAATGATGAAGGAGGTGTCGATGGTGTGGTGCATTTCGCGGTAGTACCAGTCGAGGAAGTCGTGGTGGCGAGCTTGGTTCACTTTGGTGTAGTAGCCGCTGAGTTCGGCAAAGAATGTGAGGTCGCCCAGCTGTATGAGTTCGTAGCGGATATAGGGAGCGATGGTGAAACTGGTGCGGTATTGCTTGAACCACCCTATGAGGCTGTCGTACTCGTGACGTGTGTCGATGGCCTCGGTGTTGGGATTGGCGGCCACATAGTCGGCTGCAGTCTGCTCCACTTTAGTGTGGTTGAACGAAAAGGAACCGGCAATACCAAATTGCATTTTGCGGGTTTGGTAGCCAACCTTTATGCCACCGGTAAGGCTGAGTGGGGTGTCGAAGACGGAGCTCCCGTCGCCATAGATGATGGTGTCGTTGCCGGTGAGGGGATTGATGGTTTGGCGTATCGATTCGAATGAGGAGCCGCCGTTGGAATAGTTGCCCCCCAGTTGCGCGCTGATGACAAATTGAGCATGTCCGAGCGCGGCAATGGAAACTAGGGCAAGGGTAAATAGTGCTTTCTTCATGACTTAGGGGGCTTAGAAGGTGAAGTTGAATCCAACGCGTACCCAGTTGTTGACGCCCTGTTCGGTGAGGAGCGGGGTGCCGGTGAGACCGCCGCCCCATTGTGTAGTGGTGGAAGTGGTGGTGGTGGCGGTGTAGTCGTAGGTGACGGAGCCGGAGCCGGATACACGGAAGTTGTAGTCAAGCTTTGTGTTGAGGGTTTTGGCATGGGAGTAGGCCAAAGAAAGGAAGTCGAGGTAGAGGTCGATGCCACAATGTTTCGTCAGTTGCCAGCTAAGACCTGGAGTGATGCGCACACCATAAGAGGTGGAACTGCGTGGAATCATTGCGTTGCTGGTGTCCCATGTGAAATAGGAGGTGACAACAGGAACACCGTTGACTTCCATGTGGTTGTCGACAGAAACGGAGTCGATGGTGGGGTTCATCATCTGAGAGTAGAAAAGGTCGAGTTCGACAAAGAGTGCAATATCGCCGGCAGTGATGATGTCATAACGGAAGTAGGGCGCCACAGTGAAGGAGGAGCCGTGGGAGGACATCTCGCCAAAAGAGACCCAGTTGGGGATGTAATTGCTGATTATGGGTACGAGAGTAGGGTCGAGGGGCTGGTGGAGGGAGTTGAACATGCTGTAGCTGCCAGCTACACCGACTTGTGCTTTACCAAATTTGTAACCAGCCTTTAGTCCACCGGTGAAGGTGGTGGTGGATTCTTGCATAATGGTGGTGTCGTACTCGATGTCGGCCACGACCGAAATTTGTGTGTGCCTGTAGGTGGAGCCGGAGATTTTGTTACCGCCGATATTGGCACTGATAAAGAATTGTGCGTTGGCTGTAAGGGCGAGGACTGCCAAGGCTAAGGTAAGGAGTATTCTTTTCATTTATAATGTATTGTTGTTTCTGATTAAAAAAACTTTACACATCCTACCTATGCCTAAGGGCATAGGTTTGAACGTGCAAAGATACAACTTTTTTTTTAATTACAAAAAAAGTTTGTTAGAAGACAACTTTTGAAGAAAGGATACCTCCCTCGACATGGCGTATCTCGGTTCCGTCAGGACGGAAGGTATAGACATCGGCGTTGGCGGTGTAGGGGCTGTTGCAGATGTAGAGGTTGCCGTTGGAGGGATCGATGTTGATGCTGTAGGCGTTGGAAAGATGTTGCGCCTGGTTTTCGAGTATAGGGGTAGCTTGCAGCGTGGTGGCGTCGATATGGTAGAAGTGGGCGGTGGTATTCCAGTTTTGGTCGTAGGAGGTGTTGTAGAGGTAGATGTCGTTACCGCTGATGTCGAAGTTGGTGGCGACCACGGGAAGGGCCTGCATAGAACCGGTGTTTATATCGATTACCAGGGTAGTGGCGGGATGGCTGCCATAGTCGCCAGCGCAGGCTACAACGATTCTGTGGCTATCGAGGGTCTTGATGCGGCCGGGGTTGAGGCCCACAGTAATTTTGTCGGTCTCGGAGAAGGTGGTGAGGTTTACGACAGAAATGGTGCTGTCGTATATGGCATCACCGTTGGCGTTGTATTGCCAGCAGTTGCAAACGTAAAGGTTGTCGCCGAGGACACAGAGCTGTTCGGGCTGCATGCCGCTGAGGGGGCATGAGGCCTCAATGGCGAGCTGGGCAGTGTCGATGCGTACAACGGTTTTGTCGTAGCAGGTGACATATATTTTGCCATTGTGGGCAGCAAGGTAGCGGGGGCCACGTTCTCCCATATTGATTTGTTTGATGCTTTTGCCTGTGGCGGGGTCAATAACCTCGATGGTGTTGGAGGAGTGGACAGTGGCATAGAGGCGGTTGCCATAGTGGATGAGGTCTTGGGCAAGGTCGCCGATGCCTCGGCCGTTGTTGGCACTGAACCAGTTGAGCGTAATTTGGCTGCTGTTGCGGTCGAGCAGACTGATTTCGGCATCGTTGCCGCCCCATGAGCCCTCGCTCAGCAAGTAGATGGGGGATGTGGTATTTGTAGGGTTGACGGGTGCGGGATCAGGCTCTTTTCGGCAGCCTGCCAGCACAACCAAGGTTACCAGTGTGGTGAGTAATAAATGCTTGTTCATTTTTTTGTGACTATTGGGTTGTTCTGTGATTATATTACCAATGTGAGGCCCAGACGATAGTTGCGTCCCATCATGGGGTAGTTCTTTACAACCTCGTACTGGGCGTTGAAGAGGTTGAGTACTTGAATTTTTGCTTTCAGTTTGCAGTTGCCGAGGTCGAATGAGCGGCTGAGGGTAATTCCTTGGTCCGCATAGGCTGCCACACGGCTGGCAGAGGTGTTTTGCTGTTTGGCGTAGCGTTCGCCTACCATCATGAGTGATAGACCTATGTCAATCCATGGGGTTGCCGCGGTGAGGGTTATGTTGCCACTGTGGAGTGGAGTATAGGGTATTTGGTGGCCGTAGGTTTTACTGGTGGGGTCGGTGCGGTCGACAGCGTGCTGATAGGAATAGCCAAGACTGAGGTCGAACCGCGTGCGAGGTGCGGAGGTGGTTTGTATGGTGGCATTGGCGGTGAAGTCGAGGCCGGCAATCTCTACCTGCCCCATATTGGTCATTGACCAAAGGAACATGTTTTGCACGGGGATGGCGATAATTTTGTCGCTTACCCGGTTGTAGTAGAGGTCGAGGGTGGCGGTGTGTGCTGCCACAGCCGAGCCGATGCGCCAGGGGTTGCTGCGGTAGGTAAGGCCGAGGTTGTGCTGTCGGGCTTTCTCGGGCCGCAGGCTGTGGCCGACGGTGTAGTAGTATAGTTCGTTGAAGTTGGGGACGCGGTAGTTCTCTTTGTAGAAATAGCGAAAAGTGAAATGGCTAATCGGCCAGGTGATGCCTGCGTAAGGTGACAGGCGGGCATAGGGGTTGGACACTTCGGTGGGTTCGTTGTCGCGTATCCATGTGGCGATGAGGTGTGCGTTGAGACGAGGATGGCTGGGTATTTGGCGTGCCAAATATTCAACCGCCAACACTCCTATGGCCGAAAGCCGCCGCACGTTGTTGTGTTTGCTGAGGTTGGTTGAGAGGTGCCCTGCTGCCTCGTCGGCTGAGAGGCTGACGGAGAAATAGTCCTGCTTGCCGTTGCCTGTGTGGTAGCGCACGGTTTGCGAGAGATAGGTTTCTTGCTGATGATATTCATTGTGGAGTACACCGATAGTGTGTACAGCGGTATCCTCATATATGTCGACCGAAGACTGGTATTTTGCCAGCAACTGCCAGTCCCAGTTCTGGCCAGTATGGCGGTAGCGGGCCTGGGAGAAAAGGAGTTGCTCCTCGCTGTGTTCGGAGCCTTTGACAGTGTAATAGATGACAGGCCCCGGAAGTTCGTGGCGGCTCTTCATAAAGTGTGACTTGATGTGAAGCCGGTTTTGGCTGTCGAAACGGTAGAAGAGGTTCAAATCGGCGGTTCCCAGCTGCACGGCGGAGTTGAACCGCTGCTCGCGCGAATTGCTGTCGGTGCGTCCAGGGGTATAATATAAGGTGAAAGGATAGTTGCCATCGGATTGCAGGTAGTTGCCCCAAAGAGAGAGGGAGAGTTTGCGTCCAATGCGCTGTTCGTAGGAGAGGGTGGGGGAGCGCAAACCATAGGAGCCGCCCTCTAAACCCACCCGAAGGTTGAATGGTCGCATACCAAACTCGGGTTCGTGAGTCTCCATGTTGATGATGCTGCCCGCAGAAAAGGCCCTTGCCGAGTTGAGCGTTCCAGCCACAGTGCCGTTGGACAGTGAGATATAGCTGCTGTTGCCCAACATGTAGCGACCAAGGTCCACTTGTCCGTTTTGGCAATCGGTGACGGCTACTCCGTCAATGGTGAGTGTGCTGAATTGGCTTCCCAGGCCTCGGGCCGACACCGTCTTGATGCCGCCAATGCCGCCATAGTCTTTGAGCGTTACGCCTACCATTCGGCGCAACACATCGCTGAGTTGGGCGTCGCCCAGATGTTCTATGGCCTCGGATGTGGCAACTTGGGTGGGGGTTTGTGACTTGATGGTTTCGGGGCGGCTGTTGGTTTGGATGACGGTGACCTGAGGCAGTGTGACAGGGCGGCGCAGTGTGTCCTGTGCCGCTGCAGTGGTGTGCAGCAGTATGAGGAGAGCCGACAGGATAATCAGTTGTTTCTTGTTCATATACTCATTTCCCTTTCCTCGAGGGATGATAGATTAGCGGTTTGGCAGGTCTTCTGACTTGCCTCACAGCAATTGCGCCTTCCCTCGTCGCGTGGAGCGGCAAAGTGGCCTTATTGTTTGCAATTGCTGCAACGAAGAGGCTTACAGCAGCGGGACTGTACAGGACTCTCACCTGTTTCCCTCTTGGCTCCTGGAAAGGAGACCAAACCAAATGCAAAAGTACAAAGAAAAAACGATATACTAAAAAAATGATTGCCGCAGGTGGAGCATATTGCTAATAACCAGTGATTTTATATGTGTTAGACCTCCCCAACGGCACCAATGGAAGATGAGTGGATTTGAAATTTTTTTGTATTGCCGTGTAGTTTTTTTTGCATTACTTGCGTTATTATAAGCGTGAGACCAATTGATCCATTTGATGGTTTGCTGCATCAGTATCGTGGAATGCTCTACTCCATATGTAGGAAATACAGCCGCCGCGGTACCACTGTTGAAGACCTGCTACAGGAAGCCTCGCTGGCATTGTGGCTTAACCGCGACAAGCTGATGGCTGTGGCGGCGGGACCGAGACGGGCAGCATGGGTGTGGAAAACGGCTCGCAACGCAGTGGTGGACACCTTGCGGCGGATAAAGGAGACCGAACCCTTGCCTGATAATATGGACGAGTTGGAAGGATGTGTGAGTGCAAATGAAATGGATAGTGTGCAGGCCTATCATAAACAAGACTTGATAAACGAGTTGTATGAGCAGATAGGCCATTTGGACGAGCCCGACAAGACAATCGTGATGATGCAACTGCAGGGCTACAGTTATGAGGAGATAGGCGAGGCATTGGGTATGACAGAAAAGAACGTGAGTGTGAGACTTGTGAGGACAAAAGATAAACTGAAAAAAGCAATGAGTAACAATTAAAGTAATAAAAATAAAAATATATGGAACGGAAAGAATTGACCAACGAGGAGTTTGAAAGCCTGTGGCAGCAGGCCGAGGCCCGAGAACACGGGCGCAGGCTGGCGGAAGGCTACCCTTCATGGCAACGCAGACGTCGGCTGGCGGCAACCGGTGTGGCCATGTGTATGGTTGGCATTATCGCCTATCTTCCGTTGCAGTTGCAGCAAAACAGACAGTTTGACAAGGTCTACTGCAACCGAGCCTCGATACCCGACTCCCATTGGGCAGATGTGGCATCCGAAATGTTAACAGTGGAGATGGTATGAAAAAATTGTTGTTCATAATGGCAGTTTTCTTGCCGCTGGCTGTTGTTGGACAGAGCGACCTATACCGCCAGTATGCCAAGCGGAGCGACCTGACAGTGGCGCAGGTTGTGGGGTTCCGGCTGAACGACTCGGTGAAGGTGGATGTGCTGATTATCCAGGCCGACGACAACCAAGCGTGGAAGAAACTGAAAAAGGAGTTCGACATCCGAACCGATGCAGGGGTGAGCTCATGGCTTGGTGAACTGAACAATCCTGAGCGAAGGGTACGTTGGACGGGTAAACCCTGCTGCAAAGTGATTTCCCTGCATGAGAAGAAGACATTGAGCATCTATTCTATAGCCGGCAAGCGGGAATATGAAGCATTGCTCGAATACCAATTAAGTAAAATGGAAGAATAATAAAGTTATGAAACGAATATTCAAAGTATTAAGTATTGCTGTCGTGCTCTTTAGCATGGCATCGTGCAAACCCGAGTCGAATACCGACCCCCAACAGAATTGGGAAGCAGGCGGACAGACTATTGCCTATACTGTGGACAGAAACATCTCGGCGATGACCCTCCACTCTGATGCAGAATGGGACGACCTGATGGGTAAACTAATGGATTATGCACAAGAGGGGAAAGCCGTTAGTTTTTACAACACAGAGTGTTCTGTAAAAACAGCAAGTAGTAAGGGAGACTCCAAGACGAACAAGACTATCTCCACTACTGATCGACAGGAACTGAAAGCCTGGTGCCGTAAAATGGAATCCGAAGGCAAAACAGTTACAATAGTATACAACAAAACCACTGGGGTTTGGTCAGGCACTGCCTATGCCCGTTCACACCACGAAGCAACCCCGTCGTTGGTCGAAAACTATTATTACTATGGGGCAGGAGGGGAAAAGATATATTGTACAATAGATACCACTTCGGTGTTTGTGGCAATGAGCGAGTTGGCTGACAGCGTCCTCCTCAGGCAACTCTTGTCAATGGGTGACGCCCTGCAAATGTACGACAATGTAATCATTATCGAAAACCTTAATGTGAATTACTCCATTCTTCAGAACATGCTCGTTAACAGTGGTCAGCTGAAGGTCCTTTCGCCAGCAATACACTATCGTATGTATCCTTCCGAGGTAGTACTCACTGTTGTAGAACGGAACCAGATGAGCCGTTTCCGTCAGCTGGTGCAGGATCGTAACATCACCATCCTTGACAGCTTGCCAGGAAACAATTACTACCTTTCGACTGGCAGTGCGTTCGGAATAAACAGTATAACCATGGCTGCCGACCTTTATGAAACGGGCATATTTACAGATGTGGTACCTTCGCTGATTGAGGTATATGTGGTGGATGAATAACGTACAAGTAATGTAAAGCAATTCCATTGTATTGAACTGTAAAATAATTTAATAATCAACAAATCAACAAAAACAATCAAAATGAAAAAAACATTTTTTATCGCAGCAGCCGCTATGCTGATGCTTGGTATGGCCTCCTGTTCAAAGGAAAACGTCAATCCAGTAAACGACAACCCTGCCTATGAGGCTAACCGTATTAAGGCCAATCAGGACAACAACTTTGCAAGTACCCAGTGGGTGAGTACGGTTGACACAACCCTCAACCTTGGTTCCTTACTCGGAATCCCCGATTCCATTTGCCCTTTGACCCTCCCTATTCAAACAACCTTCACCCTCGATTTTAACGCCACTGGCGACTCCCTGTTTCTCTCCATCAACGCTTTCGACAGCTCGGAAGTTGTCTTTGTTACCTTTGAAGGCGAAAGCCTCACCATACCTTTTGCCTTTAACTACGACGCTACTACCAATGTGGGAACAATGGTTGGCACCGTTAACGAGATCCTCGAGGGCGACCCTGTCACCATTACTTTCAACTTTACTTATGATGTTGTAAACAACACCATGACTGTTACCTCTCCATTTCAGGGCGACCCCAGCGACCCCGTGTCTACCACTTTCCTCGGATTTTTCGAGACCCTTGTGTTCAGTTTAGTTTAATAATTGGGTAAATTTGTGGTTAGAACAGGGAGGCTTTATGCCTCCCTGTTCTGGTATGTGCTTATCAGAAATCGCTTGCTGGACTCTGCAGTTCATGGTTTAATCTACAACCGATAAAAACAGGTTGGATAGAGCAATAAAAAAAAAGTTGGGGCGTTATATGAAAAGTGTGCCCTATTGGCGCAGCAGAATTTGTCTATGGCCAAAAACGCTGAGAACGACTCACCACTGATGCGGCAGCATGCCGAGATGAAACGCAAGTTTCCGGATGCGATGCTGTTGTTCCGTGTGGGTGACTTTTACGAAACATTCGGTGAGGATGCCCGTAAGGCATCCAGTATTTTGGGTATTACTCTTACGCGAAAGGCCAGCGGTGGCGGTGGATACACCGATTTGGCTGGCATTCCCTATCATGCCGTTGACCAATACCTTCCCCGGTTGGTGAAGGCAGGGTTGCGTGTGGCAATATGCGAGCAGTTGGAGGATCCCAAGTCGGTGAAGGGATTGGTAAAGAGGGGGATTACCGAATTGGTTACACCGGGTGTATCGTACAACGATATGGTGCTGGATGTAAAGGAGAACAATTTCCTTTGTGGTTTGCACTTGACGGATAAGATACATGGGGTATCGTTTCTCGATGTCTCTACGGGTGAGTTCTATGTTGCGCAGGGTGATTTGGCTTATATTGACAAGTTGATGCAGAACTTCCGCCCTGCTGAGGTCGTATTGCAACGCAAGAAATTGCACTGGTTTTTGGATCATTTTGCCGAGAAGTATTATACCAATACGTTTGACGACTGGGTGTTTACCATCGACTTTGCCAATGAGTTGCTGAACAAACAGTTTGGCACAACGTCGCTGAAGGGATTTGGTGTGGAGGAACTGACTGAGGGTGTTATTGCAGCAGGCGCTGCACTCTACTACCTGCAGGACACTCAGCACGACCGTACCCAGCATATTTGCACCATTAACCGCATAGAGGAGGACCGCTATGTGTGGCTGGACAAGTTTACGATGCGGAACCTGGAGTTGGTATATTCGCCACATGAGAACGCACGTACATTGTTGGATGTGCTGGACCAGACGGTTACTCCCATGGGATCGCGACTGTTGCGAAGGTGGATAGTGATGCCGCTCAAAGACCGTTCGGCTATAGATGAACGCCTGCATGTGGTGGATACACTGGTGCGCAATCGCGACCTGGCTTGCCGGCTGCTGCCGTTAGTGCGTACGGTGGGTGATTTGGAGCGTTTGATTTCCAAGGTGTCGGTTGGACGTGTCAATCCCCGTGAGTTGCAGCAATTAAGACGGGCGTTGGAGGCTGTGGGGCACATCCGTGAGCTGTGCAAGGAGGTGGACGATGAGGCATTTCGCACCTTGGCGGAGCAACTCAACCCCTGTCAGGTGATTTATGAACGGATAGGTCGCGAGATTGCCGAGGACCCACCGGTGAAACTCGACAAGGGAGGTGTGATAGCCTCTGGTGTAAATGGTGAACTGGATGAGTTACGCTCGATGGCAGGGTCAGGCAAGGAATACCTGATGGAATTGCAGCGGCGCGAAAGTGAGCGAACGGGAATACCCTCGCTGAAGGTGGGTTTCAACAATATCTTTGGCTATTATCTGGAAGTCACCAACACACATAAGGATAAGGTGCCGGACGACTGGGTGAGGAAGCAGACATTAACTAATGCAGAACGGTATATCACTCCCGAGCTAAAGCAGTATGAGGAACGGATATTGGGTGCAGAAGAACGTATAATGACGTTGGAGTCCCAGCTGTATGAGCAACTGCTGTCTGCGTTAATGGCTTATCTTGAACCTGTCCAGTTCGATGCACAGATGGTGGCCCGGATTGACTGCCTGCAGTGTTTTGCCGAGGTTGCTTTGGCAAACAATTATTGTCGCCCAGATCTTTCTGATGACACTACTATCGATATTAAGGAAGGCCGCCATCCGGTAATCGAGACGCAGCTCCCGTTAGGTGAACAGTATGTGAGCAACAACGTTTTCCTTGATAGGGATACGCAACAAATTATTATCATCACTGGTCCGAACATGTCGGGTAAGTCGGCCCTGCTGCGACAGACCGCATTGATTGTGCTTATGGCTCAGATGGGATGTTATTGCCCGGCACAGACAGCCCACATCGGGTTGGTGGACAAGATTTTTACACGCGTTGGGGCGTCGGACAACATCTCTTCTGGTGAGTCCACATTTATGGTTGAAATGAACGAGACGGCCAGCATTCTGAACAACATATCTGACAGGAGTCTGGTGCTTTTGGACGAGATAGGGCGCGGCACCTCCACGTACGACGGCATCTCTATTGCGTGGGCCATTACAGAATATCTTCACAACTACCCCAAGGCACGGCCAAAGGTAATGTTTGCCACTCACTATCACGAGCTGATAGAGATGGCTGACCAATATGAGCGAATACAGAACTACCATATCTCCGTACGCGAGGTGGGAAACAAGGTCATTTTTTTGCGCAAACTGGAGATGGGCGGCAGCGAACATAGCTTTGGCATCCACGTGGCCCGCATGGCCGGTATGCCATCACAGGTGCTCAAGCGCGCCAACAGTATGCTGGAACTCTTGGAATCGAAAAGTGAGAAGATCTCCGACCTCAATCCCAAGGGAGGCAAGACCCGAAAAAAAACAGAGGAGAAACCTGGCGAAGGATACCAGCTTAGTTTTATCCAGCTTGATGACCCCACGCTGCTCGAAATCCGCGCCAAACTGCTCGACATTGACATTGACACGCTCACACCTATCGAAGCCTTACTGAAACTTAACGAGATAAAGAAGCTGGTGGCCAAGAAGTAATTAGGCTGTAACAAACTATCTGCAACTTCAACGTTATTAAGGTGCAGATGATTGAATGTCGGTTTGTATTAAGAAAGGGGGACTTCTAAAAATTCGTCTTATTCGTTATCGTGCTTGCACGAAGATTTAGACATCGATTCGTTAGATTCGTGCAATTCGTGTTCGAAAGTAATAATTAGAGGTTGCCTTTAAAGTCCGTTTCGTCTGCCAAAAGCCCGGTCGGGAGCATAATCACCTCCGTTCTTCTTCCGATCTTCCTCCGATCTTCCTCCGTTCCTGCCCCGCTTCCCGAAACGGACAAAAAAGGGGGTAAGAAAGGGGGCAGAACGGGTCAGGGGCGAAAGTGTCTCCAAGCACCTTGCTTGGACTAACAAACCCATATTTTGCCAGAGTTCATTATCACGGGTGTTAGTCATTGGAGGAATGGTTATATTTATGGCAACTTCTAGAAATTCTATTTTGAGAGCGCGTCCCTCCGGGACGCTGTTTCTATGTTGCTTATTATCCCCACACTACGTGCGGGATTATTGAGAGTGTGCCTCTCGTATATTTGCATCGTGAAATTATAAGTATCTTTGCAAAATAAAAATGGTGAAGGCAAGGGTGTGGCGACAATCCAATTCGCCTCAATAGCAG